>Ga0210099_1000246_pt1 | contig 19122 bp, 23 predicted proteins | sample Joice_ThreeSqA_D_4_FD_184872 | JGI IMG/M metagenome (GOLD analysis project Ga0210099, IMG submission 184872) | Wetland microbial communities from San Francisco Bay, California, USA, that impact long-term carbon sequestration - Joice_ThreeSqA_D2... | ecosystem: Environmental > Aquatic > Marine >...
AGATGAATTTGAAAAAGTAATGGATGACGATTTCAATACACCGCAGGGAATCGCTGTTATCTTTGATTTTATCAAAGATGTAAATAAAACAATTGCTGAAAATGAAAATATTAACTCTGAATTCTTTTCAAAGGTTAAGTCTTTTTTGGAAAAAACTGCTTCTGGCGTTTTCAGCATCCTGAATTATAGTATGAGAGCCAAAACTGGCAATTTAAAGTTTATTGGGCATGGTGTTCAAGTTATTGTAAATAAACATATTGATACTGATTTAAGAGAGATAAAGTCAGAAGAAGACCTCGATGAATATATAAACAAAATTCTTGAAATAAGAAGCAAAGCTAAAAAAGAAAAAAAATATGCTCTTGCTGATGAAATAAGGGATGATTTAAATAAGCTCGGAATTATATTAGAAGATACAAAAGAGAAAACAATTTATAAGATTATAAAGAAATGAAGATGAAATGACACGTATAGGAAGAACAATAAAAAAATTTAATAGTTTTAAAGAAGCCGAAGCCGCCGAGAGAGAATACTGGCAAAATGCTTCTTACGAAAAACGGGTTGAAACCTTACTGTATTTGCAGCAGTTAATGCTTGAACTTTTTTATCCGGATGTAAAAAAAATGGAAAAAATAATAAGCATTAGAAAACTCCACGAAGAATAAGTATTGATGACACGCCAAATCTCTGCCCTAAATCAAATTAAGCTGCAGGAAAGAATTGTCACTTACAAAACTATATTCAGCAACAAAGCCAAATATTTAAGACTGCAAATAAACCACGCCAACGAACTCGAAGTTATTCTGCCCAAAAGATATAAGCATGAAAAAGCAGAAGATTTTATACTTCAAAAGAAAAATTGGATTCTCAAACATCTTAAGGAAAAACAAAAAGCAGGTTTTTATTTTCTTGGCAAAGAAATAAATGTACAGGTAAATTATAACCTCTTTGTGAAGAAACCACAGATTATTTATTCTCACAAAAAATTAATTGCAAATATTCCTGCCGGGTATTCTTTTACACAAGATGAAGTTTATAATTCCTGGCTAAAGCATAAAGCTAAAATTTACATTCCAAAACGAGTTGGGGAATTATCAAAACTAACCGGTTTTAATTTCAGCAGGATTACAATCCGTTCCCAGAAAACAAGATGGGGAAGCTGCTCTGCAAACAGTGTACTTTCTTTCAACTACAGGTTATTAAGATTTGATGAAAAAGTTATTGATTATGTAATCATTCATGAATTGTGTCATTTAAAAGAACTGAATCATTCAAAAAAATTCTGGAAGCTTGTAGAAAAGTATTGTCCTAATTATAAAAGTTTAAAGAGAAAGCTGAAATCGTAAGTGTAGGGACGAGTCTGTGACTTGTCCTGTATTAGTTAGATATGCCAGATTTTGAAAATCTGGCATATCTCCTATATTTCTCCGAAAATATTCCCATAACCTAAAATAAGATTCGGGTCGAGCTGTTTTTTAATCTTTGCCATTTCTTTGATAATCTTTTCGCCGTACATTTCTAAAAGATAATCCGTTTTAATTTTTCCAATTCCGTGCTCTGCAGATACAGTTCCGCCAAGTTCAATAGCTTTGCTGTAAATATTCCTGTAAATGATTTTTCCTCTCTCATATTGTTCTTCGTTTCGGGGAAGTAAATTCATATGTAAATGAGAATTACCGAAATGCCCGTAAGCCACATAATTGAATTTATTCTTGCGCATTTCACTGATACAGAAATGGTAAAACTCATCAAAACGTTCATCAGGAACAGCCATGTCAGTTCCGAGCTTGTTAACTTTATATTGAGCAAGATAATCAGTAACCTTCAGCGCAATGTTATACCTGAATTCCTCTAAGTTTTTCTTTTCCTTTTGATTTGATGCAAACCAGGCACTATCTTCATCTCCATTATGGAGATTTATTAATTCCATCCATTTTTCAAGTAAAGCATCTTCATTTGATGAATTGACTTCCTGTTCGAACCAAACTGCAGCTTTTGCATTTGCCGGAATTTGAGAATAATCATCTTTAATAAAATTTAGAGAATATTCATCGAGGAATTCCAGCGCAAGTGCATCTATATCGACTGTATTACTCTCTCTTGTTTGGTAAGATTTATCTCTTGCATCATAAATAAATTTCAAACCGTCTTCTTCACTATTAAAGAATATTATGCAGGAAATTATTTTTTCGGGATAGGGAACTAATTTCAATTCAGCTTTTGTTATTACACCAAGAGTTCCTTCCGATCCGATAAAAAGATCGATTGCATCCATATTTTTTTTGCAATAATATCCCGCTGCATTTTTTGTCAACGGCATAGTAATTATTGGGATTTCAATTACGTATTCTTTCCCACTTTCAGTTTTGAACTTTAACTTATATTCATCTGCAACCCATTTTTCTCTTTCGAGTTTTAACAGGTCTCCATCTGCTAAGACGACATCAATCTTATTTACATAAACCCTCGTTGAGCCATATTTAAACGTTTTTTCACCGGAAGCATTTGTGGCAATAGTTCCCCCTATATAACAATTTCCTTCAGTTGGATCAGGAGGATAAAGCAAGTTATATTCTCTCACATTATCCTGAAATTCTCTTAAAATCACTGCTGGTTCAACAACAGCAAATCTCTTTTCAGAGTTTATTTCAATAACTTTATTCATTTTTTCTGTTGAGATTACAATGCCCCCTTGCGGAACTCGTGCGCCAGTAAGTCCGGTTCCATTTCCTGCGATTGTTACTTTTTGTTTTTTGCTGTTGGCTACTTTCAGAATATTTCTTATTTCATTTACATCGGAAGGGATGTAAACTGCTTCGCAATGTCCGTGAAAATTGGAAGCATCTACAAGATAATTCTGTATTTCGTCAGGAGTGTTTTTAATTATCATTATTCAAAATATTCCTTAAAGTCTTAAGATAAATAAGTTGAACAGAAACTTCAGGAATTTCATTTGTATGTTCACTTATAGGATGTAAATTAAGTTGTTTGAAAAGAATATCAAGTGCATCAAACATATTTATTTGATGAAAAGATGTATCTCTTAAGTGATGAATTAACTTTAAAGTTTTGAATCCATCGAACCATTTTATCTTTTGGGAAATTAACTGTTTTTCACTTTTTGAATTTGCCGAAATTCTTTCCCAGTCATTTTCAAAATTTTGCTGCATCAGAAAATTAAAAAGCTCGGGATGAATTCCTTTTGCTTTCTTTAAATAATCTTCAGTTGCAAAGTTATTTTTGCCGTTAAATACTTCTAACCATTTTTTCAGAATCACAAAACTTTCAGGACTGTAAAGAAGATATTCATTTTGAGATTTAGATAAGAAACGGTTTATTCTTTGTCCTGTTCCAAACGGAACACGCCACGATGGTCTTCCAGTTGGAAAGACTTTTGTCGTAGTTATTCTTTCTATCTCATAATTCTTAATTAGCTTTTCGAGAAAATAAAAATCTTCGGCGGCCTTCTTTTTATTCATTCCCTCTGCTTTTATATATGATTTATAATCACAGCACAATGTGGAAGCTATAGACTGGACAGCATATTTTGAGTTCGCATATTTTAAACCAAGTTCATAATATCTAAGAATTATTTCATAACAAATTATTGCTTTCAATTTTTCTTCATCTTCTGGTAATGGATGTTCATAATTTATTGTAGCCACGTTAATATTTTTTGCATTAAAAGAATTAATAATCTCTTCTATATAATTCTTTTCTATTGTGCAATCAGCATCCAAACAAACCATAATTTTCTTTCCCAAACTTGTGTAATCAAAAATTGTAAGAGCAAAGTCCATCCCGATTTTTCTTGCCAATCCAACTCCGCCCGTTTTTTCAGGCATTTCCTTTCCTACGGAAGAAACATCAATAAATCCGATTGTTAAATTGGATGAATTGATTTTTTCTATAACCGGGTGATATAATGAATTCTTGTTCGAGATTTCTCTATACAGTTCAAGTGTCTTTTGGTTTTCCGTCTTAACTTCGTGAGATGAAGTTTCTATACTATTTATAACAAAAATTACTGCAACTCTGTAATCTTTATTGAATTCATTTTCCGCTAGTGAATAAAGAAGCGTTATAAGATTATCATATTCTGCAATTGCCGGAACAACGATTACACAATCAAATTGTTTTTCCGGTTCGATCTCAAGTTCCCATCTTTCGCAGCCATATTTATCAAGATACTTTTGTACGTTTTCAGGTAAAGCCGACATCATAAGTTTGCTGCAAAATTGTGCCTGGAAATTAATTCAACCGCCTGGTTAAAATCACCTTTATCTATCCAATTAATTTTTACACCTTCTCTTTCCATTTTTCTAAACCAGGTCATTTGTCTTTTTGCAAAGGCACCAATCGCTGTGTTTAACTTTTCAAACATTTCATCATAAGAAAGTTCTCCCTTTAAGTATAAAGCAAGAAATTTGTACTCCAGACCGAGTTGTAATAATCTTTCATAAGTGACTCCGGCTTCAATCAGCTTTTTTACTTCTTCAATCATTCCTTCTTTAAGTCTTTTATCGAGTCTTTCCGTTATTCTTTTTCGGATTTCACTTCTTTCAAACTTAACTCCAATTATTAGATGTTTAATTTTTAAATCAGAGAGCAAAGCTTCCTCTTCAGATTCGGCAACTAAAATTGCTTTTATTATTCTTTCTTTGTTCTCAAGATCAGTTTTATTGTGATGTTTTGTTTTTAGCTTGAAAAGAAGTGAACGCAATTCTTCTAGAGACAAAGAAGATAATTTGTTGATATTAGCTTCGTCAAAATCGGCTTTTTTTATTTCGTAATTCTGAATAACTGAGCTTATATATAACCCTGTTCCACCTGCTAAAAACGGCTTTTTATTTTTTGAGATTATTTTTTTGAAAGCTTCTTTGAAATGTGTAATAAACAAATAAAGATTATACTCTGTTTTAGGCTCAACAACATCAATTAAGTAATAAGGAATTAGTTTTTTGTTGACTGCATAATCTGATAAATCTTTACCGGTGCCGATGTCCATTCCTTTATAAACCTGTCTTGAATCTGCAGAAATAATTTCACCGCCAAACTTATAAGCGAGCTGAGCAGCCAATTTGGTTTTGCCCGTTGCTGTAGGTCCGAGAATGGTTATTAGATTATAGTTCATATAAATTATTATCTTTAAGAAAGAAAGATAATGATCATACAAATAATTATTGCTGATATCTTATTATTTTACATTGGTAAATATGTTTTTTATCGAAAATAACCGAAAAAATTTTGGGAAAAAATAAGAACCGTGAACGATTCAAGTGCATCTTACAATACTGAAGAAAGTAAACTTATTGATCTTGCTAAGAGTGGTGACAGGAAAGCATTAGCACAATTGGTTAAAAAGTATGAACAGACAATTTATAATTTTGCTTTCAAAATATGTCGCAACAGGGACAAGGCTGAGAATATAACTCAGGAAACTTTTTTCAGCATGGTAAAGAGCTTAAATCAGTTTGATAATAAATCGAAGCTTTCTACGTGGCTTTACAGGATTGTTGCAAACCATTGCCTGATGCTTGCACGGAAAGAAAAAAACAGGCAGTTTGTTTCTATAGATAATGACGATTCTCTTTATAATGATGAAAAATATACAGTTGATTACAGCAGGCTTCCAACTAAATACACAGAAAATGAGGAGTTGAAAAAAGTACTTGATGATGCAATTTCAAAACTTTCACCGGATTACAGAATGATCTTTCTTTTAAGAGATGTTGAAGGTTTATCAACAGAAGAAACAGCCGAAGCATCTGATTTATCGATATCTGCTGTAAAATCGAGATTGCATAGAGCAAGAGCATTCTTGAGAAATGAAATAACGAGGGCTTACAAGTGATGAAAGAAAAAATTACCTGTAAAGAAGTAATGCGTTATGTGTGTGAGTGCATGGCGCAGGATACAAGCTCTGAAAGATGCATCGCATTAAAAGAACATCTTGAAACCTGTGAACATTGCCAACAATATTTTAAATCAGTTGAACTGACAATTGACTGCTATAGGAAATACGATGTAAAGCTACCAAAAGATGTTCATAAAAAGCTGATGGATTTTTTGAACCTTCCAGATGAATAAAATAATTTTTTAGAAAGCCGAATCTCAAACCTTCTTTCAACATCCTACACAAAGCAATATTTCATAAAGAGGAGAAAACGATAAAATGGAAAATGTACATTACTATAACATAGACGTAAAATGGGAACAGGGAAGGAGAGGAACGTTAACTTCTCCTGTTTTGTCAGAACCAATAACAGTTGCAACACCGCCGGAATTTACCAGGGGAGAACCGAATATCTGGTCACCTGAACACCTTTATACAGCGGCTGTGAATAGTTGCCTGATGACAACTTTTCTCGCAATTGCCGAAAACTCCAAACTTGATTTTGTTTCTTTCGATTCTACAGCTACAGGTAAACTTGAAAAAGTAGATAACATGTTTATGATCACCGAAATAGAGCTTAAACCAAAGGTAGTTTTGAGAAATGAAAAAGATAAAGAAAGAGCCTTGAGAATAATCGAGAAATCTGAAAAAGCATGCCTGATTTCAAATTCTATAAAATCAAAAATAGTTCTTTCTCCGGAAGTCATTATTTCAGAGTAAATTAAAAAGGGAAAAATATGCCGTTATTTGAATATAAATGCTCGGACTGCGAATGCAAGTTTGAAATATTACATAAATCTTCTAAAAATCCCGGGAAAGTTGAATGTCCCGAATGTCATTCGCCGAAAGTAAAAAAACTTTTATCAACTTTTAGTGCAGCAGGTTTATCAGGTAGTGGAAGTGATTTTTCCTCTGCCAGCGATAGCTGTGAGTCAGGAAGTTGTGGATGCAGTTCGGGCTATTGCGGATTAAATTAAACAAGTATGAAAATATTCAAGACTTTTGTCCCACTGTTTTTATTTCTCTTTTCATTTTACGGCTGTGCGCAAAATGTGAGTATAAATTCATTAACAGTTAGTGAATTAAAAGAGAAGATCAAGAATAATGACAGCACGTTAGTAATTCTCGATGTAAGAACAGATGCTGAATTAACCGGAACCCTGCCTAAAATTGAAGGTGCTCTTCATATACCCGTTCAGGAGTTGGGGAAAAGATTTGAGGAACTTGAAAAATATAAAGACAAAGAAATAATTGTTGTTTGCAGAACTCAAAACCGCTCTTCAAAAGCCGCACAGTTTTTAAATGAAAAAGGTTACGATGCAAAATTTGTAGATGGGGGTATGCAGGCTTATTATAAGAAATAATTATCATAATAAATCTGGTTAGTTTTGATTAAGCCTTTCTAATCTTCGTTTTGCTTTTTTGATAGCAAATTTATCCCTGAAGTTTTGGATTTTGTACTCAAAGATTTTATTAAGGAGTTCTTTTTCCTTTTCTTCTTCTCCCATATACCTGTATGTTTTTGCAAGTCCATAAGTAGGAACGATAGTATCGGGGAAAATACTCAATGCTTTTTTAAACATTTTAATCGATTCCCCGAGAGAACCATCGGGCACGTCGCCTAAAAAAGTGTTTGCAAAAAGTCTTTCAAAAAAACCGAGATTGGAAATCTCCCTGTTGTAAATTCCGAGAATAACGTAAGAGATAAACAAAGTTGAATCCATGCGTAAAGATTTTTCGGCATTTTCTTTAATCAGGTTTGCAAGCTTGATTCTTTCTTTGCTTCCACTGAACATTGCAATGTTGCCGTAGGATAAAGCAAGGTAGCAGTAAGTTTTTGCACTGTCCGGAAATTCTTTATGAAGTATCTCGGAATATGTAATTGCCTTATCGATAAATTTTTTAGCCTCATCTCTTTTACGTAACTCGATATATTCTTCACCCGCATCATTGTAAACTCCTGTGAGTTTAACAAGTACTTCGAAATTGTTTGGCGCTAACTCATAAGCTTTTTCATAATTGAAAGCTGCATCAACATTATCGAAAGTTTTATGAAACTCGTCTCCTTTTTTCACATAAGTTTCATAGTCAGCAGATGGTTTTTGAAACAGAAGTGACAAAATTAATATTAGAAGCATACCTTCAATCTTTTAGATTAGCTTGTGTAAAAATATATATTTTCATGAATTCTTAATGTTAAATTAGGATTAACATTTTTTTAATGTTTTGGTAAACAAATATTGCTAAAGAATATAAAAGCTTTTCTATATTAGCAACATTTCAAACTTAAAAGCGTTTATTGTCCATTTCTTTGTTTGAGTATCTAATGATTTTTCTATAAACGTAACATTATTTTTTTTATCAATTAAAATTACTGTTGATGAACGTGTGCCATAATCGGGAGTTTCAACAAAAATGGATGAAATACTTTTTTCAATTTCTTTAGGAAGTCCTGTGTCCGGAAGTTCATTTTCAGGTGAAAGAGTTTTATCGGCAAGCATAAGGAATAAATCATCAACCAAAGTATCTCCTTTATCAATTGCTTTTCTTAGAAGTTCTTTCCCCCTTCTAACTTTGAACCACGGTGTGTCTAAAAGGTGATTGCTTAATCCATGAATACCTGTTTCTATCTTAACATATTTTTTTGTTTTGCTTGAAAAGAAATACAGCTCGCTTCCATCTCCGAAAATTAATCCGAATCCATTATAAAGATCTGAACTTTCCATCAAACCTTTTGAGTAAGTTTCCGGCGAAGATGTACCAAGGAGAAAATCGGTAACTATTCTTCCTCTTGATAAAGCATCCTTTTTAATTGATTTCATGTTTCTATAATTAGTGATTGCAGCGAACCTTCCGTTCTTAGTAATGCCGCACCAGGTTCCGCCTTCTTTAAGATCTTTGCCGGCAAGTAATGAAGGTTCGTCATTCCAGAAATCGGCAGGAGATGATGGTCGCTGATAAAACTCATCCCGGTTTGCGGCAAAAATTAATTTGTAATCGGGATGATAATTATATCCTATAACTATTAAGCACATATTTTTATTTCATAATTATTTGTAAACTTGATTATGAACACTTAATAAAAATAGAAAATATATTTAATTTTATTGCATCTTTATTCTGGCATTATATAGCCTTGATTTTAGATGAGGATTAATTATTTTTTGAATTATTCAAAACAGCCGATCATTTCCTTATAAATTATGAGTAGTAAGAAAGATATAAAAATCATTGTTCCTGCAAAAAAGAAGAGAGTCCCCGTGCCTCAGAAACCACCCAAAACAGAAAAAAACAAGAAGGCGTACGATCGAAAAAAAGAAAAGGATAAACAACGAAAAGAGGCAAAATAGATTAGATAAAGCGTTTTCCCTTCTAAATTATTCTTGTTCTCACTTTTTTCTGCACTTGTGATTGTTTTAAATTTACCTTATGTTTGAAGCAATAATTTTAGTTATTTATTAAAAAATAAGGTAATTTATGCTGGACAACTTAGATATTAAAATGCTCAATATGCTTCAGCAAAAGGCCAGGACCAAAAGAAATGAGCTTGCCGAAGCCGTTGAACTTTCAATTCCCTCAGTTAGTGAGAGACTGCATAAGTTGGAGACAAACGGAGTTATAGAAGGTTATTATACCAAGTTGAATCGAAAAATTTTCGGTTTCGATATTATGGCCTATATTTTAGTGGTAATGGAATCTTCCAAGCACTATAAATCTTTTATAGCACATGTTGATAAAAAAGCGGAGATACTTGAATGTCATTCTGTGCTTGGCGAAGGTTCACATCTTTTAAAAGCACTTGTAAGAAATTCTGAGGCTCTGGAAAAGCTTTTAAGTGAAATCCAGGCATGGACAGGCGTTGTATCGACAAAAACAACTTTTGTTCTTTCAACGCTAAAAGAAACAACTGCCTTGGCGATTTAATAATTTCAAACAAAAAAAATAGAGGATAAAGAAATGGCAAAAGCTCCTACCCCAGTTGAGAGTGTCTTAAAATTCATTAAGGCAAACAAAATTCAGTTTATTGATATGAAGTTTATGGATTTTCCCGGACAGTGGCAGCATTTTACTGTACCTTCGTCACAGGTTGATGAGAAAACATTTGTCGATGGACTCGGTTTTGACGGTTCTTCTATTAGAGGATGGAAAGCAATTAATGAAAGCGATATGCTTATTATACCTGATCCGGCAACTATGTTTGTTGACCCGTTCATTGCTGCTCCAACATTAAGTCTTATCTGTGATGTTTATGAACCGGCAACTAAAGAAAAATATGAAAGATGTCCGAGAAGCATTGCTCAAAAGGCGGTAGCTTATCTAATTTCTACTGGCATTGCCGATACAGTCTATTTTGGACCTGAAGCTGAATTCTTTGTTTTTGATGACGTAAGATTTGCTTCATCTACAAATGGCAGTTTCTATTCTGTAGATTCGGTTGAAGGAAGATGGAACAGCGGTCGTGATGAGAATCCAAACCTGGGTTACAAACCGCGATATAAGGAAGGATATTTTCCGGTTCCTCCAACTGATGCTCTTATGGATTTGAGAAATGAAATGGTTCTAAATCTTGTTGATGCAGGAATTAATGTTGAAGCTCAGCATCACGAAGTTGCAAGTGGCGGACAATGTGAGATTGATTTAAGATTTGAGCCATTACTTAAAGCTGCTGACCAGCTTTTACTTTTCAAATATATTGTTAAGAATACAGCAAAGAAGAATAACAAAACCGTAACCTATATGCCAAAACCTATTTTTGGCGATAATGGAAGTGGTATGCATGTTCACTCAAGCTTATGGAAAAAAGGTAAACCTCTGTTTGCTGGTTCCGGTTATGCCGGTTTAAGTGAAATGGCTTTACATTATATAGGTGGACTTTTAAAGCACGCTCCTTCAATTCTTGCGTTTACAAATCCTACAACGAATTCATATAAGAGACTTGTTCCGGGATTTGAAGCACCTGTTAATCTTGCTTATTCTCAGAGGAACAGAAGTGCATCAGTTAGAATCCCGATGTATTCTTCGAGCCCCAAAGCAAAGAGAGTTGAATTCAGATGTCCTGATCCTTCCTGCAATCCTTATCTTGCATTTTCTGTAATGATGCTTGCAGGATTGGATGGAATTCAAAACAGGATTGATCCTGGTGATCCTCTTGATAAAGATATTTATGATCTTCCACCGGAAGAATTAGCAAACGTTCCCTCTACTCCAGGAAGTTTAAATGAAGCATTAAAAGCTTTGGAGAATGATCATGAATACTTGTTAAAAGGAAATGTATTTACAGAGGATGTAATTCAAACCTGGATTAATTACAAAATCGAAAAGGAAATTAAACCGATGGCTTTACAGCCGCATCCTTATGAGTTTCATTTGTATTACGATGTCTAAGAATAAGTTGTGATGTTAATTCCTAAAGGCGTTCTTTTGGACGCCTTTTTTTCTTTAAATGGAAATTTTCTTCCTAACTTCTCTTTAAATTTGCTGTTCTCTTGAAACTCCTATCTAATTAAAATATATTTGATATTAGTGCCTGAGCAAGGCTATGATATTCTGCCAAAAGCAGGACATATCTTAAAATATCATTTACTGCATGCGACCAGCTGTTGTTTATGTATGATCCGAGGCATAAACTTTAAATTTATTTTTTCAACAATAACAGAGTAACGATATGGAAAGATCAAAAAAAATTTTACTGACGGAAAAAGAAATTCCCGAACAATGGTATAATATCCAGGCAGATATGCCAAACCCGATGCTTCCTCCACTTCATCCTGGAACAAAACAGCCGATTGGTCCAGAGGACCTTGCGCGAATTTTTCCAATGGAACTTATAAAACAGGAAGTGTCGAAAGAAAGATGGATTGATATACCTGAAGAAGTAAGAGATGTTTATAAAATGTGGCGTCCCTCTCCTTTGTATCGGGCACATAATCTCGAAAGGCTTCTCGATACACCTGCAAAAATCTATTATAAATATGAAGGAGTTAGCCCTGCCGGTTCGCACAAGCCGAATACAGCAGTTGCACAGGCATATTATAATAAAGCAGAAGGGGTTAAAAAATTAACGACTGAAACAGGCGCAGGTCAATGGGGAAGTGCACTTGCACTTGCATGCCAGATTTTCGGAATTGAGCTTGAAGTCTATATGGTAAAAATTAGTTTTGATCAGAAACCCTATCGAAAATTAATGATGAATACCTGGGGAGCGAAGGTTTTTTCCTCACCAACAGATTTAACTGAATCAGGACGTAAAATTCTTGCACAGGATCCAAATTCTCCCGGCAGTCTTGGAATTGCTATTTCAGAAGCTGTTGAGAGGGCAGCCACAAGAGATGATACAAAATATTCTCTTGGTAGCGTTCTTAATCATGTATTATTACACCAAACAGTAATAGGACAGGAAGCAATAAAACAATTTGAAAAAGCAGGAGATTTTCCGGACATAGTTATCGGCTGTTTTGGCGGCGGATCAAATTTTGGAGGAATTGCATTACCATTTCTTAAATATAATTTAACTGAAGGAAAAAATATCAGGTGTATTGCTGTTGAGCCTGCCTCTTGTCCCAAGCTTACGAAGGGAGAATTCCGTTATGATTTTGGTGATTCCGTTGGACTCACTCCTCTGATACCTATGTATACGCTTGGACATACTTTCGTTCCAGCACCTATTCATGCCGGTGGTCTTCGTTATCATGGTGCCGGGGCTATCATAAGTCAGCTTCTTAAAGATAAACTTATTGAAGCAACAGCAATTCAACAACTTGAGTGTTTTGATGCGGGAGTTAAATTTGCGAGAACTGAAGGAATAATTCCTGCCCCGGAATCTACACATGCAATTGCGCAGGTTTTCAGGGAGGCAAACAAAGCTAAAGAGGAAGGAAAATCAAAAACAATTCTATTCAACCTTTCTGGACACGGTCATTTCGATATGGGCGCTTACCAGGATTATTTTGCCGGAAAGCTTGTCGATCACGAACTGACTAAAGAAGAACTTACTTCAGGTTTGAAAGAATTAAATCTTCACCCGGTAGAATGAATTGCCTTAGAGAATTATGAAGAACATTATTTTAATAGTAGCCATTTTTCTAATTCCATTTATTAATATTACTTCACAGAGTAATGAGAATATTTTAGGTAAAAAGATTATTGGTAAATGGAAAATGATAAAAGTTTTGGAAATGTCGAAAGATGTAACAGAAGAACATAATCCTGGAAATAATAGATGGATTAAGTTTATGCCGGATTCTGCAGAGGAAATGAAAGGAATATTTGAAAGTGGTAGGGGGGAAGACAAGGAAAATACCGGCAAATGGGTTATCAATGAAAATGAATTATTTATTGATAGCGATGCTGGACAAAATGACGACAGTTATTGGGAGATTAGTTTTGATGCCGATAAAATGTATTGGAAGGGGAGAAGATTTGAATTTAACAAGCGGTTTGAAATAGTTCACGAAAAAGTTGAGTGAGTCAAATGCCCGTCCCTTAAAGATGGGCATTTAGCCTGATTTAATGGGTACTCAAAATTTGCCCTTCCTTATTTAATCTCGTAATATGTGTACGGCAGATTAATTTTATTACCAAAAATTTAAGGAGAGTCGCAATGCGTAAGCTCATTCTTTGTTCAGTCATATTTTCTGCAATGTTTCTTTTTTCTTCCGCATCGTCAGCTCAGTCGTCTGATAGTGCTTATGTAATACACGTTCAGACATGGAAGATGAGTTCCCGTCCTACTGGAGATGATGGAAAAGCTTTTGGAGAGATGTTGAGAAAGCAATCTGAAATTATGAATAGTGATCCAAGAGTTGTCAGGTCTTATGTAGTAAGACATTACTGGGGCGCCGATAGCCGCGACTTAGTTATGATTACTGAATTTACAAGCTTAGAAGATCTTTTTGCTTTTTATGATGATTTTGGGTCAATGATGGAAAAGGCAGTTCCTAAAGAAGAACTGGAAGCTGGCAATAAACTATGGGCAAAATATGCCGGTTATCATTCCGATGAAATTTACAGTGAAGTACCTGGAACAAGAAAGTAAAGAGAGATAAACATTTTTAGGAGAGAAAAGAGTTTTCTTAAAGGCGTCCAAAAGACGCCTTTTTTGTACACTTGAATTACGAATTCATATTATATTTATCACTCTACGTTATCAATTTATTTTAAATGAGCTTTACTCCATCATACATAAAATTACTGCACAACGGTGAGTTATGCAGACGTTCCGAAGAAGCTTATAAAAACCTGTTGTCCTGCACAAGTTGTCCACGCGATTGTAAAATAGATCGTGTTAATAGTGAATATGGAATTTGTGCAAGCGGACATTTGCCGGTTGTTTCATCTTACACACCCCACTTTGGAGAGGAACCTGTTTTATCAGGAACAAGAGGTGCAGGAAATATTTTTTTCGGGAACTGCAACTTAAAATGTATTTATTGTCAGAACTTCGAGATAAGCCAGAATCCGAAAGCAGAAAGAAACAACCAGGTAAGTAATGAGCGTTTAGCTGAAATAATGATCGAGCTTCAAAATAAAAGTTGCCACAATATCGGATTAGTTTCACCAACGCATTTTTCTGCAACCATACTTAAATCAATTTACCTTGCCGCAAAGAATGGATTCAATCTCCCGATTATCTACAATACAAACGGGTATGATTCTGTTGATATGTTAAAACTATACGATGGTGTTGTGGATATATACCTACCCGATTTTAAATATGGCAATAATGAATATGCAAAAAAGTATTCGTTGGTTGATAACTATTTTGAAAGAACAAAAGAAGCGATTAAAGAAATGTTCCGGCAGGTTGGTGATGAACTTGTTTATGATGGAGATGTGGTTGTGAAAGGATTAATAATCCGCCACCTGATTTTACCGAATGATTTATCCGAAACAGAAAAAGTGTTTAAGTTTATTGCTGAAGAACTGAGCCCCGATGTTCACATTTCACTTATGTCGCAGTATTATCCGGCACATAAATCTCACAAAGATATTCTCATAAACCGTACTGTGAGAGACTCAGAATATGAAAAAGCAGTACAACTTCTGGATAAATACGGATTACGAAACGGGTGGACACAGGAAATGGAAAGTACTGAAACATATCGTCCGGACTTTGCGGCAGATAGATTAAACCCATTTAATAATTAACACCATACTTTGCTCTCCGAATCACTTATTTAATCAATTCCAGGTTATAGTTCTTTTCAAAAGCTCTATTATAATGAATACTCCCATCTGAAGCTACAATCAGAAACGGATAGTTTATGTTTTTATCATTTAATGTCTTTTTCCATCCAAGCAGAAAAACATAAGTTGCAGTAGCGTCAGCTTCTTCTGCAGTAGGAGCCAGGATTGTAGAACTTTCTGAAAGTATTCCGGGATAACCAGTAGCAGGATCTAAAATATGATGATAACGGTTTCCATTTATTATTTTAAATCTTTCATAATCGCCGCTTGTTGCAACCGCATAATCTTTTAGATCAAATTCAGCAACTAAATCATTTGTATTACGCGGATGTTTTATTCCGATTCTCCACAAAGTCTCTTTATCTTTTGTACCTGAAACATAAATATCTCCGCCTGCGTTAAGAATAAAATTTGTAATCCCCATTTCTTTTAGGACCGTAGAACCTCTGTCAATAGCATACCCTTTTGCAATTCCACCAAGATCAATCGCCATACCTTTTTTCTTTAGAAATACAGTTGTATCATTTTCATTAATAATCATGTCTTTATAATTAACAAGCTTTTTTAGATTCTTAATTGTTTTGTCTTCTGGTAAAACAATTTCCTTATCCTGGTTAAAACCCCACAAGTCTGAAAGCGGACCGATTGTAACATCGAATGTGCCATTGTATTTTTTACAGTAACTTCTCGCTCGTTTTAACATTTCCAATGTTTCATAGCTGACCTTAACTGGAGTGATTCCTGAGGCCCTGTTTATGACGGATATTTCACTGCTGTCTTTTTCGCAGCTTAATAAGTTTTCAACTCTTTGCATCTCTTCATAAGCAGCTAACAAAGCTTTCTTACAATAATTTACATCAGTGCTTCTTGCAGTAGTCTCAACAGTGGTGCCCATTAAATATTTCGTAACAGATACCTTGTACATCGTTGTGTCATCCTGGGCTCGAATGCCAACAAAGCACAGCATCAAAATAAAAATCAAGAGTTGGGAGAATGGAGTAATTTTCATTTGTTTTATACTGCTAAAATGTAATACTATCAACTCCAAAAGAATTTTTCCCGGAGATAGTAATGTTAATTTGATTTGGTATGCAGACTAAATTTTCACCCGCTTTCGATATCGGTTCCATATTCATACAGGTTTTATGTTTGCAGGTTGCCGAGGTTATTCGCACCGATTTATTCTTTATTCTGAAATCGACGTGTCCCTTTAGTCCATCAATTCTATAGTGTCCTAAATCATTATCTAATGATAATTGCTTTACCAGCGTATCTCCTCTAAAAATATTGACACTGCCGGGTTCAAACACCCTTTGCTGTGATGAAAACCGAAGCAACATCGGATCATCGAGTGGTCTTGGTAAAGAAAGAGAACTTGCACTTTCATCAAGGAGCAAAGAAAATTCATCCGTTCCCTTGCGGTAATTAATTAGTGATTGAGATTTTACAAAAGCAATATCGCCTATGTGTCTTCCTTTTAGTTTATATTCAGTAAACTCTAAAGGATTCTTTCCATATACAGAATTTTTAATAGCTTGTTCAATTGTATGAATTGTTCTCGACGGCTGGTCAGTAATAATTGAAAGCGAAAACGGATCAGTTTTTTTTACGGAAGCAAAAACTTCATTATTAAAAGGGTTGATTACTCCCATTACAGCCGTGGCAGGCACAATTAAAGAGCTATATTTAAGAAAATCCCGTCTTTTCATTTAGTTATTCCTTATGAATTTATTTTTTAAAAATTTGATTCCTTTTTATTGGAAAATCAGTAAACCGTTAAAACGGTTGGATAAAAGTTTTTTTGTTCTATCCCACGGATAAATCCGTGGGTTAATCTTTACTTTAGTTAAAATATTAATAACGATACCTGATGCCTAAATTTATATCTGTAGCAAATAAGTTGTTCATATTATTAAACCAATAAGGCGAGTCGGTATGCCGCAGATAAAAATTCAGATTAAAAATATATTGTACACGATCATCTTTCAGGAAAGGAAGATAATCCTGGTGATCTCCTCCGGTTAAAATAAGATTTAATTGAATTTCGTTTGAATAACCAGCATCGAGTTTTATATCAACTGTCATAAACTGTTCGGGTGCTAAATATTTTGGCTTAAAGAAAAATGCCCGGTTCTGAAAATTGCCTCGCCAGCCGACTCCAAGTATAACATGCTTGGATAAATATCTTTGATAATTTGCAGAATATGTATTAGCAGTTATATCCCACGAATCCCAGTAATGCCTGTATCCTAATTGCAAAGATGATTTATCTGTAAGCCTGTATTTAAGAGATAAAGCGGCAGCCCTTCTGATTCGCAAATCAGGATGAACAGGATCGAATAAGCTGTCTATACCATTAATTGTAATAGGGACTAATTGATAATTATCAGATAGCAAACCGTTATTATCAGTATATGTGGAAAGCAGCTGGAGTATCAAATCTTTACTTATAACCTGGGAAAAGTTAGCATTGATAGTAGTAACATTTTTGTTCTTTTTCCAATTTTTTGTTTTGGGAAAAACTTCGTCCCAGCTTCTTACAATTCCTAATTGTATTGAGGTATTATTCTCAGCAAAATATTGTGTAAAATTTCCAATTAGAGTAGAAGAAGTGTAATCACTTTCCGTACTGTAGATAGCATCTCCCGTTAAAACTCCTCCGCCTATTAATTGTGCAAATCCAAAATTAAATTCATGACGAACTTCATCAAAGGAAGGTAAAATATCTCCGTTCCCGTTTCCACCAACGCCGCCGCCAGATGTTCTTCCCGATGCTGCTGTTACTGCGTCAACTTTTGAAAGAGTAGGTGTAGTATTTTTGTTTGAGCTGCCGTTCCTGATAGATGCGGCAGTTATCATATCGACCAGGTATCTTCCGGTAATGCTTGTAGATTCGGATACACGTTTTGTTACAGCAATACTTGGATAAATAACCGAAACACTGAAATCATCGAAATAGCCGCTGAGATTTACCTGCGTTTCATTTGCAGGTAAAAGCTGGGCAAAATTTATTTTATAAAGACTAAAAAAGAATAGGAAAAATAATATGACTCTCTTAGCCACACCCGCAGCCACCACTTTCTGCGCCGGTGGCACCTTCCACACCTTCCCTGTAATCCAGGAAGTGTTCTTTAATACCCGCATTGATGGGATTTTCATCGATGATCATAATCGGATCAGACAAACTTTCCTTTTCCCATGGTTTAACAGTAGCGCAACCGTAAAGAAGTATTGAAGCAACAAACAATAACAAAAGACGGATTTTCATTGTTTCTTTTAATTCTCCTTCAATAATTGAGTTAATTCTGAATCAAAATCGTTTACGTATGATTCTTTAAATCCATTATGCCAAAAACGTATTTTACCTTTTTTATCTACAAATATTGTGGTAGGCATTGCTTCAATATTGAATAAAGCGGGAATCTCCTGGTTGTTATCTACGACTATCGGAAATGCCGGTTCCGGGAAAAGCTTGTCGAGGAAACTTTCCATATTTGCTTTCTTATTATCAATATTTACTGCAATCAATAGAAACTTGGGATTTTTATGTGACCTGTAAAATTTAATTAATGCGAGCATTTCCTCTCTGCAAGGAGGACACCAGCTTGCCCAGAAATCTATCAACACTACTTTACCTGCATAATCAGATAATTTTATTTCGTTACTGTCAATTGTCTTGCCATTAAAGTCGGGGGCTAAAGAACCCACTTTTTCCTGGGTGAAACCAGTACTTACCAATATTATCAGAAAGAGAATGGAAAAATATTTAGTGACTCTCATAAGTAAAATTCCCCTGATAAAATGCTGTATCAGGAAGTTTGTTAATTAAATACTATTTAACGTTAAATAATGCGTATTCCAGATTCATGATATAAAAAAAAGAGTGCATAAAAAATGGGACAATAAAGATTTTCGAACCACAGTTTACAGTTATTATTCCAATTATTCATTAGGTTATCACTCTTTTTATGGATATGTTAGTTTATCCGGTAATTAGACCGGAGTTTTTATTTATTATTTTTTAGAGGTTCTTAAGTGAG
>Ga0210099_1000249_pt1 | contig 19020 bp, 16 predicted proteins | sample Joice_ThreeSqA_D_4_FD_184872 | JGI IMG/M metagenome (GOLD analysis project Ga0210099, IMG submission 184872) | Wetland microbial communities from San Francisco Bay, California, USA, that impact long-term carbon sequestration - Joice_ThreeSqA_D2... | ecosystem: Environmental > Aquatic > Marine >...
TCAGGTTTATCGAAATAACAAAATTATATCCTGAAGATGTTGACGATATAAAAGAACAGCAGGATGATTTTGCCAGGATGTGGAGAAGCATTGGTCCAAAGATGGTAGAAATTTATTCCGGCAAACAAGGAGCTAATTATCTCAAGGATATTGATGAATCGTTCACCCATTGGAAAGTAGCGCTTGAGCAGGGGGTTTGGAAGACGATTAACTCTGAGTTTGCAAAGTACGATATCAATCTGAGCAGATTTTCTACGGGCAGAGATTTTACCCGTGTTGCAATTTCTTTTATAAAAGATGAAATAAAAAATGCAGATGTTAAGAGTCATGACGAAGCACTGATTACATACAAAAACTTTGCAGACAGCGCCTGGTACGGAAATGTGAAACCCGAGTGGGTTTCAAATCTTATAGATTATAAAATGATGTCTGAAGCGCAGAAGGATACTATTGAATGGAGAATTTCCGAATGGAAAGAGAAAGTTTCTCCTGCTAAAATGGATTATCTATTTATATTAGTAGCAGTTATTGCAATAGTTATCATTTTGATCTTCTTCCTAAGAAAGTATTCCGGTTCAAAACCAAAGACAGAACCTGGTCAGGTGTAGTTTAATTGTCCCCTCTTTTTAAGAGGGGACAACCTTTTCTAAATTGCCTTTCTTTATGCCTTCTGCTATTTTTGAAATAATATTATGAATGTTTAATCATTTCGATTTTCCGCGAGTAGAAAGGATTTTAATGAAAAAGCTTCTCCTTATTTTATTTTTGTTTCCTTTATTATTAATAGCCCAGGATAAAAGAGTACTTACAGTTCAGGATCTCTGGGCAATGAAAAGAATAAATAGTTTTGATATTTCTCCCGATGGAAAAACAATAGTTTTTGCTGCAACTTCTTACAGCATAGAAGCTAACAAAGGAAATTCAGATATATATCTAATTAATTCTGATGGAAGTAATCTTAGAAGTCTGAAAAATTCTGTTAAGAATGAATCGAGTCCGTACTTTATACCGAATTCTCAAAAGATAAGCTATTTACTCGATGGACAAATCTGGGTTTGTAATCCCGATGGTTCCGGTGATGAAAAACTTACTGATGTTTATACAAAAGTGACGGAATATAAATGGTCCCCTTCCGGTGATAAAATACTTTTTACTTCTTCTGTTTATCCGGAATGCAAAACCCAGGAGTGTAATAAAGAAAAAGATGGAAAGAAAGATTCCAGCAAAGTTAAAGTAAGCATATTTACAGAACTTATGTTCAGGCATTGGGATGAGTGGAGAAACGGGAAAGTAAGTCAGTTGTATTTATTTGATGTGAAAAAAAAATCTTATAGAGATGTAACACCAGCAACTAATTATGATGTTCCGCCGATTGCTTTGGGAAGTTCTAATGACTACAGTTTTTCTCAGGATGGGAAACAAATAGCTTTTACAATGAACACTTCGGACTTCATTGCAACAAGCACCGATAATGATGTATTTACAATTGATTTGAATGAAATTGGGAAAACATCTCCGCAAAAAATTTCGGAAAGCAAGGGAGATGATTTCCAGCCGATTTATTCTCCAGATGGAAGATATATCGCTTTTACTTCTATGAAGCGGGCGGGATTTGAATCCGATAAGCAGGATCTGGTTTTATATGACAGAGAAAAGAAAAGGCTGAAAACTTTGACAAATAATTTTAAGCTTTCTGTCGGAGAGTTCATTTGGTCAAATGATTCTAAGACAATTTATTTTATAGCAGAGAATGAAATATATAATTCAATTTATAAGATTGATATAAACAGTTCCGCAATTAAGCTTCTTCTGGAAAAGAATGTTAGCTCTCACATTCAACTTTCAAAAGATGATAAAACGCTTTTCTTTCTGAAGCAAAAGTCAGATCAGCCAGATGAGATTTTTTCTTATGGAACAGATGGAAAAAACTCTCCGATTCAAATCACTTCCTTGAATAAAAATGTTCTTGCTAAAATTGAATTCGGTACTTTTGAAACTTTCTGGTGCAAAGGTGCAAACGGTGACAGTATTCAATCTATTTTAATTAAGCCTCCTTTCTTTGATCCGCATAAAAAATATCCATTGATGTTTTTGATTCACGGTGGTCCACAGGGACATTGGGACGAAGATTTCCATTACAGGTGGAATACTCAACTATTTGCTTCAAAAGGGTATGTTGTTGTTGCAACAAATCCGAGAGGCAGTACAGGTTACGGACAAAAATTCACAGATGAAATTTCTCTCGATTGGGGAGGAAAAGTTTATACCGATTTGATGAATTCCTGTGATTATGCCCTTGCAAACTTTAATTATATAGATTCTAAAAATATCTTTGCGGCAGGTGCGTCTTACGGTGGATATATGATTAATTGGATTGAAGGACACACGGACAGGTTCAATGCTTTGGTCAGCCACGATGGGGTTTTCAATCTTGAAAGCGAATATGGAACAACGGAAGAGCTTTGGTTTCCCGAATGGGAATTCGGAGGAACACCTTGGCAAAATAGGAAGTTATATCAAAAATGGTCGCCGCATATGTTTATTCAAAATGCAAAAACCCCATTGTTGATTATTGAAGGAGCCCAGGATTTTCGCGTGCCTGAAGAACAGGCATTCCAGCTTTTTACTTCGCTGCAAAGATTAGGAGTAGAAAGCAAGCTTTTATATTTTCCAGATGAAAGTCATTGGGTAACCAAGCCGCAGAATTCAGTTCTTTGGTGGAATACAGTTTTTGATTGGTTTGACAAACATAAAAAACCGGAGTAGTTATGAAAGAAAAATTTGAAGAAGAAGATTTAGATATTAATGGTTTTGATGATCTTACAGAGCTCGATTTTGGTGGAGCTCGAGATGAAGAAATTACAGAAAAAGTGGAATTTGTTGAAAGTAATATCTGGACAAAGCTCGAAGCAGTGGGAAAGAAAATTTCTTTTGCAAAAGATATTCTTGCGCTTGTAAATTATATGCGTGATCCTATTGTTTCCTGGCATCGTAAAGCAATCGTTGTGGCCGCCCTTGTCTATTTTATTTCTCCAATCGATACGATTCCCGATCTTACCCCCTTGTTTGGATACCTGGATGACCTCGGCGTAATTACAGCATTGTTAAAGTTTCTCGGTAGTGAACTTATTCCTTATTACAACCCGGGTTATCGGGCATGATTCACTACAAATTTAAGAAAGAGATTAAATGAAATATAAAATCGATAAGAGTGAAATAATATATAAAGGCAGAGTATTCGATTTACAAGTTGATGAAATTACGTATGACAGCGGAAATAAGGGTATCAGGGAAATTGCATTACACGCCGGGGGCGCTGTTGTTCTTCCTTTGAAAGATGATGGTAAAATCGTAATGGTCAGGCAATTCAGGTATCCATTTAATGAATTTATGCTGGAACTTCCGGCGGGAAAACTTGATAAAAATGAGGATCCTTTTAAGTGTGCTTACAGGGAATTAGAAGAAGAAACCGGTTATAAATCTGAAAATATTATAAAGCTGGGGGCAATTTGCACAACTCCTGGTTTTTGTTCCGAGGTTCTTCATCTATACTTAGCAAGAGATTTAGTTGCTGGCGAACATAACCGCGAAGAAGGGGAGGCAGGAATGGAAGTTTTTGAATTCTCAATTGAAGAAGTTGAAACAAAAATAAGAAACGGGGAAATTACAGATGCAAAAACAATTTGTGCATTTCACCTGGCGAAAAACTATTTTAATCAGTAGTCAAATATTTTTTTCATTCAATCATTCATACATTCAGTCATTCAAATACTACTTTATCAGAATAGCCGAATGATTGATTGCCTGAATGGATGTATGATTCTTTAAACATTTAGATTATGCTAAAAACTCTTCACGTTAAAGATTACGCACTTATAGAAAGAGTCGATGTAGAATTCGATACCGGGTTGAATATTATAACCGGTGAAACGGGTGCGGGGAAAACAATTCTTATAGATGCTTTAAGTTTACTCCTGGGGGAAAGAGCATCAACAGATGTTGTAAGAAAAGGGACGGACAAATCAATTGTTGAAGGAATATTTTATGTAAAAGGGAATAAAAAAGTAGAATTTCTTCTTAAACAAAATGAAATTGATTTTTCTCCCGAGCTTATAATCCGAAGGGAAATTTCTCTTAAAGGTTCAAACCGGTGTTTTGTAAATGATACGCCCGTTCAGTTATCTCTTGTTAAGGAACTTGGAGATATTCTTGTTGATCTTCATGGCCAGCATGAACATCAGTCATTACTAAGAACAGAAACTCACATAGAGTATCTCGATAGTTGCGGTGATACGGAAGATCTTTTAAGAACTTACAAGTGGCTTTATAAATCGTTAAATAATCTTACTGATGAATTAAAAGAGCTTAAAGGGAAAGAAACATCTTTAACAGAAAAAAAAGATTTGTATGAATTCCAGATAAAAGAGATTGATGCTGTTTCTCCCGAGATGGGAGAAGAAGATACACTGGAAAATCAATTGGTTGTTTTAGAAAATTCAGAAAGGCTTCAACTACTGACTTCCGAACTTTACCAGGGCTTATACGAAACAGAAGGATCTGTTTATGATTCACTTATGAAAATGAAAAATGAAATAAGTGAACTCGTAAGAATTGATAAGACATTTAAAGACACAAATAAAGAATATGAATCAGCTGTTGCAATTATAAATGAAATTGCAAACAATCTGAGAAATTACAGTAGTAAAATTGAAATCGATCCCGAAAAATTAGAATCGGTAAGAGAAAGACTCGGCGCAATCAGTCTTCTTAAAAAGAAATACGGGGGATCGCTAAAAGCCGTTCTTGAACATAGGGAAAAAATAGGTGATGAATTCTCTATTGCAGAAAATTATTCAGGAAAAATTGCAGAGCTTGAATCAAAAATAAAAACCGTGAGAGAAAATTGTGGTTCGGCAGCGGAAAAACTTTCTATAAAAAGAAAAGAAACTGCAAAAAAAATAACGAAAGATATTATTGAATTACTTAAGCAAGTTGGTATTCCAAATTCCAGGCTTAAAGTAGAAATTTCAAATTCAGCAACAGAAAGTCCCGATGATTTTATCTTAGTGAAGGGGAAACAGTATAAGTTTGATTCTTCCGGTTACGACGATGTGCAATTTTTTATTTCAACAAATCTTGGTGAAGACCTAAAACCTTTAGCTAAAGTTGCTTCGGGTGGAGAAATATCGAGAGTTATGCTTTCATTAAAATCAGTTCTTGCAAAGACAGATAAGCTTCCTTTATTAATTTTCGATGAAATCGATACTGGCGTAAGCGGGCATATTGCACAAAAAGTCGGGCAGACTCTTAAACTGCTTGCTTTTCGTCATCAGGTAATAGCAATAACACACCTTCCACAAATATCGGCTTTAGCAGATCAGCATTATACAGTTGAAAAAAATGAAATCAACAAACGTGTTACAAGCAGGATAAGAAAACTAAATATTACAGAACGAATTAAAGAAGTAGCCAAACTTATGAGTGGAGAAAACATAACAGAGGCAAGCATTAAGGGGGCTAAAGAATTAATGGGGTTGGATTAAAACTTACTTTAGCAGGCATTTTTTAACTGAATAATTGTTACTTGGTATTCTTTTGATACACTGAATTTAATGTGTTATCCGGCGAAAATAATTCGCCGGACTTTCAGCATAATTGTTGCATTATAAGATTTTAATTCACAAATTCATTTAGCCGAAAATTAAAATTAATTCTTAGTGAGGATTACATGAAAAAAACTCTTCTTTTTTTGGTTATTTCGCTCTTCCTGTCGGCGCCTGTATTCTCCCAGGTTGAGGATAGATTTAGTTTTCTTAACCAATCTGAAATAACCGATTATGCAAAACCTTTTGGTACTTCGCTGGGGATGGCCTTCAATTCTGCTTCTTATCATACTGCAAAGGTTGCAGATTTCTTTGGATTTTCAATTGGATTTACAGGGATGATGATTCTTATTCCCGATGATGAAAAAACATTTACTCCTTCATTACCAGATGGTTATGAAACAAGCCCTGCCCAAACAATATACGGCAGCAATCAAAGCACAACCTATTATGGTCCAAATGGTTTCAAGGTTTATCCTCCTGGAATTGACCGTTCGTGGGTGCCTGCAGTAATGCCTCAAATTTCTGCAAGTTTTATGGGTAGTGAAGTTATGATTCGCTATTTGCCCAGTATTTCATTGGGTGATGACGAAGATTTGAGCATGTTTGGTATTGGTTTGAAACATAATATTAGTCGTTATATTCCTCTTTCTCCTGTAGATATATCGGTACAGTTCTTGTACAATAGCCTGAAAATTACCGGTGTAATGGACATAACTGCATACGCCTTTAATGCACACGCAAGTAAATCTTTTGGTTTACTAACAGTTTATGGAGGTTTGCAGTACGAATCGAGCACCTTTGATCTTGATTATACTTTTACTGATCCAGGTAATACGGGTCAAAGTTCTACAACTAGTGGACAGGAAATAAAAGTTAGCATAGATGGTGATAATAATTTCAGAGCAACTGTAGGTACATCGGTGAAACTGGCTGTTATAGTGTTAAACGTTGATTATAGCCTCGGAGTTCAGTCTGTACTTTGTGGCGGCTTAACATTTGAATTTTAATAGGAGAAAAGAGAATGAAAAAATTTATTAAATCATCATTACTGTTGTTTACAATGCTTGTTGCATTTGTAATGAGTGGTTGTGACGCTCTGCAGAATTTCCTGTTTGATCTCCCGATAAAGTTTACAATTGAAACGAGTGGAGCAAATAGTTCTTCCGGTTCTGAAAGTTATTGTCTTACTAATGACGAGACTTATCAGGACTATGCCGATAAGATAAATAGCATAACCTATGCAGATGCTTATTTCGTTACACAGGAAGCTCCTGCCGGACTTAGCGGTAACCTTACATTTCAATTATTGGATGGGAATAATAATATAATTATTACTAAGACCGACAATAATATTGTTCCTGCAGATCATGATAGCACAAATGCGTATCATCTAATGTTGGATCAATCCCAGATTGATGATATAAATGCTTCACTTGCTGACGGGAATAGATGTTTTACAGGTGTTTACACTGTAGTAGTTACTTCTGGTAGCAATCAGAATAATATTATAAAAATTGATGTGGAAGTTCTGTTTACTTTGGATACAAGTCTATAGTTTTTTAGTAAAAACTAATATAAATCCTTACGAGTTATTTCGTAAGGATTTTTTATTTTAAAGAAGAATTACTTATCTGATATAAATTTTTTAGTTTCTTTTTGTATCTTAGATATATTATCGTGGTTTACTAACAATAAGAAATTTTTGAAAAACTCTGCTTTATATATTCATATTCCTTTCTGTGATCATAAGTGCATTTATTGTGATTTCTACTCAATTATTACTAAAGATAATATTCCATCTTTTTTAAACTCATTAAAGAAAGAAATAGATTACTACTCCGGTCTTTATTCAAAAGATCGTTACTTTACATCAATTTACTTTGGCGGAGGAACTCCATCGCTTATGGAAACTGGCTACATCTCAGAAATAATTGATTATCTTAATAAAAATTTTTCCATTTCTGAAAATTCAGAGATAACTTTGGAAACAAACCCCGGAACTGTAAACCAAAATAAACTTAAAGATTTTTTTGCTGCAGGGATAAACAGGTTAAGTATTGGGATTCAATCCTTCGATGAAGATGATTTAAGATTTCTAACAAGAATACATGATAAAACAACTGCAATCGATACAGTATATAATTCCGTAAAAGCGGGATTTGAAAATATCAGCGCTGATCTTATCTTTAATCTCCCGGGACAAACAAAAGCAAAATGGCTTGATAATTTAAAGGTAGCAGTTAAATTGCCGGTAAAACATATCTCGGCTTACAGCCTAATTCTTGAAAGAGGAACAATCCTGAATAAAATGGTTTTAGATGGAAAAGTTAAAATTCAGGATGAAGATTATGACGCTGAACTTTATGAATACACAATAGATTTTCTTGAATCAAACGGATTCTATCAATATGAAGTTTCAAATTTTTCCAAAGAAGGCCATGAGTGCATTCATAATAAAGCCTACTGGGAATATAGAGATTACCTGAGTTTTGGTACGTCTGCACATTCATTTATTGATGGAAAGAGGTGGTGGAATTTTTCAAGCCTAAAAAAATATATTAGTGAGATTGAAAAAAAGAGTTTTGCTGTTGCCGGCTCCGAGATAGTTACCCAAGAACAATTCTTTGATGAATACGTTATTCTTGCTTTAAGAAGCAATGGAATAAATATCAGCGAGTTACAATTGAAATTCGGAAATGCATGGCTGGAAAATAAATCAAGTTATTTTTCAGAACTTCAACAGCATAATCTTTTAAAGATTAGTAAAAATAATATCAAGCTGACTAAAAACGGTTATGCAGTTTGCGATGAAATTTTATCAAATATACTTTAACAGCAATGCTTAAGCTAAAACTTCACTGGCAAATATTGATAGCACTCGTCCTTGCTATTTTGATTGGTTTATTTCTTACAGACTATGCGTATTTGTTTACCTGGATGGGTGACCTGTTTCTTCGTGCTTTAAGAATGATAATTATTCCTTTAATTCTTACTTCAATTATATCCGGCGTTACAAATATTGGAGATGCTCACAACCTTGGAAGACTTGGGCTAAAGACAATATCGTATTATGTATCCACTAGTTTACTAGCAATTGTTACCGGACTCGTTTTTGTAAATCTCATTCATCCGGGTATTGGTGCAGATATTGGGTTAAAGAAGGCGGTTCCTGAACTCGCTGCATCTTCAAAAGATCTTTGGCAAATTATTTTAAGAATGGTTCCAACAAATATTTTTGACGCACTTGTTTCTGCAGATATGTTAGCAATAATATTTTTTTCCATTCTTATCGGGTATTTTATAACCAGGACCGGATCTGACACGAAAGAGCTTTTTACAAAGTTCTTTAATGCGGGTTTTGAAGTCATGATGAAGCTAACTCATTTTGTTATTCGTTTTACACCTCTTGGGGTTCTGGGAATTGTGGTAGGTGTAGTAGCGGAACAAAGGGAAAACCTGGTTGAAGTTTTAGGTACACTCGGTATGTATTTTCTTACAGTCATAATAGGTTTGATAGTTCATGCTACAATAACACTTCCAATGATTCTTCGATTTATTGGTAGGAGTAATCCCTGGAAACACTTCCAGGCATTAACAACTCCTTTAATAACTGCTTTTTCAACCAGGTCGTCTTCAGCAACTTTGCCTTTAACTATAGACGCAGTAGAGAATAATTCTGGAGTATCAAATAAAATATCGAGTTTTGTTCTTCCACTGGGTGCAACAATCAATATGGATGGAACAGCTCTTTATGAATGTGTGGCTGCAATGTTTATTGCACAGGCTTATGGGATTGATTTGAGTTTTCTGCAGCAGATGATTATTGTTTTTACTGCTCTTTTAGCTTCAATAGGAGCAGCAGGAATTCCAATGGCCGGCCTTGTAATGATTTCTGTGGTACTTACAGCTGTTGGCTTACCACTTGAAGGAGTAGGATTAATTTTAGCCGTGGATCCTTTCCTGGATATGTGCCGGACGACTGTAAATGTGTGGAGCGATTCCTGCGGTGCTGCAATTATCGCAAAGTCTGAAGGAGAAGTTTTAAAGATTTAGCCGTATTTTTGTCTATATAATAAGATTTGGAACACAAATGAAATTTCTGTTTACTCTTTTATTCTCACTTCTTTTGTTATGTTCTGCTTATTCTCAGGATTACAAACAAGTAAAAATATATCTGCATAGCAGGCAAGATATTAAAACACTTTACAAGTTAGGCATTCAGGTCGATCATGCAGAATATTCAAAGGATAAAACAATTATCATTTTTATTGATGATGAACAATTTTCCATTCTTAAAACTTCCGGCTATAAATATGATGTCTTGATTGATGATTGGTTTAAATATTATAAAGAACGACAAAAATTATCTCAAAGGCAGAAGCAGAGTTACGTGAATCAAAGTAAAATGGATTATAATGTTTCCGGTTTTGGTTTTGGTTCGATGGGAGGATATTATACTCTAAGCGAAGTTATTGCACAACTGGATACTATGAGAATGCTTTATCTAAATCTTATAACAGAAAAGCAGTCAATCGGAAATACGATAGAAGGTCGCCCTATGTTTGTAGTAAAAATCTCTGATAATCCCGACGTAGATGAAAATGAACCTCGTGTATTATATACTGCACTTCATCATGCACGTGAACCCGAAAGCATGATGCAATTAATTTATTTTATGTATTACCTGCTGGAAAATTATAATACCGATCCAGCAGTTCACTATTTGGTCAATAACAGGGAATTATATTTTATTCCCGTTGTTAATCCCGATGGATACGAATATAACAGGCAAACACATCCTGATGGGGGAGGATTCTGGAGAAAGAACAGAAGACAAGTTGGAACTAATTACGGTGTGGATTTAAACCGGAATTACGGGCCCATGGCATATTGGAATGCCCCGAATAATGGATCAGGTTTGAATGCCGGAGACGAAACGTATAGAGGTACTGCACCATTTTCAGAACCGGAAACCGCAAACATCAGGGATTTCGTAGCAGGTAAAGGATTTAAGAACGCACTTAATTATCACACTTACGGCGATTATCTTATTTATCCTTATGGAGCTTTAGAAGTTGAAACTCCCGACTCACTTATCTTCAGAGAGTTTGCATCTGATATGTCAAGATTTAATAATTATTCCCAGGGAACTGATCAGCAGACCGTTGGTTATTCAACAAGAGGGAACAGTGATGATTATTTATATGACGGAGATGTTGCTTTAAACGGCGGAAAAATTTTTGCAATGACCCCGGAAGTAGGTTTCGGATCAGATGGGTTCTGGCCTCCGCAGAGTAGAATTTTTCCTCTTGCTGAAGAAAATCTGGCTCCTAATCTCTACTATGCCTGGATTTCCGGCGGTTACGTTTCTTTTGAAAACACAAACTTTTCCCAGCATTATTTTCTTCCCGGGAATGTTGTTCAGTTTAATGCAACAATAAAAAACAAAGGGTTGGCAACTGCTAATAATATTTCAGTAGAACTGAGTTCTCTTAGTTCATATGCTGAGGTAAATACAAATTCTGTCTCTATAGACTCTATCCCCTCCAGGGAATCATTTACTTTTTCTACACCTTTTTCTTTTACAATTTCTAATGATGCCTCATTAGATGAAGAAATCAGGTTGTTGCTTACTTCAACAATTAACGGCGTAGAAACAGATAAAGACACTATAGAAATGCTAATAGGTATACCTGAGTTTGCTTTTAAAGATACATCAAATGATCCTACAGAAAACTGGATAGTAACAAGTACTCCGGCTAATCCTAAATGGGAGGCAACTACTTCATCCTATTATTCAGCGCCGACTTCTTTTACAGATAGCAAATCGGGTAATTATGCTGATAGCGCAACCGTTACAATGACTCTAAAAAATCCGGTAGACCTATCGGGTTTTAAGAATCCCCAGCTCAGGTTCTGGACAAAATATGATATTGAAAGCAATTGGGATTACGGACAGGTTAAAATTTCAACTGATGATGGGGTTACCTGGATTCCTCTCGAAGGACAATATACTGAACCGGGCACTGGTAGTTTTCAGCCGGATGGAGAACCCGTTTATGATGGTACCAGGCTCAACTGGGTTCTTGAAGATATAAGTCTTGCATCTTATTCATCCAGCCAGATTAAATTAAGATTTGAATTAAAAAGTGATGAATATATTAACCGTGATGGTTGGTATGTTGATGACATTGCAATAGTTGTTTATGATATTTTACCTGTTGAATTAACTTTGTTTACTGCAAATCTTTCTAACGATAAGGTATCTCTTAACTGGACTACTGCTACAGAATTGAATAACAATGGTTTTGAGATTGAGCGTGCAGTACAAAACCATAAGGGAAAAGAAAATCTTAATTATAAGACTATCGGTTTTGTTAAAGGGAAAGGGAACAGCGAAGAAATTTCAAACTATAATTATGTAGATAAATTCCCGGAAGCAGGAATAAATTATTACAGGCTTAAGCAAATTGATTTTAATGGAGAAACAAAATTCTTCGGCCCGGTTAAGGTAGAGTATTCCGGAATAACCGAATATGAATTGTCTCAAAATTATCCCAATCCGTTTAATCCATCTACCAAAATAGATTTTTCAATTCCGAAAGCCGGACTAGTAACTCTTAAAGTTTACAACATTCTTGGAATTGAAGTTGCAACTTTAATAAATAACTACAAGGAAGCAGGAAAGCATTCAGTTGATTTCTCAATAGAATCATTAAAGAACGAAATTGGCGCCGGGGTTTATTTTTATTCTTTAACAGCAGGGGACTTCAGGCAGACGAAAAAGATGGTAATTCTTAAATAATGCACACATCAAAATAAATTGGTCAGCTCTTTTATAGAATTTATGTTGTAGTTAGCTTTCTGTTCAAGCAAAGCTTCTTTCGTTCTATAGCCGTAGAATGCTGCACAGGTAAATGAGCCGGCGTTTTTCCCACACGTAATATCTAGTTCTGTATCACCAGTTATTAGGCTTTCTTCTGCTTTAACCCCGAGAAATTTACAGATTTCCCGCAAAGGTTCCGGGTCCGGTTTTACAGCAATGCCGGGACGGCGTCCCATTATTTCATTGAAGTAATTTGATAAGTTGAAATGCCTTAATATTTTTTCTGCCTGATCCTGTGTTTTAGTTGTAAGCAGTGAAATTAATAATCCTTTCTTTTTAAGACCGGAAAGAGTTTCTTCAACACCGGGATATAAATTTGATTGATCGATAAAATCGAAGTAATATTTCTTATAAATTTTTATGAAGGGTTCAAACTCGGGGATACTAATATTCAGATCCTTAAAGATATCTATAAAATGATGACCTATACGGATCCTGAATTCTTCTTCCGGCACCGGGTCATTAATGTTTAATTTTGTAAGTGCTTTTACAGTTGCTTTATATATTGTATCGACGGAATCAATGAGAGTTCCATCGAGATCAAAACAGATGTGTTTAATTTTTTTATTCACTTTTTCTTTCCCTGTTACAATCCTGAATGGTTATATTCCTAAAGATATCTAAATTACGAAAGCCTCCAAAACCTTTGACTTTTTAGTTGCTTTGTAATTAAAGATACTTTTGTACGGTAGTTAGAATTTCTTACACTCCCTTTCTGCTTTTTAATATATTAGAGATAGTTGGTTCGTTGCTTTTTATTCCTGTTTAGGGTTCTTTAAGATAAAAGCATTGGTACACTTTTTAGTAACACTAATTAATTTTTAAATACATTAAGGAGTCACAATATGAAAAACCTGTCCTACACATTGCTGTTGTTTCTTTTGGTTTCTTTGGGATACACAAATTCAACACATGCACAATCCGAGCCCGTACTTTACTTTTGCGAAAGTTATGATAGTAATAGTGGTGAAATAGGTGTTGCCGACAGGTTTACAGCAGGTTACTTAACCGTTATGGTTAAATGTGATAATCCGCTTGGGTTAGAAGATGTTTCAATCCAGTTTGACAAATACAATTATAGAACCGGCAAATTCGATTACTATAAGAATTTTCATTATAACATCGATAAAGATATGAAGTATGTCTTCTTTGAAAAAAATGAAGAAAGCGATTTGAAATTTGAAGAATCCGGGTTTTACAGAGTCTTCCTTCTTGATGAAAATGGTAAAACTGTTGCCAGCTCGTTGATAGAAATAATTGATTAGAAAATTATTTTTGCAAAAAGCGGTATAGTTGTACCGCTTTTTTTATTTCCAAATATTGTCTTAATCAACAATACTATTTTTTTCTATTGTTTTGTGGATTTTTGATGTTTCCATCAATGCTGCCGAACCATACCACGGGTGCAGCTCTAAAACCAGAGTTCCGGCTTTTACTGCGGGATCTGTTTCAGCAATTTTTCTTGCTTCTTCAACTGATTCTACATTGAATATGAAAATACCTCTTATTGATTGGTTGTCCAGGAATGGGCCTGCGACAATCAGGGTTCCGTTTTCCGCAAGTTGTAAAATATTTTTTAAGTGTTTACGTTGTAATTCAGCCCTTTGAGTTGAATCCTGAATTTTCACTGGTCCCGATTTCAAAAATGCCATTACGTAAGTCTTCATTCCGTATTCATCGGCTCCCAATTTTCTTGCAAGCAATGAATCATACTGTGGCTTCGAGTTGGGGAGTTTTTCTTGTTGAGTGAAAGAGTTACTGCAAAGTCCAAACAAAAGTAGGGATATAATTATTGCGATTTTCATTTTTATCCTTTAGGAAGATTTCTAAATCTCAATTTTATATGCAACAGGTATTCTATCTTTTGTTCTTTCATAAATTATTCCCGGCCAGCTAAAATATCTTCAAGTCTTTGGCGTTTCACATAATTTTCAAACCGGAACGATTGAGCAATAGAAATTAATTCTTCATCAGACAATCCTTTAAATAAATTACAATATTCCGGTACAAGTGCTTCAGCAATCAAGATATGCCTGACGAGCAGGGCTATGTGTCTTTCCTGGCCGCTTGGATAAGGATTATAATCGGGGAATTCTTTTTTTAACAATTCTTCTATTGGCTCCATTACCTGCCGGATATTTTTATCGGACGAACCCCATGCATCAGCTCCAAGATAATCTTTCTTCTTTAGAAATGCAGAAACTAATTTCATATAAGGAGTATCTTCTTTTTGATGTATGATTGCCTGCAAACCTAAATCCTTATAAAGCCAGATGCACCAGCTAACTTTATACTTTTTATAATAATCCAACTGATCTTTAAGCACACGGTAACGCGATTCATCTTTTTCAGGATCATTGGTATAAACGGGACCGAATTCACCAACCCAGATTGGCACTTTGTTATCTAACATAAAATCAGATTTTTTAAGGAAGTCCTGTTCGAGTGTATTCTTATCATAATTTTTTCCATTAATAATTCCGGGATAATCTCCGGTGAAGCCTGGATAAGCATAATCGTGATTTGTATAAACAACATTGTCCCACACCTCTGTAAACTTGCTAAAATCTTTTGCGTAATTATCGCCTTCAAGGAACATAATATGGTTCGGGTCGACTTTCTTTATTGCATCATAAAGACGTTTATAGTAAGGGAACACTTTCTCACCTGTGGGATCTGCAGGTTCATTTATTAAATCATAACCTGCAACCCAAGGCTGATTTTTGTAGTGGTCCGCAATAACCTCCCACAAATGCAAAACTCTGTCTTGAAAATCTTTATATATCCAGAAGAATGCCTTCTGAGTTGGGTTGTCGCTGTGCCAGTGCTGGTTTTGAGAACCCGGCAACGCATGCAGATCAATAATTGTATAGATCTTATGTTTTGCACATAGATCGATAACATTGTCGAGATATTTGAATGCTTCCTCTTTAATTACTCCCGGATTCATATCATCTTCAAACAGTCGATAGTTGATTGGAATACGAACCAGGTTTAAGCCAAGGCTATGTATGTATTCCGCATCAGCTTCAGTAAAGTAGCTTTTAAGAAAAGTATCAAAATAAAGGTCATATTTTTCTTTGCCGAGAACCTGCAGCAAACCTTCTCTCATCGATTCTTCATTTGCCGGATAGCCGTCGATAAAATTCTCCATGTGCAGCATTCCGCCCAATCCAAAGCCACGTAAGACTACAGTTTCACCTTTTTGGTTAACTATCTGATCGCCCGAAACTTTCAGCCAGTTTTCATTTGTTGATATCTCGTTATTCATTTTTTTATCCTTTGAAAAAGAAAAAGTAAAAGCTATGATAAGAAATGTTAAAAGCAGATAAAAAAATCTACCATTTATATTTGTTTTCAAATTAAGGACATGCAATTCATTCATTTTTGAATCCCAATAATTTTTTTTATAATCTATTTATTATTCATTACAGGTGTAATAATTCTATAGTTTCCGCTTAAGTGCATTAAGCTGAAAAGATAAAGCAACCCATCATAATAAGGATCGAAATATCCATCTTCGTATGGTTCCAGTTTAGCATTCCATACTGCATCGACGAACTTCCAACTTTTTGCTTGTGTTCCCATCAGGGAAGCCGCTGCGGAAGTTGCAACCAATCCCAGTGAGTGTCGTAATGTCCGGTGTCCTCCTGCCGGAAGAATAAATTCTGGAAGTGTACCATCTACATTGTACTGGTCTTCAAAAGTGTCTATCCCTCTGCAGAAAAGAAAATTTTGAATTCGTTTACAGTAATCCTGCTGCCATTCCTGATCTTTTGCAAACCAGGAGTAATCCATAGCTATGTTCATCGGAACTCTCCATGAATCGAAACGGAAAGATGCTTTGAAGCGGCGGAATGATCTTGGAATTCCATCAAACCCGGTAATGTCGGCATTAAGACCCGTTGGTTCACTGCATGCACGATGAAGGAAAGCACGTGCTGTATCAGCACAATCCCTGTAAAATTGCTCGTGGCCATCTTTGGCATATTCAGCCCAGGTTTCATAAAACGCCGGCAGGTAGTATGATGGATCGGTAAAGTGGGAGCCCGATGTATCGGGAACAAATGTAATCTTTTTTTCTTTAACGTTAATAACATTCATTTGCCCGCCCGTACCATCTTTACTCCACATTGCATCAAGTATCCTGCGGGCTTCACCGTAATAGTTTATTCCTGTATTGTTTCCCCAGCGGTTTGAAGCAAACAATAAATCGGTTATAAAATAAAGTTCTCCGTCTGATGCAGATCCCTCAGAGTTATGTACGCCGGTTTTGGGTTTAACGCTCCACGCAAAATAAGCATCCCGTGGACCACCCTGGTGCTGCATATATTTTTTTGCCCAGCGCCACAAGCGGTCAAAAACATCTTTCTTGTTCAATTGTACGGCTACCATCATGCCGTACGACATACCTTCGGTTCTGACATCGTGATTTTTCAAATCGGAAAGGTAAGCCATTGAATCTTCTACCTCAAAATAAACCCTTTCCGGACCTTCAAAAACATCGTAATAAGCTTTGTCTAACTTCGCATCGATATCTTTTTGTTTATATCCTGCATCTAAAAATAAATTTCTGTATTGATTAGTTTCCCACGCACCTTTATCCCAGGGTTTCATTTTTCCGCGCGGGTCATTTACATCTTTGTTACAATCATCGGTGGTTGTTATTCCCATTGAAATAAAACATAAAACGGAAAGTAAGATCAGGTAAATATACTTTTTCATTTTTAATACCTTTAATTCATTTTTGCGAATGATGTTGAGGTGAATTTAATTTCGAAATGATGTACAAGAACTAAAGTAATATATTTAATTTAAGTATAAATATCTTTTGTTTCTTCGTTTTACTTTTGAGCAAGTATACCGTAGTGATAAGGTGGTAAATTCACATTGTATTTAATAATTGAAAAACCACTTTTGATTAACATACTTTTTAATTCTTCCGGTTTCGGTCTGATTGTCATACCCGGACCTCTTGGAGTGCTCGAATCATAATTCCAATGAATAATTCCAACTTTTCCTTCTCTCTTTAGTATTCTGAAAGACTCATCCAAAATGGCGGCGGATTTTTCTGCGTGCAAAATATTAAAGAGCATAACATAATCTACTTCTTCATTTCCCAATCCGGTTCCTAAACTGATAAAATCCATATTAGAGAGAATAACATTATTGATACTATCTGTTTCTAATTTGGATTCAAGTTCTTTGATCAAAGAATCTTCAATATCATACGCATAAACATTACCTTTTATTATCCTGCTCACGGGAATTGTAAAAGTGCCATAACCCGAACCCAGATCCACCAGTTTTTCAATCTTATTGTCAACTTCCAATTCATTTAATATTTTGTCAACATCGAAGAATTGTTCCCACATTTTTTCTTCCGGCATTCCACTTTCTCTGGCTTTCATTTACTTTTCTAAATTTTATGACTAACTGTTATACAGTATAAACATTAATGTATTTACAAAATATGGGGATTGCTTCTTATTGCTGTCTGAGCAAAATTAAACCTTTAGCAAGCCACGGAAACCCCTGGCGGCATAGTAGGATTCTGCCCCGTTGTGATAAACAAAGACAGTGTTGTAGCGGCGATCGCAAAAGATAGCACCACCGAGTTTTCTAATACTGTCAGGTGTTTTTACCCAGCTGGATGTTTTCAAATCGAAGTTTCCAAGTTTCTGCAGCTCACGGTATTGATCTTCTGTTAAGATCTCGATGCCCATGGCAGAAGCCAAATCAATAGCACTATTTTTTGGTTTATGTTCTTTCCTTGATTCGAGTGCTTCACGGTCGTAACAAAGACTTCTGCGGCCTTTAGGGCTTTCCTCTGAACAATCATAAAAAATATATTCGCCCCTCTTTTTATCTTGACCAACAACATCCGGTTCACCGCCGGTTCTTTCCATTTCATTTAGCGACCATAGTTTTTTAGTATCGCCTTCCAACCTTGCTTCTACTTTGATCCATTCAAAACCTTTATGGCGGTTCTTGTTTTTCTCAAAACGGGCTTTCAATATCCTCAGTAATTCTTCAAGTTGTTTTGATGACAACTTTTTATTAATGCTGTTAATATTGTTCATATTTTTTCTTTCTCGTTACACGTTTGCGGAATTTTTTGTTAACTGTTTAATTCTTCAGTATATCTTGATTCTTTTTTGCAGCCATACCACCGAGTATAACCCAATTGTCATTATATTTTTTCCAAGTATATGTAAACTTAAGTTTATTTCTCTGCATCGAATCGACGAATAATATTTTTTATTTACCTATTGACTTTTTACTTATTAAAGAGGTTAGCTTGCTGTTATTCTTTACATAGTTCAAATAGTTTTTGATTCTGACCATCTAAAAAAAATAATCTATCAAAAACGCTATTATATTTATATGAAAGAGAATCTTGAGAAGGTTCATAAAAACTTGCTGAACTAAAGTGTTCTGAATGAATTAAAAGCCAATTTTCATCACAAGATTTGAATGTTTTCTTAATTTTATCGTTCTTTTTATCGATCGCATTTTGAAGATCGG
>Ga0210099_1000250_pt1 | contig 18927 bp, 18 predicted proteins | sample Joice_ThreeSqA_D_4_FD_184872 | JGI IMG/M metagenome (GOLD analysis project Ga0210099, IMG submission 184872) | Wetland microbial communities from San Francisco Bay, California, USA, that impact long-term carbon sequestration - Joice_ThreeSqA_D2... | ecosystem: Environmental > Aquatic > Marine >...
CAAGGGCTTGCACTTGCACTCACATTTCTCCGTATAGCTCTTCTTCTATAATCTCACAGATAATATGTGAAACAGTAATGTGCCCTTCCTGGATTCTTTGAACATTTGCAGTAGGAATTACAATTGATTTGTCGATCATTGATTTTATTTTGCCTCCGTTTCCGCCAAGAAAAGCAACTGTTTTCATCTCTTTTGATTTAGCCATTTCAATTGCTTTAATAATGTTTATTGAATTGCCGCTTGTAGAAATTCCTAGCAGAACATCACCTTTGTTTCCGAGCCCTTCAACACCTCTTGCAAAAACATTTTCGAAACCTATATCGTTCCCTCCAGCCGTTAAAAAAGAAGTGTCTGTTGTAAGTGCAATTGCGGGTAAAGCAGGACGTTTAATTTTATGGCTAAGTCTTATTATTAGTTCCGCTGCAATGTGCTGACAATCAGCGGCGCTGCCGCCATTTCCGCAGAGAAGAAGTTTGTTTCCATTCTTAAATGCTTTGATTATTAAATCAGCAGCAGAGATGATATCTACGGAACATTCTGAAAGTATTTTTAATTTTGTTTCAGAACTTTCTGTGAGTGAATCTGCAATGAATTTTTTCTTATCCAAGTGTTTAGATTATTTAAGGAAAGTTAAACAAACATCGGTTTATTAATATGAACAGCATCGGCAAAATCTTTAATCATATCCCAATTATTTTCGTTTTCAAAAAAATTGCCGGTAACAATTATTTTGGCACCGTTTTCTATTTTTTGCCTTGCAGCATTTGGAGTTTTTATTCCGCCGCCAACTATAACCGGAACAGAACAAAATGATGCAACTTTTTTCACCATTTCATCCGGCACTGTATTTTCAGCTCCGGAACCAGCTTCAAGATAAATAAATTTCATTCCAAGATACTCAGCAGCTAATGCAGTTGCCGCCGCTATTTCGGGTTTATTCCTGGGTATAGGCAAACTTCCGCTCATATACTGTGCGGTTGTTGTAACTCCTGATTCTATCAATATATAACCGGTAGCAATTGGTTCAATGCCGACTTCTTTTATTAAAGGAGCCGCGATAACATGCTTGCCTATCAAGTTTTCGGGATTTCTTCCGCTTACAACCGAAAGATAAAGAATTGCATCTGCAGCACCCGATACCTGCTGGACACTTCCCGGAAAAATTATTGCAGGAACTTTTGTACTTTGTTTTACTTTTTTAATGAAGAGTTCAAAGTTGTTATTTAGCATCAAACTTCCCCCGATTAAAAATCCGTCAACACCTGCTCTTTCACAATATTTTACAAATTCGGGCAGGCGATCCACATTAATTTTATCAGGGTCAAGAAGAACAAGATAAGCTGCTCCTTTTGTGTTGATAGTATTAAGAAGATAATTATATGTTTTCATTAAAGTCTGGTTATATAATATTTGAATATATACATTTTGGTTTTTAGAAAAAAGAAGAATGTATCATTTAGCAACACATATTAATTAAAAAAATAATATAGAAGTAACGCTAAAACTATTCACAATCATCGCAGAAATTTTTATTTTTATGCCGCTCTAAATAACGTTACTGACTCACTTAAGAATTGCTGAATGGGTAAAATTATTGCTGTCGCCCTGCCGAAGGGAGGAGTAGGTAAGACAACCACCGCCGTTAATCTTTCTTATGCTTTCGCACTAAAAAAGAAGAAAACGTTGTTAATTGATCTTGATCCTGCTGGTTCGTGTTCGTCATCGCTTAACTTTGTTAAGGAAAAAATAGTTGGAGATATTTTTGATGTCTTCAATTATTCAAAATCTGTTAGCCAGGTAATTCACAAAACCGAACAGGAGAACCTTAATGTAATTCCATTAAAGAATCTCAATTACAAAGATGAAGTCAGACTTTCCAAACTGGCGAGTAACCAGTCTTTGCTTAGAAATATTATAAGGCCGGAAGCTTCAGTTTTTGATTTTATTATAATTGATTGTCCTCCTTATCTTGTGGGATTAACGACAGATGCTTTAATTGCATCCGATTCGGTTTTAATTCCCGTTATGTCCGGAAGATTCTCGATGGATGCTGTTGATAAAATATTATTACATATGGACACCATTAAGAAAAATTATAACCAGAACCTTGAACCAGAAGGAATTTTGCTGACTTATTATGAATCTAATACCAGGGTTTCATTCAGCACCAAGAAAGATTTATATGCAAAATATCCAAATTATATGTTGAAGACAGTAATACCTAAAAATGCAGTTATTGCGGAAGCTACTTATTACAATAAGCCGTCTATTATTTATAGTCCTGCGGCAAAATCTTCTATTGCATATACACAACTTGCGGATGAGATTCTGGAAAGAAATGCTTCTAATCTTTATAAAGTTTTAACTGAGATAGAAGTTAAAAATTAAACAAAGTAAAAATAGATGAAGAAAATAACTGTTTATGAAAAACCAGCCTGTACAACATGCAGAAAAGTGGCTAAAGCACTAATTGAACAGGGAATCAATTTTGAAAAAGTAAATTACTACATAAACCCTTTCTCAAAAACAAAATTAAAATTTTTATTAAAGAAGATGAAGCTTAAACCTGCTGAGGTTATCAGATCAAAAGAAAAAGTTTATAAAGAGCTGGACGTAAAGCACAAAAATTATTCAGATGAAGAACTGATTGATCTTATGATTAAATATCCTGACCTTATTCAAAGACCGATTATTGAAATGGGGGATAAAGCAATACTTGCAAGACCACCGGAAAGAATAAAAGAGCTATTTAAATAATTAGAGTTAATCTCCGAATGTAGGGTTCACTTTCAAAGTGAACCCTACACCTGAACTATGCTAATCATTACCCATCAAAATTTTCCTGGATTCATTTAATTTTTTGATTTGTTCGCCGGAAAGTTCCGGGTAATCAATATCCAGTTTTTCTAAATACTCTGTTATAATTTGTGAAACCGCAAATCTCATAAACCATTTATGATCGGCGGGAATTATAAACCATGGCGCGTGCTTTTTGCTAGTTGCCGATATAGCTTCACCGTAACACTTTTGGTATTCATTCCATAACTTTCTTTCTGCAAGATCAGAAGAAGAAAATTTCCAGTTTTTTGATTTATCATTAATTCTATCTAAAAATCTTTTTTTCTGTTCTTCTTTAGAAACATGAAGAAAAAATTTTAAAATCATTGTTCCGTTTTCATATAAATACTTTTCAAAATCCTGTATTTGCCGAAATCTTTTCTTCCAGATATCACCTTTTTTCATTTCTTTAGGCAGATGTTGTGTTTTAATAAGATTATGAACACGCACAACAAGAACCTCTTCATAATACGATCTGTTGAATATCCCGATTCTTCCTCTTTCAGGTAATGCTTTATTAATTCTCCACAAGTAATCATGGTCCAGCTCTTCAGCTGAAGGCTGCTTAAAGCTATGAACCTGGGTTCCCTGTGGATTTAATCCTGACATTACATGTTTTATTGTGCTGTCTTTACCTGCTGCATCCATTGCCTGGAAAACTATTAAAACCGAATATTCATTCTGAGCATATAGTTTTCCCTGCAAGTCGAACATCTTTTTGATATTCTTTTTTAAAAGACTTGACGTTTCAGATTTAGATTTGAAGTTGAGCGTATCTGATGTAGAGACTTTTGATAAGTCCAGTTTTTTACCGGAATTAGCAATTAATTTTTCTGAGATCATAATTTTTTATCAATTTATAAATGTTGTTCGTGGTAAAAGTAATAAAAAGTAGCAGCTTAGGATAGGTAATAAAGAAAGGAATTGTTAAAATAATCGGAATTTATCTTACGAGCGTAGGGTTCACTTTTAAAGTGAACCCTAAATAAACCTCACCGCATTATTAAGAGGCATAAAAAGATTAGTTGGTTTTGTTTGGAGTAAACCTATTAATTCTGTTGTTAACCGGTTTTACAGTTCTCAGGTAATCGTATATTGCGCTAAGATCCTCGTCTGCCATTCCCGAATACATTAACCATGGCATTGGTGTATTAAAATCCTTCTGCATATTAACAGGAATATTATGTGCATCTTCACCGCTGTATAGTTTGAACCGATTTATAAAATCCTGCTTTTTCCAGTTTCCGATTCCGGTTTCAACATCAGGAGTAATATTAGCAGAAGTTATAATGCCGGAAGGAAAATTAAATTGCCGTCCCCCAGCAAGATACATTCCCGGTACAGGCTCTCCCTTAACAGCTTGCGAATGACACTCCGAACAGGAAGCAATTGTAACTAGGTATTTTCCGTATTCAACAGAATCAGATCTATCGATCTCTTTAGCCGGAGTATAACTTTTAATCGGCATTGTTTTTACAAGGAAGTTAAGGGGAAAATTAAGCTTGGTTTCAGGAATTTCTTTTTCCTGAGGCTGAAGTGATCTAACATAGGCAATAATTGAATATACATCTTCCTGTGCGAAATTATTGTAATGCATATAAGGCATCAAAGGGAATAAAGCTTTATTATCTTTTGTTACTCCGCAGGTTATTGCCCTTAGCAACTCGCCGTCAGTCCACGAACCGAGGTTAGCAGGAGTTAAATTTTTTGTAACAACAGTTCCGGGGAAACCCATACTTTCATCGAATACTTCTCCGCCACTTCCTTTTGTCCCGGGTTTAATTGGTCCAGCAAATTTTGTCCAGTCTCTCTCCGAATGACAATCTATGCAGGCCGCAACATGGTTGGCAAGATATTCTCCCCTTGAAAGTCTATCGGCTGTAGCTTCTACTTTTATGTCTTTAGGGGGATCAACTTTTGGGTTAGATGCATTGAAATAAATGAATCCGGCAATTAGTAATAGTATTAAGGCAGCTACAACTATACCGAGTATTTTAAAAACTTTCTTCATACTTATAATACCTTTAGGTTAGTTTGTTGATTTTGTTATTTGACCTTGACCCTGAAAAATACGGCTGTCAATCTAATGCAGAGGAAAATATTTGTCAACTTTATTTGCAGATAGCAATTATAAAAGATGTATTATAGAATATTTTTGAAGGATATATTCTGAAAAATTAATGCAGCTTTGCTCAGGAGTTTTTATTTTGCATTTATAAAATGAAGGATTTTTATGATAAGTAAAGAACTACTTGAAATTCTATGTTGTCCCGAAACAAAAGCCGATCTTGTTTTAGACGGTGAAACACTTGTTTCAACTGATAAAAGTACAAGGAGAAGATACAAGATCAAAGATGATATTCCTGTAATGTTAATTGACGAATCGGAAAAGTTAAGTCTTGATGAATGGAAATCGATTATGAAAAAACATGGACGCATTTTTGAATAAAAACCCTTCCACATTTAATTTTGTTATATTTGCAAAAAACTTTTTGTTGATATGGACCCGATAAATATTTTTGTGGGCTTAAACATAATTGCAACCTTTGGTGCTAATCTTTCCGGCGCTAAAAGCGGGTTGAAAGATAAACTTACTGTTGCAAAAGAAAAACCTAAAACTTATTTGCAAAAACTGCCTCTTTTCCTTTCAGCTTTCACTTTGGTTGGATTGATTCTCGGTGTTTTCCAGATTGGTACTTTTGAATATCTGCCCGAAAATGAAAACGCAAGATTAATTGGCGCTGTCATTTATATTATTTTTTCCTGGGTTCAGATCTGGTGTTATAAAACTCTCGGTTCAAGTTATTCCCAGGACATTATGATTTCGAAAGATCATAAACTTGTTAAAACCGGTCCTTATGGTTTTATAAGACATCCGCAATATCTATCACAGATTCTTCTTGATATTGGGGGTGCTTTGGCAACTTTAAGTTATGTTGTTATAATCTTTGCAATTATAGAAATACCCTTTTTAATAATGAGGGCTTTGCTCGAAGAAAAACTCCTCGGAAAACATTTCAAAGAAAATTTCAGGGAATACAAAAATAAAAGCGGCTTTATGTTTCCCTTTATCGGGTAAAGTTGTTTAGTTAATTTAGATTTGATGAAATCAAAGTTTTCTCTTCTTATTTTTTTGTCGTTTGCTTGTCTCACATTTTCCCAGAGGTTGGATAAGCTTGCCGTTGTTACTTCGGCGGGGACAAAATATATTCCTGTTTATGAAAGGCAGGGGACACTTTATTTTTCTTTAATTCATTTTGCCGAAGCAATCTCTACAAATTATTATTACAACGAAGAAACACATAAAGTAGAATTAAAATTCGACGATTATAACCTCAAAATAACAGCAAAGAATCCTTACATTGTTTTGACTTCCCGTGCCGACAATAAATCCGAAACTTACCAGCTCCCGACTTCAACATATTATATCAACGACCAGATTTTTGTCCCGCTTCTTTATTCTATTGATTATCTGGTAAAAGCGTCTGGCAATAATATTGTTTATGAAAAACCAGGCAAAATTGTTTATAAGGGCCGGGTTACTCCTGAAACCAAAGAAACAAGCATAGGTATTACAGGAATAAGTGTGGAAGATAAAGTAAATGGTACACTTGTAAGAGTTAAATCTAAAAAAAGGATAGCAACTTACACAAGCTCATACAAGAATAATATTCTTACGATTATTTTTAGAAATGTAAAAGCCAATGCGGAAAATTTAGCACACAAGTATAATAAAGGCTTAGTAAGTGAAATTAATGCCAGGAATATTGGAAACGATACCGAAATCAAATTTACACTTAGTAATGAGTATACGACAAACGAAGTTCTTAATGCTGAGGGCAGCAATGATATTTTAATTACAATTCATAATAAAATATTTGCAAGAAATGAAGAACGGGAAAAGAATAAATCCAAATGGGATTTTGATGTAATTGTTTTGGACGCAGGTCACGGTGGTAAAGATGCCGGTGCAATTGGTATTGGCGGAGTAAAGGAGAAAGATATAAATCTTGGAGTTGTGCTTCAACTCGGTAAACTGATTGAAAAAGAAATGAAGGGCGTTAAAGTTGTTTATACAAGAAAAAATGATACTTTTGTAGAATTGTATAAAAGAGGTAAGATTGCTAACGAAGAAGACGGCAAGCTTTTCATTTCCGTTCATTGTAATTCAACTCCGCATAAACCAACCGATGCCGAAGGATTTGAAGTTTATCTTCTTCGCCCCGGCAGAACAAAAGAGGCTATTGCTATTGCTGAACGGGAAAATAGTGTAATCGAATATGAAGAGAATCCTAAAAGATATGAAAAACTTACCGATGAAAATTTTATTCTTGTAACTATGGCTCATTCAGCTTATATGAAATATTCCGAAAAGTTTTCCGATATATTGAACAAACAAATGAATGCCGATTTACCGGTTTCATCTCGTGGAGTTAAACAAGCGGGTTTTTACGTTTTGGTTGGCGCTGCTATGCCGAGTGTCTTAATTGAAACAGGCTTTATATCAAATAAAAAAGATGCAAATTATATTAAAAACAGTAAAGGACAGAAAAATATAGCGGAAGCGATATTTAAATCTATCAAAAGCTTTAAAGAGTATTACGAAAAAGTTATGCAGACAGAATTATAACTAAAAAACTATTACATTTGAATCGTTTATTTTTTTAACACATCATACTCAATGTTAAATTTTATAGATAGGAAGGAAAAATATGAAAAACACAGTAGAGGGAACTGACGCTAATTTCGATCAGGAAGTAATTAACTCTGAGATACCTGTCCTCGTTGATTTTTGGGCGCCGTGGTGCGGACCTTGTAAAATGATAGCTCCTGTTGTTGAAGAAATCGCTTCTGAATACCAGGGCAAATTGAAAGTTGTAAAGCTAAACACTGATGATAATCAGAATGTCGCAATAAAATATGGAGTCAGAAGCATTCCAACTCTCGGCATATTTAAAGATGGAAAAGTTGTCGATGCAGTAATCGGGGCTGTTCCAAAGAAAATGCTCGAAGATAGACTTCGTTTACATGTTTTAAGCGTTAATTAATCTAAACCGAATAGGAAATTAAGGGCAGTTTTAGGCTGCCCTTTTCATTTTAAAACGATTAATAAAATCTAAATGATGTTAACCCGGTTTGATAATTCATTGATATCATCAGGTTTTATGGGGAAATAAGTACTCAATATTTTTCCTGCTTCTTCAATTCCAAATAAAATGCCTTTACAAAATTCTCCTTTTAGGAATTTTTCCTGCATTTCATTTTTTATTTTATCCCAGGTGTCCTGTGAGACTTTTTCATTTATTCCCTTATCAGCAAGGATATAAAATTGCTGGTCTTCAAGAACTAAGAAGAAAAGTACACCAGTGCTGTCGCGTGTTTTAGCTATTCCAAGCCTGTGAAATTCATCTTCGGCAAGCTGTCTTAAAAGTTTTTTCTTTTGGCGAAACGATCTCTTTTCTTTAATACTAACGCTGATTTCCCCTGCAGTTTTCTTTTCTGTCTCTTTGATCTTTTTAGAGATCCTCAGCAATTCATCATCATTGAAGAAATTATAAATGAGTTGTTCTTTCATAATAAAGAAAAATTTTTATGCAAACTATGAAAGAAGTTTAATTATTACAAGAGTGGGAATGGTTGTAGGGACATAGCGTGCTATGTCCCTATCTGAAAAATTAGTTACAATTTTCTTACAATAATATCTCCACCGGAAGTGGTTGCATGTAAAGGAGAACCGCCTTTGTTTAGTTCGCCTTCAAGTTTATGAGAAGACATTTTCTTTACATTATTTACGCCGATATCTGTTGAAACTTCACCTCCCGATGTAGAGAGACGGACTGACGCACTAAAATCAGCAGGCAATTTAATATAAATATCGCCGCCGGAAGTTGACAGGTCTATTCCTTTATTTGTACCCCAGTATTCCAAATCAATATCGCCGCCGGAAGTTTCAGCATGAACTTTCGAGTTGGTTCCTTTTAATTTAATATCACCGCCGGAAGTAGAAGCATATAAATTGCCATCAAAATTTTTTGCATCGATATCGCCCCCTGAGGTTGTAACAGAAATCTCTCCTTTGTTTCTGTCCAAAACAATGTCACCACCTGATGTTGTTGCTTTCAAATCTCCCGTGGTGTTTTTAATCCACAAATCGCCGCCGGAAGTTTTCAGATGTGCATTTCCTGCAACATCAGCGAGTTTAATGTCTCCACCACTTGTAGAAATTCTGTTATTAAATTGATTCGGGACTTTAATTTCAAATCTTAATGATACTCCATGAAATCCGAACCAGTTAAAAAAGCCTCCCTCTTTTTTAGCAATTACTTCAACTCTGTCGTCATTAGCATCGAAACTAAACTCTACATCATCCTGAGCTTTTTGGTTTCCAAGCACTTTGATATAAACTTCATCTTTATCCCATGTTGAAATCATAATATCTCCCACAGAAGCTTCAACTCTTAATTGTTTACCGGGAGAAATATGATATGTTTTCTCGTACAGGACTTTAAGCCCGCTTGCAGCGTACGTGCCTGTTACAAACAGCAAGGTTATTAGTGTAATCAGGTATATTCTTATATTTTTCATTATGAATGCTCCAAAGTTTTTATTTTAGACCTCGAACAGTTAAAAAAGGTTACTATTTATAAGAACTTAAATATTTATAAGTAATACTAATCAGAAAAATGGACTAAATAATCAAAAAGATGATAAACGGTTTAATATTAAAAAGAATACCGGGATTTACCTGTTTTAAGAGCCTTAATTAAGAATAATAATGAGAGGTTTGTGTTATGCCTAAATTTGTTTCTCTAAAAGATTATGAGGAATATTCTAAAGAAGAGATGATAAAGCGCTCGAAAGATTTTTATTCATTTGTGAAAAGAAGAAGAACCGTGAGAGAATTTTCAGATCGGAAAATCCTGCTTGGGATGATTAAAAATTGTATAAAAGCAGCCTCAACAGCACCGAGCGGAACAAACATGCAGCCGTGGCAATTTGTTATTGTATCCAATCCTAAAATAAAAAAGGAAATAAGAAATCTTGCAGAAAAAGAAGGAAGGGAATTTTATAAAAAAAGAGCTCCTAAAGAATGGCTTAATGCTCTTGAACCCCTGGGAACAAATGAGAACAAACCATTTCTTGAAACAGCGCCGTATCTTATAGTTATCTTTTCTAAAAGTTATGAATTAAAAGATAAACAGAAAATCAAAACGTATTATCCGCTGGAATCTACAGGGATTGCATGTGGTATTTTGATAACTGCAATTCACAATGCAGGGTTGGTATCATTAACTCATACTCCGAGCCCGATGAGATTTCTCAATAAGATATTGAAACGCCCAGCAAACGAAAGACCTTTTTTGATTTTAGTTGTTGGTTATCCCGCCACAGATGTAAAAGTTCCCCAGATTTCGAAAAAATCTTTGGGGGAAACAGCGGTTTTTATTTAAAAGAATTTTCAATTTGCATATTTATTATTTAACAATTGTAAAAGGTGTTTCAAAAAATATCCTTTAAAAAAATATTTCTAAGTTTGTTTGTAACAATTTTACTTCTTAAATAGTCTTAAAATTATGGAGATGTTTTTTAGTAAAGATGATCAGGGGAAATGAAAAATTTCTTAGTTATCTTCTTGTTTTTAACATTCCGGGTTACCGCACAATCGTATGAGGTAAAAGGCAAAATATTAGACTCAGACGATAGTCCTTTGCCTAATGCGTCTGTCTTATTAGCCGGTACAAACCAGGGAACGGTCTCAAATCTTGAGGGAACTTTTACATTCAAGCTTTCATCGGGGACTCATACATTAATTACCAGGTATATTGGATATAAAACGGATACTATAAATATCTTTGTTCCTCAAAAATTTCCAATTATTATAAAACTTATTAAGCAGGCAATTGTGCTTCCCGAAGTTGTTGTTACAGATGAGGATCCTGCTTATGCAATTATAAGAGAAGCCATCAGAAGAAAAAAGATTAATAAAAACGGGATAAAGAATTTTGAATACAATGCCTATTCAAAGAAGGTAGTTGAATCATCGGGAGAGACGGCTCTTATTGAGGAGACTTTTATTAAAGGTTACAACAATTTGCCTGAATGGGAGAAAGAATTTATTCTGAAAACTCACAAGACAGAAAACAGGAAAAAAGAAACAAGAAACTTGGATTTTAGTGTCAGCGACAGGTATTACCTGGATTTTTCCGAAGACACACTAATTTTACTTATGAATAAAGTATACTTACCCCTGGCTGATAATGCATTCGATTATTATGATTATAAATTATTAAACACTATTGAAACAAATGGATTTCCGATCTATACAATACAGGTAATTCCTAAATCGGACATTCAACCCCTTCTGGAAGGATCAATTAATATTGAAGGAGAAAAATATGCTATTTGCAATGTCGATTTATCGGCAAGTAAAGGTTTAAGATTCCCTTATATCCAGGATATAGCACTCAGGTTTAAACAATCGCTTGGAAATTACTCCGGTTACTGGTTGCCCGATTACGTTGAGATGAAAGCTTCCTTTGTATTTAATTTAAGCGGATTAATTGGATTAGATAAGTTATCATTTGATATGATTAGCACAATTACAGGTTACAAAATTAATAAACAAATTCCTGACTCTGTAATAAATGCTAAGCAATCCAAGTATGGTGGATATACCTCGGATACATCGAAAAATTATAAGGGTCCTCTTGAATTAACAGATAGTGAAATTGAATATCTTCGTCCTATTCCATTAACAAACGCCGAAAAAGAAGCATTTCTAACCCTGGATAGCACAAAAACTTTGGAAAAAATGATTAAGCCTACAGGTTTACTCTCGGGGTTTGTTAATGAAAGTTCGAATGATGGAAAGTCCCAAGGAGATAATCTGCTGGGAGAAATAAGTGGAATCGCATTTAATTACAGCTACTTAAATATAAACAGAGTAGAGAAACTTACATTCGGTCTAAATTATAGAGGAGATTTGTTTGGGAAGAGATTATCAATAAAAAGTTTCGCAGGTTATAGTGTAGGCATTAAAGAACCGTTGGGTTCATTGTCAATTAATTATGGGTTGAAAGATTTTTTTATTAGCCAGCTGGGTTTTGAAATTTTCTACAAAGTAAAAGAATGGCAGGAAATGCACCCATATTCTCATCTATTAAACTCGGCTTCTGTATTGCTCGGTTTTGATGACCCGTTCAATTATTATTTATCAGGAGGCTTTAAACTTTCGATGATGAAAAGATTGGGGGATAAGTTCTTAACATCTCTTAACTTTATTTCGGAACATCAGCTTTATGTGAAAGAGAAAAAATACATCAGCATTTTTAACAGGAACCGTTTCCTTAGAATAAACCCGGAAATAAATGAAGGCTTCGATAGAAAAATCAGTTTAATGTCGCTGTTTGGAAAATCTCCTTTTGAATTTAGTGTTACTCCTGAAAATGGAGCTATGATAAACATAGAATCGTCGAGTAAATTGTGGGGAAGCGACTTCAGTTATTATAAGATATTTTTTGCAGGAGAAATAAGTACGAGAACAATTTATAAGGAATTATTTGTGGCTCCTTATTTACAATTAAATGTTGAAACAAGTTATATAAAAGGGAGGTATGGAATTCAGCATATTTTAAGTCCAATAACAGTTATGGGGCTCTATTCTCCTGTTACTTCCTTCAAAGGACTGAAACCGTATCAGTATGTGGGGGACAAAATGTTAGCTTTGCATTTAGAACATAACTGGAGGACAATTATTTTTCAATCTTTAGGTTTGGATTTTCTAACAAACTTAAATCTTGATATTGTTACAGGAGCAAGTGGGTTGTTTATTTCAAATGACAGTAAATATTTTGGTGAGCAATCACAAAAAACTTATTGGGAAGCTTTTATAGGTGTTTCCAGAATTTTTGCGATTCTAAGAATAGATTTTAGCTACAATTCTCAAAAACATTTTTACGCAACTCTTTCGACCGCAACCATTTTCTAATAATTAAACAAGCTCAACTTCCATTCAAATATTCAAAAGCTTTATCCACAGACATATGATTGCCTGTTATTACGATCGTGTCATTCTGTAAAAGCTGTTCCTTTCCTGAAGGATTTGATATTGTCTTACCGCTTCTAACAATCGCAATTATTGTTGCATCAGTTTTTGCCCGGAGATCTATTTCAGCAAGAGTTTTTCTAATGTGTGGATTTTTATCGTCTACAAAAAAAGTATCGGTTAGCCCCGCAGCAAGTATTTCATTGAGATGAACAAGTGAATGTTTTTTAACATTTTCCTGTGTCAGCAAACCGTAACTTTCTCCGCGGACCAGAGCAACCTGTTTCATTATTATGTTTAAAGGAATATGATATCTTTCCAGAACCTTGCTAAAAATTTGTAAAGATGTTTCAAACTCTTCTGGAATTACTTCATCAGCACCAAGCTTATGCAAACCTTCTATTTCAGTTGTATATCTTGTTCTAACGATTGCATAAACGGAAGTATTTAATCTTTTAGCATTCTGTAATCCTATTCTCGAAGCAGTCGGATCGGAAATAGCAAACACAATTATTTTTGCTGTCTCTATTTTTGTATAATGGAGAATGTCTTCTTTTGTAATATCACCATAAATAATTTTCTCGCCATTTAATTTTTCTTTCTTAACTGTTTCAGGATTCAGTTCTATAATTATATAATTAATCCCTGTTTCTCTAAGAACCCGGGCAAGGTTTCTTCCATTTAATCCAAAACCAACTATTATTGCATGGTCTTTTAATTCTTCCTGCTTCCCCGCTTTTTTAGTAGTATTTTCTAATGAACCGAATTTTTTTGAAATGGAGGGAATAAATAAAAATACAAGTGGTGTCAGCAACATCGTAAAAATTGAAACAGCAAGAAAACCATTGTAAAAGCTTGCTTCAATCAGGTTAAAACTCAAACCTGCCTGTGCAAGAACAAAAGAGAATTCCCCTATTTGTGCTAATCCGAGTCCGGTTATTACGGCAGTACGGAGTGGAAATCGTAAAAATTTAACAATTGCAATAATGATTAAAGATTTTAAAGTAAGTATCCCGATTATAATTAATGCTAATGTAACCGGGTGAACCAATACAAATTGAAAATCAAGAAGAAGCCCGATTGACACGAAAAAAATACTATTGAACGCATCCTTCAAAGGAAGAATTTCTGCTACAACCTGGTGGCTTAATTCTGTTTCTGAAAGTATAATTCCTGCAATAAAAGCACCGAGAGCAAAAGACAAACCAATTGAATATGTTAAATAAGCCATTCCAAGAAGTAGTAAAAGAATTCCAACTGTAAAAGCTTCTCTCATTCTTAATTTTGCTAGTTGAAAAAGGATTTTTGGCATAATCAATTTTGCAACAAAAAGAATAACTGCAACTGCTCCGAAAGCATAAACCAACTGTAATAAAATTGAAAGTGGATTTGATAAATTTGTCGTTGCTAAAATCGGGAGAAGCAAAAACATAGGAACAATTGCAAGATCCTGGAAAATTAATATTGATAAAGCGAGTCTCCCATGCGGAGCTTCAAGTTCTCCTTTATCAGATAAAATCTTTAATACGATTGCCGTGCTTGAGAGACTTACAAGCATCCCATAATAAATTGACTTGTTAATTGGGATTTTAAATAATAAAAAAATAGTTCCTGCAATAATAATCGTAAGAAGAACCTGCATCCCTCCTGCTGCAAGCAGGTATTTTTTCATTTCCATCAACCTGCTGAAAGAAACTTCTAACCCTATAGTAAAAAGCAGAAGTATAACGCCGATTTCCGCCATTACTTCTACCTGCTCTATTTCGGAAATGAGCTGGAAGCCGTAAGGACCGATTATCATTCCGGCAATAAGAAAACCGACTATGCTTGGTAAGCTTAGCTTTTTAAAAATGAAAATAATCGGTATTGAAACTAGCAGGATTATTACAATATCTTTTATAATTGAAACTTCATGCATTGGTTTAATAGTTAAGGAAGTTTCCCTTGCCTATCCCTTCTTTATTGTTTAATTTTTCATCATAGCTAATATAAAAAATATGGTTATGCCTCAAAATTACCTGCCCAAATTTAAGGAGAATCCTAATGTTAATAGACGATGAAGATATTATTGCGCAAAGAGAACACAGCTTTTACGGAGATGTTGTTAATTATTTTGATAATGCTGCTAAATTTACAAAATATCCGGAAGGTCTTCTCGACCAGATAAAATATTGCAACAGCGTTTACAGAATGAAATTTCCTGTAAGAATGGGAAATAAAATAGAAACAGTTGTTGCCTACAGGGTAGAGCACAGCCAGCATAAGCTTCCCGCAAAGGGTGGAATAAGATATAGTACAGCAGTAACACAGGATGAAGTTAAAGCTCTTGCAGCGTTGATGACTTTTAAATGTGCAGTTGTCGATGTTCCTTTTGGAGGAGCTAAGGGCGGAGTAAAAATTGATCCTAAGAAATGTACAGAGCTTGAACTTGAACACATAACAAGACGCTATACTGCAGAATTAGTTAAAAAGAATTTTATTGGACCTGGTATCGATGTTCCTGCGCCTGATTATGGAACGGGTCCGAGGGAGATGGCGTGGATTGCTGATACTTATGCAGCTTTTAATCCCGGTATCGATGCTGCTGGTTGTGTTACCGGAAAACCGATAAGCCAGGGAGGAATAAGAGGAAGAACTGAAGCTACCGGACGTGGAGTTTTTTACGGCATTCGGGAAGCGGTTGGTATTGCTGAAGATATGAAGAAGCTGAAACTTAAAACAGGATTAAGTGGGAAGAGAGTAGTAATTCAGGGTTTTGGAAATGTTGGCTTTCATTCTGCAAAGTTTTTACAGGAAGGTGGAGCTGTTATTATTGCAATAGGAGAATATGAAGGTGCGATCTATGATCCTAAAGGACTCGATATTGAAAATATATTCAAGCATAGGAAAGAAACAGGTTCAATACTTAATTATAAAAAAGCTAAAAACATTAAAAAGCCAAATGATGTACTGGAAATAGATTGTGATATCCTTGTGCCCGCTGCTCTTGAGAACCAGATTCATTCGGGCAATGCTTCAAAAATAAAAGCAAAGATTATTGCAGAAGCAGCTAATGGTCCAACAACACCTCAAGCCGAAAAAGTTTTGGAGAAAAAAGATGTATTGATATTGCCTGATCTTTACCTTAATGCGGGCGGTGTTACAGTATCATATTTTGAATGGCTTAAAAATCTTTCACACGTAAGGTTCGGCAGGATGGGAAAGCGTTACGATGAATTTGTTAACAGAACTTTAATTGATGCAATTGAAAAAAGTATAGGAAGAACAATTGATGAGAAAGCAAAAAGCATATTTGAGCATGGCGCAGATGAATATGATCTTGTTAATTCAGGACTTGAGGAAACTATGATACATGCTTATCACGAAATAAGAGAGATAAAAAATAAGAATAAGAAAATCCCTGATTTAAGAACTGCGGCATTTGTAAATGCTATAGATAAAATTGCTACTTCTTATCTGGCGCTTGGGATATTTCCGTAAAATATTTTAAGATTTAGTACTTTTCACACCCAACCCCTCAATTTGCAAGCTTCTGCAACTCTTGCAACGCCTACAACCATTGCTCCAAGTCTCGGATGCACTTTCTTTTCATTCATCGCATCGCGAACTGTGTGAAAAGCTTTGGTCAGTTTTTCATCAATGTGTTTGATTACAACATCTTCAGTCCAGAAATAGGAATATTTATCCTGCACCATTTCTAGGTAAGATACTGTAACTCCACCCGCGCTTGCCAAAATATCGGGAATAACATAGATCCCTTTTTTATTTAAGATAAGATCGGCTTCGGGAGTTGTCGGTCCGTTTGCAAGTTCACAAATTATTTTTGCTTTAACTTTATCTGCGTTATTACCGGTTATAGAATTTTCAAGTGCAGCAGGGTAGAGAACATCAACATCCAATTCAAGAAGATCATTATGAGGAATCTTTTTTGATCCCGGAAAATTTATAACACTTCCGGTCTTTAATTTATGTGTAACAAGCTCTTTTGCAGGAAAACCATCGGGATTATAGATTACCCCTTTTGAATCACTTACGGCAATTAATTTTCCACCTCCAAAAATTTGCTGGTGTAACAAAGCTGCACGTTGTCCTGCATTTCCAAATCCCTGAATAGCAAATTTTCCGGTCGGATCAATATTAAGAACTTTACACGCCTCTCTTACTGTAATTACTCCGCCTCTTGCTGTAGCATCGCGTCTTCCTTCAGTTCCGCCAATTTGCGTTGGCTTATCAGTCATAACGCCCGGCTGATGATGATTAACTATCGTTTCGTATTCGTCCATCATCCAAGCCATTGTCTGCGGATTTGTATAAACATCAGGCGCCGGGATATCTTTATCAACTCCGATTAAGGGAGCTATTGCACGGATATATTCTCTTGAAATATTTTCCAGTTCGCGTTCAGACATATTTTTAGGATCACAAATTACACCACCTTTTCCACCTCCTAATGGAAGATCGACAACCGCAGTTTTCCAGGTCATCCAGCATGCTAATGCTCTTACCGTATCAACAGTTTCGTCAGGATGAAAACGGATGCCGCCTTTAGCAGGACCGCGTGCATAATTGTATTGAATACGGTGACCTTTAAATATTTTTACTCTACCACTATCCATTTTAACGTGAAGAGTAAAATTATATTCTCTTTGCGGCTGAATGAGCAGCTCAATTGTAGCGTCTTCCAGGTTAAGGAGTTTTGCCGCTTCGAGAATTTGTTGTTGGGCTACATTAAATGAATTGTAAGAGTCCATAATCATTCCTTATCGTTTTGCGAACTAAGTGATTCATCAATTTCCGATTGATCTTTTGTTGGCGGAGTGGTTAAAATAATTTTGTACCAGCAGTTCTTGCAGGTTAGGATTCTATCTACATTTAAAAGAACCTGCTGCCAGGGGCTTAACTTATGACCACAGTGTGGACATTTATCAGGAATCTTTTCCTTACTTGAATTCTCTTCCATTTTAATTTTCCGGTTTAAAAATCACTCCTTTGTTTTTATGTCCGTTCATTTTAATAATGAGAGGTTTTTCAAATCTTAAATGTCTTGTAAATTCCATTGTCTCAACAGGTTTTTGTTCCAACAGCCATTTCCAATCAAGGCTCCCGATTTTCTTTTCCAAATTGACGGTAAAATATCCAACCATAAAAGAGATAATATTCTGGAAGAAATGTGAACCCTGCGAAGGTTCTACAGATATTTCTTTAAAATCTGCTTCTATTATTGCTTTAGCACCAGAGATTTGTTCCCACGTAACAGGAATACCAAGCCATGGATCGAGAGTTCCCCATCTTCCAACTCCTATCAATAAATATGGTTTCTTTTCCGAAAGTAGTCTACTGTTGAGAAGACTAACTTCACGGGCGACATCCCTGCTTTTTGCGCGGTCGAATAAATTATTATCTATTAGAACAACATCTTTAATATCGTCTATTAAACCGTTTCCGAGAACTTGTTCACTGTAGCAGATAACTTCATCTTTTTCAAATTCATTAATCTTTATTTCTTCAGATTCTCTGGTTATAACCAATGGTCTCATTTGTAAAAGACTAAATTGTTTAGGCTGATTATCTTCCACAGTTAAATTTCCTGCAAACTCAATTTCAATTGGAGTTCCCATTCCCCACGTTCCCATGTCCAGAAGTAATTCCAGTATTTCAGGAAGAGGGAATAGTTTGCCGCGAAGTATGGGACCAAAAGTAATAACTCTTGTTCCGCTTCTCCCAAGCCCATCTGTAATGTTATCATTTTCTGCAGAATAAGTTGAGCCCACATATTTAAGTGCCCCATCATTTTCGGCAACATCAAGATCATATTGTTTTAAAAGAATGTCATGAGTTTCGTAAGCTGACTGTGAATGTTCATTTAATTGCAGAGCATAAAAATTTCTTTGGCTGTTGTTTAATGATTCTTCAACAGAATAAAATTGTATGAGATCTGTTGGATATTTAGGACAGAAGCGAACTGTGTTTCCTCCTTCTACTACTGTTTTACCCAAGCCGAGTGCAAGAGATACGGTTCCGTCTGAAGATTTCTGCGGCGGTTG
>Ga0210099_1000252_pt1 | contig 18902 bp, 19 predicted proteins | sample Joice_ThreeSqA_D_4_FD_184872 | JGI IMG/M metagenome (GOLD analysis project Ga0210099, IMG submission 184872) | Wetland microbial communities from San Francisco Bay, California, USA, that impact long-term carbon sequestration - Joice_ThreeSqA_D2... | ecosystem: Environmental > Aquatic > Marine >...
GGTACCGGCGGAAAGCAGCGCCACGCTGAGCTATAGGGTGCGGGTACGGCACTGAGGTTTAAGTTCGCAGAAAGCGATAGTGTCAGACTTCATTGATCCTCCATCGTCAAGTTTTGGCGCTAAGCAACAGCGTGGATCAATTCTTGGCTACCAGACAAGGCCTTTCCAAGATCTGGTCGATCAGATAGAGGAAGGCATACTTGGGCCCCAAGTCGGTCAGGTGTTTTCAATCGACCAGATCGTCGAAGCCCATCGTTGCATGGGAGAGAACCGGTCTGGCGGAAAAATCGTTGTGCTAACCCAGGCATGAAATAATTGGGAATAAAACCATCGGAAACAGGCCAAGGTTTTTAGTCCGACTATTGAAAGCGACCGACTTTCCTCCAACATCGATTCGACTACGGTGCCTTTTGATTTCCCGGCCGCGATTTTTTCTCCTTTGCATCACTGGCATTTTCGAGTTTTGAGAAAACCCGGAGTATGTCTGTCGATGAAAGGATGCCGACCAGCTTATTGTCTTTATCGACGACAGGCAATGCGCCGATTCTATTGTCTGCCATTAGTGCAGCGGCATCCGCCGCGGAAGTGGCACGGTTAACGGTTATGACTCCACGGCGCATGATATGCCGCACTTTTTTCGCGACCATATGAAGCTCGGCGGAATTCGAATGTGCCGCTTCCTCGATGGCACTGGAGTTGCTTTTGGGACCGAGGGCTTTGTACAGATCCCGGTCGGACACGATACCGATCACCTTTCCTTTTTCGACGACGGGCAAGTGACGGATCCTTTCATAATGGATCAGGAAGAAAACGCGATCGATATAATCGTCCTGCTCGACCACGAATACCTTTGAAGTCATCAATTCTTCTACGCGCATTATTATTCTCCTGAATGTAAGATAATGATCAAGCGCCGGGATATATGCGTATTTTATCCTTGGAAGACAAGCAGACAAAATGCATTCATGAACAATTTGGGAATGTCAACGTTTTCTGACCCAAACCATGAACGGCGGCGACCGATACCGGTAGCAAATTGTTCAAATGATAATATGAGAGCGGAGCCGCGTATTCCGTTCAAATGTTATTGCTCCGGTACCCGGATCAGCGCATCTCATGAACTTCGTTCTTAACCAAGGAGACTGAAATGGCAACAGCTAAAAAAGCAGCACCCAGAAAACCGGCTGCTAAAAAACCTGCAGTCAAGAAACCGGCAGCCCATAAAGCGGGGGCAGACATCATGTCAGCGGCCAAGAAGGCGGCAGCCGAGATCATGGCAGCCGCCAAAAAAGCCGTGGCAGAGTTCAAACCGGTTGCCCGGAAGGCGGGAGCCGAAATCATGTCTGCAACCAGGATGGAAGCAGCCAAGATCAAACCGGCAGCCAGAAAAGCGCGCGCCAGGATAAAACCGGTTGTCTTGAATGCGGAGCGCCAGATAGAGGCAGCAGCAAAAAGGGCGGGAACTTCGTTAGAAGTTGCCGCCAGGAAAGCCGGGACCAAGATAATGGCGGCAGCCAAAAATGCGGAGGTCAAGATAAAAGCGGCAGCCCTGAACAAGCCGGCAGCGCAGAAGAAGACCACAGCGAAGAAAAAACCGGCCGCCAGAAAAGCGGCAGCAGCGAGGAAAATCAGAAAATAGCCGGGGGCTGACCACGGTTTGTTTCTATTCACCCCTGTTTATGCCACCCGCCGCTAATTCAGATGAGCTGGCTTGGCGCGAATCTTGGCGGCAATGTACTCGCCGTGCGAAATATAAAGAAGGTCCGCGATCTTTCTCATCAAATTGTTTTCGTGCGCGCTGATCTTGTCGTCGACATAGGCGACCTGCCACATGTATTCGATGATGCGGACCTTCTCTGCTTTTTCCAGCTCGCGGTTGATGAGGGACGTGAACTGGTGGAAATCATGTGCGCCTCTTGCTGTTTAATATCCCAGTTCGGAAAGATGTGCCACTTCCGCATCGGATAGTTGAAATCTTTCCCTGAGTATCTTCAGGATGGTGGCCTGTTCGTGGTCGGTACTATCGAAATCCGACCGCATGACTTCGATCAGCAGCACCGCCGTTGCCAGTTGCAGGGTGTGCCCGGTACGGTCTTCGCCACTGGCTGGGCCGGCGATCGTAGCGATGAAGTCATTCAGTTTTCCCAGCATTGTTATTTCTCAATTGCTCACATGAATAGTTGATCACCTGGACACAAAGGTAGAAATATAACTTCGTGTCCTGGTCTGCTAAATTGCAGGCCATACGGCGGAAGAATAGGTAATATATAAGTATGGTGGCATGTGTAACGATCAAATTGCAATGATCACTTTCTGGTAAACCATGGTATGCAAAAGAAAACCGGTTTGATTCTGTGCGGGGGCGGCGCACGCGCCGCTTACCAGGTCGGCGTACTGAAAGCGATCGCCAATATATTGCCGCGCACCGCTGCCAGCCCTTTCGCGGTTGTATGCGGTACTTCGGCAGGCGCAATCAACGCAGCCGCATTGGCCATGAACGCCGGCAATTTGCGCGGGGCCGTCAAGCAACTGCTGAGTTTCTGGAAAGATTTCCGAGCCGAGAATATATACCGATCCGACCCTATCGGCGCGTTCAGCAATTCCGCGCTTTGGCTTGCCGGTCTGCTATTGGGTTTCATGGGGATCGACAGATTGAACCACGTGTCGCTGCTGGACAATTCACCGTTGAAGCGTTTGCTCAGGGAAACACTTCCATTGGAAAGGATCCAGGAGAGTCTGGATGGCGGATTTCTGCACGCTTTGGGCATCACCGCTTCCGGTTACACATCGGAACAATCGGTGACTTTTTTTCAGTCCCGGAAGGATGTACAAGGCTGGAAGCGGGCGCAACGCATAGGACTGTCAACAAAGATCGAAATTGATCATTTGCTGGCGTCATCTGCGATCCCTTTTCTGTTTCCGGCGGTGCGTATCAACCGGGAATATTTTGGCGACGGTTCGATGCGCCAGAATGCGCCGATCAGTTCGGCATTGCATCTGGGCGCCAATCGGGTGTTGATCATCAGCATGGGACAAAGCAATCTGCAGCCTCCCGAACGCACCCGGGTCACCAACCACCCTTCTCTGGCACAGATTGCCGGACATACTTTAAACAGTATTTTTCTGGACAGCATGGATGTAGACCTGGAAAGACTGCGGCGAATCAACCATACCGTCAGCCTGGTGCATGAAGAAAAACGCACGGATACCACTTTGCGTCATATCGATGTACTGGTGATCGAGCCCAGCAAGAATGTCGATATCATTGCCAAGCGTCATGTGAACAACTTGCCATGGAGCATCCGCTTCATGTTGCGGGGCGTGGGCGCGATGAGCAGCAGTGGCGCAAATCTGGCGAGTTATTTGCTGTTCGAGAAAGGGTTCTGCAGAGCCTTGATCGACCTGGGATACCAGGATGCCATGAAACGAAGGGAAGAAATAATTGCTTTCCTCAGTTCGGAATCTGTCGGGCCTGACGCCATAGACCCGAACGGTCGCTAACATTCCCCGATCCCGAGATTATTGCCCTACTGTATGAGTCCGTTGTACAGGAAAAAAGCATATGCGACGACGAGTCCACCGCCGACAAAACGGGGGATCCGCCCAAGCGCTGCGATCGACAGGAAAAGCACCAGCCCGGCCCCGAGAATGATATACGCGCCTGTCTGGAAGGAATCGGGGATCTTGATCGTGCTGAAGACTGCAAACAGGCCGATACACATCGGGATGCAGATATGACCGTCGCCGATCTGGGAACTCAGCACAATATCCTGCCTGCCGATGTAAGCGTAATACAACGCGAGGAATGCATTGGGTAGTACCATGAGCAGGCCGCTGAACCAGCCAATCTTTGCGAAACTGAATAGCGGGCTTTTCGATTTGGCCACCCACTCCACCAGATGGTCGACGGCAAAATAGATGCAATAGGCGCTTGCCGCGATCAGCGCAAGATCGATCACGATCGACCAGTGAAATACCTTGTCGTTTCTTATGCTGTCCTTCAGCACTTCAAACACGTGCAGTATCTGCCAGAAGAGAAACAGGCCGACCAAAATCGCGCCGTCGTAGCGGTTCAGCTCCCCGTCCTGAGCCAAAGCCCAGAGCGTACCGGTGAACAAAAACAATGCGATCAGGGTAAAGAGCAGATTGATCCGGTTGACGAATAGAAATTCTGCCTGCTTTTTCAGGATTTGCTTCGACCTTGTCTTGGGAAGGATCGCAGCCGTGCCGAAGATCGCGGAGAGCCCGAGGATCAACGTCAGGTTGGTGACATTGTTGACGAGACTGTTTTCGATCACCGCTCCGCCATTGCTGGCTGACTTGCTCATGACATAGGCGAAAACAAGATTCGCAAATCCCGAGCAATAGGGCATGATGAGCGTGCCGAGCACAGTCCCTTCAAAGCCCTTGCTCTCCATCACATGCAGTCGCCATACCATCAAAGCATTCGCTGCAATGAATATCGCGAGCTGCAATAAAGGCTGGGCTGCATAAGCTTGGATAGTATTGATTATGATTTCACCGCTAGGTAGTTTGACAGGGCTGCTGTCCGGATTCGCTGCCTGAATTATCCTTGCCACATTTTACCGTGGTCAATCGCTTCAGATACGTGGTCAATTGCATCGGATGGACGGTTATGGTTTTGCGAAAGGATGTAACCGTAACGTAAAATGGCATGGCGTGCCCGGTTCGCAAGCCCGCTGTTTTGTCTTGGCGCAACCCGGCTGGTTTATGTAAACTGCGGCTTTTAAAACACGGATTTCCTTCAATGAACGAATCTCCCACCAAAACGGCTGATGCCGCAGCAGAACATATCGTGCGGCATTTTCAGTCCAAAGGATTTGCAGGCATAACGGAAGCGCTCATCATTCAGATACGCCTGAGAGAGGGGGATCGCGCGGAAATCGAGGCCGCTTTCGAAGCAGCGCACGAGAAAGATAAATCGCCTCCGGTACAGAAATATTTCGAGATCCATCCCTTCGGTCATTACTCCAGTTTCCGGAGCTTTGCCGAAGCAAAGTCAGCCATCAATACCGACGTTACCATGAGTATCCGCAGCGAGATCCCAAGGTTGTTCTTCGACCCGGCGCCTGTCGTGGCCGAGGATCCCCTTGCAAGCGGCACCAAATACGATGCGATATTGAAACTCAGGGAGAATTCCGACGGATATGCGATCGCCATTCTGATAAACGATCCGGATGCGTCGTTTCTCGACTATATCGGCACCCGTCCGGGAAGCGATTGGCAAAAGATCATGGGCGAAATCGAAATCGCGAGTGCATCCCTGGGGGATGAGATCAACCTGCACTAAAGCGGCTGGTTGACTGATTCTTAAGATAACAGGGCAAACAATACTCAAGGAGTACTATGAAATGAGCGAACACGCAGACTATCACAGGGTTTGTAACATATCGGTGTGCGCCGAACTTGATGACAACGAAGCCAAGCTCTTGGCGGAAAAAATGGGTGTGCATCATTTGAAGGATGGTGAACTGCTCGTCAAGGAGGGCGGCTCCGATCAAAGTCTGTATGTCGTCGTCTCGGGAAAACTTGCCGTCTACAGCAACGACGTTCATGGCAAGGATAGTCTGGTTTACACAATGAAAGAAGGCGAATGCGCCGGCACCCGCGCATTTGTCGACCGGACGCCGCGCAAAGCCACGCTGCGTGCGGTCGGAAATACCACGGTCTATACACTCACCCCGAAAGACTTCGAGTCATTGCTGGATCCCCACCCTCGTCTGGTATACAAGGTCATGCGCGCGCTGTTCCGGGTAACCCACACAAATCTGATGCGGATGAACCAGGAAACCCAGCAGCTTTCCAATTACATCAACAAGACGCAGGGACGGTATTGAGGAAACGATTCAATGGGCCTCGAATCCACAGCATGAACAAAAGCATGCTCAAGTAAAGCAGTTGATCCCAAGCAATACTCCCCTGTTTTAAAAGATTTTTATTTTCCCGGCCGGTCGCAGCCGGATGACCAATCGCGCCGTTTCGGATTTCACTGGCTTTTTATTTTGCAATTGCTAGAATGCGCGCCGCTCGTAGCATGGGAAGCGCCGCGAGCATGACTTGACCAAGGCTTCCATTTAAAATTCTTATTGAAGGAATATCATGAATCGTTCTGCTTTGATTGCAGTTCTGTTGACCCTCTCTTTGGCTGCTTGCGGTGAAAAAGCTGCTCAAACCGCATCAGCTCCGGCCGCTCCTGCTGCTGCACCCGCCGCGCCTGCCGCGGCTCCCGCTGCTAATCAAGCTCCTGCAGCACCCGCTGAGAACAAGTAATCAGCAAATTCAGTAAAAAAAGCCGGCGCAAGCCGGCTTTTTTCATTCGCGAACGCTCAGGAATATCGTATATTTTTTTGTCAGGCAACAGACTTGAGATGATTGTCGACTGTGGGCGGCTTGGTATAACCGCTGGCCTGCATGTCGATCGCTTCGGGATGCGCCATGTAATGTTTGCGCACGCAATTTGCCAGTTCCTGCTTGGTGTGATCATCCACAGGACAGACCTCCTTTTCCGGCAGACAATCGAGCATCTTTTGCAGCAGCAGGTCCTGGGGCTCCGGCATCTTTCCCTTCCATGAAGCGAGCAAGGACCGGTTGACGTGCGCAGGCAGCGAAGCCAGGATACCGACGTCATTCTGGTTGTGAACCAGCAGGCCGGATGTAGTGCCGCGATCCAGCGTAAGGACCTGGAAGAAATACAGCGTGTGGTAGTCCAGTTGTTTTTTGTAGTCGGCTTCTTTCGGTGAGGTACGCTGTTCGAGCGCCATAGTCAGGACGTCAATGTAGGTGTCGATCGCGGCCTCGCCCACCGACCGTGCCAGTTTCAAATCAGCGTCAAAATCCCCGCTGGTATAGTTTTCCAGGTAGAAATGCGTCACACCGCGATGGCGCCCCAACACGGGGATATTGAAATAGCGGTCGCCCTGTGACTCTGCTTCGGCATATTGTTTCGGTGCGGCCTGCTTCAGTTTGTCGGCGAACAAGACTCTGTCTTTGGCATATTCGATCGAGGGGTTGAGGTCTGCCATGACGCGCCAGTAACCGCCGCCCTTCTTCATCTCCGTCCAGCTGATATGGATGTGCACCGATGGCGCCAGCGGGTTTTTGGGATGGATGATGGTCGAGATCGCCGAAGCGGATCCCAGTTGTTTCGATGCGTCATCGTCATAATGCACCTGTGAGGTGTTAACCGATGCGCGGTTGAACAGCGTCTCGTCGGTCGCCATGAAGCGTTCTCCGCCGCCATGCCTTCCCTCATCCCGAAACCACTCGACAGGCTCATAGGGTTTGCCGTTGCCGTATTTATTGCTGATCGCATTCAGCTTGTTCACAAACCGTTGCTGCAGTTCGCATACCAGCGCGTAACCTTGTGCCGCATGGACGGATTTTGCTCTGATTCTTTCCATCTTTTCCTGCTCCTTTTTTGTTCGACCGCAATTTTACTTTTTAATGACGGGATGAGGAAGCCGAATACAAATTTCAAGCCGGGAAATTTCTCTTGGTCGACCCCTGCATTACGATCAATGATTGCCCGCCTTGACCCTTTCAAGTGATTCGTTGATCGCATCCTGCAGGAATCCGTAATAAAAATCCACAGTAAGCAATCCCTCTATTGATGTCAGAACTTGCCCGTTGCTGTCGAATAGCATCACATTGGGGACGCCATAAACCTTATGCTTGCTGGAGAAGCGGCTGTATGTCGTGGTCTTGCCGTCAAAATCGATGAGTGCATCCGCGCTGCCGCTCTCGATCTGGCGCAGGATCACTTTGTCTGTGAATTCCGGATCGCGTTGCATAGGCAGCAAAAAATCATCCAGAACCGTTTCGCAATAGCTGCAGTATTCGTCCTTGAACAACACCAGAATAGGGACTTGCCTTTTGCGGGCATCCGCAGCTTCAACCGTGAAATCCTTCACGTCCGGCAGGCCCGAGGCCCGGGATACTGTCCAGTTCGCAATTGCCATGGCAATGAAAAGGATGATCGAAATGTGTTTTGAAACAGATTTCATATATGTCTGTTCTCCGATCGAGCGTGCCAGCAGCAATGCGACATGATTAATATAAGATGAATGATATCCGGAATTATTTTACGTTTATCCAAAGTATCGCATGGCATTATGACATTTATTTGTTTATGGAATATCCTTGCAATATGACAGGTACCGGGGTGATCCACAGCCAGACCACAATCGCAATGATCGGGCACAGTACATGATTCCTGATTTATAGTATGCGTTCTGTGGACAGAGTGTTTCTTGTGAGGAGTTTTTCGGGAAATTCTGCTAAGCTGGTATTGTTGGCTTCCCGCAGTTTGCTATCCCGGAAAGGGTCACGTGGATCTAGTAAATTTGTTTCGACACCAGATCGATCTGCAAATGATCCCCGCTGGACAAGCATTGTTCAGTGAAGGCGAGCCGGGTAGATTCATGTATGTCCTCATATCCGGGACTGCCGATATTATTGTTGGCGACAAAGTGTTGGAGTCTGCGGGGCCGGGCGCCCTGGTCGGAGAGATGGCGATAATCAATAACGAACCCCGTTCGGCAACGGTCGTGGCTACCAGCGATTGCAAATTCCTGCCTATCGAGCGGGAGCGTTTCAATTTTCTTGTTCAGCAGAAACCCGAATTCGCGTTGCATGTCATGCAGGTATTGTCCGGTCGCCTGCGCAGCACCGATGCGATCTTATAACTGCCGACTCAAAGGGTCAGCACAATCGATGTCAGGCCAGACTATCGCTGAACAACAGGACCGGGATCGATAGTATCGCAAATGCCAAGGCACCCTACTTCAACAATCCCGCACCGCGCGCCATTGCTTCGATCTCTGCATAGTTTTCAGCCCTGGTTGGAATGAATCGACTGGCGTTTTGCAGTTCCAGTATCTCCTTGTCCGGACCGATGTTCGATTCCAGTGCAAGGAATGCATCGGTCAACTTCTGACGCAAGTTCTCATCCATATCTGCGCGCGCAGCCCAGTTGCGATCGCAATAACCCGGCGTGGTGTAAAACACGTGCAGCACTTTGGATTCGGCATTGCCATCGGCAAGCAACTTTTCCCATTCGACCTGGTGCAAAACCCCTGCAACAGCCTTGCCGTCTGCCACGGCCTTCACCACCTCTCCGGGTGTGTCCGGATAGATGGCCTGCTTCAATTCAATATCGGGATCGATATAGGCTGCCCGCAAAAAAGCACGCGGCATCAGGTATCCCGAGACCGAGGTTTTCGCTCCGAAAGCGAATGTCTCGCCTTTCAGATCTTCCAGCCCGGTTATGTCTTTGCGTGCCGTGACGAACACCGACCGGGTATAGGCGTCTTCTGCACGCTGTACGATGGGGATGACCTGATCGTTGCTGCGCAGCCTGGACCGGATGAAATCGAAGCCACTGAACCAGACCAGATCCAGCTTGTTGGCTGCCAATGCCTCCACCAACGAGTCATCACTGGCCATAGGCCTGAACTCTATCTTCATGCCGATCTTTTTTTCAAGGTAATCGGCCAACGGTTTAAACTTCTTCCGCAGGACGGTCGGCTTCTGGTCCGGAGCGAGGGAGACACGCAGGACGGGTTCGGCGGATGTGACAGCAAAGATCACCAATGCCGCGGCGATCGCCAACGAAATGATCATCGCTCTCAGGCGTGGCGAAAAGGAATTACGTAACATGTTTTGTGGGAGTAAGCGATGAAGTTACAGATCGATTCATGCACCCGGATTATGCCGTAAAAGTCTGATTTACTGCTAAAGCTCACTTCACCGGACTGCAAAGGTACAATATGCCGCAAAGGGCGGAAGTTGGAGCACATCCGGCACAATTCATGGAGAAAGACCAAATATGATGATCAAAATGTTGCACCCCGCTATCCTGATTTTGCTTGTCTTCGCGCCTTACGGTGTCTGCCAGGCGGCGGAAATGAAGATCGACTGCATACTCAAAGGTGGTTCGGTGGTTCAACTCACTGCAGAGGCTTGCCAGATCGAAGGCGGATCGCCGGTTATCCAAACGGCTCCCCCGGCCACTTTGCCCGACACTGCCGCCGAAGGTTTCGCAGGAATTCAGCCGCCGGCCAACCCAAAATTGGCTGCAGCGCAACAGTCCATCGTTGCTTTGCTCGGCAAGCAGGTCGTTGATGCGTCCCCGTTCAACAGCAACCCCGAAGGCATCGAAAGGTCCGCAAGATTTGAAGGATGCCGGCTGATGGTCAATGAGCATTTACACATCAAATACGGCAACCTTTTTTCTTCATGGAAAGATTTCAAGATCAGCTCGGTGATCGATTTTCAGAAAATCAAACGTGACGAATTCGGCATATTGGGAGAAGTTGGTTCATTGGGAGGTGCTCTCAAGGGAACAGCCGTCTATTTTGAGGAGCGCGAGGGTGAAGGACATTTCTCCATATCGGTGCTTGTGGCAATAGATGGCGGCTTTGAGAAATACAGGACACACGGCTTCATTGCATATTTGAGCTCGCCCCGGGACGATCTCTGGATACAAGACAAGTACGGGTATCCCAAGGACAACGGATTAGGCAACGAGCTCACGGACAGGGTCAGGATACTTCTAATCATGAGCTCCCAGGACGAAGCAGAAAAACTGAAAGACGCGATGGTGGATATACTTGCAATTTGCAAACAATAAGGTGAAGCCGTCAAAGGCCTACTCACCGGATAGACATCGCGTTGGATTTGCAGATTACGTAGCATCTGTACCGGTTTCCAATGTATCGGGTAACTTCAACATCAACCATACATGCCCACGCTGAATTCAACGACATCAGCATTTGACCAGGAGAATTTTATGGTAACAGCCAAGGATGCAACATCCAAGAAAAAGGCAGAAGACAAGATAAAGGCGGCAGCGAGAAGGGCTGGTATCAAGATCAAACCAACAGCGAAAAAACCGCTTGTCAAAAAGCCGGTAGCTAAAAAACCCGTAACAAAAAAACCGATCGCCAGGAAAGCGCGGGTCAAAAAATCGGCACCCAAGACGACTGGGGAAGACCTGAAGCAAGCTGCCATGAAAGCCGGAGCAGAATTTACGGCCGCTGCAAAGAAGGCACGAGCCAGGCTCAAGCCGGTTGCCAGGAAAGCGCGTAACAGGATCATTTCCGCAGCCAAGAAGGCGAGAGCCAAGCTCAAGCCGGTTGCCAGGAAGGCAAGCGCCAACATAAAAGCGGCAGCCAGGAAGGTCAGCGCAGAGATCAAACCCGCAGCCAGAAAAGCGGGTGCCGAAATCATGGCAGCAGCCCATAAGGTGGGTGCCGAGATCAAACCTGTTGCCAGGAAAGCAGGCGAAGAGATCATGTCAGCAGCCAGGAAGGCAGGGGCCAAGTTGGAGGCGGCGGCCAAGAAAAAAGAAGAATAACCGGGATTTGACCACGCTATACAATCAGGCAACAATCGCATTCTTTAGCAGATAATTATCAATGAGGTTGCCCTCTTTGCCCTGGATCAATTCCCACTTCAACGTCAAATCGTATAGAAAGATCGTTCGACTCTCCGCGCTGCTCCTTTTGCTGGGTCTGTCCGGGTACATCTACTATCTTGACGTAACGATCCGGGAAGCTTTCGAAGGCCGCAAGTTTGCCGTACCGGCACGTGTCTACGGACGTGCGCTGGAAGTGTATCCGGGGCTGAAGCTGACGTCCGGCCAATTTGCAGAGGAACTGAAAAGGATCGGATATCACGAGAATCCGCAGCCGGATGAAGCGGCGACGTATAAAAATACCTGGAACGGACTGGAGTTCACGACACGGGACTTTATGTTTGGCGACGGCCCGCAAGCTGCACAGCATCTGCGTATCGAATTCGCCGACGGCACTGTGTCACGCCTCCAGGTTCGCAGTGAAGAGGATGACGACCTGCCGCTTTTGCGCCTGGAGCCGCCCCTGATCGGCGGCATCTATCCGGGCCACAACGAAGACCGGGAATTGTTGAAGCTCAACCAGTTTCCCAAGTTGTTGACCGATGCGCTGATCTCGATCGAGGACAGAAAATTCTATACGCATTGGGGGATCGATCCACGCGGGATCGCTCGCGCCCTGTACAAGACCGTCAGCGGACAGCGCATCGAGGGAGGAAGCACACTCACCCAGCAGCTCGTCAAGAATTTTTTCCTGACATCCGAGCGCACGTTGACACGCAAGGCGACCGAAGTGCTGATGTCCCTGCTGCTCGAGATGCACTACAGCAAGGGCGAGATTCTGGAAACCTACCTCAACGAGATCTTTCTCGGACAGGATGCCAGCCGGGCAATACACGGCTTTGGCCTGGCCAGCCATTTCTATTTTGACCGCCCGCTGGACCGGCTCGAGCCGCAGGAGATCGCGTTGCTGGTCGGCATGGTCAAGGGTCCGGGATTGTATGACCCGCGCAAGAATCCGGATCTTGCTCTGAAGCGCCGCAACGTGGTGTTGCAGGAAATGGTGAAGCTGAATGTCATCACGCAGGCACAGTTCGTTCAGGCGCGACGAAAACCGCTGGGCGTGGTACATCGCGCGCCCATCGGCACATCTCCCTATCCGGCATTCATGCAGTTCGTATACCGCCAGTTACAGCGCGACTATCGCGAGGATGACCTGCGCAGCGAAGGGCTGCGCATCTTCACCACGCTGGATCCGCAGATCCAGCTTCAGGCTGAGGAAGCTTTGGCGCTGCGCCTCAGGCAAATCGAGAAGACTCGCAAGATCGCCGTCAACACGCTGGAAGGTGCCGTGGTGGTAAGCAGCACGCAGAACGGCGAGATACAAGCCATTGTCGGCGGACGAGAAGCGCGTTATGCCGGGTATAACCGTGCCCTTGATGCACAGCGCCCGATCGGTTCGCTGGCCAAGCCCATTGTATTTCTGACCGCACTGGAAAAACCGGATCGCTATACGCTGATCACGCCACTGGATGACAGTCCGCTGGTCTGGAGCCAGCAGGGCACCAGCGACTGGAAGCCGCAAAACTACGATCTCAAATTCCACGGACTGGTACCGCTGCATACGGCCCTGGAGCAATCCTACAATGTGGCGACCGCGCGCCTTGGCATCGAACTCGGTGTCAAAAATATTCTCGACAAGCTGCCCCTGTACGGCATAGAGCGGCAACCGCCGCCTTTTGCCTCATCGATGCTCGGTGCATTTGACCTTGCGCCGATCGAAGTGGCGCAGCTTTACCAGACGTTCGCCGACAACGGCTTTCGCACACCTTTGCGCGCGATACGCGAGATCGTCACAGCAGACGGCAAGCCGCTGCAGCGTTACCCGCTCAACGTCGAGCCTGTTGCCGCGGCAGCGCCCGTATACCTGCTGACGGCAGCCCTGCAAGGCGTGGTGCGCGAGGGGACTGCACAGTCCCTGTCATATTGGCTGCCTGCCGATTTGAATGTGGCAGGCAAGACCGGCACGACGGATGATCTGCGCGACAGCTGGTTTGCCGGCTATACCGGCAACCACGTGGCGGTGGTGTGGGTCGGCCGGGATGACAACAATCCCACGGGGTTGACCGGCGCATCGGGCGCAATGACGGTCTGGGGCGAGATGATGAAGAATCTTCAACCGGAACCGCTGCAGCCCGTCGTGCCCGAGGAAATCGAGATGGTCAATGTGAACCCGTCCAGCGGATTGCGATACGACGGGGACTGCAGGGCTGGTGTGCTGATGCCTTTCATCAGGGGATCTGCGCCGGGTGATATTTCAGACTGTGACTTTACTTATGCGGACTCGCAGAAGTCCAAAGAAAGCGAGTCCAATGATGCTAAAGTTAAGCCCGGAGAAAAACAGGATACCGGGAAGAAGAACTGGTTCCAGAGGCTATTCAATTGAAAAATCGATACGCATCGTTTTTTATATTTGCTTCGCTGCTTTTGTTCGCCGGATGCGCAGGCGTAACTACCAAGCCACCGGCAGAATCTACCGCACCGGCCGAGCAGCCAAAGCCGGTCATGTCTGAAAACCCGGCAGTCGTCGCATTGCTTGACCGGGCACAGCGCGACAACGAGGCCGGGAAGCGCGAGACTTCGGGTGCATCGCTGGAGCGGGCGCTGCGCATCGAGCCGCGCAATCCCTGGTTGTGGTATGAACTCGCCCAATTGCGCCTCACCCAGGGACAGTACGCGCAGGCGATCTCGCTCGCACGGAAATCGAACAGCTTTGCCGGACAGGATCGTCAATTGCAAGCATTGAACTGGCGCTTGATCGGCAATGCCCATGTCGCGCAGGGCGACACTCCCGGCGCCGAGCAAGCCCTCAAGACTGCCGCCGAACTTGAGCAATCAAATGAATAAGATCAGGGAAAGATCAACAGGATGATAGTTTTTGTAGCAGGCATGTCCAGGGCCGGATCGATGTGGACCTATAACGTCGTTCGCGCTATCTATGAAACCGGGAATTATTCGGTATTGCCCAAGGTGATCCCGATCGACGAGAAGATCCTGATCAATAATGCACTGTTAAGCATGGAAAAGGAAAAGGAAGTTTATTGCATCAAGACGCATTTTGCCCTGAGCAATCCTTTGCCGACCAAACACCGGGTGAAATTCATTTGCAACATCAGGGATGTCAGGGATGCCTGTCTTTCTTTTATGCGATTCATGCACGCAGATTTTGAGGCGGGAGTGACGGCCATGAAAAGCATGATGGCCAAATCGGATTACTATCTGAATACGTTCAAGGACAATCTGATCGAGGTCCGTTTTGAAGACATGACCAATACACCGCTGGCGGTCCTGGAAAGAATCTGTGTATTTCTTGGGATTGAATTATCCGAAAGCGAGAAGCAGTCAATACTCGCCAAATATGACAAATCCAATATCAAAAAGGAATTGAACAAGCTGTCGGAGATCAGGGTCGACGACAAAGGCCGGGTGATCGGCGAAGAAAACAGTTCCAGATTCAACACTGTCAGGAATTTTGACGGGACTTACAGGGTGTACGACACGACAACCGCTTTTCAGAGCAACCACATCACGTCGAGCAAAGACGGGGAGTGGCGGACGTATTTTGACGAGAATCGGCTCGAAAAGATCAATGAGCTTTCCAAAGAGTGGCTGTTGAACCACGGCTATAAGGTATGATTTTGGCCAATTCCCCATCATCGCCGTGTCGGTCATCTTCAGCCTGCTTCAATAGTATGCATCAATGGAGATGAAGAAGATCAATTCCGGCAAATTGCGCGCCATCGGCTACGATAGGCATGCCTGCTTGCTGCAGGTGCAACTCGACGACGGCAGCACACTGCAATACAGCGGTGTCGGCGAGGAAGCATGGCGGCGTCTAAGCGGCTCGGGCGCCGCTTGGAGCTATTATCGCGACAACATCGAGGAGGAGTTCACCGCAAAGCGCGTCTCCGGTAGCGCCCCCGCCGCAAAGAACCCGCTCGACGATTTGTTCAAGAAACCCTGAGTCAAATTTAAAGACCAACATCACCCGTTCCGATTGACACTGCCTCATGGTTACCACGATAATCCGCGCATGAATTCATACCCCGCCACCGGTCACGCCCGAATCTGCCCCGGCGCAAATCTGCGCATGGCGTGGCGTCACACGCAAAGTGGTCAGGAGAATTAGCGTTATAAAATACTCGCTGCTATGATTTTCAAAAGGCCACAGAAACCAACTGTGGCCTTTTTTGTTCGTGCCGTTCTCCCGGTTTGACTTGTGAAAACGGCAGCATTGATTTTTGGAGAAATGGCATGTCGCTTCCGGCAGCATTTGTTTCAGTCATCCTGATCTGGTCAACCACGCCGCTTGCGATCAAGTGGAGTGCGCTTGACGCCGGGTTCAGTTTCGCGGTTTTCGCGCGCATGGCGATCAGCGTTTTATTTTGTGCTGCGTTGCTGGCGGCGCTGCGCATTCGCCCGCCGATTCACCGCAGGGCACTGCACAGTTATGTGGCGAGCGGCACGAGCATGTGGGGCACGCTGGCATTGGCCTATTGGTCTTCGCTCTATGTCAGTTCTGGAATGATCTCGGTGCTGTTCGGTTTGTCGCCGCTGATCACCAGTCTGGGCGCGATGATATGGCTGAAGGAAGAATCCGTCACGGCAAACAAATTGGCCGGCATGCTGTTGGGTTTGGCCGGGCTGGTACTGGTTTTCAGGGGTGGACTCGGCTTGGGCAATGGTGCGGGTCCGGGATTGATCGCGCTGCTTTTGGCCGTGGTGTTCCAGTCGCTGGGTCTGGTATGGATCAAGAAGGTGGGGGACGACAGCCCGCCGCTGGCGACGACATTCGGTTCGTTGGCGATCGGACTGCCGCTGTTCTTCGCGGCATGGTGGCTGGCCGACGGACACTGGCCTGCCGCGCTACCGGTGCGTGCTGCCGGTGCGATCGTCTATCTTGGCACGGTCGGTTCGGTGCTGGGTTTCATGTTGTATTACTACATGATCAAGCACATGAATACGGCTCCGATCGCGTTGATCTCGCTGATCACTCCGGTGCTTGCTTTGCTGCTGGGGCACACTTTAAACAACGAAGCGGTCTTGCCGCAGGTATGGTTCGGCACGGCTTTCATTCTGCTGGGTTTGGGCATGCACCGCTGGGGCGCTCAGTGGCTGGTGTATTTGTCGGCAGCAAAAAGGACAATATTTTGAGTTGGCCGCAGAACTTTCCGCCCCCTCCTTCACCGCTAGCACCAATAGATATTCCGCAAATTTTTCCGGTTTAAAACCCTGAAGAACTCAGGGTCGAAACTGTTCAAAATTTGTACCGGCAGGATAGTGCCTAGTATGATGCCTCGCTTGATATCGTGCAGAATCAATTCGGGCACATGTTCGCACCACAACCCGAGATGGCGATTAGCGAAATGCTGCGCGTGCGATCAAAGACTGAAGATATACAAATTCAAACATCAACAGAGAAGGAAACATTATTGAATGACTCCAGTTAGTTTCATCACCCGGTTGTTCTCGCGCAAAGACAGTCTCGCCTTGCTGGCGGTAAGCCTGATCTCCATCGTGCTCGTGACCTACCCTGTTTTCGACTTCGATCTTTACTGGCACCTTGCCAACGGGCGGGAGATGGTCGACTCGGGCCGGATCGTCAGCGAAGAGATCTTTTCCTACACGCATCAGGGCGAGAAGTTTGCCAATCACGAATGGCTGGGACAGATCATTCTATATTTGATCTGGAACTCGTTTGGCGCATATGGTCTGTTTGGATTCAAGCTGCTATTGGTCACGCTGATGGTCTGGTTGCTTTACCGCACCCTGCGCAATGAGAGCACGCTTCCTGCTCTGGCCGCGTTGCTGTGCGTACTGGCCGTGCTTGCAGGAATCAACCGTTATCACGAGCGCCCCGAACTGTTCACCCTGCTCGGCATGGTGTCGTTGGGATATATCCTGTACGGGTTCCGCTCTGGGCAATTGCCGCGCCGGATGCTCTGGCTGGTACCGCTGATGTTGGTAGTCTGGGATTGGCTGCATGGTGCGATATATGGACTGGTCTTCCTGTCGCTGTTCGTCGCAGGCGAGAATGCCAAGCACCGCATACAGGTAATGAAACCTCAGCATATGACCCCGGCTGCGGATCTGCAATATCTCAACCGCTGCTTTGTGCTGACCCTGCTGGCCATGTTGATCAATCCATTCGGATTGCGTTCATACGGGATAATCGTCGGATACGCGGTTGGACAGGGTAATTTCAACCAGGTCATCACCGAATATATGCCGGTCAACTGGGATGAATTCAAGGTGTTCATCCTGATGTTCGCATGGGCTGTGTTGCTGGCATTGCGCAACTGGCGCCGCCTGGATTTCACCCATTTGATGTTGATGGTGGTATTCGGTTTGGTTGCGCTGCGCTTTAATCGCGCCACCAGTGTGGCGGCTATCGTGCTGGTTCCTGTCATTGCCAGTTTGCTCAAGATCGGAATCCACCAGGCAAGAAATGAACTGGGGCGCAGATTGCATATCGCAATGGTGGCCACGGCCGGCGTGCTGATATTCTTATATGGCTATTCGGTCAAATTCGGCGAGACTGAGGCACAGCCTGACGGAGATCAATACCATTACCTGAAAGTGTACGATACGGCGTTCGGTTTCGACTTGGACGAAAGCGTCTATCCGGTCGGTGCGGTCAACTTCATCAAGGAACAGAAGCTGGCCGGCCATCTGTACAACTCGGGTAATCTTGGCGCTTATCTTTCCTACCGTATCACACCGGAGCGCAAAATCTTCCAGTACAACATTTCAGTGTTCGGCGACCCGTTCTATTATGTGCGCCACCCGGAAGACCTGGCGAAATGGAATATCGATTATGCGATCATCGATACCGATAGCGAAATGAACACGCTTTTTCCCGTTCAAGACTGGGCTGCGGTATACCATGACGAAGCGGCTGTACTGATGGTCAGGCGCACACCTCAGAATGAAGCCCTGATCAGGGAACACGAGGCGCATTATTTCAATCCGGCTTTTTCTGACGCCAACCTGCTGGCGCGCGCCAGGGATCCGCAAATATTGCCGGTACTGACGGAGGAAATGGGAGATAACCTGGCATATCGCAAGGATGATCGTATCGCTGCAGTGTGGGCAGAAATATTGGCGTCACATCCGGAATTGATCAGGCAGTCGCAGATGCGAGGGTTGCTGGCAAAGGTGCTCAAATACAACCATGTCGCCAAGCTGGGGGAATTGGCAGGTCACACCGGGAACCTCCTCGGCAAAAGAATTGGAGCCGTACTTGATGCGAATCCTGATGGAAACAGTAATAATCTGTGACGGCCTGCGAACTTGGGATTTCCATTACAACAATCAATCATATTTTCATTGAACAATCTGCAACCAGCTTCCGTTTGGGCTCACTTCGCCACGTTGTGCAGGATCCCGCGACCTTCTTTGCAAGAGGCGGCGCTGCGCGAACATCTGGTTGAGTGGGCAAGTTCGCATGGCATCGAATCTGTCGTCG
>Ga0210099_1000259_pt1 | contig 18529 bp, 22 predicted proteins | sample Joice_ThreeSqA_D_4_FD_184872 | JGI IMG/M metagenome (GOLD analysis project Ga0210099, IMG submission 184872) | Wetland microbial communities from San Francisco Bay, California, USA, that impact long-term carbon sequestration - Joice_ThreeSqA_D2... | ecosystem: Environmental > Aquatic > Marine >...
TTTAACCGTCAAGGAGAACCAATATGAGCTGGCACAGCTACCTCATCCCATTCATTGGCATCGGCATGCTCACCGCATGCAGCACCACCGATGTCTCACAGTATGCGCAGGAAAAACCCGTGCTCGACATGCAGCAATACTTCAACGGCACCATCGATGCGTGGGGTATATTCCAGGACCGCTCCGGCAAAGTGGTGAAGCGCTTCACCGTGGTCATACACTGCAGCTGGAAGGATGACGTGGGCACGTTGGACGAAGACTTCAGCTATTCGGACGGCACCAAACAAAAACGCGTGTGGACGCTGAAAAAAGGCGCGAACGGACAATACATCGGCACCGCCGCGGATGTGGTCGGCAGCGCCATCGGCAATACCGCGGGGAACGTGTTGCGCTGGAGTTATGTGCTGGCATTGCCGGTCGGCGACAAGATATATAACGTCAACTTCGACGACTGGATGTTCCTGATGGACGACGAGGTGATGCTTAATCGTGCCGTGATGAGCAAGTTCGGATTCAAGCTCGGCGAAGTCACGCTGTCATTCAGGAAACGTACATGAACCCGAAGATAACAGACTGGCGCGGCCAGCGCGTGTGGATCATCGGTGCCTCCAGCGGCATCGGTGCGGAAACTGCACGCGCAATGCTGGTGCGCGGTGCGAAGATTGCAATGTCGGCCCGCAACGCAGAAGCATTGCAAGTGATCGCAACCGGTCATCCGGATACATTGGTTTTGCCGCTCGACATCATCGACCATTCCGGCGTGATCGCTGCGCGCGACCGGATACTCGCCAATTGGGGCGGCATCGATCTGGTACTGGTGGTAGCAGGCACCTACAGCAGGATGCGCGCCGACAATTTCGACATAATCGCTGCCAAGCAATTGGTCAACACGAATCTGATCGGTCCGCTCAATTGCCTGGACGCCGCGCTGCCCATGCTGCTTGCCGAGGGCAAAGGCGCCATCGGCATCGTAGCATCCATAGCCGGGTTGAGCGGCCTGCCGCACGCGCTGGTCTACGGCCCGACCAAAGCCGCGCTGATCAACCTGTGCGAATCCCTCTATATAGATCTGCGACCGCGCGGCATCGGCGTGTACCTGATCGATCCCGGATTCGTCGCCACACCGCTCACTGCAGGCAACGAGTTCCCGATGCCCGCGCTGATCCCCGCTGCGACTGCCGCCGAAGAATTGCTGCGCGGGATCGAGCGCGGCCAGTTCCACATCCACTTCCCGAGGCGCTTCACCAACTTGTTGCGCCTGCTGAGACTGTTGCCATACCGCTGGTATTTCTGGGTGATCCACAAAGCGACCGGACTATGAGCCATCGGCCCAACCTGGATTCCATCATCACTTCTTTCGAGACCTTGTCACGAGAGCATGTCGGTGCGCTTGCTGATCTCTACAGTGCGGACGCCTACTTCAAGGACCCGTTCAACGAAGTGAGCGGACAAGCCGCGATCTTCGCCATCTTCGAACACATGTACTTGCAGGTGGACGCCCCAAGATTCGTTGTGAACCACAGCATCCTGGAAGGCGATGACGCCTTCATCGTTTGGGATTTCCATTTTCATATCAGGAACAAGCCCGGTGTCGAGCAATGTATCCACGGTTCTTCACATCTGCGCTTTTCATCCAACCACAAGGTGGTCTACCACCGCGACTATTGGGATACCGCTGAAGAGCTATATGACAAGATCCCGGGCCTGGGCTGGCTGATGCGCCGGCTCAAACGCAGGTTGCAACGCCCAGAGAATGCGCCATGACGCGATGATACAGTTCCGATCCGTCAAACCCAAATTAAACCAACCTGACAGGAGATACCATGCTCAGAAATATTTTATTCGCGATACTTTTGTTCTCAGGACAGGCTTACGCGGCAGATTGCACACAGTTGCTCGATCGATCAATGACCACCTTGCAAGGCGACCCGATCAATCTGTGCCAATACTCCGGCAAAACCATCCTGGTGGTGAACACCGCCAGCAAATGCGGGTTCACGCCGCAATTCGACAAACTCGAGGGCATGTACAGCAAGTATCAAAAGGATGGTCTGGTCGTCATCGGCTTTCCTTCAAACGATTTTCACCAGGAACTATCCGACAACAAGGAAATTGCCAAATTCTGTAAGCTCACCTACAGCGTCAAGTTCCCGATGATGGAGCCGAGCAGTGTCACGGGAAAGCAAGCCAACGCGTTTTTCAAGGATCTGTTCAGGATCACCGGTGACAAGCCGACGTGGAATTTTCACAAGTACCTGATCGCACCGGACGGAAAAACGATCTATAGCTTCGATACGCCGGTCGAACCTGATAGCCCGGCAATAATAGGGAAGATCGAAAAAATGCTGAACGGAGACACCAAAAACTGATGCTGTCAAAAATAATCATACCTTACCGCTTGAAGCATCACGCGAGTTCAATTTTCAAAAGCCCTTGCTGAACTGGGTACCCTTGCATTCGGGACAAGGGGGAACATGCCCTGTTTTTTTGAGCTGAACTTGATGCCCGCATTGTTTGCAGGTCAAGGTACCAGCGGATGACATCTCTCCAGTCTTGTAAGTAAGCTTTTCCTTTGTTTTTTCACTCAGCGTATGCAACGCACTGCCGGTCAGCTCCAGCACGCTCGCAAGGGAGGAAAGCGCCCCCGCTCCCAGCCGTGCCGGGTGCAAGCGAACTCTCGCTTCTTCCCCCAGATGCTTGGCATCGGATATGGTCTGGTCCAGATCCCGCGCAAGGTATCGTTTCAATTCTTCACCTTGTTCCGCGCTGAATTCTCCGAGTGCGGCCAATTGCTCATGGGCTTTATCCAGCGCCACTGTCATAGCTTCGCGTCCCCGTTCCTTTCCAGCAAGGTAAAGTTCATCGAATTTGTTGGCAAGCATATCGTACTGTTGCGCCAACTTCTCCCTATTCTCTTCACTGATTATCATGTCTTTTCTCCTGTATACAAGGCCTATAAGGCAATGCTGTCATGCATTTCGGGTTAATCGAATTCCGCGTGACTTGTGCAAAGTTACTGCAAGGCAAGTTCAGGGTTGGCTCTTGCATTCTGCATCAAGCAAGCAACCTGACGGTGATGATTATGTTCTTGCGCCTCCCGTCACTTCAACGAAAGGACCGTCCGCCTCGATATGCACGGTGTGCGTAGGGAAAGCTATCTGGGCACCGTGCCGGTCTATGATCTCTGCCACCTTCAACAGCACGTCCTGCTTTACTTCATGATAGTGGATCCATTTCGTGGTTTTGGTAAACGTATAAATGAAGAAATCAAGGGATGATGGTCCGAAAGTGTTGAAGTTGACGATCAGGGTCTGGGTCGCATCGATCTCCTCGTGATTCAGCAGCATGTCTTTCACATCTGCCACGATCGCACCCATCATACCGATTGTTTCCTTGATGCGGCGGTTGGTCATGCGCGAGGGATTCTCTACTACGATGTTGGTAAACAGGGCATTCGGCACGTAGATCGGATTCTTGTTGAAGCCCCGGACCCGTGTATGACGCCAACTGATGTATTCCACCGTGCCTTCGATCTCCTTGTCCGGCGAGCGGATCCAATCGCCCACGCTGAAGGGCCGGTCAAGGTAGATGGTGAGGCCGCCAAAAAAATTGGCCAGCAGATCTTTTGCCGCAAAACCGATGGCAAGTCCGCCGATTCCGCCGGCAGCCAAGATCCCGGAGACGCTGAAGCCGAAGGTTTGCATCGCCGCAAGAATGGCGGTGACGATCACCGCGAGGCGGGCCAGCTTCGACAATGCGTCGATGGTGGTGCGGTCTACCTCTTCGCCTTTTTTTTCTTGAACCTCAACGATGTTTCGGGAGATGTTGCGAATAAGGCGGATCAAAAACCAGGCGAGACAGACAACGACTCCGGCGTTGCGGAACTGAGGCACATAATCAAAGATGAAAGAGCCGGTGTCCTTATGGATGATATTGGCTGCAAAGGAAATACCGATCAGCCAGATGGCGGCCGGGGCCGGGCTTTTGCCTGCCTGTATGAGCGCATCGTCCCATGGACTCGTGGTCTGGCGCGAGATCTTCTCCGCATAACGCAACAGAATGTGTGCGGCGAAATTTGCCAGCGCGGTAGCCAGCACTACCAAAAGGACTTGATAAATCCAGGGTTCTGCAAGGAAGGCAAGTCCCAGCTTTTCAGATAGGGTTTTCATATCCATTGTCTAGCCGGCCAACATGAAAAGTACAAGATATAATATTATCAAGCCGCGCCATGGTGTCGGCATCGTTGAATTGGATCGCATTGAGCCGCCTGTCACAGGCCGAAGATATGCGCATTGATGGTCTTGACCCACGGTGAAGTGTTGTACTTGCCCACCACCATGTTCCATGCCTCCGTTTCCCTGTATTTATCGTAGTCGATGTAGATTTCCGAGTTTGCCGAACCTGCCGGTTGACGGACTCTGATCCGGCCAAAGTAAACCGGTCTGCCCGCAACAATCTCCATTTCATATTCCCTGGTATCAGGCATGAATATGGTTTCCCACATACTTTCATTCCAGGTATTGATCTTGATGATCCTGTATTTTCCCGGTTGAAGATTCGGTATGACAACGACGCCACTCAACGGGCTCAGGAAATTGCCGGTTTTGAACGAGCCGGAATAAATAATTTTTTCCGGATATTTTGCATTAACGATTGCCACCCCGGAAAGCGACATGGAAATGGACTTCTTCTCCGAAACGCCATCAACCAACAAGAGTCCGGTACTTCGCGTATCCGCATTCAGATCGTCCGGCGCATAATAGGATTCGATGGTTAATTGATACCCACTTTTGATCCTTTCAGTGACGCTGCATCCATTGAGCAAGAGAACAGTCAGACATAGCGATAATGTTACCGGTTGCAAATGATTCCTTTTCATATCGAATTTTCAATGATTGTTATCAAAACAGGTAGGCCCGCATGCAATACAAGTTTTTGGTTGAGCAGTCTTTGCCGCGTGCATGATACGGGCGATTCAGACAGTCAGAACGGTCGAACCGGTCGTTTTTCGTGCTTCGAGATCACTGTGCGCCTTTGCCGCGTCCTTCAAAGGATAGGTCTGGTTGACGTAGATCTTCACCCTGCCCGAGCCAACCGCATCGAAAAGATCCGCAGCATTTTCCGCCAGCAGTTGCGGGCTCGCGACGAAAGTGGCGAGTGTCGGCCGGGTGATCAATAACGAACCCTTTTGCGACAAAAGCGACAGATCCATCGGCGGCACCGGACCCGACGACGCGCCGAACAACACCATGAGACCGCGCGGCCGCAGGCAATCGAGCGATTTCATGAAGGTATCCTTGCCCACCGAATCATAGACCACGGGTAATTTTTTACCGCCTGTGATCTCGAGTATCCGGGACTGAAAATCCTCCCGGGTATAGACGATCGGATGGTGGCAGCCGTTGGCCTTGGCCAGTACCGCCTTTTCGTCATTGGACACTGTTCCGATCACTGTCGCACCCAGCGCCGCGGCCCACTGGCAAACGATCAATCCAACCCCGCCGGCAGCTGCATGTATCAGGATCGTGTCGCCCGGACCGACTTTGTATATGTCGCGGATCAAATAACGCGCGGTCATGCCCTGCAGCATCATTGCCGCCGCTGTGCGATCTTCTATCGTGTCCGGCAGTTTGACCACCCGGTCAGCAGCGATCAGCCTGGCTTCGGCATAGGCACCGATCACCGATGCGTACGCGACCCTGTCACCAGGCTTCAGATCAGTGACGCCAGTCCCTACCGCATCAACGGTTCCCGCGGCCTCCATACCCGGCACAAAAGGCAGCGGTAACGGGTAAAGGCCCGTGCGGTGATAGACATCGATGAAATTCAAGCCCACCGCTGTTTGCTTCAGCCTGATCTGGCCGGGGCCCGGCGCACCGACTTCGATAACTTCCCATTTCATCACTTCGGGCCCACCGGTTTGATGGACTCTAATCGCGTGTGACATAGGGGCAATCTCCCTGTAGAAAGAAATTAATTGATACAACCATGACTTCGAAATACCCTCTTCCGTTCATCTTCATTTTCCCAAAGAGGTAAGTTTTTCTTTCAAATGCGGAGACAGACCGGCGAACCATTCAGACTCCCTGCCGGATTCCGGAAGAATCTCCCCATACTCGATCATTTGCGATGGTATCAGGTCAAGCAGGTAAATCCAGATGTGACTTTTATCCAGGCCCGAAACGCCCGCCAATGAATCCCTTAAATCAAGGATAAGCTGTTCTTTGACTTCAGGGGATCGGCCCGCACGGATCTGACCGTGCAAAAACAATTGCGGCTCGGCAGCAAGCTTGCCTCCGATAAAGTGATTTCCCTGTGGCAGCCCATTGAAGATCACTTGTACAAAGTAGGATTGTGCACCCGTCACCGAGTTGTGAGTTCGAGTGATGCATCGAGCAATCTCTTCCTTTTGATCTGCGCTCAAGTTGAAATTGGAATGATTAACAGCATAGGTGGGCATCGATTCCTCCCGATTGATTTGATATCCGTGAATCATTGCTCTGCCGGGAGTCAGGCTTCATTTCCATGCCAGCCAGACCAGGACCACAACACTGCCGGCCACTGCGATATCGGAAATCAAAGCAACCCATGCAAGAAATGAAAGATGTCTATCGTTGATCAAAAACACCTTCCCGCCCCAAAGATACTTCCAGAATCTTATATGCAGTTCCTGCAGCCGGGGTGAAAGGGAAACAATCTGCCGGTTGGAAGGCTCGCCCAACTCGGCAAATTCCCGCGGGAACCTGATCCGGAGCATTCTGAGGATCAGCAATCGAAATATCCAGCCGCATGCCATTGCCGCCAAAAGAATCAAGAAGGCCATTCCGACAACGTCGCTTGCACCCGAGTGTTCAATTGGCGATTGGTTCATTCCCACCCCGATATTTTGCCAGATCGCGAATACCCGATGGTATTGACCTGAGTGCGGGGCGCCGCCTTATGGCAGGTATCTGCGCATCATCACTTCACCCGGCTAGCTGCTGATGGATTATTCTTTGGCAGGTTTTACAATATTGATAACTTTCGCTTTCGGGGACTCACCGTCCGCGTAGTATGGTTTTGCTTGATCGAATCCGAGTTGTTCCCCCAATTCTTTTTCGCGTTCAGCGATCAGAGCAAAACAATCTTTGATGTCCCGGATGGTGCTGTCAGAAAGCGGGTTGGCACGTCCGTTGAGTGGCGTAACATCTTTGACGATGTTGCCCAAGGTCTTGCGCATCATGCGCAGGATGCGTTGTTCTTTGCTTAATTCATCTGTATCCATGGGTATATTCCGGTATGCAAGGCAAACCCACTTTACAGCAACTCTAATCAAGCGTCTAACGCAAAGCAGAAACACCGAAGAACACCGGCAACAATGGAAACGCGATTCTGTCTTCCATTTGGGAAAGTCCGGAATATTTTACCAGACCCGGTTATTCCATCGGCAGGAAGCTAACAGATGTGCGGGTGTCCCCGAACGGATGCCCATATCCCGGATATTGCAGCCTCAACCGGGCATGGATATACCCGGGATTCGACTAAAGTTTCTCGACCTTGCGCACATCACAGATTTCTCCGGTCACAATGATCTTGTCCCAGTTGCAGACGGTATTTTTGATCAGTCTGATTTCAGACGTCTTATTAACTGTGCAGTAGGGAATTTCCAGGGTCGCGATCGCCTTGTTGTTCTGGTACATGACGATGATGTGCGTATTGATGTCGGACCAATTCGTGATGTTGCTCAGATCGGCACAGCCAGCCATTGCGATCGACGCTGACAGGCTGCAGATCAAAGCAAATATTAGGCAGGTATATAGTCTCATGATTCCTCCCTAAGCAAATATCAAACACATAGGGAACTGCGGGGTAATTGCATGGCAATGTCAATTGGCCAAGTCTTCATACTCGGCGAACGGATTATAATTATCGAGAGCACCATCACAGTTAATCGACTGTTTTTACTGGTAACTCGACTGCTCGGAGAAACTGCTGCCTCATTTCTTCGCAGTCTTCGCTGATTGCTCCATTTTTTGCAAGACTCCCCTCGATAATCTATATGCAATTTTCATACCGCATTATTTCGGTAAGGAACCCAAACGACTATCGCAATAGTTTTCAACAAACGCGCTTATCTTTTGAGCTTATCACAACCTGAATTATTCTTATCTTCAGGAAGACAGAAACGGCAATTCCCAATTCACGGAATATGATCACGCACGAACTTGTCAAGAGCGGATATGGTTATAAATCAAAAAGTCGCGAATACCCGCCGCCACCCCATTGCAGCGGGATGAAATTTATACATATCAGTATCCAGGTTAAGGCGATCTACGCCCAATGGACGAGAAAGATACGGCAGGCGACATTACTGCTTGCCGCAAGCGGTTTTCCATAATTCTTCCATTGTGCTTTTTGGCGTTATTGGCTGCCATTGTTTAGGCGGATAAGTAAATGCGCCTTTCTCCCCGCCGCCCATATTACTTGCGTAATAAAGGATATAAGTCGTCATGGATTGTTCCTTGACACAGTCGAACTCATATTTGATTTCCATCGACAAATAATCCTTCCCGGACATCTTCTGGGTCTCTTTGAAATCATAGAGACTCCACATTTTTGCCACATCACCTTTCTTGCGTATGGTGGACGCATCGGCATAGATCGTTGAGTCGGTGTCCTCACCCACCTTGTTCCATTCAGCCAATGCGCTTGTGCTCAAACATACCAGTATTAATGTAAACAATGATTTGTTCATGATCCAGTCCCCAATGTGATTGATTGCATGATAACTCCCCCAGCGACAGGTCTTTCTGTCACGCACGCCAGGAATTTTCCTCAAAATAAAATTGTAAAAAACATATTGACAAAAATAATTAGTCCACAAGCCTAGTAAATTTGCGGCCTAACACCTGTTTACCCTGTAACAAAAACTTCAACTTACGATATCTCATTGATATTTATACAAATAATCACCTAACAAAAATTAGGCAAACTAACGAAAATCCTTTCATTACACAGCTTTAAAACGGAACCTGCAAAAGTAACCCACAATGTTATTAACAGGTTTTGTGGATAAGCAATAATAGTCTTTATTAAATGGCGGCTTATAATAATATTAGATTATTAAATTGATAATACTGAATAATCTCTTAGCAAAAAATTGTGACTCGGTTCCTTACGGAACGACCTCAAATGTCGATAGTATTCAGCCGCATGACATGGTGACTGACCGTTTGACACTATATGGAAATCACGGTTGATCAAAACGGATACCTGCTAGGGAGAAAAGCTGCCGGACTTCACGATCGGTATCACCGGAACCATGGCCCCGACGTCAAGCCTGGCCTGAAGCCGGTAATCAACCTTGCTGCGCGCGTTCTGCAACAAGTCATTCACGAAGTGCACACCCTCAATCAGACCGACGGTCGCTATGATCTTGAACTCTGCTTCACCGTATGCCGGGACTTCGGGCAACCCGTTGGCCGCGCCTTCCACGACTTCAAAATCATTCAGGTATAACTTGTAGCTCATGCCGCGCAGATTCAGCGCTGACGAATTCGGGTTCACGACGCGCATGCCGATCTCAAACCTTGTCGTGAAGGTTTCCGAGGAAAGCGGTTTGAAGGAAGTCACATTCACCGAAGGCGTCACAAAGTCCGGACGCAATGTCGCACATCCTGCGGCCAAAATCATCCACAGACTGACCAGCACCAGCGATGATACGGAACCAATATTGCGTCCGTAGGTCAGTGCAGATGTGAAAATTGGTTTCATGCTGTTCATTATAGACTTCGCCGGACTGTTCGTGCTTCACGGCCAAGTACGTTTATCCACAAGGAGGCAGAAAATGCGCAAACTGTTAATTGTATTGTCGATGATGATTTTCCCGGTGACCGCAGCTCACGCCGAGGTCAGTGTCGGCATCGGCTTCAGCGCGCCCGGCATCAGCATCGGGATCAACTTGCCGGCTTATCCAAGACTCGTCCCGGTGCCCGGTTATCCCGTCTACTACGACCCCCGAGTGGATGGCAATTATTTCTTTTACGACGGTATGTACTGGGTATTACAGGGAGACAACTGGTATGCGAGCGGCTGGTACAACGGTCCATGGCATATGGTGGAACCAGTTTATGTGCCGCTATATGTGTTGCGTGTACCGGTACGCTACTACCGCAGGCCACCGCCATATTTTCACGGCTGGCATACCGAAGCCCCTCCGCGTTGGGGCGACCATTGGGGACGCGACTGGGAAAAACAACACGGCGGATGGGAAAAGTGGGATCGTCGTTCTGCGCCTCGCTCGGCACCTTTGCCATCCTACCAGCGCAAGTATTACGGGGAACAATATCCCCGCGAGCCGGAAAGACAACACACGATCCGCTCAGAAAAATACCGCTATCAACCGCGTGAGACAGTGTCCAAACAGTATTATCAACAGCAGCGCAACCAGGGTGGTTCGCAAAACCGGGGACAGGGAAAAAATAGCCAGGAACACAACCGTGAGCGAAATTGATCATCGATGATCGACACACTGAATCAACGCGGTCGAGTCCTTACAATAGCGCTCAGGCTAAAGGGAATGGTATTAGGCGGCAGTAATCTGATTTAAGTCGTTGACAATCGGCGTCTAGCCGAAATCATTGACATAGTTTATTTCAGTCGACGGCTGATGTTCATCGTCCTGTACTGCTGCGTGGTGAAAGTTCGTATTCTTCATCCGGTCATCCGTGCGTCTTTCGATACCAGAACGCCGTTCGGTAGACCGTTCATATATCAACATATTGTCAATATCTTCAGGTGCTAAAGTAGGAATCATAGCTGTCACTCCATGTAATTAAACCGAAAATGACACGCGGCGATTATTATTTTGGCCACTGCTCATTATGTTCCGGGTCGTTACCCGCTGACTTACAAAACATATAGAGGTGAATCATTTTACTCAACCTTGTGCTCGAGTCAACACAAACACCAAATGAAAGCAATGTGCAGTGATTTCATAAGGTTGAATCTAGAATATCGATCATATCCCCGCTCTGAGGGCCTGTCTGCAAGGGTCTATCAGCTTTTCCAGCCCGGCCTCATCGATACCCTTGGTTGTCGGCAATATCCTGGTCGATGACAATTGCCGCCCTGTCCAGTGCCGCCTGTGCATCGCCATTGTTGCGGATATCCATGAATGCAGCCTGAAAGGTCGACGTGATCACCGGGTAAGCGGGCGTCTGCGGCCGCGCGACAGAATATCCGCCGCCGAGCTGGTCAACGAACAGATGCAAAGGCCCGTTTGCACGATACAACGTTGAACGGGCAATGGCGCTGCGCGTGGCAGGCACTGCACCATTTGCACCCGCCATCGCCAGCACCTCATCGCGTCGCAACAGGAATTGCAGGAACGCAGCCGCCGCTTCGGGGTGTTGTCCCTTGGCAGCAATGCCCCACACCCACGAGCCCTGTCCGGTACGACTTCCCTGACCAAGATCCGGCAATGGCAACACGACCAGATCTTTACCTGCCGCCGCCGCATATCGCGGATATTCCCAATGTCCCGCCCACGATAGCGCCACCCTGCTGGTTACAAATGCGGCATCGTCCACATCCGGATCGACATAACCGCCTTGTATCCAAGACTGCAGAGCATGCATCGCTTCCACCGAATCCGGGCCGTTCAGCACGCCCGCGGCCGATTGGTAATCCTTGCGGTCGATCAGGTCGCCGCCGGCCGATTGAAGCAACGGTGAAAAGGCGTAGGTGAACCATTCCCCGGTGTAGTTGAGTTTCAGATCCAGCACGGCACCGTCATCATCCGTCCTTGCCAGTGTCTTCAGAGCCGCCTTGAATTCTTGCGCTGTCCACGCATCGGCCGGGCCTTTGGGTATGCGCAATCCGGCCTGCTTCAACCGGCTGCGGCGCGCATATAGTCCGAGGCCGGAATCGAAAGTTCCGACCGCATAGAGATGGCCGCGATAGCTGCCCTGATTCTTGATCGACGGAAGCAGATCTTCTTTCAGTGCGTCGGGAAGCAACTTGTCCAAAGGCTGCAAATGACCCTGCCAGACATAGTTGTAAAGATAGGGGCTGTCGAATTCGAGTATGTCAGGCAGTTCGCCGGCGATCGCAGCGGCCTGCACCTGCGAATTGTAGGAACTTTCCGGGATCAGGGTCAGCCTGACCTGGATCGCGGGATCAAGTTGATTGAAACGAGCCACCTGGTCGCGGATGACTTGGCGCTCGCCTTCCTGACCGGCATGGAACCAGGCATCGATCTGTGTCACATCGCCCGCACGCTGCCGCGGCGTATCCTTGCCACATGCCGCGATAGTGAAGGCGATCATTGCCCAAATGAGTATTCGTAACAAACTCGTATCTATCCGGATCGTTGGTTGTAACCTCATAGAAGCACCAGAAATTTTAACATGCTCGCCAATCGCCACAGCCAAGCTCATTCAATCACGGTTCGTCAAACTGTGTTCCGTAACGAACATACAACGCTTTCAATACAAATGGCGGAAGCAGTGTGGTGAGCGCAATCACGATGATCATCGATGCATACACATCGTCGAGCAAAATGCCGCTGGTGCGTCCCAATTCCGCAAAGATCAAACCGACCTCGCCGCGCGGCACCATCGCCATGCCGATCACCCAGCGTGAGTGGGCCCGCTCATGAAGAAGAATAACTCCGGCCATCTTGCTTGCGAAAGCGGCCAGCAACAAGCATCCCGCAAGAGCATATACGAAATATGAATCCCAGTTGACCTGTCTAAGGTTTAGTGACAAACCCACCATCACGAAAAAAATAGGCGTAAACAAATTGATGATCGGGCTCATCTGCACTTCGATTCGTTTGATGAATTTCGGATCGTGGCTAAGCGCCAGGCCGAACGGGAGAAAGAACCGTCGCGACAAAGCCAGACCTGCCGCAAAACCGCCCAGCAGCTCCGGAGCGCCGATGAAATGTGCAAGCCATGCGAAAAAGAGCACCAGCGATACGATGGCTGTGGGTATAACACCGGTTGTTTCACTGATTCTGTGGAACCGCTGGATGGCCACTGAGATCAGCTTGGCAACAATGGGAGCCAGCACGAAAAAGGTCAGGACAAACAGGAATACTTTGCCGCTTTCGGCGAGATCAATTTTTCCGCTGACGGAAAATTCATAAAGTATTGCCAGCAGCAGGATACCGAGTACATCATCGATAACCGCGGCTCCCAGGACGATTTGTGCTTCGTGACCATGTTGGCGATTCAAATCGGCAAGGATGCGCAGGGTGATGCCGATGCTGGTTGCAGTTATAGTGCCACCGATGAAAAGTGCCACGATCATATCCAGTCCGAAGATCCAGCGACCGATGGCAAAACCGAAGATAAACGGCAGTACAAAACCCGACAGGGCGATCACCGCAGACTTGAGGCCTGCACGCGCAAGTTGCCGGACATCGGTTTCAAGACCAACCTCGAACAACAACAGGATGATACCGATCTCTGCCAACAGCCGGAATGTCTGGGTTGGCTCGATCCAACCAAGCAAGCTGGGCCCCAGCACAATACCTGCCAGCAATTCTCCTATCACAGCGGGTGCCTTAAGACGAGCCGCCACTTCGCCAAAAATGCGTGCTGTGACAAGTATGCCTAGAAGTTGAAGAAGGAAGGATTGGCTTTCCATGCGGCCACCTCTGCTTGATGATTTTCGCCAGACTGACTTGATGGGATACCAGAAAATATATTTGTTGTGGCAATCATCACTTTCTGAACTACCCCGATAACAATCCACGAAATAACAATTAGAAGCGTATCCCCCTTTCTCCAATCTTCTGCCGGCAGCTCGCGGCAAAATGAATGTTTCATCGTCTCACCAGAATTATAGCCGGTGTGCCGGTAGAAGCCTTGTCGTGGTTCAGGTGGAAGCGGTGATGAAAGATTGTTAATATCGCCGCTCTGCAGACTTAATTGCGCAAAGGCCCGATGATGAGTGATAAATTAGTGGTTGTAGTCACACGCAAACTCCCACCCGCAGTGGAAGAACGCTTGAGCCGCGATTACGAGCCGCGCTTCAATGCGGACGACCGGCAATACTCGACCAAGGAACTGATCGATCTGGCACAAGGCGCCTACGCGATACTCCCCTGCCATACCGAAAAGCTTACCGCGGACGTCATTTCCCGCCTGCCTGTTTCAGTCAAGGCCATCGTCAATTTCTCGGTAGGTGTCGACCACGTCGACCTTGCCGCGGCCAAGGCCTGCAACATCATCGTCACCAATACACCCGATGTCCTGGCGGATGCCACAGCCGAGATCGCCATGCTGCTGATACTCGGCGCGGCCCGTCGCGCCGGCGAAGGCGAGCGCCTGATACGCGCCGGCAAATGGGAATCGTGGAGCCCCACCTTCATGATTGGACGACAAGTCACCGGCAAACGCCTCGGCATCGTCGGCATGGGTCGCGTCGGACAGGTCACCGCGCGGCGCGCGCGCGGCTTCGACATGACCGTGCTTTATTCCAACCGCAACCGTCTGGCACGCGAACAGGAACAAGGCGCGAAGTATTATGAAAGCGTCGAGGAGATGTTGCCGCACTGCGATTATCTGGCCTTGCATTGTCCGGCCACGCCCGAGACGCGCAATCTGCTCAACGCCGAACGCATCGCCCTGCTCCCCGACGGCGCAATCGTGGTGAACACCGCGCGCGGCAGCGTGATCGACGACGAAGCGCTGGTCGCCGCACTAAAGTCTGGCAAGATCGCCGCGGCCGGGCTCGACGTGTTCAACGGCGAGCCGAACAACATCCACCCCGGCTATCGCGAACTGGAAAACACTTTCCTGCTGCCGCATATCGGCAGCGCGACATTCGAAACACGCGATGCGATGGGCTACCGCGCGCTGGACAATCTCGATGCGATCGCCGCCGGCCGTGAGCCGCGTGATCGCGTTGCCTGAGCAGATTATCGGATCTCCTCATTCCAATCTTTCCCCGGGGAAAAAGTTGGAGTGAGCGTGGAAATGGAAGCGTTTCCCAAACATCAAGATCGGAACTTTCCTGCGGAGCGTATAATCCAATTTGAGCGTTGCTAATTCCGCCCTAATTCTATTTTGATGAAGTGCCGATCCCATTTATAGACCGGCCCTGTTACAAGGTGAACGACATGAAAACTATCAACGATTTTTTTCAATCCAGATTGCCATCTGTATTGATGGCTACTGTGGCCGCAATGCTGGTAGCCGCATGTGGCGGGACCGCTACAAACGGCGGAACGGGCACACTCGGTGTCTCCCTGACCGACGCGCCCGCGTGCGGATTCAAGGAAGTGAATGTCACCGTTGCCAAGGTGCGAGTGCATCAAAGCAGTCTGGCCTCCGTTAATAGCGGCGGCTGGATGGACATCACGCTGGATCCGGCACAAAAGATCAATCTGCTCGATCTGAACAACGGTGTGCTCCTGAATCTTGGCGAGATGACTTTGCCTGCAGGCCATTACACGCAACTGCGCCTGGTACTTGATCCGAACAAATCGGGATTATTCGCCAACTCGGTCGTCCCGGTGGGTGGTAATGAACAACCGCTCGTTACGCCTAGCGCAGTGCAAAGCGGAATCAAGCTGATCAACGAATTCGATGTCGCCGACGGGCAGCGTGTCGACGTGGTGCTGGATTTCAATGCCTGCAAGTCCATCGTCAAACGCGGCAACGGAACCTATGGTCTCAAGCCCGTGATCAGGGTGGTCCCGTTTGTTCAGAACGGCATCCGGGGCTACGTCGATACCGGGTTGCTGGCCAGCAATGTCATGGCGACGGCACAACAAAATGGCGTAGTCCTGCAGTCCACCGCACCGATGCCGGACGGAAAATTCATCCTCACCCGCCTCGCTGCTGGAAACTATGATGTCGTCTTCACCGCGGACGACCATGCCACGGCCGTGATCACCGATGTGCCGGTTGCAAGCGCCACCAGCATGACCGACATCAGCGATAGCGGTGCTCCGATCATGCTGCAAGGTTCCGTATCCAACCCCACCGTCAGCGGAAATGTCACCCTGACACCGCCCAGCACGACGGAAGTCGCTTACGTGACAGCGAAGCAAATCCTGGGGACGGCACCGACCGTGACGGTGAAATCCGTGGCCGCAGACGACTCTGTTTCTCCCCAGACCTATACGATGAAGTTGCCGGCCGATGAACCCTCGCTTGGCCAGTATGCGGGGTCGATTCCGGTTTCGATCTCAGCACTATCTGGCGTTGCCGGCGCGTACACCATGGATGCTTCCGCGAATGGTTACCAGACTTCTTCGCCGGTCCCCGTGAACATTACCGCGGGAGATGTGCAGCAGGATTTTTCATTGATGCCGTAATACTGGCCGCCGTTGTTAAGCTTGCATGCTCGTATCAACCCCGCTCCGGCGGGGTTTTTTCTTGTACCTAAGTCCAATTTTAATTGTCCGGGAATTCAGTATTATTATAAACATGCCGGACAATCAGGTTCGGCTGCACCGTGTGTGATTCGTTGTTAACCCGGGTAGTGCATCATGAATTCCACAATGGATATGACCAGTGAACAAAACGAACAGGCCGTGATCGAGATCGAATACGGTGAAGAGATCATGTCCGCCGGCTGGAACCCGGCCGTCGAACTGGTCTTTGAACTGCTGCAGGTTCCGAATACAGTTCAGATGTCTGCGGCAGCGGATCTTGTAGCGCTGAACTCTGCGGAGGACAAATCTGCCGGGGTCTCGGAGATATTCCTGAAAAAAATGTACGCGTACCAGGATTGAAAATGGATGCTTCGGTGTCCTCGTCGAAAATAGATCCGACTACGATCATGGCGTACAGGGAGACCGATTACTGCGTTGCCGGAAATTCGCCGTTCGTTCTGCAGATCGGCAAGCCAAGCGAACCTTTGGCAACACTCTATAAACAGCATCGCACCAACTGCGCGGCGTTCATCACCGCCTGCAATCCGTTTAGCCGGGCCACCGGCAACACCTCCAATGCAGACCGACAGGAACAACTGAAAATGGAACTCACCCGGCGCAGCCTGAACTTTTTGGACGGCATCGGCAAACATCCATCGAATGACTGGCCGGAAGAACCGAGCTTTCTCGTGATGGCGCTTTCGCTTGAGGCCGCCAAAAAGCTCGGGAACAAATACGAACAAAATGCGATCGTCTGGTGTGACGCTGATGCGATCCCCGAATTGATACTGCTACGATAAAGTTGTAATTCCCCGCGATCTGCATAACAAACCTGTAGTCGCTTCCCGGCTGCTCACTGCGACAACTTAATGTGCGATGATGGCAACGGACATTGACTTGTCTCCCGCCTTATTAGAAATCCCATCGGGCGCAACGCACAACTGAAACTTTCAGTTTCCGGCTCAACTTATCGCCAAGCCGCAAATGAAATATACTTGTCCGGGCTTGGACATTGTTCAGGGCATGCAGCGCTGGCCATACATCACACCGATCGAATAAAAATGGGAGACAAAAATGTCCAGGATTTCAATTTATACATTTTCATTAATTCTCCTTCATCTGCTTGTATCGGCTGGCTGCTCAAGCAAAGGTGGCGGTAGCGGGCAGAGCAGCGCAGCGGCAAATCAGCACGGAGCCACGCCGGGAGGGCTTTATTTTGGAACACTTTCCAACGGATTCATCCACAATACGCTCGTATTGGACAAGGGGCAGTACTATGTCTTTTATGGGGTGAGCACGACTGCCTCATTGAAGCTGGCCGGGTTTATCCAGGGTTCGGCCACCAATAACAATGAAAAATTCGTTTCAAGTGACTTGAAAGACTTTTTTTGGGATGGAAGTGTATCCGGCGGAACGCTGAACGCAACTTATACCGGCAGCGCTTTCAATGGCACCCTCGGCAAAAAGGATCTGAATATCTATTTGACAGGCACGCCGCTCGCGAGTGCTTTTTACAACTATGATGTGGCACCGAACATCCCCGATATTGCAGGCGCCTGGACGCTGACATCTTTGGCCGGCGCTGCAACGACCATGAAAATCGATCCAAACGGAACATTTACAGGGAATACCGGCCGTTGCACCTACACGGGCACCCTCGCGCCGCGCGCCTCCGGAAAAAACGTGTTCGATGTTTCACTGACTTTTGGCGGATCGCCTTGTTCAGAACCGGGACTTGCCGTAACGGGCGCCGCCATCGACTTTCTGTTGTCGGACGGCGTTACGCGGCAATTGATCATGGCTGGCGTTACCGCGACCCGGGAGCAAGGCACGGCAATATTCGGTACCCGATCTCCGCCGAAATAAATCATGAATGTTGTCATATGATGCACAAGTCCGGCACCGCTATACAGTAGTACACTGCCACAACATTACGAAGGAAGGTCAAGCATGCTCAAACTCTATTACGTCCCCGGCACCTGCGCGCTTTGCCCGCACATCGTGCTGCGTGAAGCCGGCCTCGATTACACCCTGGAAAAGGTCAGCCGCGACGACAAGAAGACCGAGACCGGCCAGGACTACACCGCGATCAACCCGAAAACCAACGTACCCGCGCTGACCATGGACGATGGACAGATCCTGACCGAGGTGGCC
>Ga0210099_1000261_pt1 | contig 18479 bp, 16 predicted proteins | sample Joice_ThreeSqA_D_4_FD_184872 | JGI IMG/M metagenome (GOLD analysis project Ga0210099, IMG submission 184872) | Wetland microbial communities from San Francisco Bay, California, USA, that impact long-term carbon sequestration - Joice_ThreeSqA_D2... | ecosystem: Environmental > Aquatic > Marine >...
TCCAGTGTTTTAGTTACAATCCAGTCTAAGTCTCCTCTTAAAGTCTTATGTAAATGCTTAGGATTTGTTTTACGTTGATTCGCAATTTCTGGAAGCATTGCACCATTTTTGCTTAGTTTTGTCGAAGGTTTGGCAGGTTCCTGCTCACAAATAATCCTCTGAATCTCTGCGTAACCTGCCTTCTGCAGTTCCTCTCGACTAAAGGGTAATGTACCAGTTAAAAGTTCATAAAGAACAACACCGAGAGAATATATATCCGATCGTGTGTCAACATCCTTAACTGAGGTTCCTGTTTGTTCTGGACTCATATATTCAGGAGTACCGATAAATTGACCTTGCTCAGTAAAAAGCGTACGCTCAGTTAAAGGATGACTCATTGCCTTGGCTACACCAAAGTCGATAATCATTGGTAAAGGCTTACCTGATTGAAATGAAACTAATATATTTGAAGGTTTTATATCTCTATGAATAATTCCTTTCTCGTGCGCCTTGTTTAATCCTTCCACAATTTGTGAAGTTATTTTTATTATTTCATCTATACTCAATAATTCTTTGCATATTTTATTTTTTAGAGTTTCCCCTTCATAATAATCCATAGAAATGAAAAGTTGTCCTTCATTTGTTTCGTCAATTTCATGTATTGTACAGATATTATTATGCTGAAGTGATGAAGCAGCTTGAGCCTCATTTATAAATCTTCGTTTTGATTCTTCATCTTGTGTGAATGACTCGGGTAGGACTTTGAGTGCGACAGTTCGTTTAAGCTTTAGATCCTCGGCTTTATATATTATTCCCATTCCGCCTTCGCCGAGTTTTTCAATTATTCTATAGTGCGAAATTAATTTGTTTATCATTTCAATCACTTATAGAAATAATTATGCTTCGGCGGACAAGTCCTCCTTCGCCAAGCCTTTGAAGGATTTTATAGTGAGAAATTGTCTGACCTATCATACTCCCCTCCTACCATAAGTAATGCTTTGTAAGTAGCTTGAAGGAAGACAATTATACGTGAAGTGGTTTCAGTCTACTTTTCTTATGAAAACGTATAAATAAAAACGGAGAAATTCAACAAAGGGTTTAAACAGTAAAAGCTAATTTATTTGAAGAATTTATCAGAAAGATGTTCCAAGTCCAAATATAAATTCTGAATTTCCAAATTCGTCAAAAGCAAGCTCGAGTCTTGCTAAGTTATAAGGAAGTAGTAATAAAGATAACCCGACCCCGTAACCTTTATCAAAATCTCTTAATCTTATCGGTTCTCCTCTGAATTGTGTTGTTCCCATATCTGCGAAAAATTCTGCATAAAGTGCAAGCCTGAATGATAAAAGTTTTCTGGGAAGTATTGGAATAAAATCAAGCGATACATCAACATCTTTAATTATCGGATGGTTAAATTCGATCGAGCCAAGATAATAATTGTTCCCTTCTCTTTCAGTGCTGAAGTGTCCTCTAACAGCTTCTTCAAAACCAAGAAATGAATAATCATAAAATGGAATAAGTCTACCAGCAGTTTGTCTTGTTGTTAATCTTATCTTTCCGCTCAAGTCTCCAATAAGTTTCCAGTATTCTCTTAAGTCGATTTTAAAAACTCTATAATCAATATTATTAACTCCAAGTCCTTTGAACTGCATATAATAAGAAAAGAGAGTCCCTTCCCTTGGAAATTGAACAAGATCGCGGGTATCATAATTATAAGCCAGGCCTAGGCTAAAAATTTTATCTACTCTATTTTCCGAAGCGGTTATACCTTTAAAATATTCAGGTGATTCGTAATAATTATATCCGAAGTCTATGCTCGCCCAGTTAAAAGTATTAAGTCTGTATCCAGCCCCTAAGAGATCGGTAACATAAGTATAGTCGAAATCGTCCCCGTAAATTGTTTTTGCTATTTTGCTTTTATTTCTTGTAGTTCCATAAGCAACAGCAGCATTAAAAAAAACATTACTTTTGTAAATAAGAGAAGGATTATAATATTTAAGTGAAAAAGCAGGGTCATAACCTAACTTCATTTTACCTTCCAATGTCTCATTTCTACCCCTGAAATTTTTTATAAGAACAACAATCCCATAAGAAAATTTCTTCCAGTCGCTGTTCTCCAAATCAGCAAAAGGTATAGGATATATGTACCAGCTTTCCTCAACAATTATGTCAAGAATATTCTTTCCATTTCCTTTTTCAATTCTAAGCTCAACTTTGTTGAATATCCCCAGGCTGAAAATACGTTCCTTATTATAATTAAGAGTTTGTGAAGTAACTGTATCTCCAATTCCGAAAGTCATTTCACGCTGAATAATAAAATCCTCAGTAATATCGTTCCCGGTTATTTTTATTGAATCAATCACTTGCAGTAAATTATTATTATCGGAAGTGTCAGCAACAGCTTGGCTATAAACATTTACCGAAATAAAAAAAAGTAATGGAATGAATATTAAAGTTCGTATCAAAATAAAAACTAATTAATTAATGAAAATTATGAAATGAGATCCCGGTAAAATACAGTATCGATTGTTCTTATGAAACCACTTCTTCTATATAATCAGTTATAAGATTACAGCTGCAAACAAGATTCCTGTCGCCATAAGCGCTGTTTATTCTTCCAACACTCGCCCAGAATTTATGCTGCTTATCGCCTAAAGGATAAGCTGCTTTTTGTCTTGAATATGAATGGCTCCAGTTATCCTTTGTAACTTCTTCCAAAATATGTGGAGAATTTTTTAGCAAATTATCAGTTGTATCAGCAGTACCGTTTTCAATTTCTCTTATTTCTTCCCTGATTGATAAAAGCGCTTCACAAAACATATCCAGTTCTGTTTTTGATTCGCTTTCAGTCGGCTCAACCATCAATGTTCCTGCAACAGGAAAAGAAACAGTAGGGGCATGATAACCATAATCCATAAGTCTTTTAGCTATATCCTCGACTTCAATATTTGCTGAGGTTTTAAATTGACGCATATCAAAAATTAATTCGTGTGCTACTCTGCCGTTTAATCCTGCATAAAGAACTTTAAACTGTGATTCGAGTTTTGCCTTAATATAATTTGCATTTAATATTGCAGTTTCTGAAGCTTTTGTTAAGCCTTTTTCTCCCATCATTTTTATATAGGCATAAGAAATTATGAGAATGCTTGAACTTCCCCAAGGTGCTGATGAAACGGCGTTTATCCCCTTTACATGCTCTAACTCAACCACAGGATGTTTCGGCAAAAAGGGTACAAGATGTTTTGCGACTGCAATAGGTCCCATTCCGGGTCCACCGCCGCCATGAGGAATACAAAAAGTTTTATGAAGATTAAGATGACAAACATCCGCGCCAATTTTAGCGGGACTCGTTAATCCAACCTGTGCATTCATATTGGCACCATCCATATAAACAAGTCCACCATTTTTATGAATTATATTACACATCTGCAGAATACTTTCTTCAAATACTCCATGAGTTGAGGGATAAGTAATCATGAACGCAGCAAGATTATCTTTATTCTGTTCAACTTTCTTTTTCAGATCATCAACATCAACATTTCCCAAATAAGTTGTATTGACTACAACTACTGTCATTCCCGCCATCACAGCGCTAGCTGGATTTGTTCCGTGAGCCGATGCAGGAATAATTGCAACGTTTCTGTTTGACTCTCCCCTGCTTTTATGATATTCTCTTATCACCATTAACCCGGTAAACTCACCTTGGGCTCCTGAGTTTGGCTGCAATGAGACTGCAGAAAAACCTGTTATCTCACACAAATCATTTTCGAGTTCCTTAAATATTGTAAGATAACCTTCAGCCTGGTCTGCAGGAGCAAAAGGATGAATATTGCTGAACTCTGGAAATGTTACTCCAATCATTTCAGTCGCTGCATTTAATTTCATAGTGCAGGAACCGAGAGGAATCATTGAATGAACAAGAGATAAATCTTTATTCTCAAGTTTTTTTATATATCTCATCATTTCAGTTTCGGAGTGATAGGAGTTAAAGACTTTATGCTGAAGAAAAGGACTTCTTCTTTTAAGATTATCAGGAAATTCAATTTCCAGGTTAAGAGCAACTTTTTCAATTTTTTCTTTATTTACTTTCAAATTTTTAGATTCAGCGAACACTTCTATAATTTCAACAACGTCATTAAAATCTGTTACTTCGTTTACAGCAATTCCAATTGCCTCATCTACTCCATAGGCGGATCGTTCCGAAAAGTACCTGAAATTAATTTCTCTATTTAATGCAATTTCATTTATCTTAATCAATAATTCTTTTTCGATGACGGGAACATATAATGTATCAAAGTAATTTTTGTTTGTTTGCGTAAAGCCAAAGTCTTTAAGCGAAATATCTATAAGCTTGGCTAATTTATGTGTTCTTTCTCCAATTTCTTTTAATCCAATTGTGCCATGATAAACGGCATACATTCCAGCCATTACAGCTAATAAAACCTGAGCTGTACAAATATTGCTTGTAGCTTTTTCTCGTCGGATATGCTGTTCTCTTGTTTGTAATGCCATCCTAAATGCAGTGTTTCCATGAACGTCAACGGAGGCACCTATAATACGTCCTGGAATATTTCTCTTAAATTCATCTTTAGTTGCAAAGAAAGCAGCGTGCGGACCACCAAACCCCATTGGAACTCCAAATCTTTGTGAATTCCCTACTACAACGTCAGCTCCATATTCTCCCGGTGGAGTTAACAAAGTTAAGCTTAAAAGATCTGAAGCAACAACGGTAAGAATATTTTTTTGATGTGCCGCATCTATTATACTTCTGTAATCAAAAACTTCTCCATTATCAGATGGATATTGAAGTAGGATTCCAAAATATTCATCAGTAAAAGTTGTTTTAAAAACATCACCGATAATTAATTCTATTCCTAAGGGGACAGCTCTCGTTTTCATAACATCTATAGTCTGAGGAAAACAACTATCAGAAACAAAAAATTTAGTCGCATTTTTGTTTTTAGTTACATGTAAAAACATCGACATCGCCTCAGCGGCTGCTGTTCCCTCGTCTAATAAAGAAGCGTTTGCAATCGGAAGTCCGGTCAAATCAATAACCATAGTTTGAAAATTCATTAATGCTTCCAGTCTTCCCTGTGCTATTTCCGCCTGGTATGGTGTGTATTGCGTATACCAGCCTGGATTTTCAAGAATGTTTCTTCTTATTACAGCGGGCACTCTCGTAGGGTGATATCCCATTCCAATGTAAGATTTAAAAACTTTATTCTTCGAAGCAATCTTTTTTAAGTTTTCAAGAAATCTATATTCAGTAACCGGATTATCGAGATTTAGTTTTTCACTTAACCTGATATTTCCCGGAATTGTCTCACTGATTAATTTTTCAAGAGATTCTGCACCAATAGTTTTCAGCATTTCGTTTATTTCATCATTATCCGGCCCGATGTGCCGATCAACAAATTTATCGGGATGCTCAAGTATCTTCATAAAACTTTTTACCTTTGTAAGAATAACGAATTAAGTAACTATAATTTAAGCAAATATCGGAAAAAGAATTTGTGGATAATTTCTAAAATGAAAGAAAATAGGTACAGGTTAATCGTTCTGTTTTAATTTTTTTAATGCAGCTTTCGCAGCGTTTTGTTCTGCTGTTTTTTTATTACGCCCCTGACCAGTTCCATACTCTTTTTCATTGACCACCGCCTTAACAATAAAAATCCGGCTATGCTGCGGACCTTCTTCATTAACAACCATATAAGATGGACCTCCCATTTTCTTTGCCTGAACATATTCAAGTAACTGACTTTTGAAATTTTCATCAACTAAGAAATCCTCATCTCTTATTATGGGTTGAATGAGGATTCTATCAATAAAATTTTTTATCATATTAATATCGGAATCAAGATAGATTGCCCCTATTAAAGCTTCCAATGCATCAGACAAAACTGTCCTGGCTCCGCTTTTAAAAGACTGCGACAAATTTTTACCAATTAAAATAAATTTATTTAATCCTATAAGGTTGGCGGCATTAGCAAGAGCGGACCTGTTTACAACTTTTGCCCTTACTTTTGTAAGAAATCCTTCATCTTTTTCGGGATAAAATGTATAAAGAAATTCTGCGACTACCAGATTTAACACGGCATCTCCCAGGAATTCCAGTCTTTCATTTGATACGCCGTATTCATCGTTGCCTTCTAGATAGGATCTGTGAACAAGTGCCTGGAAAAAGTATTCTTTATTTTTGATTTTAAAACCAATTATAGATTCCAGGTCCATAATTTTTTGTTCGGTAAAAAGCTTTCCAAGCTTTTTTATTTTTCTATTTTTTCTGAACTTCTGGACTATTCCTGAAAGCATAACTCAAATCATAAATCAAGTTTCTTAAATAATAATGTTGCGTTATGCCCACCGAAACCAAAGGTATTGCTTATGGCAAAGTTTATATTTAAAGGCGTTGGCTTTAAAGGACTAAAATTCAAATCGCACTCAGGATCAGGTTTTGTAAGATTTATTGTAGGAGGGACAATATTATTTTTCATTGCCAACACGGTTGCAATTGCTTCAATACCACCTGCAGCACCAAGTAAATGGCCGGTCATTGACTTAGTTGAACTCACTAATAATTTATAGGCATACTCTCCAAAACAAGTTTTAATAGCACTTGTTTCTGTAACATCGTTATATTGAGTCGATGTACCATGAGCGTTTATATAATCAATATCTGTTAAGCTAACTCCGGCGTCTCTCATGGCTTCTTTCATAGCTCTAACAGCCCCTGCACCTCCAGGCGCCGGGGCAGTAATATGATAAGCATCCCCGGTTAAACCAACTCCGGCAATTTCACAATAAATTTTTGCACCTCTATTCATTGCATTTTCAAGCTCTTCAAGAATTAACGTACCCGCTCCCTCACCCATTACAAAACCATTTCTATCTTTATCAAAAGGTCTGGATGCTTCAAGATAACGATCATTCCATGTTGATAAAGCTTTCATAGCATTAAACCCTCCTATTGAGAGTTCAGTGATTGCGGCTTCCGAACCTCCGCACATCATAATATTTGCACTACCTCTTTGAATTAAAATGAATGCATCTGCAATTGAATGAGAAGAAGTAGCACAGGCAGAAGTAGTTGCATAATTTGGTCCCTTTAAAGAATACCTGATCGATATCTGTCCTGCAGCCATATCTGATATCATCATCGGAACAAAGAAAGGACTTATTTTACGGGGACTTTTATCTTCAAAATAAATAAAATGCTGCCGCTGAAGAGTGTCCATTCCCCCAATTCCGCTTCCATAAATAACTCCAAACATTTCCTTTTCCACTTTTTCCATATCTATCCCGGAATCCTGCATAGCCATTTCTGCGGCGGCAAGTGCAAAGTGTGTAAAGGGATCCATCCTGCGAATTGATTTTTTATCCATAAAATCTTCCGGATGAAAGTTTTTAACTTCTGCAGCAAATTTTGTTTCGAAGTTAGTTGTGTCAAACTTTGTGATGGGACCTACCCCATTTTTGCAATTAACCATTCCTTCCCAAAAGTCGTTTATATTATTTCCGATAGGAGTAATTGCACCCATTCCGGTAACAACAACTCTACGCTTATTCATAAATACTCCTGAGAAAAAAATTATAAGAAAGCGGCATCTGTGAAGGTAAGACCCTCTAAGTTTTCAGAAATAGAGGAATTCAAGTCGAGAAAACTATCAGATCTTCCCGACCCGAAAATTTTACGAGCCGAGCTTTTCTTTTAAATATTTCATAGCATCACCAACTGTTCCGATTTTCTCGGCATCCTCGTCGGGAATTGAAACCTGGAAAGCACTTTCGAAGCCCATAACAAGTTCAACTATATCAAGAGAATCCGCACCTAAATCGTTAGTAAAAGAAGCTTCAGGTGTTATTTGCGAATCTTCAACACCGAGTTTGTCCATTATTATTTCCTTTACTTTAGCTTCAACGTCCATGTTTTCTCCTATATGTTTTTTTGTGTTATTTAAAGATAAAAAAAGAAAGATTACATTGCCATGCCGCCATCGACAGAAATAACCTGTCCGGTAAGGTAATCGGCATCCTTACTGCAAAGGAATGCAACCACTTTGGCGACATCCTGTGGTGTACCCATCCTGCCCAAAGGAATATTCTGAACTAATTTTTGTCTTTGTTCATCAGTTAATTTATCTGTCATTTCAGTTTGAATAAATCCAGGGGCAACTGCATTAACTGTAATGCCTCGTGAGGCTAATTCTCTTGCCATAGCTTTTGTAAATCCAACTACGCCAGCTTTAGATGCAACATAATTAGCCTGGCCGGGATTGCCTATTAAAGCTACAACAGATGCTATATTAACTATCCTTCCATATCTCTGACTAATCATGGGTTTTATTACAGCCTTAGTATAATTAAAAACACTTTTCAAGTTAACATTTATAACATCGTCAAAATCTTTTTCAGTCATTCTTAATAGAAGATTATCTCTCGTAATACCAGCATTATTAACTAATATATCCACACCGCCAAGTTTTTCAACTGCTTCATTAATAGTAGCCTGTGCATCCTCGAGAGAAGTAGCATTCGCTTTGAAAGCATATATTTTAGCGTCAGGATTGTTTAACTCTGTCATTATTTCATCTGCACATTCATCAGGAGTGTTAACGAAAGCAATATCCGAAAGTAAGACACCACTACAATTTCTTGCAGCTAATTCTTTTACAATCGTTCTTCCAATACCGCGACTACCACCAGTGACAATTGCCCTTTTATTATGATTGTCTGTTTTATCGTTACTCATTTTTGTTTGCTCCGTTTCACTCTTAAGTTATTTTTTATTTTTTTGATTTTATGCGACTTCTCTGGATTTTAATAAAGAAAGATACTTATTTCTCATCATTTCAAGTTTTTTGAAATCCTCTTCACCAAAAAAATGTTTTAGTTCTTCTGTACAGGATTCATAGATAGTAGTTTCATCCATCGGATTTTTATTGCATGTTTTAAGTCTGTCTATATGATCGTCGTCAATGGTTAACGCTCCTTCATAAATAACTAAGGGAAATAATATACAATATAGGGGTTTATATTTCCACTTATGTTCACCCTCAAGATTGGCAAGTCTCTGAAGCGTACACAAGCCGTCTTTATCTAGAAATGTACACTTATTGTTTATTACTTCTGTACCAACGGCAACACCGGAATCAAAATCTTCATCTTCTTCAGGAGGTTCAAACCACTTTTGGGTATCCTTCACCTGCGTATTGTCAAATAAGGGAATCAACCTGTCTTTGCTTTCAATAATTTTTTCTGCTTCTTTAGAATCAGTGTAAACTCCATACCAGCAGCATTCGCCTGAGCATTTACAACCAAATTTAAAAGTAAAGATTTTCGGATCAATCTTTAAACCGTTAATTTCAAAGTTAAAATTATCACTCATTAAATATATTTCTCCACATCTGTATATTTATCAATTCCAAATATTTTTACATCTGGATTAATTCTTTTTACCAGCCCCTGTAAAACTTTACCCGGACCTATTTCATAAAATTCATCTACCCCGTCGCTAATCATGTTTTTTATTGTTTGTACCCATTGAACAGGAGACGATAACTGTTCATACAAAAGATTTTTGATGTCTTCTTTTTTTTCAACCGGTTTAGCTGTAACATTTGCATAAAGAGGAACTCTTATATCGTAAACAGAAGTTTGATTTAAAGCAATTTTTAATTTTTCTTTTGCAGAATCCATTAACGGTGAATGAAAAGCCCCACTAACCTGAAGCTCTTTTGTAAGTTTGGCACCTTTGGATTTACAAATTTCCATTGTTTTTTTTACAGCATTTACTTCACCGGATATCACAATTTGTCCGTGTGAATTAAAATTAGCACATTGAACAATTCCCTCTGAAGAAGCTTCATTGCAAGATTGAATAACCTGTTCTTCATCGAGCCCAACTATAGCAGCCATTGTCCCGGGTCTTTCAATTCCTGCTTTTTGCATTGCAATTCCTCTTTCACGAACAAGTTTTATCGCATCGTAAAACTGAATTGCGCCTGAAGCAACAAAAGCGGAATACTCACCAACAGAATGCCCTGCTACAGCGTCGGGGGATAAAGTTCTTATCAAGCTTGCTAAGATTACACTATGAAGAAAAACTGCGGGTTGAGTAAATTCTGACTGCTTCAATTGTTCTTCTGGTCCGTTAAATAAAATGTAAGATAAGTTCATTCCCAAAGCATCATCGGCAGTTTTAATCATTTCTTTAGCTTCAACAGATTTTTCGTAAAGGTCCGCTGCCATGCCAACATATTGAGAACCTTGTCCGGGAAAAATAAAAACTTTTTTAGCCATCACTCTTTTAATCCAGTCCCCACGTTAAATAGGCTGCACCCCATGTAAATCCAGCTCCAAACGCAGCAAGAATAAGATTATCACCTTTTTTAATTTTTTTATCCCTGTAATATTCCACCAAACATAAGGGAATAGTTGCCGCAGTTGTGTTACCATATTTATTAATATTGATCATGACCTTATCTTTACTGAGGCCCATTCTTTCGGCAGTTGCGCCAATAATTCTCATATTCGCCTGATGTGGTACAAGATAAGTAATATCATCAGAAGTTAATTTATTTTTAACCATAAGCTCGTATGAAATATCGGCCATTCCTTTTACTGCAACTTTAAAGACAGCCTTTCCATCCTGATATAAGTAATGCATACCCTTATCAACAGTTTCATGTGAAGGTGGATTTAAACTCCCGCCCCCTTTTAAATACAAAAGATTTTTTCCGCTGCCGTCGACTCTCAAAAGAGAATCTTTAAGCCCGATGCTTTTATCTTCTGTTGGTTCGATTAAAACAGCAGCCGCAGCATCGCCAAAAAGAATGCAATTGTTCCGGTCTGTATAATCGACAATCGCACTCATTTTATCTGCACCAATTAACAAAACTTTTTTATATGTGCCTCCCTCTACAAGGTTGCAGGCTGTTTGATAAGCAAAAAGAAATCCGCTGCAAGCTGCGGAAAAATCAAATCCCCAGGCATTCTTAGCTCCAATATTTTCCTGGACTAAACAAGCCGTAGCAGGAAAAAACATATCGGGTGTAATTGTTGCAACTATAATTACATCAATATCTTCAGCATTAATATTGTGAGTTTTTAGAAGATCCTTTGCTGCTTCTGTTGCGAGATCACTTGTTGCACCAACTTTCAACCTTCGTCTTTCTTTTATTCCTGTCCTTGATGTTATCCACTCATCGGTTGTGTCAACAATCTTTTCAAAAAATGCATTGTCAAGAACTTCATCGGGTACATACATCCCCACCGCTGTAATTGTAGCATTATAAACTTTACTCATTATCCGCCTGATTTATTTGAATACTGTTTAATTGAATTTTCTATTTTATTTATAAGATTTTTTGTATGGATTTCGTAAGCACGAAAGACCATATTTTTTATTGCTTTAGGAGTACTTGAACCGTGTCCAATTATACTAATTCCGTTAACTCCAAGCAAGGGAACGCCTCCATATTCCTGGTAATCAAGAACTTTTAAAGCCTTCCTTAACGATCCTCTTGTTAAAGCAATTTTTAATTTGTCAAAGAAACTTTTCTTTGCAGTCTGCTGCAAAAGATATCTTAAAAACTTAGGTATTGATTCACCAAATTTAAGAATAATATTTCCAACAAAGCCATCACAAATAACAACATCTGCTTTGCCTTCCAGAATATCTCTTCCCTCAACGTTGCCAATAAAATTTAATTTTGAATTTTTGAGAAGTCTCGCCGCTTCTTCAGATACTTCATTTCCTTTTCCTTCTTCTTCTCCCATGCTTAAAACACCTATTGAAGGGTTCTCAACTCCTCCAACTTCCCTGGCGTAAATAGAACCCATAATAGCATATTCAAAGAGATGACTTGGCTTGGCGTCCTTTCCAGCTCCAACATCATAAAGATAACAAATACCTTTCATGCTCGGCATCTCAGCTCCAATAGTAGGTCTGCCAACACCTGGAATTCTTCCAATAATTAAAGTTGATGCAGCCATCATGGCACCTGTATTTCCTGCACTTACCAAAGCTTCTGCTTTTTTATCTCTTACCCATTTTGCGCCAACAACTAGAGATGAAGAAGGTTTTGTCTTAAGTGAAATTGTAGGGCTGTCATTCATCTCAATTTTTTGTTCAGCATGGATGATTCTTTCTTTCTTAAAGGTAAGGTTTTCTGAAGTAAGCACATCTAAAATTAATTTGGAATCACCAGCTAAGTAAACTTCAATATTTGGCTTTTCAGACTGAGCCTGCACTGCACCAAGAACCGTATTCTCAGGTGCAAAATCACCACCCATTGCGTCGACAATTATTCTACACTGGTTAGGATTAGAACCAGATTCATTCATTAAAAGAACCGGGTTTGATTATGATTTAGGTATAAACATCGAATGACCGTTGTAATACCCACAGGAAGGACAGGCGCGATGTGATAATTTCATTTCACCACAATTAGAACATGTACATAAAGAAGGTACAGTTGCTTTGTAATGCGTTCTCCTCTTATCTCTCCTGCTCTTTGACCATTTTCGTTTTGGATTTGGCATCTTTATCTTTCTTTTAGTTTAATTAATATTCATCTTCTTTTTTAACTCGATCAGTGGCTGCCACCTTGGATCCGCTTGCTGCTTTTCGCAATCACAAGCTCCATCATTAAGATTTTTTCCACAAGTATAACACAAACCTTTACAATCTTCTCTGCAAAGTTTTTTCATCGGTATCGAGAGTAAAGCATAGTCTCTTAACTCATTAAACAAATTTATTTTATCTGTATCAATTTGTAAATATACCACATTTTCTAAATTGTTTTCTTCAGGATAGTTGCCAAATAAATAAACAACCTGAAATTTATTTTGAAGGTCGGCCTTGAAGTCCGCTCCGCATCTGTCACATTGGAAAGCGGCAGTGGTATAAATATTCGAATTAATAATAATCTGGTTATGAAATTTCTTTAATTCAATCTTTGCAACATAATTTCCAAAGAACGGCTCTTTTAGTTCAAGCTTATCAATCTTATCCTCAAAAACAAATTCGTGAACATCGTCACTTAGTCCGCTGATTTTTATTATCATAGGAATATCCCTCTAAAAGAACAAAAATCGGCTCAAAATATAGATATTGTTAAAAAGATAAGCAACCCACGCAAAATCTTATAATACCTGGTTTTCAGGTGATTTAAGCATAATCTCCGGGTATTAAGGCTCATTTTTTTCGGGGAACTTAATTTCTTAAATTAAACGGCAAATTTAGCTTTAATTACTATTTAGAATAGCTTGCTAATAAAAAACTTTCCTAACAAAATTAAATAGAAAGAAGGGGTATTTACGTGCCCTTGTTTTACCATGCTTTCAGTAGAAAATCTAAGAAAAGAATATAAAAACATTGTAGCTGTTGATAATATTTCTTTCAAAGTTGAAGAAGGAAGAATATTTGGAATTCTGGGACCAAACGGCGCTGGTAAAACAACAACACTCAGAACTGTTCTAAATATTATTAAGCCGACCTCAGGAACCATTACATTTAACAATCAACCAATTACAAACGAATTTCTTAATACAATAGGCTATTTGCCAGAAGAAAGAGGATTATATAAAAGAAGCAAAGTGATCGATGTTATACTTTACTTTGCCGGATTAAAAAAAATGCTGCGGAATAGTGCTTTAAGCGAAGCAAAATCCTGGCTGAAGAAACTGGGTATTGAACAGTACACAAACAATAGAATTGAAGAACTTTCAAAAGGGAACCAGCAAAAAGTACAATTCATTATTTCTGTAATTCACAACCCAAGACTGCTTATACTCGATGAACCTTTTACCGGATTCGATCCTATAAACCAAACTTTGATAAAAGAAACTGTTTTGTCTTTCGTCACTGACGGAAAAATAATTATTTTATCTACTCATCAAATGGAAACTGCGGAAAAATTATGCTCTGATATTCTTCTTATAAATAAAGGAGTAGAACTTTACCAGGGAAGTCTTACAAAGCTTAAAACGAGTTTTGGTACAAATACTGTTAAAATTGAATTTGATGGCGATGCAGAATTTTTAAATACTTTAACAGAAGTTAAGAACATGGACAGGTACAGCAATTTTGTTGAAGTCCAGCTAAAAGATAATATCGATCCATCCGAATTTCTAAGAATGATTGTCGATAAAATCAATATTAAAAGTTTTTCTGTTCTTGAACCTACTCTTAATAAAATTTTCATAGATGTAATTGAACAAAGCCATACAAAACAAGTTTAATGAAAAAAATTTTTGAAATAGCAAAATGGGAATTCATTGAGAAAGTTAAAACCAAAACTTTTATTATTTCACTTATACTTACTCCGGCAGTTTTAATTTTATTCTCTTTAGCTCCGACTTTACTTACAGAGCAGGAAGTTTCCCAAACAAAAGTAATCGGAGTTGTTGACACCTCAGGTTTGTATGCAAAAGATTTAAGAGAAGAATTAAATAAATATAAGCTCGATAATATTCAACTTTGCTATTTGTTAATTAACCTAACGACAAAAAATACGCCCTTAGACCAACTGAAGAAGAATGCCGATAAAGATGTTTTAGATGAAAAAGTGGAAGGATATCTGCTTATTCAAAATGGCGGGACAGATTCGGTTACAATCGATTATAGAAATAAAAGTTCAGGAAATTTAAAAGATCTTAAGAGATTCGAAATCGCTTTTAATGATACACGAATAAAACTTAAGCTTAATCAAGAAAAAGTTGATCCGGAATTATTATCATTCATTTCAAAGTCTGCTGAAGTAAACCCGATTAAAATTGAACAAAGCGGTAAAGAAAGCAAAAGCAATTTTCTTATAACATTCTTTTCTTCTTTCATATTTATTATGCTGTTGATGATGATGATTCTCTATACAGGCGGAATGTTGATCAGAAGCCTTGTGGAAGAAAAATCAAACAGGCTTATAGAAATAATAATATCGAGCTGTACTTCAAACGAATTGCTGACTGGCAAAATATTAGGATTAAGCGCTCTAGGATTAACACAAATCATTATATGGTTTCTCATCGGAATTTCATTAGTAAGTTCTACTATAGTTCCCATAGAAATTTTCGCGCATATTCCTGTAATTCTTATTTACTTCATTCTTGGTTTTATTTTTTACACTAGTATGTTTGTCGGGATTGGCTCCATAGTAACCAGCGAACAGGAAGCACAACAAATAACAACTTATTTAAGCTTCTTGCTTATACTCCCGATAATTTTTGTATTGCCGGCTTTAGAAAACCCACACGCCGGTTATATTAAAATTCTGTCTTACATTCCGCTAACACTTCCTTCTTTTATGATGTTAAGATTAAATATAAGTCCGGTACCTATTAGTGAAATTTTTATAACAATAATAATTATGCTTCTCTCGATTTATGTTGTTATAATTTTTTCGGCTAAAATATTCAGGATAGGAATTCTTTCATACGGCAAAAGACCTTCTTTAAAAGAATTAATTCAATGGATAAAAGAAAAGTAGGAAACTAAATTGCATATAGCCGCTTCTGCCATTGCCGCTGTCTTGCCAATGTTTACTTACCTTTTAATAATCTGGTGGATGGATAGGTATGAAAGAGAACCTTTTAGTCTTGTACTTAAAAACTATTTGTGGGGTGGAATCGGAGCAATAGTATTTGCCATTGCCTGGAGTACGATTATTTATACTTTTATTTCGCTCTTTATCTTTGACAAAGCTCAATTGGAAAGAATAGGGACTATTGGTGTTGCACCTTTTGTGGAAGAAATCACTAAAGGTGCTTTTCTTATTTTCATTATCAGGAACAAAAATTTTGATAATATTACCGATGGAATAGTTTACGGAGGTGCTATTGGCCTCGGTTTCGGAATGACTGAAAATTTTCTTTACTTTATTACATATGGAAATACTCTTACAAACTGGATAACAATCGTTATTATCAGGACATTGTTTTCGGCGGTTATGCATTGTGTCGCCACAGCATCATTCGGAGCTTTCCTTGCTTACTCAAAGTATAAAAAAGAACCTGCAAAAATCCTCTTCATATTTACGGGCTTGTTGGTTGCCATACTCATTCATTTTGCTTGGAATTTCAGCATAAGCTTTAAATCAACAACAATACTCGGATTCTTATTTATGATTCTTACCATCATAATTTTCATACTTACATTTTTAATATCTACTATTAGTGAAAAGAAAATCATTTATAATGAACTTCTCAGCGAAGCTCAAAACGGATTGATTCCTTTTTCACATCTAAGTATTTTGAACTCATCAAAAAGGAACAAGTTTGGCTGGGTTGATGAAAGCATCCGCAAATCATATATTAATGCAGCGACAACTTTAGCTTTTAGGAAAAAACAGCTCCGAAATGCTAGTGGCAGAAGTAAAAATTTTTATGAAGATAATATAACTTACTATCGAAACTTTATTCAATTTCTTTTGTCTAACAAAAATATCAAATAAATATAAATCCCTTTTTATTTTATCTTGTTATTAAGGTTTTTAGGATTCAATACTAATTAGAAATTTTTAGATTAAGTTTAAAAGGAATTACCAAAATGAAAATCGGAGTTTACGGAGGTTGTTTTGACCCGGTACATAACGGACATTTAATCACCGCGGAAACAGTAAAAGAAATGCGGAACCTCGATAAAATAATTTTTATCCCGAGTTACATCTCGCCTCACAAACAAAATGTTGCAGCTTCAGAACCAAAACATAGAGTTAATATGCTTCATCTGGCCATAGATAGAATACCTTATTTCGAGTGCTCTGAAATAGAACTTAACAGAGAATCGGTGTCTTATACTGTTGATACTCTCCGCGAATTGAAAAAAAAGTATGATCATATAGAATTAATAATTGGCTATGATAATATTTTTAAATTTCATACCTGGCGTGAGCCTGATGAAATACTTAGACTAGCAAAGCTAGTAGTACTAAGAAGAAAATTAAATATCCCCCGCGGGAAACAAAATAAGTTTTACCGTGCAGCAATTTTCCTAAAAAGCCCCTTCATTCAAATCAGCGGATCGATTATAAGAAAAAAGACTCACGATAATTTGCCTATCAATTTCCTCGTACCGGAAAAAGTACAGGATTATATTTTAAAACATAAACTTTATAAGGATAACAAGTGAAAATACTCGTTACCGGCGGAGCCGGTTTTATAGCTTCACATATAACAGACGCTTTTATTAATGAAGGACATTCAGTTACTGTATTAGATAATCTCGCCACAGGATTTGAAAAAAACGTAAACCCAAGAGCAAAATTTGTGAAAACAGACATTGGGGATTCGAATCTCCTTCAACTTTTTGAAAAAGAAAAATTTGATGTTGTAAATCATCACGCCGCACAAATGGATGTTCGTAAGTCAGTTGCAGATCCTAGTTTCGACGCAAGTACAAATATTCTTGGGACTATAAATCTTTTGCAATGCTGCATAAAAACAGGTGTTAAAAAATTTATGTTCGCTTCAACAGGTGGAGCCGTTTACGGTGAACAAAGTTATTATCCTGCAGATGAAAATCATCCAACTTCTCCCCTTTCCCCTTATGGCATTTCAAAATTGGCAGTTGAGAAATATCTTTTCTTTTATAAATCTCAGTATGATTTTAAATATACAATTTTGAGATATGCAAATATTTATGGACCAAGACAAAACTCAAAAGGGGAAGCCGGAGTTGTAGCAATCTTTACAACTAAACTCCTTTCAGGGGAACAACCAGTAATAAACGGAACGGGTAAGCAAACCAGGGATTATGTTTTTGTTGGAGATGTTGTTAAAGCAAATCTTCTAGGATTAAAAGATGATGCTTGTGATATATATAATGTCGGAACCGGGAAAGAAACTGATGTAAATGAACTTTTCAATAATCTAAATAACCTTACCGGAAGTAATAAAGAAGAAAAACATGGACCTGCCGCTCCCGGAGAACAAATGAGAAGTGTAATAACTTCTGAAAAACTCTTAAAAAAATTCAACTGGAAACCCTCTACAACTCTTGAAGCTGGTCTAAAAGAAACTGTAGAATACTTCAAGAAAAACATGAGTTGACCAATTTATTTATATGATTGATAATGATTTAATCCAAAGGCTATTAAAAAATGATAGAAGAGCAGTTGCAAAATCGATATCAATTGTAGAATTAAATAACTCAGATTCATCAGAACTACTTAAAAATATTTATTCATCTGTTGGCAAGGCTTACAGGATAGGAATAACCGGACCTCCAGGTGCAGGCAAAAGCACAATAACAAATCAACTAACAAAATTTTACAGAGCACAAAATAAAAAAGTTGGAATAATTGCTATTGATCCGACAAGCCCTTTTACAGGGGGAGCTTTACTTGGCGATAGAATAAGAATGAATGACCTTGCTAATGACAGTGGAGTCTTTATTCGAAGTATGGCTACTCGTGGAAGTCTGGGCGGCTTAAGCAAAAAAGCGATTGATGCTGCCGATGTTCTTGATGCCGGAGGATATGATTATATTATTCTTGAAA
>Ga0210099_1000262_pt1 | contig 18402 bp, 17 predicted proteins | sample Joice_ThreeSqA_D_4_FD_184872 | JGI IMG/M metagenome (GOLD analysis project Ga0210099, IMG submission 184872) | Wetland microbial communities from San Francisco Bay, California, USA, that impact long-term carbon sequestration - Joice_ThreeSqA_D2... | ecosystem: Environmental > Aquatic > Marine >...
CCCTTGCAGTCAGCCATGGCACCAGGCTCGGCGACTGGAACACGATACCCCGGTCGGGTCCCGCGGCGTTCACTTCGCGGCCATCAAGGACAATGACGCCTTCGCTGATTTCGTTGAGACCGGCCATCATCGACAACACCGTGGACTTGCCGCAGCCGGAATGCCCGATGACGGAAACGAACTCGCCCTTGCGAATCTTCAGATCGAATCCGTCGACGACCTTGACCGGACCCTGACGGGACGGATAGATCTTGGACACCTGCGAGAAATCCACATAGCGACCGGCATTGTGAACAGGAGATACAGACAACTTTTTGCCGCCGGCTTCCTGATGTTCACTGGATGTATTGGGCAAAACCGAGGGCAGACTGATGATCTTGCCTGCAAGTCCGGAATTCTTGTCGGCGCTAACCCGCATCAGATACTGGGTCACTTCGCGGCGAATGCGTTTGAACTCCGGCGAATGGTTGATCGCTGCGCGGTCGCGCGGTCTTGGCAGGCTGACTGTGAACTCCGGCCCCAGCGTGGCATTCGGTCCCGGCATCAGCGGGATGATGCGGTCCGCCATGATGATGCCTTCGTCGACATCGTTGGTGATCAGCACCACGGTCTTTTTTTCCTGGCTCCAGATGCGGATGATCTCGTCCTGGAGCTTGGCGCGCGTCAATGCATCGAGCGCGCTCAGCGGTTCGTCGAGCAGCAGGATATCGGGAGAGGCTGCAAGCGCACGCGCCACCGACACACGCTGGCGCATGCCGCCGGAAAGTTCGGCCGGACGCTTGTCCATGGCCGGGGTCAGGTTCACCATCGCGATATATTTTTCCACGCGTGCTGCGCGCTCAGACTTGGGTACATCCTTGAACACCTGGTCGACGGCGAGTGCGACATTCTGGCGCACCGTCATCCACGGCATCAGCGAATAGCTCTGGAATACCACGCCGCGGTCCGGCCCCGGCCCGTCGACCTCGCGGTTGTTGCACAGGATCACGCCATCGTCTGCTTCAATCAGACCGGCGATGAGCGAGATCAGCGTGGTTTTGCCGCTGCCGGAAAATCCGACGATCGCGACGAATTCACCCTCCCTGATCTTCAGGTTGATGTCTTTCAGCACTTCGCTGCTTTGCGCGCCCTTGCCATAGGATTTGTTCACGCCTTGAAGTTCTAGGCTGTATCTGCCGACGGCTGCCTCGGGCTGTGGCACGGGCTGCTCGGCGATTTTGAGTTGGCTGGCTGACATGTCGGTTATCCTCATCACTTATCGTTTTCGATTGTCAGGAACGCTCGCCGAAGCTTGCGAGCTGTTGCAGGGTCTGCATGATCCGGTCGAGCAGGAAGCCGACGATACCGATGGTGAACACCGCCACCATGATGCGTCCCAGCGACTGTGAGCTGCCGTTCTGGAACTCATCCCAGACGAATTTGCCCAGGCCCGGATTCTGCGCCAGCATCTCTGCGGCGATCAGCACCATCCAGCCCACGCCGAGCGACAGGCGCATGCCGGTGAAGATCAGCTTGAGCGATGAAGGGATGACGATCTTCATCACCTTGGTGCCGGTCGACAGGCGCAATACCTTTGAGACATTGAGCAGGTCCTTGTCGATCGAGGCCACGCCGACCGCCGTGTTGATCAGCGTCGGCCATAGCGAACACAGCGTCACGGTGATCGCCGAGATGACGAACGATTTTTCGAACATCGGATCCGTGCTGACGTAAAGCGCGCTCACCACCAGTGTCACGATCGGCAGCCACGCGAGCGGTGATACCGGCTTAAAGATCTGGATCAGCGGATTGAGCGCGGACTGCATGGTCTTGCTGAGACCGCAAAGGATCCCGAGTGGCACCGCGACGACGGTTGCCAGCAGGAAACCGGCGAACACCGTGTACAGGCTGGTAAATATCTGGTCGAGGTAAGTCGGTTTGCCGGTGTAGGTGAGCGGCGTGAACGTCTCGCCGGGGTGTTCGGCCAGGAATTCGACCTTGCGTGCAGCCTGGCGCTGGTAGAACTCCGCCTCGCGCGCTCGTTCGGCGCGATGTTCCTGATAAAGATTTTCGGTCTGCTCCCAAACCGCCACCGGCCCCGGCAGATTACCGAGCGATGTCACGATGTGCCTGGCCGCCATACCCCAGATCGCCAGAAAGATCACGATCCCGAGCAGCGCCGGACCGAAGTTGCGCAGCCAAACGCTGGCCAACGACTCGGCGTTCGCTTTCGGTTTCACCTGCACCAGCAGACGATGCAACAGGTTTTGTGCGGTCATGCTCATATTTACTCTCCTTGAATCTTTATTCGTAACAGGCACTCGCGCCGATCACATCTTGTCCTTGCCCTTGAGACCGATCTTGAACTTCCCCAGATAATCGTTCGGGTGGTGCCCGTCGAATACGACCCCGTCGATAAATCCTTTCTCGGGTCCCTTGAAGCCGGTTTCCTTGGCGAAGTCGGGAAAGTCCGACGCCTTCATCTTGCCTTCCGCGATCAGTTCCTTGGCGGCGGTGGCATAGATATCCGGGCGATAGACCTTCTTCGCCATTTCGATGTACCAGCTATCCGGTTTGTATTCGCCGATCTGTCCCCAGCGACGCATCTGCGTCAGATACCAAACGGCCTGCGAGTAATATGGATAGGTGGCGTTGTAACGGAAGAACACGTTGAAGTCCGGAGCAGGGCGCTTGTCGCCTTTCTCGTATTCGAATGTGCCGGTCATGCTGTTGGCGATGACCTTCTCGTCGGCACCGACATAGTTCGGTTGCGAGATGATCCTGACCGCCTCGGCGCGGTTCTTGTTGTCCTGTTCGTCCAGCCAGTAGGCGGCGCGGATCATCGCCTTGACCACGTGGATGAGCGTGTCGGGATTCTGGTCGGCCCAGGCCTTGGTGACGCCGAATACTTTTTCCGGATTGTTGACCTGTACGTCGTAATCGGTAGCGACCGGAACGCCGATCCCCTTGAACACGGCCTGCTGGTTCCAGGGCTCACCCACGCAGTATCCGTAGATGGTTCCGGCTTCCATGGTCGCCGGCATCTGCGGCGGCGGCGTCACGGACAGCAATACGTCTGCCTTGAGATTGCCGCTGATGTCGCCAGTGGCAGGCGAGTAATAGCCGGGATTCATCCCGCCTGCAGCCAGCCAGTAACGCAACTCGTAGTTGTGCGTGGAAACCGGAAACACCATGCCCATCTTGAACGGTTTGCCCTGCTTCTTGTAATCGTCGACGACCTCCTTGAGATACTTGGGATCGATCGGGTGCACCGGCTTGCCGTCCTTCATCGGCAGCTTCTTCTTGAGCTCTTCCCACACCGCGTTCGAAACGGTGATGCCGTTGCCATTGAGGTCCATGCTAATTGGCGTTATCACATCTGCCTTGGTGCCGAAGCCGATGGTCGCGCCGATCGGCTGTCCGGCCAGCATATGTGCGCCGTCGAGTTCACCGGAGATCACACGGTCAAGCAGCACCTTCCAGTTGGCCTGCGCCTCAAGCGTCACCGACAATCCTTCATCTTCGAAGTAACCTTTTTCATAGGCGATCGCGAGCGGAACCATGTCGGTCAACTTGATGAAACCGAATTTCAGCGAAGTTTTTTCGGGCTTGCCTACCGCTGCTTGAGCAGCGGTCATGCCGACGGGCGCAATACCGCCCAATGCCAGGATGCATATCAGTGCGACAGTGCGCTCGATGAATCTGCGAAATATCGCTTTGCTGCCGATAACAATTTCAGCATCCATACTGATCATGTTTTGTTCAAAGCATCCGTTTTTCGCAACAATCGATGTTTCGGTATTGATATGTTCCATTTTCTGCTTCCCTTCATTAAAAATAACCCGTAGGTCACCTGTACAAAATAGAAAGGCGTCCGGCTGCGTGTTTGCGCAGCGGGACGCCTTTGTCCATTCCAGATTTGTGCCGGACCTCCATTGATCCGCTTTCAGAATATGTTGCAGCAATACTTGTGCCAAATATTCGAAAATGTCCCGAATAGCCTTGTTTCATGCGGCAACACGATCATCTTGCGGCACGGAATCCTTAGTGACAGATCCCTTTTCCCGCAACGAGTTGGTGCATGGCAGGACAGGGATGCACTCAAAAGCAACATTCAGTTGCTCAATTCTTTGGCCAATATGATGGCCTCGGCGATCTCGATCATTCGCTTGCTCCTGTTCATCGCCATGTTTCGCATGCGACTGTAGGCATCAGGTTCGCTGTAGCCATGGTCAGTCATCAGGATAGCTTTTGCGCGATCCACCATTTTGCGTTCGGCAAGCAGGGACTTTGCTTCCTTCAGTTCATCGCGTAGCCGCTTGTGCTCCAAATATCGCGCCGCCGCAACATGGATGATGCCGCGCAGGTCCTCGCTCTTGATCGTATGTGCAACATATGCGCTTACACCGGCTTTCATCGCCTCTTGAATACTGTGCTGATCCTTGCTGGCACTCAACACGACCACCGGTTTTTCCAGGGTGGATGACATCAGGCTGATCTGTTCAAGCGTATCGCGCCCCGGTGCATTTGCATCAACGATGATCACATCGGCCGACGCATCCTGAATCGAGCGTTCGTTCACCTGTTCCCAGCCCAGCACACCCACGACATCGAACTCGGCCAATTCAAGACTGGCTTTCAACCACGCAGCGCGATCCTCTACATCATCGATAATCAGAATTCTTTTCAATTTAAACCCCGCGCAATCCCTTACATTACCCAGCAATAAGTGAGCCAACATGTCGTTTCATCCAGCCCATTACGATTGAATGGTATGCCCGGTAACCAACACGTGCGCAAAGAAAACGATACAGGATAGCTTTGCTCATTCAGAGCACTAAGGTATACCTCGCAAGCCGTTGCCAGGAATGAGGTACATGCCGATGGGTTCGATACTGACCTTAGGGTAGAACGTGATTGGAAGTCGGCTATGAAACGCAGTGGCAGACCGGGCACGCAATCAGTGCGTTACGCATGGAATTGGTGCATATGAATCCACAATATCCTTTCGAAAACGAATTCCCATCAAGTCAGCCGGCTCTTGAATTGACGCTTGTTACGCACATCAAAATGTTGATTTACCACAAAGGCAATTGAAAATGAGCGGTAACAGTCACGCTTTAGAATGTATTGAGCTCGGGATAACCTGCAAGATCGAACGCCGGATTCATTCAGGCATGCAACTTGCTTTTCAATGGTTAGTGGACAATTTGCATCAGCCAGAAAGAGTAAAGGTCACTCGGACATGGACTTTGCAAGGAAGCAATACTTCAGTGAAGAGAAGCGAAATGAACTTGTCTGACAACTGCTTTGACACGCTTCATGACAATCCTCAGGCAACCATGCACATCATGGGTAATCTCATGCTTCCCGATGAACGGATACTGAGGGCTTTGCACAACAGCAAACTGATTGAAAATCTCCGCGACTTCGAAATCAATATTCTGGCCGGACTCCTCACCGTTAAATTCTTTGAGGTAAGCGAACTGGTTGCCGAACTGGACACTACCCTGAAGGATGCGCTGATGATCCTGATCGAGGGCGAGGTCGAAGTAAATGCGATGGTGGGCAATGAATCAGTACTGCTGCATCTTGAAACGCCCGGCGATCTGGCGAGGATCATCAGCTTCGTGGGTGGAAATATTGTAGACATCAGTGCCAGGATAAAGGTCAAGAAGGATAGCGCCGTACTGCTGTTACAACGCTCCAAACTGGAAACCTTGCTATCTACACATCCATCAATCGTGTATTGCGTGTTGCGCAATTTGATCCAGCATGTGCACAGTGTAGCCAGGCGTAACAACGCCGAAAAGGAGCAACTCAGCAATTATGTTTACCGCATCCACGGACGTTACTGATCAAACTGATGCCGGAAGAATTGATTTACATAACCGTGATCAAGCAAGCAAGCGTCGGCACTACAGCAAGCTGCAACATTCTGCGACTGTCAGCAATACTGGAAAGTGCGATTACGCCAGGGGGAAATTATGAATAAAAAGGAGCTCATAGATGCGTTGGCTGACAAGGTGGGTTGCAGCAAAGTAGATGCGGATCGCAATGTTGCAGCACTGATCGAGGTCATCAGCAGCACCCTGAAAAACGGTAAAAAAATCAAATTATCAGGATTCGGCACTTTCGAAGTACGCGAGCGTGCTGCACGCATCGGGCGCAATCCAAGGAATGGCGAATCCCTGCAAATCAGTGCGGCCAAGGTTCCCGTATTCAGGGCTGGCGGCACGCTAAAAGCATCACTGAACAGCAGCTTCAAATAACCAATCATCCGATTTGCGTCTATGTTTTCGCCGGTACTCGCATTTGCAGGCCGGTATATCCCGCTGCAACAAAATCTTGACATTTACATAGTCGGTTTACAGCGGAATCTTTTCCAAATACGCTTGTCGGATACGCTGACTCAATTCTCTGAATCCCCCGGATGGCTGTTTCCCCCCCACCAATACGTATTGGTAACTATTCCATCGTCGATCAGATCGGGGTCGGGGAAAGCTCGAATGTCTATCTAGCCATCGAAGAAGACAAATTCTTCTCGGTCGCCATCAAGCAGCTCCGTACCTCACGTCAGTCCGAACCTTACCGCAAGCTATTGACCAACGAGGTCGAGTTGGCGGGCAGGCTGCACCACAAGAATATTGTCCATATCCTAAGCCCGATTCTGGAAGATCCAAACGGCCCATTTGTGGTGATGGAGTATGTAAAGGGCATATCGCTCGATCATCATCAAAATGACGAGGCGTTGCTTCCGATCAACACCGTGCTGTCGGTGATCGAGCAGATTGCCGGAGCACTGCAATACATCGCCGGCCAGGGCGTGATACACCGTGACGTAAAACCGGAAAATATCCTGCTGATGCCCAATGGCTTGGCCAAGCTGACCGATTTCGGCTGCGCGATTCCGTCGGGAACAAGTGGCGATATGGTGGCTGGAAGCCTTGCATTCATGTCACCCGAGCAATTGGACGGGATGACGCTCGACGAACGCGCAGACATCTATTCGCTTGCTGCGACAATGTATCGCCTGTTGACGGGAAAGAATACATTTGAAGCTGACAGCAAATTCGATGCACGCATCGCGGTTCTGAATTTTCCCGCCATCCCCATCCAGAAATTCCGCAAGGATCTGCCGCCGGAATTGGTGAGTGTCATCCACCGCGGACTTGAAAAGGATATGAACAGGCGTTATCAGGACTGGGTGACATTCATCAGAGATCTGGGCAATGCCGCACACAAGATACGTATGTCCGGTTATGACATGGACCTGTATCGGGGCTTCAGCGTATCGACACAATCGGCATTATCCAGAGTCATGACTACCAATCATGCATTTTCACGTAGTGGATTTTCGCGTAGCACCATGGCGGATTGAATTATCAGGTATTGCTTCTCACTAAAATATCCACTGGTTCAATTTATTAATCTGATAAAAAAAGGGCACCTTGCGGTGCCCTTGAAAAGGAGCTTGGAAGCTCCGGGAGGAGAGGGTTGGAGGCTGGATACCCTATATGGCACCCAAACTCTCCTTATAGATAAATCAGTCCACACGTTCTCCGTGAAGTGCGATGTCCAGACCTTCGCGTTCCTGTTCTTCGCTAACACGCAGGCCCATGACGATGTCCAGCACTTTGAGGATGATGAATGTCCCCACGGCAGTGTAAGCAATGGTGATGCCCACACCTTTTGCCTGGATCATCAGCTGACCCATGCTGCCGGCGGTTCCGCCGATGGATTCCACCGCAAAGATTCCGGTGAGCAGCGCGCCGACGATACCGCCGATGGCATGCACGCCAAACGCATCCAGCGAATCGTCATAGCCCATCATTTTCTTCAGCGAAGTTGCTGCCCAGAAACAGACTACACCCGCTGCTACACCTATGATCAGCGCACCCACAGGACCGACAAAACCGGATGCGGGAGTGATGGCGACCAGGCCGGCCACCGCGCCGGAAGCGATGCCCAATACACTGGGCTTGCCCTTGCTGAACCATTCTGCGAACATCCAGCCCAGTGCAGCAGTACCCGTGGCGATCTGGGTAACCGCCATCGCCATGCCGGCACGGCCGTCGGCAGCCACCGCGGAACCCGCGTTGAAGCCGAACCAGCCCACCCACAGCATTGCCGCGCCGATCACAGTCAGGGTCAGGTTATGCGGAGCCATCGGTTCCTTGCCGTAGCCAAGACGGGGGCCGAGCATCAAAGCGGTGATCAGACCCGCTATACCGGCGTTGATATGCACCACGGTGCCGCCGGCAAAGTCCAATACGCCCATATCCCACATGAATCCGCCGTCACCGGACCATACCATGTGTGCGATCGGTGAATAGATCAACAGCGACCACAGTGCCATGAACACCAGCATGGTTGAGAACTTCATGCGATCCGCGAAGGCGCCGGTGATCAGTGCCGGAGTGATGATCGCAAAAGTCATCTGAAAGGTCATGAACACCGATTCCGGTATGGATGCCGTCATGCTGTCCTTGCCCATACCGGACAGGAACAACTTGCTCAGGCTGCCGAAAAAGGAATATAGGTTGGTGACCCCTTTTTCCATGCCCGTCGTATCGAAGGCGATGCTATAACCTGCCACCATCCACAGCACGGTGATCAGTGCCGTAATGGCAAAGCTTTGCATCATCGTGGCCAGGACGTTCTTCTTCCGGACCATGCCACCGTAGAACAGAGCCAAGCCGGGAATCGTCATCAACAGCACCAGAGCAGTCGATGTCAGCATCCATGCGGTGGCGCCTGAATCAATTTTGGGCGCTTCGGCAGCTGGAGCTGCGGCTGGAGCCGCTGCAGGCGCTTCCATGGCCGCTGCAGGCGCGGCAGCTTCATCGGCGAACGAAGGTGCTGAAAATCCGAACAGCACCGCCATCAAAGTAAAGAGTACCAATATGTTTTTCATTTGAGCTCTCCTTACAGCGCTTCCGGACCGGATTCACCGGTGCGGATGCGTATGACATTTTCAAGCTCGGAGACGAAGATCTTGCCGTCGCCGATCTTGCCGGTATTGGCCGCTTTCTCGATCGCTTCCAGCACCTGATCGAGCAGCTCGCTTTTGATCGCGGCCTCCACTTTTACCTTGGGCAGAAAATCCACCACATATTCCGCACCGCGATACAGCTCGGTGTGGCCCTTTTGCCGCCCAAAGCCTTTCACTTCGGTGACGGTGATGCCTTGCACGCCTATGGCGGAAAGGGCTTCACGCACCTCGTCGAGCTTGAACGGCTTGATGATAGCAACGACCATCTTCATAGCATTCTCCTGATAAAGGCGGGACTCGTCCCACCCGGGGTTAAATTACATCGCGTGGGTTACAGACAAAACGACGGTACTTCTTCCCATATCGAAAGTGGACCCGTCCAGCATTCCGTAGGAATAATTGCCACCGGACTCAGCATTGGTATCGCTGTATGTCAAACCCCACGTATATCCGCCGAAGCCCTTGGAAACACTCACGTTGTAATCCGTATACGATGGATCGAGGCCACCAGCCTTCAAGGTATCAGCTGATGATCCTTTATATGTCTGAACGCCATAATGAGCACCCAGCGTGACGCCCGGGCCTTCGATGGTATAGCTCGCTTTCAAATCGATATAGTTAGTACCACTGGCATCGGAAATACCGAAGGTATCACCCAAGCTATCGGAATATTTAAGCGAGATCCATTTCCAGCCAATCGCGCCGTAAATTTCGTTCGTATCAGGTTTGGCATATGGTGTCGTTATCGCAGGGTACTTACCGAGATAGTTATAACGGAGAAATCCCACGTCATAGGTAAAATCTTCAGCGAAACTGTTTTTGAATCCTATATAGGTATCCAACTCGAGGCTTGCAGCACTGGCGCCATTCAAATCGCTTATCCAACTGATATTGGAACCCCACACGCCCAGGTACAAGCCACTGGAATGCGCGTAATCGAAACCGCCTTGCAGGGCTGGGTTGCCACCGGTTTGTGACATGCCGCGAAACAGATAATCGGTAAATAAACCAACATTTGCGCTAAATGGCGAGGCTTCCTCAGCCATTGCCAAACCGGGAACAGCCAGAGCAGCCAGAATCAAAGAGTTCAACAGATTGCTTTTCTTCATGATGATTTCCTTTATGGTTAAGTTAAAAGGCGGGGTGAATAAATCCGCGTGTATCTATCAGCAGCAACCGTGCCAAAGTTATTTATTCTTTATAAACAAATTATTAAACTGAATGTCATTTTGTCACATAAAATTCATGCACCATTTTCAGGCGCTCTGTAACTCTTATGCACCGCTTGTGTGCAACCATCCAGACCAAGTGGATTATTTGCTACACTGACCGGCACGGACCTTCAGGGAGTCATGATGTTGAACACGAAATTATTCGAGGATCTCACCGCCAAGCTGACCGAAGCGGCAAACAGCAGTCCCGCCAAGGACATCGAAAAAAACATGCGAGCGCTGCTCACGCAAGGCTTCGCCAAGCTCGATCTGGTGACGCGTGAGGAATTCGATGTTCAGGCACAAGTGCTGGCGCGCACCCGCGAGCATTTGGTCGCACTTGAAGCCAAGGTTGCAGAATTGGAAGCACAGCGCAAGTAATACGCTTGAATATACCAATATCAAGTGCCCCTAAAAATCCAAATTTCTGATGGAACTACTAGCCATTCCACTAGGCCACAAAACTACGGTAGCCAAGTGGCTGGTTATAAGCCAGACAAGGCGTGCGAGAAAAATCGCAGCGCCGCATTTGTGATTATATGTAAGCAAGATTTTTCGAGCGCAACGCCGATTGGCGACGAAACTTTGAATTTTAAGGAGTACTTGTGAGTCTGGCTGTCCTCTACAGCCGTGCACTATCCGGCATGGAAGCCGCTCTGGTTACCGTCGAGGTGCACATCGCCAACGGACTGCCCAACTTCACGATCGTCGGTCTGCCTGAAACCGAAGTCAAGGAAAGCAAGGACCGCGTGCGTGCCGCACTGCAAAATTGCCAGTTCGATTTTCCAGCTCGCCGCATCACCGTCAATCTCGCCCCCGCGGATCTGCCCAAGGAAAGTGGCCGATTCGACCTGCCGATCGCGCTCGGGATCCTTGCCGCGACCGGACAGATCCCCGCCGACAAACTTGCAGACTATGAATATGCCGGCGAGCTCGCGCTGACTGGCGAACTGCGCCCGATCCGCGGCGCGCTGGCGATGACTTATCGTGCCGTGAGCAGCGGGCGAGCCTTCATCCTGCCCCTGGCGAACGCTGCAGAGGCTGCGCTGGTGGAAGACGCAACCGTATACCCGGCCCAGTCGCTGCTTCAAGTCGCGGCGCATATCTCCGGCCGGGAATTGATGCAGCCGTACGCGAACCAGGCACAAACCATCGTGCCACATTATCCGGACATGCGCGAGGTGAAGGGCCAAGCCTTGGCCAAACGCGCGCTGGAGATCGCCGCTGCCGGAGGGCACAGCGTGCTGATGATGGGGCCGCCGGGTACCGGAAAATCCATGTTGGCGGCACGCTTTCCGGGTATCCTTCCGCAAATGACGGAGACCGAAGCGTTACAGAGCGCGGCAGTACAGTCTCTGGATGGCAGTTTCGATGTGGCAAAGTGGAAGTCACGCCCGTACCGTGCGCCGCATCACACCGCCTCGGGTGTGGCATTGGTCGGCGGTGGCAGCAATCCGCGACCGGGTGAGATCTCGATGGCGCTGCACGGTGTGTTATTCCTTGACGAGTTGCCCGAGTTCGAGCGCAGCGTTCTTGAAGTTCTGCGCGAACCACTGGAGTCGGGACGCATCACCATCTCGCGCGCCGCGCGCCGCGCCGATTTCCCCGCCCGGTTCCAGTTGATCGCCGCGATGAATCCCTGTCCGTGTGGGTATCATGGTCACTACAACGGCAAGTGCCGTTGCACGCCGGACCAGATCACACGCTACCGCAGCAAGATCTCCGGACCGCTGCTGGATCGCATCGACATCCAGATCGAAGTGCCCGCGGTGCCTCAGGAAGATCTGCTCAACAAGGCGGATGGAGATCACAGTTGTGATATACAGGCACGCGTGGAAATTTCAAGGCAATTACAGATGGCGCGTCAGGAAAAATCCAACGCCCAACTTTCAGTGACCGAGATCGATGCATTGTGCGCACCCGATGAACAGGGTGCAGCTTTGTTGCAACAGGCGATCAGCCGACTCAGCCTTTCGGCCCGCGCATATCACCGCGTGCTCAAAGTGGCGCGCACCATTGCCGATCTGGAAGGAGCCGATCGAATTGCGACCAAGCATATCGCCGAAGCTGTGCAATATCGGCGCATGAACCTTTAACAGGGCGATTAAAACTATTACGCTCGACATAACTGTGTTGCTCAAGCGCTCAAAATGCGGGGGCGCGCAGCGACAGACTATGTGTAAACCGCATCTGCGACACGTAACTGGTAGAACTATTAGCCATTCGACAAGGCGAGCAAACAACACTCGCGAAGCCAGCCGATTGCGGGAGCAGATGCAGGCCGCTCTTCCCGCACCGGATGCTTCGCAACACCGTGTCAGAGCGGCTACTTTTTCGCACTTTCGCGCCTTGTTCTGCCATCGCTCATGACGTTTTTCTACGCCCTGTTAAGTCAACAAAGAGGTGAAACAGTCTTGTCAATGCATTCCCTGCTGAATGATGTCAGTGGCTGGTGGCCATATCGATTATCGTAGTGCGCAACTCCTGCTTCAGGATCGTGTCCGCCTCATTCATGGCACGCTTGATCGCACTTTCCCTGTCCTGGGCGTTGCTCTTGATGTTCCAGCGCTTGGTGCCGCGTACGCGGCCAGATGCAGTTTCAGTCAGGGAGATTTCCAGTACACCGCGCTGCCAGTACCAGCCCTGCTGCATGCCCAAGTCAGCCAGCTCCATCTTCGCCTGCAACTCAAAATCCGGATTCTGCCCGGTCTCGATCATGAATCCGGCTTTGGCCAGCGCGCCGGCCACCACATCCTCCAATCCTGGAGCAGAACCGGCCGCCACTTTTGATGATATCCGCACCCGCTTAAGCAACTCGTCCAGATCGCTTTCGAGTTTCGCGCTGTTCCATTTCGCCTCGACGCCGCGTCCGGTGACATCCACTATTTGCAGGGACTTCTGCAAAGCATCGCGCTGCTGTTGCGACTCCAACGCCGAGTTCGCCGCGGCGATCTTCAGGAACAGGTCGGTGTTCTTTCGAGACTGTTCGATTTGTGTGGCGGAAGCCCCATCCAGTTGGCTGATCTGCTGGCGCAAATTGGCAGCAGCCTGCAATCGCGGCAGAACTGCCAATGCGTAGTAACTTTTTGTTGTGGGGTCCTGCCAAGTTTCCGCGATCTGTATACCGCGTATGCTTTGTTCGGTACGCGTGGTGATGCTGCGTGACGCCTGACCCTCGTATTGGCCCGGTCCGGCAGCTTCGGTCTTGAATTTCTGGACATCCTCGCTTTCCGCGATTACTGCCACCTGAAATATCTTGGCCAGATCGGCACGGGCCCGATCCCTGGCTTCCTCCTGATTCGCCCCCTGGCCTCGGCCAATCAGATATTGCGTGCTATTGTAACTGGCACTATCTCCGGCGACCCAGTCGGGTGTGGCGGCTGGTTTGCTGGCGCAACCGGGCAGGAGCGTCAGCATCAGCGCAAGCAATACATAGGCAGAGTGTTTCATCTTTTTCTCCTGGTGATCTGATAATCAGGTATCCAATGTTGCGACAGATAAGTTTTGTGTGCCTTGGTAATTTCGACTCCCGGATATACCCGGGTTGCTACAGTCTGTCCGTCCGCTCCGAGCAATTCAACCTTGATGTCGTAACTGCCCGGACTCAACGGTAGTCGTGCCATCTGTATGTTTGATGGCAATGTCAGCCAGCTGCGCGTATCGGCCCGCTCGGTTGCGGCCGCTGCAACCCGAACAACCAGTGAACTGATCAATTGCGCACCGACATCGTTGTTGCCGCTTCCGGCGTTATCCACGGACTTCTGTATCGCACCCTTCGCCACTGCACGTGCGATGGAACGTGCCGTTATAGCCGGCATGCGTGCATCCAGACTGGCCCTTGCAATCGCATCGACGTCTTCCATCAACTGGGAATCTGTCTGTTTTCCGAAGACACTGATGCGTGCATTCAGGACGATGTTGGGACGGGATTCATAATAGGGCAGCGCGATATTGACCAATACGGGCATGGGTGTGACATTGGAAGATTTTTTTCCGGACTTGCTCACCACTACTACAGGGGGTGGCGCCCACATGGAAACGACATGCTCGCGCTTGATCGGCGCAAGGCCGTTGTTCAGGATATAGACCAGTTCACTTTCCTGTTCAGGTTTCTTTTCCTGAAGGATCTCGATGCCGAACTCCTTCATGTACTGAGCCGCCTCATTCTTCAGCCCCTGTCGCTGTGCAAGCCTTATCAGGTCGTGCTTGAGCATGTCCGGGATTGCCATACCAAAATTGACCTGGTACTTCTTGTACGCTTCGTAGGCCTTGCGGTAAGCGATCATGGCATCACTCCATTCACCCGATTCCTCGTAGATCAGGCCGGTCAGATAACGGGAAAAGGCGTCTTCGGTGAATTTGCTGTCGGGAATATTCTCCCCGATCTCGCGCAATTTGATGTCGACCTGTAACGCTTCAACCCGTGCGTCCGTTTGATTGCCGAGTTCCAGATAATTAAGCGCCATATAGAGATGTACCAGAACCTGTTCATAATCATCCCCGGCATAACTTACTGTAGCGTCGTTGATCAGGAAAGACAGCGCATTTTCACTGATGCTGGCAGCGTACAGACTGTCCATTTCTTCCTTGGCGGATTCCAGCGACTGATTTGAGTCGACAAAATCGCCCTTCATGCGCAGTACCATGCCCTTGTTGAGCAGATACAAAACATGGTCGGTTTTGGAACCGGCCTGCTTCTCTATTTCCTGAAGGGCAGCATCATGTTGCCGAGCCGAAAGATCGCGCTGGATGTTGTCGAAGGAATCGCTGTAAGTGGCACATCCCGCCAATGTCCCAACCAATGCGAAACTAACGAACAACCGGGCAAGGCGGCATGCCATCCATTGCTCCGCATTCAATTTCCTAGAACCTCAGGTTGCTGCGCTCCACCAATTTTTTGATCTTTTTCTGGCCTACCCATACCTTGCGGTTGTCCACCAGGCTGATCAGGGTCAGATCAACCTGATAGAAGCGAACTTGTGTTTTGCCCGAGGCATCTATGATGGTGTTGATGGTTCCTTTCAGCATGAAGTCGGCGCCTGTTTCCTGGCCCATCGCCTTGCGGGTCGCCTCACTGGCGTTGAGGTCCTGATCCATTCGCTCGTCTCGCACCTCCTGACGTTCTGTCGAAGAGGCCACGAAAACCACTTTGTCGGAATTGATCAGGGCCCGCTCCATGTCGGATACAAATGTATTTACATTGATGTGCTCATGGCTCAGATTGCTCACCTCTCCCACGATCACGGACGGCTGCCTTTTCTTGGAGCGGGTAAACTCGCCAAGCCAGGAACGATCCAGCACGTCCTTGATCATCTCTTCCGACACCTGCTGGGAATCGGTATCGTTCCAGGCACCACTCAGGTCTTTCACTTCACCCGGATCCATCCGCGTCACTTCGGTCGAACATCCGGCGGCAGCGAACAACAGAACCAGAACCATCAACATGGACGTCCTGATTTTGGGTAATGTCCAAGTCATTATTTATTCTCCTTGGAGACACGGTCAAATATGTTGTCAGCGCTGTTTTCGATATAACGCTTCAGGTCCTCGTTCATATCTTGTGTACCGGCCAGCGTGGCTTTCACATGGTTCATGTCCAGCTCTGCTATGGAATAAATGATGTTTGATTTTGGGTCACGCCAGCTACCGATGATCTTGGCTCCTGTCAGGTTGACCTTGGTAAGTGCCTTGATCTGGCGTGAAACAGACTCCTCGGAGACATTTGCTCCGCTACCCTTGGCGGATGACATGTAATCGTCGCTGACCACATCCATGTAGGAAGACAAGACCCGCGCCACTTCGGCTCGCGCCCGATCATCCGCGACAGATTTTTGCAGGGCCATATCGCCCGTTGGCGAGGCAGATCCGACGCCGTGAAACAAACGGCCATCCTTTTCATTCAGGATATTTGTGCCTTCGTTAACCCAGTCCGGAGCGCCCTTGATACCCAGGTCGCTTTCAACTTCAGTCGTGCTGGAACAGGCCGTGATGACAAATGCGAGCAACGCCATGGATAACAGCCTGGTAATAATTTGAATGCTTCTCATGATTTTCTCCTGATGTTAGGGGAAATAATTGGATTGTCAGTAAATGGAAAATAACCGGGAATCGTTACAAGTTAATCATAATGTGAAATACCCAAACGTCGCAACCACAGATGCAGCGAATATTTTTGATCAACATCCGAACTGCTGGCGGCACGGCACGGGAACTTCAAGGTTCGTCCGGCATATGTCGAACCTTATATTTCAGAGTACCGGTATGAACGATTTTCCAGCTTCGAGTTCCCGGTTTCGTCAAACGGTGATCGGTTATCAATGTGATTATTTTTAGTCAAATTCGGTTCGTTCCTAGGAGAACCAGCGCAATATGGCGGCCGAACTTAACGCCAGCACCCCCAGGAAGCACATCGCCAACCAGGAAAACCGGAGTGCGGCCTCCGAAAACAGGCCCGTCAGTTGCACCGTCGCCAGCGCAACGCCGAGCGCAGCGCAGACGACCTTGACAATCAACGCGACGACGGCGATGCCGAGCAGATCGGGAAACTGTGCATAATAATAATAGCTGATCGCGCCGAAAGTCGTGCCGCTCAAAGCCTGTACGATCCATCCTGCAAGCACCATCCGTGACAGTTTGCGCCAAACTATTGATTCATGCCACGCCACCGCCACAACCGAGCCACCCACCACGGTCACTGCCCCGATGTTGTGAATGACCTGGGTGACGGCATAAGCCAGGCTCTGTATATCCAGCGTCATTCGACCTCGACCTTGATACAGCGTTCGACTCCAATGGGCGTGTGGTTCTTGTTGACGATCTTGATGCAGATATCATGGCTGCCCGGAGACAACGTCTCCATCGTGTAACTGCCCTTCATCTGGCGCAACAGCGCGGCCTCCTGTCCATCCACATAAACATGGATATGATCTGCGCCACTGCCAAGCGTGACGTTGTATTCGATTTTGTTTTGTTCCATGGCATCCAGCTTGGCGCCGTTCACCGGTGAACTGATTTCGATTTTGGAATCGGCGGCCATGGCCATCGGTGCAACCAGGCTGGCAAATAGAATTACCGGTAAGGACAAATAACGCATGATTTACTCCTTTCGTCTGATATCTGGACGCCGACACCAAGTTCGGCGGGTCTCAATGGCCGATGAAAGCACATCGTCTCGCACATGTTAATCATCCATCACAAACTATCAAGCTCCGTCTTCGGTATACCTACAGTCCAGCATGGTAAAATCCGCGCTCTTTTTTAAGGCAGCACCAAATGAACCGCACCCCCCATCCGATAGAGCGGCTGATCCGGCAACGCATCCTGATACTGGACGGCGCAATGGGCACCATGATCCAGCGTCACAAGCTGAGCGAGGAACATTATCGGGGCACCACATTGTATGGGGAATACAGCGGTCCCCGTAGATCCTTTCCCGACCATCCGGTCGACGTTAAAGGCAACAATGATCTTTTGCTGCTGACACAGCCGCACATCATCCGCGGCATACACACCGAATATCTGGAAGCGGGTGCGGACATAATCGAAACTTGCACGTTCAATTCGAATGCCGTGTCATTGTCAGATTACGAAATGGTGCATCTTGCGTACGAATTGAATCTTGCGGGTGCGAAATTGGCGCGCGAAGTATGCGATGAATATGCGGCTTCCGACAAACCGCGCTTCGTCGCTGGCGTGCTGGGACCAACCACACGAACAGCCTCGATTTCTCCGGATGTAAATGATCCTGGATACCGTAATGTGAGTTTCGACGAACTGGTGGATGGTTATAGCGAGGCCGTGCGCGGGCTGCTCGACGGCGGTGCAGACCTGCTGATGGTAGAAACCATATTCGATACGCTCAACGCCAAGGCCGCGCTGTTCGCCATTGAGAAGGTTTTCACAGAACGAGAACAGAAGGAACGGATGGGGGAAGAAGCGTCGCGAGCAGGCCCGGATGCAAGGCGCACCGGAGCGAGCAACGAGACATACCATGAAGGTAGGCGAGGCGCGAGCGAAGGCGCAACGCAGCAGCCGGGTCGCGCAGTAGCTTATTCCCGCGCCCGCGTGCCGGTAATGATCTCCGGCACAATCACCGATGCTTCCGGACGCACCCTTTCAGGTCAGACCACAGAAGCTTTCTGGAATTCTCTTTCGCATGCCCGCCCATTATCCATCGGACTCAATTGTGCACTGGGCGCGGAATTGATGCGGCCCTAT
>Ga0210099_1000265_pt1 | contig 18273 bp, 13 predicted proteins | sample Joice_ThreeSqA_D_4_FD_184872 | JGI IMG/M metagenome (GOLD analysis project Ga0210099, IMG submission 184872) | Wetland microbial communities from San Francisco Bay, California, USA, that impact long-term carbon sequestration - Joice_ThreeSqA_D2... | ecosystem: Environmental > Aquatic > Marine >...
AAAACGCTAGCTTCATTACATTATTATCCTGTTGATCTTAAGCTTGCTTAAATCCATTTTCCCGATTTTCATTTCATCGGCAATTTTAATGTAAGGAATTGTATCCGGCTCCTTCCCGAATAATTTTGCTGCTGCCGCATCTGCGGCAACAATATCAGTCGAAATAAGCTGTGATTTAAGCGTAACAACATCAGCATCCGAAACTCCTCTTGGTCCATTCCTTTTAAGGATTTGGTATGCATCGACAATATTTAAATCCGGCTTACGGTAAAGAGGAAAATCAGCAATACACTGGTGAAGATTATTACGATGCCAGTAACCTCTGTCCCACACAATCCCCATTAAATTTTTCATAGAAATAGTCAGGCCGGAGGAACTATGATGTTTAAGAATGGGCACATTAATGAATACATCAGATTGAAGAATAAGCTCATGCACTTTTGCATCTTGTATCTTTTTACCACCTTTAAAGGAAACTTCCTGATAATAACTTTCGCTATTGCCCCCAACAATTTTTCCGCCTGCATCTTTTACGGCTTTTTCAATTTCGCTATTTGAATAGCATCTTGTCCAGTCATCGCAAGTATGATCAAATGCGTAAACACTTTTTGCTCCAGCATCAAAACAGTGTTCAATTATCCTTTTAACAAGCTGGGGATTAGTATTGCCGGCTCTGTCGGGAGAAACGTCCCAGCCAATATTTGGCTTAACAACTACAGTTTGACCTTTGCGAACAAAATTTTTCATTCCCCCTAAAGAAGCGATTGCTTTGTCAAACATTGCCGCCGGTTCTCCTCCTTTCACTGCAACAAGATCGTAATTTTCCTGTGCAAATGTTTTTTCAAAAAGGAAATCTTTTCCGAAGGCTAATGTAGATCCAGCAAGTAACCCGGCCTGTACGCTTTTAGAGATAAAATCTCTTCTTTTCATTTGTCCTCCCCTGATGAGATTAATAAAAAGTAAAAATCTTTGCTAAAAGTTAATAATTATTAAATAAGAAATCATCAATAATTATTCTATTAGAATTCTTTACGCTTTCATCCTTTTTCCTCGTTTTTCCTTTGAAGAATAGGGATCAATCTTTCCTTTTGAACTTTTCTACTTTCCTTCTAACATCCTTAAATGTCTTATCAATAGATTTATATTTTTGTTTTTTTAATTTTTCATTACCTGATTCAAGGATTCTGAGAAGAGAGTAAGCGTTTTCTAAATTGTCTTTGTTAAGTTTCATAAAGATTTAATATAAAAAATTAATGTTATTAAATTTCTACGCTTTCATCCTCTTTCCCTGCTCTTCATGAATAAAAAGCCAGGAACAGATCTTGCCGATATTTATTTCTTCAAAATTATTCCAGTAATCTTTTGTTCTAACGTGCATAGAGCTTGTATTAATCGCTGTAATTGTTTCTGCTTCTTTTATTAATTCTGTTAGCCTGCTTTGCCACTTTTTCATATTGGCAACACGCAAATCGACCCATCCTTCACTCGCCCAGTTATTTATATTTTTCTCGTTCACATCAAGAATGTTTTCTCCACGAAAAGCAGGAATTTTTATTGTGTTTCCTCTTAGTAATGATTTACCATTCGGCAAAAGCACAGGAATTCCAATTGCTAAAACTTCATTTCTCAGTTCGGAATCATTTGTTATTACCTCAAAGCATTTTTCCGATAATTCTTTTGGGGATTTGTTAAGAATATCTCGCATCGTTTTGTTAAATAATCTTAAAAGGTGAATTTCATATAACAACTTTGAAAGGCGCGGCGGACCGAGAAGTTCAAAGGCTACACTGCTTTTACCATGCATCTTCTCAAGTTCGTCGAGTTTTTGAACTGCCATATGCTGCATATAACCTGCGCGGTATGTCGGTTCCATAGATGCATGATCGAGCGCGCTTACAATATCGTGACCTGTGTTGCCGCCTTTAACTTCAAAGATTACTACATCGGCAATTTCTTCGGGAGTTATGAACTCCATTTGTTTTTGCGCAGTTATAGTTTCAAACTCGCCGCGTGAGAAAATCCCGTTCTCTCCTGTATCAATAAAAACAGAAGTAAGTTTTTTGCCTGATGTTCTGTAAGTTTTATCCGCACAGATATAAAACTTATCTTTCAATGGAACTGCTTCATTAAGTTGTATATCGGAAATTTCAATCGGTTTCCCTTTCCTTCTTATTTCACCATACTCTATTCTCTTCCAGGCAATTGCAGCAGTTGGTTTTATCTCTTTTGTAATTGCTGTTTCGGGTGTTCTTCCCATTAAAAAAAGAAGAAGAGTATGCGCTCCTGCTATAGAAGATTTACTAAGTAAAACTCTTGAAGGTTTTTCTTCACTATGAGTGTAAGGAATATTCAATCCCATTCCGCCGGTTCCGCTTGTCCCTATCTTTATATATATATGTGTTCCAACTTCACTCATACTGCTGTAAAGAATTTGGATGTGTCTTATCAGTTGAGGGATATAAATAGTACAGAAAAGTTTTTCTATTTCATTTGTAAGTTCGTCATAACTTACTTTGTCCTCAATTGATTTTGAGATTGTTCTGTAAGATGAATAAACATCCTGGTATGCAATTGCTGTTGCAGTGTTAATGCAATCGATGATTATGTCAGGTTTGTATTCAGTTAAAAGTCTATAGATAGAAGAGCCGCTTAGAATATCTTTATTAAACTCTTCCATAATATCCTGCATTAAAATTTTTCTTTTTGCAGGATCATTTAAAATTGTTTGCCTGTTTTCATTTTTAAACTCATGTCTTACAAAAATATCTCCACCGTAAGGAATGAAATAATCTGATCCTTTACCTGGAAATTCTTCATTAAGTTTTTTAACTGCTTCTTCAGCTTCTGAAAGATGCAAAGATGTGATTATTATCCTTTTAGGATCTTCAGGAATTAGCTTCCTTGCTACTGCGCTCCCGACTAATCCAAATCCGCCAAGGACGAGAACAGTCTTATTTTGAATATCCATAACGTTTCCCCGTTATAATTATAAATACAATACATTAAACTTAATGGAAAGTTATTTGTGGGGCAATTTAATTCGCAATACTATATTTCTTTATTTAATTAAATTGCTTAACAAAAGGTGTATTGTTAAATTAAGATACTATTTTGGTTTATTAATTCAACTTGATATCCTGGAGCAAATGAAAGTAACAGATATACTTAAAAAAGACTTTATTATTTCCCAATTAAAGGGGAAACAAAAAGAAGAAGTTATAAATGAACTGATTGATCTTTTTAAACAAGATACTCGGGTTAATGATATTGAGAAAGTCCGCTCGGCAGTTCTTGAACGTGAAAAGATAATGTCAACAGGCGTCGGAAAAGGCTTTGCTATTCCCCACGGCAAGACAGATGGAATAAATGAAATAATTGCGGCATTCGGGAAAACTAATTCACCAATTGAATACCAGGCACTCGACAATAAACCTGTCAGTCTTGTTTTTCTTTTGATTGGAAAAGATAATCTTGTAAGCACGCATATTAAATTGCTTAGCCGTATTTCGAGAATGATGAACAAAGATGAATTCAGAGAAGGGCTGTTAAAAGCGAATTCTTCCGAAGAAATTTTTGAACTGTTTAAAAAAGAAGAAGAGAATTATTTTGAAGTGTGAACTTGTTTCTGGCTACTGGTGTAGCTGGTTACTGGTATGAGGTTGAACTACTTTAATAAATTTCAATAATAACTTAAACTTATGGGGTAAAAATATGAGCTATAAAAATCTGGAAATCTGGCAGCTTGCACGTGAACTTTCAATTTTAATTCATAAAATAACTTTAACTGAGCTACCTAAATTTGAAATGTATGAGGAAGGAAGCCAGATCAGGAGATCAAGTAAATCGGTAAGATCAAATATAGTTGAAGGTTACGGAAGAAGAATTTATGTTAATGATTATATAAAACATTTATATTATGCTCAGGCATCAAATGATGAAACAATTGATCACTTTGAAACCCTTTATGAAACTGGTTCTCTTAGGGATAAAAAAATGTATTTAGATTTACATGAAAAATTGAATACACTTGGAAAAAAAATAAATAAGTTTATTCAAGCAATAGATAGTTCAATACTATCTAAACATGGAAAACTAAAAACAGACAACCAGAAACAAGTAACCAGAATCTAGCTTCCAGTATGATTAAAGCCGTCACCGGTACAAAAGATATTCTCCCAGATGAAATTCCTGCCTGGAAAGTTGTAGAAAAAACTATTGAAAGAATTTTCCGCAATTTTAATTACAAAGAAATAAGAACTCCCGTTTTTGAAGAGACTTCTCTTTTTGCAAGAGGAATTGGCGAAGAGACAGATATTGTCGGAAAGGAAATGTATTCTTTTACTGATAGAAGCGAAAACAATATTACTCTTAAACCGGAAATGACAGCCTCGGTTGTTAGAGCTTTTATTGAACATTCGCTTGGCAAGCAGCAATCCTTAAATAAACTTTATTATGTTTCGCCGATGTTCCGGCAGGAAAGGCCACAAGCAGGAAGACTAAGACAATTTCACCAGTTTGGTGCTGAAGCTTTGGGAAGCACTTCTGTTTATCTCGATGTTGAAATGATTCAGATGGCTTACGAAATTCTTAAAGAGCTCGGGTTAAAAGATCTTAATGTAAAAATAAATTCTTTGGGAACACCGGAATCGAGAAATCTTTATAAAGAAAAACTTCGCAAATTTCTTTCTGATAAAAAAGATAAACTTTCCGAAGACAGCAGAAAAAGATTTGAGAAAAATATTTTAAGAATCTTTGACAGCAAAGATGAAAAAGATAAAAAGATTATGAAAGATGCGCCGCTTCTTTTAGATAATCTTGATAATGAAAGTAAAGATAGTTTTGAAATTGTTAAAGAAACTTTAAAGCTATCAGAGATTCCTTTCAAAGTTGATCCGTATCTTGTGAGAGGTCTGGACTATTACACAAAAACAACCTTTGAAATTGTTAGCGGAAAAGTTGGTTCGCAAAATGCACTCTGCGGTGGCGGAAGGTATGATTTATTAGTAGAACAGCTTGAAGGAGAACCGACTCCAGGTGTTGGCTTTGCTGCCGGAATAGAAAGAATTCTTCTTGCATGTGAAAATGAAAAAACTTTGAATCTGCCAGAAAATAAAATCGATTTATTTATTGCCTGCCTTAATGATGAACTTGCCGGGAAAGTTTTTGAAATTGCTCTTAATCTCAGAAGAAAAAACATTTCCGTCGAATGCGATTATCTTAACAGAAGCTTAAAGGCACAAATGAGAGAAGCTAACAGGTTAAAAGCAAAGTATGTTTTATTTGTTGGCGGCGATGAATACAAAAACGGATTGGCGAATCTAAAGAATATGGAAACCAGTGAACAAAGGTTGGTTTCACTTAATAAAATAGATTCTATATTATTAGAAGTTTTTAACGTCTAATTAAGAAATTATCATTAGCTTTATCGTTTACGGCGAACCTGTCATTCAGTTGTCATTCGGTAGAAAGCGATTGAATGACTACATAATGACAATTGAATAACAATAAATGACTATCGTTTTTGTAGAAAGGAACAATGTATCCAGAATTATTTAAAATAGGTCCCTTTACAGTATACAGCTACGGCTTGATGCTCGGCATCGCTTTTATAACTGCAAGCTGGTTTCTTACAAAAGAAGCTGAAAGGAAAAAGCTTAATCCGAACTTAGCAACTGAAATAACTATTCTTGCTATAGTATTTGGAATTGTAGGCGCAAAACTTCTGCATCTTATCGAAGAGTTCGATGCTTTTCTAAATGATCCGGTTGGGATGGCATTTTCTCCCGGCGGACTAACTTTTTTTGGCGGATTGATTTTAGCAATTGTGGCTATCTGGATTTACGCCAGAAGAAAGAAAATTCCTTTTCTCGTTATTGCAGATGCTGTAGCCCCGGCACTTGCACTTGCTTATGGCATCGGAAGAATTGGGTGTCATTTGGCAGGCGATGGTGATTATGGAACTCCAACTAGTTTACCCTGGGGAACTAATTATGAACATGGAACAGTTCCTCCTTCGGTTATGTTCCAGGGAACGGAAATTGCAAAAAACTATCCGAACGGAATAGTTCCCGATAATACGCCGCTTCATCCAACGCCTATTTATGAATTTTTAATTTGTGTTATCATTTTTACAATTCTTTGGAAGTTGCGAAAGAAAGACTGGATAGACGGGAAACTTTTTATGGTTTACCTGGTTTTCATCAGCATAGAAAGATTTTCCGTAGAATTTTTAAGGTTAAATCCAAGAATAATGTTTGGTCTTTCTGAAGCGCAATTAATCTCTGTAGGATTATTTACCTTGGGTATTCTTGGATTAATTTATTTTGCTAAGAATAAAGATTTAAAGAAATTTGTTCCGCCGCCAATCGAGGTTAGTCAGAAGGCAAAAGGCAAACGGCAAAAGTAAATCCAGTTTACCAACCGAAGGTTGGTATCAAGAATACAGGATCCAGCAACAAGCATCCAGCATTATGAGCTTAATCATTGGGCGTAAACCAGTTTTGGAAGCAATTAACTCTGGCGAAGAGATTGACCAGGTTTACATTTTGTACGGACAACAAGGGGGAATTGTTGAAACCATTCGAATTGCTGCAAAGAAAAAAGGAATCAAGTGTAATCTTATTCCTTTGGACAGGTTCAGATCAATTACAAATAATCCGAATGCGCAGGGAGTTGCAGCAAAAAAATCGGAACAAAAATTCTATCAGCTCGAAGAAATAATTTCATCATCTAAAAAAAATGAGTTTCCGCTTTTACTAATTTTAGATTCTATTCAGGATACACACAATGCCGGGGCAATAATCAGAACTGCGGAATGTTGTGGAGTTGATGGAATAATTTTTACAAAGCACAATTCGGCTCCAATAAATGAAACTGTAGTTAAAACTTCCGCAGGCGCAACAGAATATGTAAAACTTTGTGCTGTAACAAATCTTGCACAAGCTATAAAACAATTAAAGGAAGAAGGATTCTGGATTATCGGTTCATCTCTTTCAGAAGATTCTAAAATTTATACAGAAGTGGATTATAAGATTCCCGTTGCGCTAATTTTAGGAAATGAAGAAAAGGGGATTAGAAGACTGACTGTTAATAATTGCGATCTGTTAATTAAAATTCCGATGATAGGGAAGATACAATCGCTAAATGTATCTGTTTCAGCAGGAATTCTTTTGTTTGAAATACTTCGTCAAAGAAACCTTCCCTAAATATTCATTGCTAATTCAATTCTAATTCCTTAAGTTTTCATACCTTTATATTGAAGGGGGAGTTTTATGAAGAAAATATACACTTTCATTCTTCTGTTTCTTTTCACAAACAGTTCTAATCTCTTTGCACAGCAATATTACTACATATTTTCAGAACTAAAAGGAATGGAAGATAACAATAATAACACTCATCTTTTTTACAGGTTGTATACATTTCAAAAAGCAGACGGATCTTTTAGTAATTATTATGAGAATAGCATTCATCATTTAGATGTGCAAAATAATATTGACTCATTGTTTCTACGGGATGGTCAGGATTACAATTTTAACACAACAGGTATCCTGGATTTAGAGTTCTGGAATAATAATCCGGCCGAATATATTTACTGTGGATTCAATGCTGTTGTAGACCCGACAGCTTTTATACGAAGGTTTGATGAAGTAAATTCTTCTTTTTATGAATTAGGTACTGTGGAGAATCTTGAGATATCAAAACAAAATGATAGTTTATTATTTGCTTCAGCATCAAGCATACTTAAAAGTACAGATGGTGGCAGGAGTTGGTTTTTATTTGATTCCTCCGGAGTTTTTTCTATGGTTTCATTGGACCCTTTTGATGATAACATTTTGTTTGTCAATAATGATTCGAAACTTTATAAATCCACCAATGGAGGTTTAAATTATTTCTTAGTTGACACATCTGTATACTTTAATTCAGTTTTTTATTACGATAAAGATTCTGTTCATATCTATAATATTCTTGATAACAGATTAAGAGTATCAGATGCAGAAGGTAATGCCTTTAGCTGGACGGAGAGATATTCAAGTTCAAATCCAATTTATTTAAGTGTTGATCATTCACAATCCGGGAGTATATATCTTGCGGATGGGAAATATATTTACCACTCAACAGATTACGGGGTTACTTTTAATGAATACGAAACTTTAGATCGAAGAATTGTAGGCATTTATAAGAAACCAAGTTCTGATAAACTTTATGCAACAACAAAGTATAAACTGTTTGAAATAACTTCAGATTCGATTAAAGTAATCAAGTCTTTACAACCAGACCCGGCATTAGCTGAATATTATCCTTTGGCGATTGGCGATAAATGGGTTTATGAAAAAAAGGTTTGCTCTATAGATTTTCCTCCTGAACCTTGTGTTTTTTATAACGAGGTTGTTGAAGTGATTGGGGATACTGTCTTAAGTAATGGGTTTAATTATTATATAATAAAAGAGACTAATCCTTATGGTAGTGATATAAATTTAGAAAGATATAATCGAGAAGATGCAACAGTGAGAAGGTATATTGAAGATACATCTTTTATAAATAGTGAATACATAATTGAAGATTTAATTGCTGATGCGGGAGATACATTATGTACGAATAGGTTTTATACCTATGGTTATAATTGTGAAGTTCCTAAAATTTTCATAAATGAAACAACGGAGAATCTTTTTAATGGACTTCATCCGAAGAAGAGGTATGTTGTTTATGCGCTTGATGCGTTTGCTTATTCACTAGTAAAAGGGTTCGGTATCGATAGCATTTCTTTTGGTTTTGATTTTGGCTATGCTACTACTAACCTAAAAGGTTGTATTATAAATGATGTTTTATACGGGGATACTACTGTCGTTGGAATAAATGAACCTGATAATTTACCCAAAGAATTTTATCTATTTCAAAACTATCCTAATCCATTCAATCCAACAACAAAAATCAAATTCGTAATTCCTCCTGTCCCTTCGGGAAAATCATCATTTGTAAATCTTAAGGTTTATGATATTTTAGGAAGAGAAGTTGCAACTCTTATAGATGAAGAAAAACAACCGGGAAATTACGAGGTTGAATTCAATCCGGTATCCGGCGTCTGGAATCTTGCATCAGGAATTTATTTCTACAGACTGCAAGCCAATGGTTACACTTCAACAAAGAAAATGATTTATTTAAAGTGAGGGAAAAAATGAAAACGACTTTATTTATTATATTACTTTTTCTTTCAAACCTTTCAGCCCAGCAATACCATACCTTTTCAGAATTAAAGGGGATGGAAGATCAATTGGGGGAAACGAACCTTTTCTATAGATTATATTATTACTGGTCCGGCAATGGAACTTATGGTCCATCAGAATTTCACAGTATTTATCGTTTTGAACCCAATTCAAATATTGACACCCTTTTTCTATATGATGGAGGCTGGTCCGGGCAAGATTATACTTCAATTGATGACTATGATTTTTGGGAAAATGATTATTCAAGATACATTTATGCAGGGACCTATATTTCAACTGAGGGATTTCCTTTTGTTGGCAGATATGATCAACAGCAGCCTATTTTTTCACCACAAATGTGGGGAGGAAGCAAAAATATTGAATTATCACGTCAGGACACTAATATAATATTTGTTGCTATTGATTATGGCAATAGTATTAATTTTAAGACTACAGATTGGGGAAGTACGTGGGATACTTTAGCCAACGGATATGAAATATTATCGGTTTCGCCTTTTAATGATAAAGTTATTTTTTTTAGTCAGTGGCTGACTTTATTAAAATCCATAGATGGTGGAGTTTCATTCTATACGGTTGATACATCTCGGATTTACCTAAATAATTTCATATATGATAATGATGAGACTCATATATATGCTATAGACAATAGGTACGGATATCATTTAGTTGTTTCGGATAATGTTGGTGAACCTTTTAGCTGGACAGAAAGATACTCAAGCTCAGATCCAATTTATGTAAGTATCGATCATTCACAGTCCGGCAGTATTTATCTTGCGGATAGGAAATATATTTATCTCTCGACAGATTTCGGTGTATCTTTTAATGAATACAAAACATTAGATAAAAGAATTGTTGGTATTTATAAGAAACCAAACTCAGATAAACTTTATGCTGCAACAAAATATGATCTGTATGAAATTGCCCCAGACACAACAATAACTTTGAAACATTTACCTTTAGACCCGGATATTTTTAGTTGGTTTCCTCTTAAAGTAGGAAATAAATGGGTTTATAATTCCCGATTTACAAGTGAAAGTGAAATAAACGAACATACTTTTGTGACTAAAGTAACAAGACAGTTTCGTTACAACGATAAAACATACTTTGATATTAACGGTGAATATGGTTTGTGTTACCGTGTCGATTCAACTTCGGGAAAAATCTACCGTTCATATTTTGATGGTGATACATTAGATTATGAGGAACTTTATATTGATTTGACTTCTGAAATAGGTGATACAATTTATGTAGATCAATTTGGTGAATCGTATCCGATTCTTTTTGCAAACGAAGAAGGATTTAATGAATGGAACCTTAATTCGAGAAAGAGAGATTATTCAGGGCTATCCACGCCCCTCTACAATTTGTCCCTGGTCAAAAACATTGGTTTGTATTATCAGGTGGAGTGGGAGTTAATAGGAAACGAAGATCAATTGAAGGGTGCAATAATTAACGGAAAAGTTTATGGTGATACAACTTTAGTCGGAGTAACTGATCCTGATAATTTATCCAGAGAGTTTTCCCTCTCTCAAAACTATCCCAATCCATTCAACCCAGCAACTAGTATTGAGTATAGAGTCGGAAGTAGTGAGTATGTAACTTTGAAAGTTTATGATGTTATTGGAAGAGAAGTTGCTACGCTTGTTAATGAAGAAAAGTTGCCAGGAAATTATGAAGTTAAATTCAATCCTGTATCCGGGATCTGGAATCTTGCATCTGGAATCTACTTCTACAGACTTCAGGCAGGTAGTTATACTTCAACAAAGAAAATGTGTTTGATGAGATAACACGATAATGTTCTGTATGGATTGTCAGATATTATATACTTTATCAGAAATTTGATAATTAAACTCTTTATGGATTGATTTTTTAGGTAGTAAAGATAATTTTAAAACCACTTTATGTTGGAATAAAAAATGTCCTTTATATTTGACTATAGGCGGGTATGAACAATAAAGTGGGATAGAATTATGAAAAAATTTTTCATACTAACTTTTTTGATTTTTTTCTCGAATGGTTTAGCACAAAACTCAACAAGTGAAAATCAAAAGCTTCAACCGTTTGGACTCCAGGATAAGGTCATTACTTCTCTTACAGCAGAGCAAAGTGATTACAATAGTAAAATTCAAATTTCCGATTACATTTTCACAGGTACAGAAAACGGCGTCTTTAAAACTTCTGCAATATCTGATTCTTCTGATTGGGTTTCTATAGGACTTGAGAACAAATCTGTGACGGCTCTAACAGTCCAGCATTGGGGTGTTGGCCCCGTAGATGGTTTAACATTGTTCGCTGCTGTAGCACCTGATTATGAACACGGTGATTCGACTTTGATTTTTAGAAGAGAAGTTTATTTACCAACGGATACTAACTGGGTTGCATCCGACAGTGGAATTGATACAAGCATTAGTGAAATATATGCGCTTAACAGTTATTGTTTTTCAGGGCACGAACCACCACAACCCATGTTAGCAGGGGGCAACAATGGTTTATTTCAGGCAAGCAGAATAGATTACTTTTGGACTCAATCAGAAATTGAAGATGTAAACCTTCAACCTTTAATAAAAGCAATTGATGTTAATCCACATTGGAACGGTGACTTTGCCTGGGCAGCAGGATATATGGGTTTATCATCCGCCGCATTTCGTTCTATTGATCAAGGGAAAACATGGAAAGTATTTCCTTTGAGCGATATACAGGAATATGTTCCGGCATCTTCAGTGGCAATAAATAAAAGAAATCCTGATTCGGTTTATGTTTGTAATGGTAATTATCTACTATTAACTCCAGACAACGGAGAACATTGGGAAGTAATTCTTTCCACCCGCGGTGGAAACATCAGTCAGGTAGCGGTTGACCCAATGCATCCGGAAAATGTTTTTGTTGGAACCTGGTTTGTTGATGATAGCCACCAAAGCCCCGACCATGCCGAATTTCTTCACAGTACAAACGGCGGTAAAGATTGGGATCAGGTTGATCAGGCAACAAATGTTTTGCTTAAAGCAATTACTTCTATTTCAGTAGTTAATAAATTTGATGATAATAATACTTATGTTTTTGTTGGAACAGCAGGTACAGGTGTCTGGCGTTATAAATATAAAACATTAAATAATGATGCTTCTTCTTATTTCCCGTTAACATTAAACGATGAATGGACTTATAATTCGAATATTTTTTTAAATCCACAGACTGAAAAAATAACTGACACAGTGAGGATAAATAATAAATTCTATTACGGTTTCTCAGTGAATGATTTTCATCCATATGAGTTTTTCAGGCAATCTGATAATAGAGTCTTTATTCTTAATACAAAGGATAGTACAGAATCAATGCTTTATGATTTTAATGCCGAAACCGGAGAAAGCTGGGAACTACCGGAGGAATTCTATTGCAGTTATGGTAAAGAAATAACATTGGTAAGTAAAAGCGACACTGTGGAGACACCGGCGGGTACTTTTTATAATTGTTATCACTTTATGCATAGTCCTTATTGTGTTGATGCCGGCATTACCGATACATGGTTAGCGGAAGGAATGGGAAAAGTTAGGTATAAAGCAATATTCTTAGCCGGGCTAGGAGATTTTGTTTTAAGCGATTATGTTACTTCAGTAGAAAAGAATTCTGAACAATTCGAAAACTTTTCTTTTAGACTATTTCAAAATTATCCAAATCCATTTAACCCAACAACTAGTATTGAGTATAGAGTCGGAAGTAGTGAGTATGTAACTTTGAAAGTTTATGATGTTCTTGGAAGAGAAGTTGCTACGCTTGTTAATGAAGAAAAGTTGCCAGGAAATTATGAAGTTGAATTCAATCCTTTATCCGGTATCTGGAATCTTGCATCAGGAATTTATTTCTACAGACTGCAAGCCAATGGGTATTCTTCAACAAAAAAAATGATTTTGCTTAAGTAAAGATATTTTTTGCAATTCTAAGTAAACAAGGGAGAAAAAAATGAAAAAGATACTACTACTTTTATTTGTTATAACTTTTGTATCATATTCACTTTATGCAAATGGAGTGGGGATAGTTGATGCAAGTAATTCTACCTATCTTAATTTGAAATCATCTATAGTAGAAGTCGAAGTAGAAAACCAGGTAGGAATAATAAAAGCGACACAAACTTTCCAAAATACATTGTTATATCCTGTAAATTTTAAATATGCATTCCCTTTGCCAGCAGGTGCTAGTGCAATTGGTCTGCGATGGTATATTAACGGTGCTTGGAAGGAAGCAGGTATAAAACCGGAACCAGCCGATACAACTTTACCTGGGGATGGAAATCCGGACCCTGATTTAACTACTTATCTTGGTGATGTTCCTCTTTTCTTTGATATAAGCGATACTTTGTTTGTAGATTCTTTAACTATATTTGAAGTAACATATGTTCAATTTTTACCGTACTCATTTGGTAATGTAACTTTTAGTTATCCCAATAATTATCAACTCATCCAATCGTCTCCTCTTGATAGTCAGCATTTCCTTTTCTCGCTAAATTCCGACAGGACAATAGAAGACATACAAGTGCTGAGTCACACAGCAACACAAGTAATAAATAATGGGAATTATGCTTTTGCAGAAGTTTTATTATCAGAACATGCGGCTGATTCCGAATATAAAATTCTTTATAAGTTGAGTTCGGATGAATTAGGTTTGTTTAGTTTCACTACCTCTCAACCGGATACATTAGTACCGGACTCTTTAGGAAACGGCTTTTTCACTTTTGTAGCTGAACCAGATCCTGGTGAAACTACTGATGTAATAAAGAAGGTTTTTACATTAATAGTAGATAGATCCGGAAGTATGAGTGGTGATAAAATAATTCAGGCAAGGAACGCTGCTAGTTTTATAGTTCAGAACCTAAATGAAGGTGATAAATTTAACATAGTTGATTTCTCTACAAATGTCACTAGCTTCCGGCAAGAGCATGTTGATTTTAATTCAGATAATGAGTCAGCTGCTTTAGCTTATGTTTCAACCTTTGAAGCTAATGGATCAACAAATATTTCCGGAGCATTTGATGCTGCAGTTCCACAATTTTCGGTAGCCAATGACTCAACAGCAAACATTATTATTTTTTTAACCGACGGAATGCAAACAGCGGGAATTACGGATTCGGAACTTTTACTGGAACATATAAATAACCTGGTCAAAACAACGGAAACAAATTTGGTGATATTTTGTTTTGGGATAGGTCTTGATGTCAATCAACAATTGTTGACTTTGATTGCACAAAATAATTTAGGCATTGCTACTTACCTAATGAATGATGAATTGGAAGAAGTGATTACTAATTTCTATCTTCAAATAAGAAATCCTGTTTTATTGAATACCACTATTTCATTTTCGCCCCAGATTATCACAGAAGTTTTTCCTGACCCTTTACCAAATCTTTATAAAGGACAACAAATGATAGTAACAGGAAGGTATAATGAGTCAGCAAATGTAACTGTCACATTGAATGGTGAAGCTTTTGAAAATGCGGTGGAATACAGTTACAATATGCCTCTTTCAGATACTTCGGTTTATAAATATCAATTTCTACCAAAAGTATGGGCAAAATTAAAAATAGAGCATTTACTGGTCGAATACTATAGTTTGTATTCGGGTTCTGAAGAAGCAGAAGCAATTAAAGAAGAAATAAAACAAATCAGTTTAGCTTATGGAGTAGTGTCTCCTTTCACTAGTTTCGGCGATGTGGGTAATGGCCGCGATATTAGTGAAGTTGATAAAGGTAGTAGGAGTTTAAATTATCCTAAGGAATATAAGTTGTTAGGTAATTATCCGAACCCGTTCAATCCATCAACTACTATCAGATTTAGTGTGGGTGATCGCTTGGATAAAGTAGTTAAAGTCAAAATATATAATTCGATAGGTGAAATAGTCAGAGTCCTAACAGTATTTGTAGGAGATTCAGGAATCTATGAAGTAGTCTGGGATGGATTGTTATATGGAGGTATTTCGGCTCCGTCTGATGTTTATATATATGTAATTGATTTTGAGAATATTATATTAGCGGGAAAAATGATCCTGATGAAATAAGTATAAATCGTCTTCAAAGTTTACTTGATTTAATAAAAGGATTCAGATCCTAATAGGACTATCAAATTTTATGCACCATATCAAAAATCTGATGATTGAATTTGTTTAAGAATCTAATAGATGATTCTAGTAACGGATTTTAGGCTTTTAAGATGGAATAAAAAGTGTACTGTTAGATTATATAAAATTAACACAATTAAAATTATTACCACTAATGTTAAGTAAGTCGGGGAGGCTTTATGAAACAGAAATACTTTTTATCTTTTACAATTTTTCTTGCCCTCTCATTTTTTTATAATGGCAATGCACAAAACGAAGTTGTTATTTATTCCAATTCATTTGAATCGGCACAGGATACTGTGGGATTGCAAAAAAACGGAGCGATAGATTTCAACTCTGATGTTCCAATAAGTGGGGGGACACTATCACTTTTTGTTTCCGGTGGATGTATCTGGCCGCATACACAGGTTGAAATAGGTCCCTTTGAGAATGATGGGTTTTATAAGATCAAATGCTGGGGAAAAAATCTTCAGGTTGGTGGAAGTATATCAATGGATGTTGAAGGGGATATCTTAAATGGAGCAATTATTATTGTAAATGAAGCTGCCTGGACATATTATGAAAGTCCAATATTATTCTGTCCTGCAGGAAAGAAAATTGTTTTTTCCATGAATGCAGGTGGAATCGTGCAAAGCGCAATGTTAGTCGACAATTTGGAAATTGTTAATGTAAAATCAATTCAGTCCCAATGGGTTATCAGAGATGGAGGTACAATAGAAAGACTGAATGATGTGGTGATGCTTGACTCATCAACAGCTATAGTTGTCGGGGACGAAGGATCAATTCTTAAAACTAAAGATGCCGGTATTACATGGAAGAATACTGCTCCACCAATTAACTGTGCACCCGGGGAAAATTGCATTATGAGATGGAACAGCGTAGCATTTTATGATAGTCTTAACGGTATAGTTGCAGGAGAATCAGCATTGTTAATAACATCTAATGAAGGAGAAGATTGGCAGTTTCTCAACAGTCCCTCGGCAAACAATTTTATTTCAATAGGGAATGTTGGACTTTATGACATTTACATTGGCGATGATTCTGGAAATATTTATAATTCCCTTGATACTGGAAAAACCTGGACTTCAGAACACATTGCTGATTTACCAATCAGATCAATCTATACTTATCCCGGACCTACAGTGGGTGGTAGTTTAGTTCTCTATGCGCTTACACCTTATTCACTTTTTGCTAAAAGTTTCTATGATTCTTCGTGGCACGAATGGGGACCACTCGGTTATTTCTATGGTTTGGGTGGAGGGGCTTCTAAAGGAGGATTTTCTGATGATGGGACTGAATATATTGTCGGGACAGAAGGTGACTTTGTAGCCCAATCAATTATAATTAGGTTACGACCGCCCGATTCGCATTGGTACTCGGTTGGCCCTGCAAATGAATTTGGTGAACTTTACGGTTTATCAATTCCATCATCAAGTGTTATTTATACATGCGGTTCAAATGGTAAAATATTAAAGTCCATTAATGATGGAGACGGCTGGGCTTCACAGAAAACACCAACATCTCAAGTATTACATTCAATTAATTTTTTTGATAATGAAAGAGGTTTTGCTGTTGGAGATTCGGGGACAATACTTTATACATCGAATGGAGGGATTTCACCTGGGAATAATCCCCCTTATGCATTTCATTTATCAACTCCTTCAGATGAAACTTCGATTCCTTCTTTACCGGAGTCTCTAAGATTTTCATGGCGAAGAGCAATTGATCCGGACGACGATCTTATAAGATATACTTTGCTTTTATCAGCAGATACGTGTTCAACCTGGATGTCATTCGGTTCGGTTACAGATACAACTTTACAAGTTCAATGGACCAATGATATTCCAGAAGCTTCAAAATATTTCTGGACGGTGATTGCAAATGATGGTTTACTGGCAACATCAAGTTTAGATGTTTTTTCATTTTATATATTTTCTGTTGCTGATGTTGATAAATCCAATGATGTCTCCGGCGTATTCACACTAAGTCAAAACTACCCTAACCCATTCAACCCAAGTACAAAAATAAAATTCGTAATTCCTAAATTGTCATTCGTAAATCTTAAAGTTTATGATGTTTTAGGAAGAGAAGTTGCAATTCTTGTGAACGAAGAGAAACCAGCAGGAGAATATGAAATTAAGTTTGATGGTTCAAAATTAGCGAGCGGAATTTATTTTTACAAACTGCGGACAGGTAATTTTACAGATACAAAGAAATTTATTTTATTGAAGTAGTATTTTTTATTAAAATTTTTTTTGATTTCATTTCCCGGGAGTTCTTGGGACATTCCTTTTCAATTACTATTTTTCAGGTATAATATTTCTTCCACTTTTAAAGACGGGGCATATTGTGAAACCTTCAAAGATCTGTTTTATAGTTTCAATCATTTATCTTTTTCTTAATGGCTGCGGTGCCGAAAATACAGTTACTATAAAAGAATTCTCTCCACAAGGAGAAGTTGCAAACCTTACAACATTTACAATTGAATTTTCTGAAAATCTTGCATCGGCAGATATTCAGGATAAATGGCTTAACAACGAATTTGTTATTTTCGAACCAAAGATTGCCGGCAAATTTAAGTGGGTTTCGGGAAGTACATTAATTTTTTCACCGGATTTCCCTCTTGAGGCCATTCAATCTTATAAAGCTAAAGTAACGGATAAAGTTTTATTTAAAACAACTTATAATTCTGATTTTGATGATTATGAATTTCACACTCCCGATTTTGATGTAACTAAAGTTGAATTCTTCTGGACGCAGATTCCAAATGAATCTTACAGGATTAGCGTGCAGGCAAATATTTATTTCAATTACCAGGTATCTCCCGGGGCTTTAAAACAATATCTCGAAGTGAAAAGAGGGGATGAATCAGTTAATGATTTCAAAATAATGACTGAAGGGCCTTCGGATATTATTGCGATTAATTTCGGGGATATAAAACAAAAAGAAA
>Ga0210099_1000267_pt1 | contig 18187 bp, 18 predicted proteins | sample Joice_ThreeSqA_D_4_FD_184872 | JGI IMG/M metagenome (GOLD analysis project Ga0210099, IMG submission 184872) | Wetland microbial communities from San Francisco Bay, California, USA, that impact long-term carbon sequestration - Joice_ThreeSqA_D2... | ecosystem: Environmental > Aquatic > Marine >...
TGAAATTAAAAAAGTTTTCCCATTCGGTTAGTATCGGAGTAATTGCTCTTTTCATTTTACTTCAGGTATATTCCAATTATGATAAGGTTGATGAAAGTAATAATTATACTTATGAGGATTACGCAAAAACAATACTTGGAAGTGTTTCAAAGAATGCTGTGATCTTTACTTATCAATGGGATTATTTTGTTTCACCTTCTTACTATTTCGGGTATGTAGAAAACTTTAGGAAAGATGTTGTGGTAATCGATAAAGAACTGATGAGAAGATCGTGGTATTATAACCAGGTAAAACATTTGCATCCTGATGTTATAAGTGGCGTTCGAACGGAAATCGATATGTTCTTAAATGCACTAAAACCTTTTGAAAATGGTGGAAAGTTTGATTCTAATCTTCTCGAATCAGTTTACAGAAGGTTGATGACAAGTCTTGTAAAGACAAATGTGGATAAAAGAGATTTTTATGTCGCCCCTGAATTATTTGAAAATGAAATGCAGCGCGGAGAGTTTACTTTGCCTGAAGGCTATATTCTAGTTCCTGATTTATTTTTATTCAAAGTTGTAAAGGGAAATGATTATGTCCCGGCTTCTGATCCTGATTTTAAGATAAGATTTCCCACATTAAAAGATGATTATCTTAATAATATCGAAAAGTTATTTATTTGTCCTATGTTGATAAGAAGAGCTTTGTATGAATTGAAATATGATAAAACCGAAAGAGCAAAAATTTATATAGAAAAAGTAAAAAAAGATTTCCCCAACTACAGAATACCGATGGAACTTGAACAGGTAGTTAAATAACTAATTTTTTGCGGCATCAAGCAGATCTTCTTTCTTATCAGCACTAAGTTCATTTTCGGTCATAAAAGATTGCAGCGTAACATCCATCTGTTGAATTAAATTACGCTTGTAATATTTGGGCGCATAAACAGAACCATCCAGCATATAAAGTCTTTTACTTTTCTCATCATAAAACGTGTAATTTATAAAAGGTCCACCCATTCCTTTTATATTCAACTCCCACAGTCCCTGGGTAAAGATTGCATATCTTCCATTAAAGTTAACTTCACTTGTTGTGTAATAATCCTGTGCAATAACAACATAAGAGCTGTCATCAGAAGTGCGATAATATTTTTTTGTTAACCTGTTGCGAATTGCTTTAATGGAATCCGCCTGAAGTAACGCCGGAGATGCATTGTCAATCCAGTGAACAAATATCCATCTTTCCATATCGCTGCCGGGAGATCTCCTGAGCCAGACAAAATTATCTTTAGACTTATTTAAAGCGAGCTGAAAATCTGCCTGGACATAAATAATCCATCCATAATCTTTTAAAAGCTTACCTTCTACTTCTTTCCTTTCATATTTGGAATTATATAAACTTGCATAAAGACGGCTATCTGAGATTTTTTGGAAGGCATATAAAAGATCATCTTTGTGCTGAAGAATATCGGATTCCAATTGCTGCATAGCTGGCGCTGTCAAAAGCATCACAAGCTGGTCTCTCGCCCAAAGTCCATATTTCTTTATTACGAAACCATTATTTTCCAAAAGTTTCTTTATAGCAGCAGAATCCACAACAGCTTTTATGTATTGAGAAGTCCTGGAAGATGAATTAAGGGGGGCAACAATTATTATGTTTTTCCTGTTTTTAAAATTCTCAATCTCGTTGACGGAAATTCTCTTTAAAGTAAATAAATTTTCCGGCTGCGGGGTATAAATTACTTTTTCAAAAGTAGTTTCAAGAGAGCCTCTCAACTGTTCATATTCAACTGAGTCGGCAACGACATAAATTTCATCCTCCGGACCGGTTGCCGCTTTTTTTGAATCGCAACCCCAGGCTGCAAGAATCAAAATTAAAAAGGCACAAAGTAAATAATAATTTTTTATTTTCATTTCGGCACACTCAATAGTGTTAATCCAACATCCGGTAAAAATAAAAGATAAAGTCCCCACATAGTTAAGCCAATTGAAATAGGTATTGATAAATTATCATCGGCAAATCCAAAAGAAATATTCTCCACGATGCCGCCTATTATTACTGCAATAAAGCCGATTAAATATTCGGTTGCATTGCCTGTTATTTTAGGAGTAAATAAAATCACTATTATTGCACTGACAAAAAAAGCTAATGTTCCCTCCAGGCTTTTACTAAGAAACTTAGTTTTACCGAATTTTCTTCCAATTAATGCAGCTACTGTATCACTGATTATAAGAACGCTGAATGCGGTAACAAAAATGACTTTTGGGAAAACAATTACACATATCAAAGCCGACATCAAAACATAAGTTGCCCCATTAAGATTTCTTTTACTTGAATCGACCTCATGTTTTCTTAACAAAAATCCAAAGAAATTATAAAAAACACTTCCGAAAGACGGTGAGACATAACGCCCCAGATCAATAAAAAGAGCCAGCCCAGTAAGTATGCCTAAAATGATAATTGCATTTGCTCTTGGAATAAAATAGTAAATGATTGGAATTGATAAAGAAAAAAGATGAATCAGTTTTCGAACCAATTCATCTTTATAGTTAATAGTCCCTTGATCAGTTGGAGTCATCTTTCGGGGTAGTTTCTTTTTTTCTCTGCTCCATAAGTTTCTTTACATGATCGGGAATACCATCAGGACTTTCACCATCGGCACTTCCGTTTTTCTTTACTGGAGGCAGCTCTTCCCCTTTTATGATCTTTTCAATTTCAGATGAATCAAGGATTTCTCTTTCAAGGAGCTCATTAGAAAGCTTATGAAGTATATCTATGTTTTGGTTAAGAATTTCTTCTGCTCTTTTCATAGCACTATAAATAATACTTCTGATCTCCTCATCAATTTCAATAGCCGTTTTTTCACTATAGTCTCTGTGCTTTTGTATTTCCCTGCCAAGGAATATTTCTTCTTCTTTAGCTCCATAACTCATTGGACCAAGCTTTTCACTCATTCCCCATTCACAAACCATTTTGCGGGCAATTCCTGTAGCTTTTTCAATATCATTGCCGGCACCGGTTGTAAAATGGTTAAATACAATTTTCTCCGCCGCACGTCCGCCAAGAGCATAAGTAATTATAGCTTCAAGATATTCTTTTGAATACGTATGCTTTTCATCGATTGGAAGATAGCTAGTAACACCAAGAGCTCTTCCTCTTGGAATTATTGTAACTTTATGCACAGGATCTGCTTCAGGCAGCATTCTTGCTACAAGCACGTGACCTATTTCATGATAAGCAGTAATCTTTTTTTCTTTCTCAGAAATAATCAGACTCTTTCTTTCCATTCCCATCATTACTTTATCTTTTGCTTCTTCGAAGTCAATCATTTCTACTTTTGGTTTATCTTTTCTTGCGGCCAATAGCGCAGCTTCATTTACAAGATTTGCAAGCTCTGCGCCTGCTAATCCGGGAGTGCCTTTCGCAAGGACATCAAGCTTAACATTTGTAGATAAAGGAATATTTCTTGTGTGAACTTTAAGAATTCCCTCACGACCTTTTACATCTGGTCTGTCAACTACTATTTGCCTGTCAAATCTACCAGGTCTTAACAAAGCTGGATCGAGTACATCAGGACGATTAGTTGCAGCAATAATTATAACTCCTGTATTTTGCTCAAAGCCGTCCATCTCAACTAATAATTGGTTAAGAGTTTGTTCACGTTCATCGTGACCACCGCCTAAACCGGCACCCCTGTGACGGCCTACAGCATCAATCTCATCAATAAAAATTATACACGGTGCATTCTTCTTTCCCTGTTCAAAAAGATCTCTTACTCTACTTGCACCTACGCCAACAAACATCTCGACAAAATCAGCACCGCTTATCGAGAAAAACGGAACTCCAGCTTCGCCGGCAACTGCTCTTGCAAGTAATGTTTTTCCGGTTCCAGGAGGTCCCAAAAGAAGAACACCTTTCGGGATTTTACCGCCAAGTTTTTGAAACTTTGTCGGTTCTTTAAGGAACTCAATTACTTCAAAAAGTTCTACTTTAGCTTCATCGGCACCGGCAACATCTTTAAAAGTGATTTTTTGCCCGGACTGGGTTATTAATTTTGCTTTACTTTTTCCAAAAGAAAAAATACCACGGGTACCTCCCCCTCCCCCCTGCATCCGCCGCATTATGAAAATCCACACAGCAATTATTATTATCCACGGCACAAAACCAACGAGAATATTAAGCCACTCATTCGATTCTTTATCAAATGAATAATCAATTCCTTTTGCTTTCCATACTGCTTCCTGATCTTTAATCACAGGTTCGGGAAGATAAACTGAAAACTGTGTTAACTTCATTTGTTTATTATTAACTTCAACAGTTTCCTCTTCTTTTAGTTCTGCTTTAAGATAATAATCGTTAACGTCTGATTTTGTTATTGTCGCTTTACTTATCTTATCGCCGTTTAGTAATTTTTCATACTGACTATAAGGTATTTCTACATAATTTGTCGATCCGGTCCTGAAGACCTGCATTACAATTACAGCAGCAACAATAACGGCTCCCCATCCAAAAACCAGCCTTATTATTTTCGACCAATCGAAATTATCATCCGGCTTATTTGGTCCGCTTCCTTTGGGAGATTTATTACTATTTTTATCGTTATTAGCCATTTTCGAATAATTATTTCTATTACTTATTTAATATATTATTGTTCCAGAACATAAATTGAACGTAAATTTCTGTACTTTTGAGAGTAATCCATACCGTAACCTATTACAAATCTGCTTGGAATCTCGAACCCAATATAATCAATTTTAACATTATATTTCAGGCTTTCCGGTTTCAATAACAGGGAAACAACCTTCATACTGGCAGGTGTATATTGTGCAAATAACCCTTCAATATATTTGATTGACAAGCCGGTATCGACAATATCCTCAACAATTATTATATCTCTCCCGTTTACATCACAATTGAGCTCTTTAATCAGAGTTACCTCGCCCGATGATATTTTTTCATCGCCATAGCTCGATAATTTAAAAAAGTCTATTTCACAGTTAACGTAAATATTCTTTATAAGATCTGCAAGGAAGAGAAATGCTCCATTTAGCACTCCTATAAAAATTGGCACCTTGCCGGCGTAATCTCTTGATATTTGCTCTCCCATTTCCCTGATTCTTGCATTAAGTGCTTCTTCGGTAATTAATGGGATAAAGACATCTTCACCTACTATAATCTTATCTGTTTTATTCATGTGATACACAGCTCATATATTTTTTTTGTTTGCGGAGTGATTCTGAACCTGTTATCTAGTCTTAAACCAATAATCCACACTATGCGATTGTCATTGGTTAATATCATTTGATCTTTTTTGCTATATGTAGATAATTTTTGTTCACTGAGAAAATCCGATACTTTTTTAGAACCTTTCATTCCAAGCGGAATAAACCTGTCGCCGGGCTGCCACCTTCTCAAAATAAATTTTGGTTCTGTCTTATCACCATTAATAAATTCTTTGTTTTTACCAGAGTTAAATTGTTTCTTTTTAGTTTTAACTTCTTTAATAGAGAGATATTTATCGTCCACCTTTACAGAATCTCCACTACTAATGACAACTGGTTTTGGTTTTACATCATTTTTCTGATTTATAACAACGAGTTCATTTCTTTCCCTTACGACTTTTAACTTTCCCTGAAGATTAATACTTCTTCCCGGTTGTTTCTCGAGTAAAGAAAAAATTCTCTTTACTTCATCAAATGAAAGCTGAATTTTATATTCCTTTTCAAATACAAAACGAATTGCTTCGCTTCTTAATTCATTTTCTATTTTGTTGAGATATGATAACGAAATACAAAATTGGTTTCTTTTTTTTATTACAAGATTATCAATTGCGTCTGCTAATTGTTTCTTAATAAAGGTGTTTATCTCTCTAAATACTCCTGATGATTTAAGCAAAGTATTTTCTAAAGAAGGATTGAGTCTTTTTTTAATTAAAGGAATTATTTCATTCCGCAAAAAATTTCTTTCGTATTCACTTTGGAGATTCGTCAAATCAGTTCTGTAATTTATTTTGTGAAACTTAAGATATTGCACTATTTCTTCTTTAGTTAAGACAAGTAAAGGTCTTATGATTTTTCCGCGCGAATATGGAATTCCTGAAATACCGTTAAGACCGGTTCCTTTAATCAAATTCAATAAAACCGTTTCTGCATTATCATCAGCAATATGTGCCGTAGCAATTTTTGTAAAACCTTCTTTAACTGAGAGCTTTCCAAATTCCTCATACCGAACTATTCTCCCCGCTTCTTCAGTCGATACTTTAAATCTTTTTGCAAAAGCTTTTACATTCTTCTTTACAGAATAAAAAGGAATGCCGAGTTTCTGAGTTACTTCTTTACAAAAATTTTCATCCGCAGAGGCTGCTTTTTCTCTTAATCTATGATTAATGTGAATTGCCGCAAAAGAAATCTTAAACTTCCTGCTGTATTTATTCAAAAAATGAAGAAGAAAAACAGAATCGGGTCCGCCGCTTAGTGCAATAAGAATCTTATCATCTTTTTCAATAAGATTTTTTTCATCTATAAACCTGAGTACTTTCTGCTCTGTTTTTTTCATACAATCGGAGAATTATCCTGTTTGCCTTCCATAATTCTTTCAACATATTTTCCCAGCACATCAAATTCGAGATTAACTTTATCACCGACTTTCTTATCAGAAAAAACTGTTTCCTGCCAGGTGAAAGGGATAATTCCAACACCGAACCAGTTATCTTCAAGTTCTGCAACTGTCATACTTACACCATCAATCGAAACTGAGCCAACATAAATAAGGTAGCTCTTAAATTTATCCGGAAAGGTAATCTTCATAAAATGGCTGTTTGATAATTCCTTAACCTCTTTCACAATTCCTGTAGTATCAACATGCCCAAGTACAAAATGTCCACCGAGACGTGCATCAGCTTTTAAAGGCCTTTCAAGATTTACTCTGTTTCCTACTTCAAGCATGCCTAAGTCTGTTTTCTTCAAAGTCTCTTCAATCGCATCGACTGAGAATGTCTTGTCTTCTTTTTTTACAACTGTAAGACAGCAACCGTTAACACTTATACTGCTACCTATGTCGAGATCGTCAAAAATTTTTGATGCCGAGAAAGTAAATTGAAAACCTTCGCCGGTTTTTACTTTCTTTTCTAACTTTCCTGTTTCTTCTACTAGTCCTGTAAACATATTCCCCTTGCCTTTTTTTTATTTGTAATAAAATTATTTGATCGATTCACACAAGCTGTCATTCTGAATCCCGCTTAGCGGGATGAAGAATCTAAAGTTTTAGTTGGAACTATTTCTGAGATATTTCTCCCGCCAAGGCGGGATCAATATGACAAAAAAAACATCTATGTAACATAAACTATTTATATAATTCTAAGAGAATATCATTCCCGATTTTTTCAACATTACCGATTTTTGCTTTAACAGATTTTTGTAAATTTTTTATCCCGAGATTTCCAATCACCGGAACTCCGCAACCAAGTATTTTAGGACTAATAAACATAAGCATATCGTCGAAAAGATTTTTTTTTATAAATGATGTAAAGACCTGGCTGCCGCCTTCAACTAAAACAGAAGCAATACCAATTTTATATAATTCTTTCAAAGCACTTTTCAGATTAATCTTTTCATCAGATTCTTCTTTTGCAAAAAGAACAGTCGCTCCAAGTATATTTAATTTATTGATCTTTCTCTTCCTGCCTGCATTCTTTTTAGATGTTATAACTATTAGATTTTTATCCTTATTCTTCGTAAAAATTCTATGACTTAACTTTATATTTAAACTTGTATCCAGAACAATCCTTTTAGGATTTCTTCCTTCAACAAGTCTTACCGTTAATTTCGGATCATCTTTCTCAACAGTTCCTTTTCCAACTAAAACAGCATCATACTGTGCTCTTAAACTATGAACATATTTTCTTGACGATAAAGAAGAAATCCATGCTGATTCACCGGATTTATCTGCAATTCTTCCATCAACTGTCTGGGCAGATTTTAAAGACACATAAGGTAGTTTTTTAGTTATATATTTGAAAAAAAATTTATTCAGCCCGATACATTCTTTTTCCAGGATTCCAACTTTAACATCTATTCCCGCGGATTTAAGTTTCTTAACACCTTTGCCGCTTGTTAAAGGATTCATATCGAGAGTTCCAATTACAACTCTTTTAATCTTTTCAGCAATAATTCTATCTACACAGGGAGGAGTTTTGCCATGGTGACTGCAGGGTTCAAGATTTACAAAAAGAGTTGCTCCTTCAATATTTTCTTTAGCTTTTTCTATAGCATTAATTTCTGCATGCCTGCCGCCGAATTTTTCATGAAACCCCGCTCCGAGAATCCTTTCATTCTTTACTACAACAGCTCCAACTAACGGATTTGGGCTAACACTTCCGGCTCCTTTTTTTGCTAACTCGATTGTTAATTTTATATAAGATTCATCAGTCAATTTATTGTTCCAACGCTATTTTATTTCCAGGATTTCAAAATCCATAAGTCCGGCCGGAGCTTTTACTTTTATTTTGCTTTTGACTTTATTTCCCATTAAACCCTGGCCAACAGGAGAAGTAACGGAAATTTTTCCAGCCTGGAAATCAGCTTCTTCCGGAGATACAAGTGTATACTCAAACACTTTGTTCGTTTTAAGATTTTTAACTTTTACTTTAGAGAGAATATGAACTTCCCCCTCAGGAAATTGGGATGCATCAATTACCCGCGCACGGGAGAGAACATTTTCCAGTTTGCTTATTCTAAGCTCGAACAATCCCTGTTCTTCTTTTGCAGCGTCATACTCGGCATTTTCAGAAAGATCACCGTGAGCCCTTGCTTCTGCAATTTTACTGGCAATTTCTTTTCTGCCGTTTGTTTTAAGATCCTTCAGCTCCTTCTCAAGTTCAAGAAGTCTCTCCTTGGTTAAATAAACAAATCCCTGGTCAGACATTGATCACTCTGTTTTGTTGATAAAAGTTTAAAAAAAATTACCACCGTCCCGACAAAGGACAGTGGCCATCGAAAAGTTAAAGATTTTAGTTTTCCTTGTCAAGAAAACTTTTAGAGAAGCTAAAAACTTTTAGATAAAAAACCCTATAAAAAGTTTAACTGGTTTCCTCTATCCTGCAAATAGCCCTGAAACTACAGAACCTGCATACTTTGTTTTCTCTATCTTTTAACTGAGTTAAGTGAAATTTCCCACTACTTATTGATTGAACATATCCATTAATTGAATCAAGACAGGTTTCTATTAAATCTTCTGTTAATGATTTATCAGACGATAAACTTTTAACTGGTAAGCTGCCAAAACTTTTTTCCCTGTATTTTAATGAATAAATGTTAGCACCTTCCGGTTCAAAATCTTTTTTTAGCTGGGCTTTTATTAATTCTTTTGCTGCAAACATGTATAAAGGAAGCTGTAGAGAAATTCCTGTCATTAGATCTTCATCAGTCGGTTTTTTGCCGCCGAGTTTGTAATCAATTACTCTAAAAGACTTTTCATCACTACTAATATCGATCCTATCGATTTTCCCTCTGACAAACACATCTTTTGCTTTTAAGTTTTTTACTGGTTCAGGAATCTCATAATTATCCGTAAAACCAAAACCTATTTCCAAAAATGAAGGGACAAATCCATCCTTCCGTTCTCTTTCTGCTTTTAGAAATTCATAAAGAATAGAATTTTTCCTGTTGTTATTTATGCCAAGGATTTTTTCCCTTTCATAAAAGCTCAACGGCGATTTAAAGTTAGCTTCCTCGACTTTCTTTGTCGCTAAAGAGAATAACAAATCTTCTGCATATTTATATTCTTCAGTTGAACAATTAAAAAGGACAATATTTTTATTTCTTAATTGAGTATAAAATTCATAAAGCAGATTATGCAGGATGCTTCCCATTTCCAGGGCTTCAATTTCTTCAACCGGTTCATCAAGCTGTTCAAGTTTTAATATTCTTTCTGCAAAATATTTGTATGGACATTTCGCATAAGTTTCTAATTGTGATGTCGAGAATCTGTTGTTCTTCAAACCGGAGAGCCAATCTTTTTCAATTTCTTTCAAAGATTCATAAATATCTCCTGTAAAAGCAGAAGAAGCAAACGGATCTTTAGTTCTCAAATCATTTATCGAAATTGATTGCTGTAATTTTTCAAGATTTACAGGGATCTTTTTCTCATCATATTTTTCTTTGATAGAATCGACTCCGATAAATCCTGCTGCCCGCAGAAGTTCATCTTTGGAATATATTTTATTGAGATAGTCTGTTTCTTTTTTTTCAGTAATTCCAAAAAGATTTTTAAACTCAGTTAAGAAATTTGATTGCACAAGTTCTCTTATCTCTTCACTTAAAGGATGTGTGAGATATAATTTTTTCTTCCACGAACATAAAGACTGATAAAAATGATATCTCTCTTCTATTTGATGATTCTGTTCCTGTCTTGAAAATGAACCGGATAAAAATACTTCCGGCATATAACGCGTCGGCAAATCTCCATCACATAAACCGCAGATAAAAAGATAATCAAATTCAAGTCCGCGAATTTCATTTAATGTCGTTACCTGGATTCCATAGCCCGGTTTTTCTTTAATATTATATCTTGCGGAAGCAACTGCGGTTCTAATTTGATTTAGAAAAAACTTAAGTGAGAACTTTGTTTCCTTTGAATATTCAACTTCAAGCAAATCTAAAATTTCATTAACGGTTTCTATAAAAGTATCGAGAGCCTTAATATTCTTCTCTACCAATTCGCTATTATCATTAAGTACGTTTTCACTAACGTTAAGCTTAAAGATTAAATCCATAAACCGGCTTCGGAATTCTTTTACAGTTAATTTTACTTGGAAAGATTTTAAATGAGAAAAAAGATTCCTGATGGAAATTAGCGCTTTGTTATAAGTTTCTTTACTTAGTTGAAATCTCTCATCGGGATCTTCATTTTCCGTTTTCCTGGAAAGTACATCCTGGAGCGTGTTTATCCATCGCTCATAACCGGAAAGAACTTTTAAATCTGCAGATGCTTTTAGCAAACTTGAGAGATCAATATTTTCTATGTTAAGAAAACTATTGCTCAGCGCACGAAAGATACTTTTGTAATAATAATCGTTCTCTTGAATCTCTAAGAAATTTATCAAAGCAACAACAGGTGGAGAATTACTTAATGAAAACCTGTCTGTGAGATTATATGGCAACCCGTATAAAGGGAAAAGGTCCCTTATAATTGGTGAATATTTTTGAATCAGGTTAAAGACGATACAAATTTTATCCGGCTCGACATTTTCTGCTGTAATAAGATTCTTGATTTCTTTCGCTACCAAAGCGACTTCTGTTTCCCTGTTTCTTGCTGTTATTGAAGTTAATTTTCCGGAAAAAGAAGTTTGTTTCTCTTTCTTCTTCAGAAATAAATCTTTTCTTACAGTTGAAATAAAATTATTAAAATCCCCTTGCGATAATTCCTTAATTTCTGTGAACCCTTTTTTCTTTAGTCTTGAATAACATTTATCGAGATGTGAGAAGATCAAAGGATTGTAATCATAATAATCAAAAGTTAAAAAAAGCCTGCAATTACTTACAAAAGAAGTAAGATCAATAATTTCGATTTCGGGAGCTGTGAATTCATCAAAACCATTTATTATAACAAGATCAGCTGAAGGATATAGTTCCCTGAATCTTTCATTAAATTCTATCGGGGTAAGCTTAATTAATTCCGAGTATATATCGCCAATTTCTTTTAATCCCAGCTGGTTTAGTTTTTTTTGATATAAACTATAAATGGCGGAAATGTCTTCTGCTTTTCTTTTCTCGAGAGAAACGAGATTCCTGCTTTCTGCTTTTAAAGATTCGGGTGTAATTCCCTGTCTTTTATATTCTGAGATTACATTCCTGATTCTCTCGAGGGTTCCTGAAGGAATTTCCCATGAATAATTTGAAAAATATTTTGGTTTGCTTTCCTGGAAACTTTGTCTTAACAATACTGCGGCAGCGGCATCACTTAAAATTTTTAGTCCGGCTTTTTTATCCCTCGAAAAAAGTTTTGTGGAAAAAGTGCCGAGTGTTTCAAGATTAATTTCAGAAACTGCTTTTGAAAGAACTAAAGAAATTATTTCTTTTTTAAGAGATCGGCTCTTCCTGTTTGTAGGAACGATAATCAGCAGTCTTTCAAGCTGATTTGATTTTATTAATGTGTCTATCTCAAAATCAATATCGACATTCTTTTCTATATTCTTTGTTAAAATCATTTTTCTAAAATTAAATCTAAATTGGATTTTCTTATCTGTTTCTCTATATCAAGTTTAAGAAGTTTAACAACTTCATTAAATTCTTTTATCGCTGACTTTTTATCTTTAACCACGACAGACTCAAGCTCAATAAAATTTCCCAGCTTTTTTATTTTATCGAAATGTATCCTGGTATTTTTATATAAGTATAAAATCCTTTCCTTTTCAACTACAGCTTTTATCTTAAAAATATCGTTAAAAAATTCCTCTGCTGAATTATTGCTTATCTTAAGAACATCATAATTAGAAACCCTGTCCTTGGATTTTTCATCTCTTAAATATTTTATCAGGGAATCTCTGCCGTTTTCTGTCCTGAGCTTAAGCAAACCTTTCTTAGTTTCATAATAAACATCTTTTTGATTAAGTAATCCTTTTGGTTTCATTCCAATCGATTTCAGGATGTTTTCATACTTCCCGAAGGAAGGAATTTTTATCTTTATCTCAATATTGGACTCCATTCGGAATGTTATTTAATCTTAATTTGTGATTCATAAAGCTATTGAATTTTTCTTAATGTTGAGTATATTAAAAAGAAAAAAAATATAGTTTTATGAAAAAGCTTCTTGTAGCTGTAATATTACTAATTCCCTCCTTAATTGTAAACGCTCAGGGCATTGGCGAGCTGGCACCCGAAAAGAAACCAACAGTTTTCCCGGATAATGTCTTAGGGCTTGATATAATGTTCAGTGACGGCGGTTTTGGCTTTGGTGGATTTTACAGGCGTCAGTTATCAAATACTGTAACCGGCTTTGTTGATATATCAATGTCTGAGGCAAAAGATGAAAGGGAATTCACATACACTTACCAGGATTATTATGGTTATATAGACACGTATACTCTTGGTAAAGTAAACAGAATTTTTCTTGTCCCACTTAATTTTGGACTTCAATACAGGCTTTTTAAAGATGTAATTTTCGAAAATCTGCGTCCTTACATTAACGCAGGTGTTGGACCTACTTTTGTTGTAACAACTCCTTACGAACGAGAATTCTTTAATGCATTTGGTTATGCAAATACAAAAGTAACTCTCGGCGGTTATTTTGGGTTCGGTGCTAATTTTGGATTGGATAAATCGAGCCTTGTAGGAATAAATTTAAGATACTACGTTGTACATTTTTTTGATCATGGAGTGGAAAGCCTTATGGGAAAATCGAGAAAAGATATTGGTGGAGTTTACCTTACAATTAATTTGGGTATAATGTATTGATCGCAGAAATCCCTGCGTTCAGCGGGTATAAAGAGGACACATTTAATTTCATAGAAGAACTCTCGAAAAATAACTCGCAACAGTGGTTTGCAGAAAACAAAGAGAGGTACAACAATTCTGTTGTTCTGCCTTCAAAATCTCTCATTCTTGCTCTCGCTCCCTTCTTCAATCAACTTGAACCGAAGATAAACACAGAACCAAAATTTGATAAAACTTTAATGAGGATAAATAAAGATTACCGTTTTTCAAACGGTGCGCCTTACCGGAACTATTTTCTTGTTCATTTCAGAAGATTTAAAGACGACAGCGAGTTTTATGTTTATATTAGTAAAGATGGAATTGAATATGGTCTTTATGTAAATAATAATCTTGGCAATGAATTATTCTTCAATAAAAACTTGCCCGGGCACAGAGATGAACTTATAGAGACTTTCAAAAGATTTGAATTGAACGGTAAGTTTGATTTTTATCAAATGCACAAATCTAAACCGGGGCTTGTAAAAAGAAATTTTAATATTGAAGAAGATTTCGATAAAATGGCGCGGACAAAAGATATTCTATTACAAAAGGAAATGGATAAAAGTTCCGGGATTATTTATACTTCTGATATTTTGTTAGAAATTATAAAAACATTTTCGCAGCTTTATACAATTTATTGCTTCTGTATTTCGCAAAATCCGCTTCATCTTGTCGAAACTTTTGAAAATCAAATTGGAATAATTAAGTAGTTAGAAGCCTGTATTTTCAACCTCTAAGCTGCCTTCCACTTAATCGTACATCCAATTGAAAAAGTCTCCGGGACTGAAATTTCTTTTCCTTCAAGAAGCTCATCGATTGCACTTTTTAAATATTTGCTCACGACTTTTTCTGGTTCACGCCAGTTATCATCGATCTTTCCGTGATAAGCTAATTTACGTTCATTGTCGAATAAAAATGTTTCCGGCGTATGTGTAGCACCATAAGCTTCAGCAATTTCCTGATCTTCATCTCTTAAATATGGAAAATTAAAATTTTTCTTTTTAGCTCTTTCAACCATGTGATCGAAAGAATCATCGGGATAATTTGTTAAGTCGTTTGCATTAATTGCAACGATTGAAACGCCTTTATCCTTATAATCATTTTGAAGAGCAATTATTCTCTCTTCGTACGCCTGAACATAAGGACAATGGTTGCAGCTAAAAATAACTATCAAGGCTTTACTCTCTTTAAAAGATTCTAAAGAATATTTCTTTCCATCTGTAGCCGGAAGATTAAAACCAGGCGCTTCAGAACCAATCTTTAATTTTGATGTTGCCATTTTATCTTCTCCTTTGCATTCATAAACTTTGGTAAATGATTCAAGTTATAAGTAAATTTTAACACTTTATCATCAACTTTGTTTTAATATAATAAGATGAACTCAACACAAGATATAGAATTTTTAGAAAAGGTCAATAACCTGTACGAGAACTACCGTGAAAAAACTATTAATCACAGGCGGTTCAAACATTCAGATGTAAAACCTCTTTTATTAAACTTAGAGAAAAAAGATTTTACAGTTAATAAAGCCGGAGAATCCGTACAACACAGAGAGATTTACTTAATAAAATGGGGCAACGGAAAAACAAAAATATTTCTCTGGTCACAAATGCATGGCGATGAACCGACGGCAACAATGGCTTTGTTGGATTTATTCAATTTTCTCAGCAGTAATGATGAATTCAACTATTTCAGAAATCTTATAAAAGATAAATTGGAATTATGCTTTATGCCGGTTGTTAATCCTGACGGAATGGAACTTTACCAGCGAAGAAATGTTTTTGAGATCGATATAAACAGGGATGCCGTCAAACAACAAACCCCCGAAAGCAGGCTGTTGATGAACACTTTCAAAAATCTTAAAGCAGATTTCGGTTTTAATCTTCATGATCAAAGCACAAGATATTCTGTCGGTTATAGTCAAAATCCTGTTACTTTAGCTTTTTTGGTTCCAACTGTTGATTATGAAAAAAGTCTCTCGCCAAAAAGAGAAGATGCAATGAAACTTGTTTCGGGAATATTTAAGAATATCTCTCACTTTATTCCCGGAAATATTGCAAAATATTCAGATGAATTTGAACCAAGAGCATTTGGAGATAACTTTCAGAAATTGGGAACGCGGACAATTTTAGTGGAATCAGGTGGCTATAAAAATGACACTGAAAAACAGCATATAAGAAGAATGAATTTCCTCACTTTGCTTTCAGCATTTAAAAGTATTGCAGAAGAATCTTATAAGACAGAAAAGATAAAAACTTATGATGAAATTCCTCTCAATGAAAAATTTATATTGGATCTCGTGCTAAGAAATCTTACAATAAAAGAAAAAGATAGTGAGCGTATTGTTGATATAGGAATTAATAAAGACGAAGTAAACTGGAATAATGCCAAGGGATTCTATCTTAAATCTTCTCTTGAAGATATGGGTGATCTTTCCAACTTTTTTGGTTATGATGAATTTAATTTAACAGGACTGGAAGTAACTAAAGGAAAAACTTATCCGAATGTTTTTAATTCATTATCTGAAATAGAAAAAACGAATTTCAGTAAACTTTATGAAGAAGGTTATACGAATGTTATTCTTAAAGATAATGTAACTAAACCCGGGCCAATTAAAATTCCTTTGAATATTTATATTCAAAACACTCCTGAAGAATCTGAAAAAATCATGTTAACCGAAATTGCTAATCTTATTATTAAAAAAGATGGAAAGGTAAGGTATGTGATTGTCAATGGATTTTTAATCAATCCTGAAAAAATCGATTTTAAAAATTGTAATGCACTCGTATTAAAACCGTAATTCAAAAAATTATGTTTCTTCCTACCTTTTTATCAATATTAAATAATCAAATCGAATTAAACTCAGAATTCAGGAAAAATACTTTCCCATTTCTTGATATGCTTTACAATTTTGCTTTACGAATGACAGGAAACGAAAATGATGCCGGCAAACTTACAGTCGAAACATATCTGAGAGCCTTCCGTTTTTACGATCATCTTGATGAGAAAACTGATCTTAAATCATGGATGTTTAAGGTTATTAAAAAAGCTTATGAAGACCTTTATGGAAAATTTCAAAATAAGAAAGAAATAAAAAACACTTCCGAAATTTCAGAAATGCTTTCCTCTCTTCCCGTGGAATTAAAAACAGTGCTTATACTTTCCGACATTGAAAACTTTACTGATGAAGAAATAGTTGCCTTCACTGATTGCCCTTTGCCTGTTGTAGAAGAAAGACTGAAAGAGGGGAGAAAAATTCTTTTCAAAAGTTTTAATCGAGATTCCAGGGAAATGAAGGATAATGAAATTCAATCTTACATTAAAAAGTCAATAGTGGAAGAGCTAAAGACAGAACCAACTCCTGGAAACGTTAAAAAGAAGATACTTATAAAGATAAAGTAAGCTCCCGCTATTTACAGATATAGAAAATTGCTAAATTATCCTGCATAAAGTATCCGGTATTTTTTCCGTTGAATTTGAAAATCAATTTTAGATTTTAAACAAAAAGAGGTTGTATGTTCAATATAAAAAATATTTTATTGCCTACTGACTTTAGCGCTTTGTCTTTATCAATTTCCGGCTATGCTGAGGACCTGGCAGAACAATATTCCGCAAAACTTCATCTTCTTCATGTTCTTGAAAAAACTCCGCCTATTCTTACAATACATTCATTGGATTTATCGGAAGAAAAGATCATAAAAAGTATTGATGATGATGCAAAGTTAAAACTTGAAAAAGCTGTTGAAAAAATCAGTAAGAAAAAAAATATAGAAATTGTGCCTGTAATCCGTAAAGGAATAGATTACGATGAAATTATAAAGTATGCGGAAAAAGAAAAAATCGATTTAATTGTCATCGCAACTCATGGCAGAACCGGAATTCTTCACACTTTACTCGGCAGCGTTGCCGAAAAAGTTATAAGATATTCTAAAATTCCGGTTTTGGTGACAAAAGTGAAAGATATATCGAAGGCTCAATAACCTTGATTGTCGGAGCTATCTTCGATATATTTAAAGTTGAATTTGAAAAAAGGATAATAATTGGCTAGGATTAAAAACGTTGAGGCTTTCTGCAGTTTCTGCAACGGCTTAAGAAAAATGGAATTAGCCGGAGAAGTAACCGGGAGCGAAAACAAAAGATGGGCAAAGTGCAAAAAGTGCAAGCATACTATGGTTATTGATTTAATCGAGGATGTAAAAGAAACGAAAGTTTCCCTTGAAGGAATAGAAAACGATGATTGCATAAAATATTCTCCGCAGAAATCTTATGAAATCGGTCAGTCAATTTATCATGAAAACTGGAACGACTTTGGTAAAGTAGTAGCGAAGGAAATTCTTTCGAATGGGCATAAATCAATTGCCGTCGAGTTTCAAAAATCTGGACATAAGAAATTAATTGAATCTTTAACAACTTAAAAAAACCACAAAGCGAGGTGAATTTTTTTGGTAGGTATATCCGTTGGTGAAAACGAATCTATTGATAAAGCTTTAAGAAGATTTAAGAAAAAATACGAGAGATCCGGGGTTCTTAAAGAATATAAGAAGAGAACTTTCTTTGTAAAGCCTTCTGTAAAGAAACGAATGGAAAGATTAAAGGCTCTGCGAAGAGCTCACCGTGTGGAAAACATGGAAGTATAGAAAACACGAAATAGTTTTTCTGCCTCTTTAACAAGAGGCATTTTTATTTTAAATCACTCACCATCAGCTACATTGCGTGTTAGTGGCTGCTCTCTTTTT
>Ga0210099_1000268_pt1 | contig 18176 bp, 16 predicted proteins | sample Joice_ThreeSqA_D_4_FD_184872 | JGI IMG/M metagenome (GOLD analysis project Ga0210099, IMG submission 184872) | Wetland microbial communities from San Francisco Bay, California, USA, that impact long-term carbon sequestration - Joice_ThreeSqA_D2... | ecosystem: Environmental > Aquatic > Marine >...
TTATGGCCTTCGGAAAAAGAGCCCCGCCTGATGTCGCTGGTCCCCTCCATTCATATTGCCATCCTGGAAGCCGACAAAATATTCAGCTCGTTTTTGGAGGCCATGCAAAAAGAGCAATGGTCGACTAAAATGCCCACCAATGTCGTGTTGATATCCGGGCCCTCCAAAACAGCAGACATCGAAATGACCCTGGCCTTTGGTGTGCACGGACCCAAAGAATTGATTGTGCTGATATTAGAGAAATAAACAGACTTTATCCAGTCCCATCCTTTTCCCCGGAGAATGGCCGCACAAGGCCTCCATAGCAATGTGTGCTGGTAACTAAACCCAACCTGTTAATGCCGCTATAGCAGTAAAAAAGCGCGTTTACAGTTAATTCTTTTCCCCTTTTCATTTTTAACTTGTTTTTTTTACCTTTATCGCGGTAAAAATAACCTGTAACCAATAAAGATGCAGGTTCAAAATCCCTTTTGACTACCTTTTTACCGCGTAAGCGGTAATACGGAGGAAAAATGGCACATAACCTCGACGAAATCGTTTTATTTCATCGAAAACAAAGCGGACTTTCCAGAAAACAGCTGGCAGATTTGTCCGGAGTTGGAAAGACAGTGATTTACGATATCGAGAAAGGAAAGGAAACAATCCGGTTTGTTACGCTGTTCAAGGTGCTCAAGGCTTTGAATATAACAATTAAATATGAAAGCCCGCTCATGGAGATTTTCAATGAGGAAAGCTGAAGTTTGCATGCATGGAAAAGTGGCCGGTGTGTTGGAAGTAATCGAAGAAGACAAATCCTATCGCTTTTCGTATCTACAAAACTATGAGGGACCTTCGATTTCCCTGAACATGCCGGTTGAAAAAAAGGAGTTCATATTCGATCAGTTCCCTCCGTTTTTTGACGGGCTGTTACCTGAAGGTATTCTGCTGGATGGCCTTCTAAAACAGCGCAAAATTGATAGATATGATTATTTCAGTCAGCTAATAGCGGTGGGCAGTGATCTGGTTGGTGCCGTAACCGTCAGGGAGAAAAAATGACAAACCGCTGCCCAATTACCTATGAAGAATGCGGCAAAAAAAAATATTCAGACAGGGGATTGAAAAGGATCTCTCCAAAACTGAATAAGTTAAATGATTTCCCGTACTCTGCTGACGAGCAGGTAAAGGAAGCCGTGGCCCGGGCAAGTAAAATGTCGATTCAGGGTGTTCAACCAAAATTAAGCGTTAAATTAAATATCAAAAAAGAAATATTTGAAATTGTGGATACCGGCGGTCATTATATTTTTAAGCCCCAGACAATGTCTTATAAGGAAGTCCCTGAAAATGAAGATCTGACCATGCGGCTGGCAAAGTCAATCGGGATAGAGGTCCCGGTACATGGCCTTTTGTATTCCAGGGATGGGTCACTCACCTATTTTATTAAACGATTCGATAGATTTGGCAGAAACCAAAAGATTCCGGTGGAAGATTTTGCACAACTTTCCCAAAAAAACAGGGAAACAAAATACAGTTCATCCATGGAGAAAGTTGCTTCCATCATTGATGAGTTTTGTACTTTCCCGGCATTAGAAAAATACAAGCTATTTAATCTTACATTGTTCAGCTATTTAATAGGCAATGAAGATATGCATCTGAAAAATTTCTCAGTGATCAGGCGCGGTATAAAGGTGGAATTGTCGCCGGCTTATGATCTGTTGAATTCAACCATTGTTATAAATTCCGGAGAAGAACTTGCCCTTCCGCTCAACGGAAAGAAAAATAAGATTTCAAAAGATGATTTCATTGACTATTTTGCCAAAAGACGTTTGGGTTTAACACCAAAATTAATTGATCAAACCTTTCAGCGAATAGCAAAGGCTTATCCCCAATGGATAGATTTGATTCAAAAAAGTTTCCTCTCCACCAAAATGAAAAACAACTTTTTAGAATTGCTTCGTTCACGCTATCAGTTGCTGAAAATATGAATAGAAGCTGTTTCAAAATTAGGATTTTGGTTCAATCCTCCAAAGGCGGACAAGGGTCGCGGCGGGGCCGAGTTTCCCCGCGTTGCGGGATGACCCGTCTGATCCTATCCTCTTGGTGGGCCTAAAACAGCAGGCATACATCAGTATTTCGAGGATTTTAAACGAGGCACCAATCCGCCAAAGGCGGAGGCCAAAAGACAATTTTGAAACAGCTTCTAATAAAACGAAAATTTAAAATTATTAGTGAAAGAGACTACTACACCTCCCATTCGTCTGGCATGGACCATCTGGGGATTCGGCGCCACCTTTTATCTGATGGGGTTTTTCCAGCGTGTCGCCCCGGCCGTAATGACTGCCGAACTCATGCAGGAGTTTAACCTCAACGCCACCGCCTTGGGTAATTTATCCGCCTTCTATTTTTACAGTTATGTGTCGATGCAAATCCCCACCGGAATCCTGGCAGATATCTGGGGGCCGCGGCGGCTTTTAACTGCCGGTGCCTTTGTGGCCGCTGTCGGTGCGTTGCTGTTTGCCATGGCCCCGACCATTTTTTGGGCCTACCTTGGCCGGTTTTTAATCGGGGGTGCCGTAGCGGTTGCCTTTGTGGGCAACCTGAAATTAGCCAGCGAATGGTTCCCGGCCCGCTATTTTGCCATGGTATCAGGGGCTGCCCTGTTTTTTGGTATTGTCGGAGCAGTCTTTGCCGGAACACCGTTGCGGATTCTGGTCGTCGCCTTTGGCTGGCGCAACACCATGCTGGTATCAGCAGCGGTAACATTTATGATCTGCGCCGGGGTGTGGGTGATTGTCAGAGATTACCCCGGCGAAAAAGGCTACGCGGGTTTTACCGATGCTGCCGCCGCCAGGGGAGAAAACTCACGCCAACGGATTTTTGCCGGTATCGTCGAGGTCCTGCGTTATCCCAATACCTGGCTGCTGTTCGTGATTCCGGGCGGTCTCGTCGGCTGTGTGCTGACCTTTGGCGGCCTCTGGGGGGTTCCTTATCTTAGCACCCATCATAACCTGCCCACCACCCAGGCCGCCGCCTTAAATTCCGCCCTGCTGGTGGCCTGGGCCATCGGAGGACCCATATTCGGCGGGCTTTCCGATCGCATCGGCCGCCGCAAACCGCTTTACTTCCTCGGATACGCGCTGGCGGTCATCGGCTGGTCTATTATTTTGTTTATCCCGAATTTACCCATTTTTTTGCTTGCAGCCCTGCTGGTAATAACGGGCTTTGCATCGGGTTGCATCATTATCAGCTTTGCCTTTGCCAAAGAGTCCGTGCCGGCACACCTGGCCGGCACGGTTAACGGTGTGATCAACATGGGCGTGATCTCAGGCCCGACACTGCTGCAGCCCGCCGTGGGCTGGATGCTGGATCGATACTGGACTGGCGCCCTGCTGCAAGGCGTCAGGGTTTATGATCTGGCAGCCTACCGCGCCGGCTTCCTGCTGATGCTGGTGTGGGCCCTGCTGTCTTTGATATTGCTTTTTTTCACCCGGGAAACCCGCTGTACCCAATTGAGTTGAACTCAATCGGGAGTTATTCGTGGTTTACCATTCTACCGGAATTTATCTTGATCCACTGAGCATTTGTTTGATACAAGATTAGATGGCAGAGGACAGATGACAGAAGGCAGATGACAGAAAGCAGACGTCTTACGGCAGGACTTGGTAGGTTCCAAGTTTCAGTGACTGATGATAAGAAGGTCCCCTGAAACCTGACACCTGACACCTGAAACCTCAATATCACCAAGAATCTCACTTTTTATCCAGTTTATTATATTTAATCACAATAGAGGACCAGCATGAAAGTCGCATTCATCGGTATGGGAACAATGGGCGTCGGAATGGCGATTAACATCCTCAAGGCCGGCCATGAAGTCACGGTGCATAACCGCACCCGGGAAAAAGAAGAACGCCTGGCTGCGGAAGGCGCCGTGCGTGCGGCATCTCCCAAAGAGGCGGCAGCGGGCGCGGAGATCATTGTCATCTGTGTCAGCGATACTCCGGATGTTGAAGGCATCATCCTGGGAGATGCGGGCGTCATTCACGGAGCCCCGCAAGGCTCCATTGTTGTGGATATGTCCACCATCAGCCCGGCCGCTACCCGCCGCATGGCTGCAATGCTCGCAGAAAAAGGCGTCGGCATGCTGGATGCGCCGGTATCCGGCGGATCTGAAGGCGCTCGGAACGGATCCCTTTCCATCATGGCCGGCGGTGAGGCCGCCGTCTTTAAAAAGGCATTGCCCATTTTGGAGACCATGGGAAAAACCATCACCCATGTGGGATCCATCGGGGCCGGCCAGGTTACCAAAGCCATCAATCAGATTGTGATCGCCGGAACATATCTGACCATGGCCGAAGGACTGGCGATTGGCATGCAAGCCGGACTCGATATGGGAAAAGTGCTCCAGGCCATTGGCGGCGGAGCCGCCAGCTCATGGGTTTTGCACAATCGCGGCCAAAATGTCATCAACAACACCTATCCGCTCGGGTTCCGTCTCAGCCTGCACCATAAAGATCTCAATATCGCCCTGGATACGGCCCGTGAACTGGGGGTCACCCTTCCGGCCACAGCCCTGGTGGCCCAGATTGAAAACGGGCTGATTGAACGCGGATTTGGTGATGATGACGTTTCCGCCATTGCCCGTGCCATAAGGAAGCAGTCGGACCTGGACTAGCGAGTTACGGGTTACGCGGTGCGGGTTACGCGTTACTGTTACGGGTTGCGGGTTGCGCGGTTGGATATTCTGACTTTCAGACGCGCAGCGCGCAACAGTTCAAGCAGGCACGAAATATATAGAAATCAAATAGCTTCAACCTGACAGGGAGATAAATACGATGACATATGAGACAGCATTTTCAATGGATACATCCAGTATTAAATACGGCCCCGGCGTTACCCGGGAGGTTGGATGGGATATGCAAGAACAGGGCGCGCGCCGCGTAATGGTCGTGACCGATCAGAATATGACAGAAAGTGAGGCGGTTTCCGTCGCCCTTGAATCGTTGCGCCAACAGGATATCGATGCCGTGCTTTTCGACCGGGCCAGTGTGGAGCCGACGGATATCTCCTTTAAAGAAGCCATCAAGTTTGCGGAAGACGGAAGCTTTGACGGATTTGTGGCCGTCGGCGGCGGTTCCAGCATGGATACCGCCAAAGCGGCCAATCTCTATTCTACCTACCCGGCGGAACTTATGACCTACGTAAATCCGCCCATCGGCAAAGGCACTCCCATACCGGGCCCCTTGAAGCCCCTGGTGGCAGTGCCCACCACAGCCGGCACCGGCAGCGAGACCACCGGTGTGGCCATTTTTGATTATTTAGAAATGAATGCCAAGACCGGTATCGCCCACCGCGCCCTGCGACCGGTCAAAGGCCTTATCGATCCCAACAATACACGGTCGCTGCCCAAAATGGTGGCAGCCTGCACCGGGCTGGACCAGTTGACCCACGCCCTGGAGGCGATGACCGCATTACCTTACAGCCAAAGACCGGCACCCGAGCACCCCAAAATGCGGCCGGCATACCAGGGTGCCAACCCCATCAGCGATATCTGGGCCTCACGGGCGATTGAAATGATTGCCAAAAACCTGGTGCGCGTCATCGAAGATCCGTCGGATGACGCCGCGCGCGGAGAAATCCTGCTGGCCGCCACCTATGCCGGGATCGGATTCGGAAACGGCGGTGTCCATCTGGCTCACGGCATGTCCTATCCTGTATCGGGCACGGTTCGTGAGTATGTACCCGAAGGCTACCCGCCCGGCCACCCGATCGTACCCCACGGCATGGCCGTCGTTCTGCATGCGCCTGCCGTCTTCAGGTTTACCGCTTCAGCCAACCCGCAGCTGCATTTACGCGCTGCACGGCTGATGGGCGCGGACATCTCCGGTGCCCGTCCGGAAGAAGCGGGGCAAGTACTTTCAAAAGCGGTTGTGGACTTGATGCGTAAAGTCGGCATGCCCAACGGCTTGGCCGCTGTCGGATTCGGGCCCGAAGATGTCGACAAGCTTGTCGAAGGAACCCTGCCCCAGCACCGCGTGACAAAACTGTCCCCGCGCCCGGCCAGTGCCGAAGATTTGAAGCAATTGTTCCTGGATTCAATGACGCTGTGGTAAAAGACAGATAACAGATGACAGAGGACAGATGTCAGATGTCAGATGTCAGAAGACAGATGACAGAACTCAGAAAAAAGATGGCGGAGGACAGATGGCAGCCCTCAGGGGATCGAGTACAAAGACGGATGACGGATTCAATACTTTTTTAAGCTTTTATGAAAATTAGAGGATGTCCCCTATATCTACGAGCCGTAGCCTTTGACGGGGTAGCGCCCTGCCGCAAGTCAGCTTTTGACCAGGGTGTACGTCACCCCCAGGCTATCGCAGATACGCTTGACCAGGTTGACCGCCAGTGCCTGATCTGCGGCTTTGGCCTCTTTATCGGCCATAACAACCAGCCGGGTCTTGCCGCCGGGAAGAGCGGTGGCCTTGATGCTGACGAACTGGCCGCCCTTATCGGCTTCCAGCAGAAAACCCTTGTCGTCCTTCTTGGTGATCTTCAGGCTCGCGTCGCCACCGGCCACACGGTCGGCGGCAGCATACACATTCGCTGCGCTCGATGCGACATCCGCCGTCGCCGTGTAGCGATGTTTGTCCTCGTAGTAAACGACAGCAACAGGGATGGCGGCAACGCACCCCGCCAGTGTGATCAGCGCTGAGGCGATTACGAATGCCGCAGCCGATCGAACCACCCATTCTTTCCGATTCTCAAATTTTTGACCCAACATATTACACCTCCTTTGGCTAAGGACTAATAACAGGCAGCGAGCCGTCAGTCGCGCCGCATGATTCTTTGGACGGGCAAGCATTCGATACCGGCAGACACCGCCCAAGGCCGGCTCACGGCCCGGGAAGCCATCCTGCAGCAGCCTTTTAAAAGCGGTAGCTGAAGTTCAGGTTAAAGGCCTGGACGTAATTGGTGTCGTACTCGCCTTCGAGATCTCCTGCGAGCGGCCCTCCTTCGCGGTTGATCTTGGCTTTGCCGATGTCGATCAGTGTGTAGGCGGCGCCGATCGAAATATCCCTGCTCCAGTCGTACTGCACGCCGGCGGCATAGCGATAGGTTTCGTCCAAAGGCAGCAGGGGACCTCGATCGCTGCTGCTGTCAATGGGCGAGCTGTCGTAGCCGAACCCAGCCATCAGCAGCCAGGGGACGGCTACGCGGTAATGGACCCCGACCCCGATATGATAGGTGTCCTGGTAGTTCAGATTCTTGGTGACTGTGTTGCTGTCGGACACTGTAATCTCGGGATCGCCGAATTCGCTCCAGTCCTGCCAGTTGACCGAGCCCACCAGCGCGAGTTTGTCGGTGAAAGCATGATAGACCCCGATCGCCACCTGCATGGGGATCGTGGTCTCGATTTTCAACCGGGCATCCATCAGCCCGGATGCATTCAGAGCGGCCCCCAGTATGGTGCCGTCGAGGTTTTTGAACTGCAATTTGTCCTTGAAATCCAGGTCGACCTGGGAGACGTAAGTGATACCCAGGCGGGTTTGCGGGCTCAATTCGAACAGCGCGCCGAGGTTATACCCGTAGCCCACGTCCGTGTCATCGTACTTGAGGCGGCCGTCCCCGGGCTCCAGCAACGTGTTGACGGCCACCCGCTCGCTAAGCGCGCCGTAGACCAGGCTGACGCCGCCGCCGACCGACAGCCACGGGGCGATCCGGTAGCCGATGGTCGGGTTGATTGCCGCCGTCGTGTAGCTGCCCTTTTGGACGTAGTATTTGCCGGCCCATTCGTTGGAGTAGCTGACTGCGCCACCGAAATAAGACCCTACCCCCAATCCCAGTTTTAAATCCGGGTTTAGGCTTTGCACGTAATACAGCGACGGGACGGCACTAAAATTACCGGCGTTGCCACCGTCATTGCCGCCGAAGGTGGCGTTTTGCACATCGAACTTCATGTTTGGAAAGAAGCCCACGATGCCGCCTTGCACCTGGGAGCGATCCAGCTTGGTCATCGCGGCCGGGTTGCCGGCGGCCGTGGAGGCATCGAGCCCCGCGGCTTCGCGCCCGGCGCCGCCCACCCCCATGTCGGGGGTCGCCTGCTCGTATAACCAGAGCCCGCCGGCATGGGCCGACGCAGTCACCAGAATTACGAACAATATTGATAGGAACGCGCTGCGACCATGCTTCTTCATAATAGCCTCCTTTTACTTAAGTTGATCCTTTTTTTTATTTTCGACCCGCCTGCAGCTCCTGAGCGCAAGCGATGGCGGGCATGAATTCGATACCGGTAAAATGGCGGCGGCAGGTGGCGGCACGGCGGAATGCTGTGATCCGGCCGGATAAATTACCTTCAGACTCACGCCGTAAACAGCTTCATTGAAAATTCGGATTGACATTCCGAATTTTCAATGATATCTCTGATCCATGATTGATCGCCCCGTGTATCTGAACCAGCTGTCCCAGGCAATCAGACGCTCCCCGATAACAGCTCTCGTCGGTCCCAGGCAGTGCGGAAAAACAACGCTCGCCCGTCTGTTTGCGAAAGAGAGTACCACTACCTTCTTTGATCTTGAATCCCAGCTTGATCTAAACCGCCTCCAAAATCCGCAACTGATGCTCGGCTCCTTAAAAGGTCTCGTGATCATTGATGAAATTCAGGCAATGCCCACGCTTTTTCGCGTTTTGCGAGTACTGGTCGACCGTCCTGAAAGCAAGACCCGGTTTCTTATCCTGGGGAGTGCATCACTCGACCTTGTGAAGAATGTTTCCGAGACTCTTGCCGGTCGCGTCGAATTCGTCGATCTCTCCGGTTTTGGTCTCCACGAAACTGGGCCCGGCAGCTCCAATGTTGTTTGGCTCAGGGGCGGTTTCCCCCGCTCTTTTCTTGCTCGAAGTGACGAAGACAGTCTCGCCTGGCGCGAAGGCTTCATTCGAACCTTCCTGACTCGCGACATCCCCCAGCTCGGTATCTCGATTCCGCCCGCGGCCATGCGTCGTTTCTGGACGATGTTGGCCCATTATCACGGTCAAACCTGGAATGCCTCGGAGCTCGGCCGTTCTCTCGACCTGTCGGATAAAACAGTACGCTCTTATCTGGACATCCTCACAGGAACCTTTATGGTCCGGCAACTCCAGCCGTGGTACGAAAATCTCCGTAAGCGTCAAGTCAAAGCACCCAAGATATACCTTCGGGATTCGGGCCTCCTTCACGGTTTGCTTAACCTTCCCGATTTTCAGACTCTGCAAGGCTATCCCCGGGTAGGGGCATCGTGGGAAGGCTTTGCCATCGAACAGCTTTTGCAGATCATTAAGCCGCCCCAGGCGTTTTTCTGGGCCACCCATAGCGGTGCTGAAGTTGACCTTTTTTTGATCTTTCACGGCCACCGATATGGAATTGAATGCAAGTTCAGCGAAACGCCTAAAATAACCAAATCTATGAACCAGGCCCTTGAGAGTCTGAACCTCACCCATCTATGGATCATCTACCCTGGAGAGCATCCTTATCCCCTTTCAAAGCAGATATCCGTCTGGCCGATGAAAGATATCGTCACCCTGCCAGAGCAGCTTCGTTAACTCGCACCCCTTTATCGAGCCAGTTGTCCCATCGGCGCCCGCAAACCTTCAGGCTTCGCAACTGGAAGCAGTGGGTTTTAACCAAATTAAGCTAGTATACACCGCGACCGCGGTAGCCAACCCCGACGCCGTGGAAGCCGCGGCCGACCCCGCCGCCATACCCGATCCAATCGATGAACAGCGCCGTCGCGCCGCCATTGCCCGGCATCGTGCCGTTGATAATCCGGTAGCGATAGATAAGATCCGCGCCGTCTACCACCGGGCTGGTGATTTCGACCACGACAACCGTATTGTCGGGTTGTCCCGGTTCATAAACGGATAACGTCGCGTTCGGCGGGTCTGCGCCGAAATTGTCCTTGCCGGCCTGCGCAGTCCATTCCTTGAGATAGTCTTCCATTTTGAGATGCCCGGCGATACGCTGCGGCCGATCCGAGAAGTACACCGTCTGCTGGTTTACCCTCACCAGCCGCAATGTGCTGGCAGCAGGGTCTACCTTGAGATCTTCCGCGCTCTGCACGAACATGAGCTGGGGCGCTTCGGAAGAAGTCGTCGAAGTTGTCGCACACGCTGCCATTGAAAACACGATCGCCGCCAGGAGAAACGCCCGGCGGGCGTGGATCAGGCTTTTGTAGAATTGGCTGGGCTTTTTCATGGGTTGCTCCTTAAATGATCTTCGAGATTCAGCCCTCCGGGTGCTTGCCTGCCGACGACGAAGGCTGCGGACTTGATCCGCCCGCTCAATCGACCCAGCCCTGTTCCTGGAATCGCTTTTTGAGCACATCGGCAATTTCCTTGGCGGTCTGCTTGGCCCGTCCCTTGACCGTGCTTCTGCCGCTCTCCTCTCCATAAATTTTTATCCCGCTGCTGATGATGAGTCCCGCCGGGTTGTGGGTAGCAAGCAAGCCCAGGACCCCCAAGTCCGCCCCCGGCGCTTTGCCTCCGGCGGCATCGGTTGTGCCGGATCCCAGTTTACGCAATCCCTGGGCCGTCATCTGGAAGCCTTCGACCGCCACTTTCAGGTCGGACGCACCGGACCCGAATCCGATGGCGATGCGCTTGGCGGCACTGCCCTCGTTGAAGGAAATGAGATAGCCCCGGAGTACAAGATCGTTGATCTGCGGTGTCGTTCCCGCCGAGGCCCGCTCTGCGGACATTCCCATGCCGTTGATCTGCTCGATTAACTGCGACGCGATTTCGTCGCCCAGCTGCCGGCCGATTGCGATCTCTTTAGCAGTTTGGGGCGTGCTGTGCTCTAAATCCTGCCCGGCGAGCGCCGATTCTTCGGGGACATCTTCGGGCGTGGCGGCGAAGTCGTGCACCCAGATGGTATTGGGCCGCGGGAGTTGTCCGGTCGCAAGTTCGTTGCGGCCGGTAATCTTGGTCGAGGCGCACCCGGCAATAACCAGCAGGGCGAACAGATACATTGCGATGTGGTTACGAAATTTCATTGGAAACCTCCTCTTGACGTTCGTGGTGAATATACCATCATCTTGCGATATTCAGGATTTAAAGCGAACCAACAATCCTTCATAATCACCTGACGGAAAGGTTCAACGGCCACGGACCGGCTGCCTACTGTTTATCGGCATGCCATGTGCCGTGGTCGAAAGGTGGCAGGGTAAATTTATAGGTTCCGTTCAACGACTGGCCATCGGAGGATAATTTCCCTGAAATGGTTCCCTCAAGCGGGAGGAGGATTTGTCCCTGAAATTCGTCGGCTTTGATTTCTCCTTCAAAATTTACGAATGAACCCTCCTCACCGAGATGGCCGTAAAACGGCTTGCCGCCCCCGGGTGCTTGATACAGTTTGACCTCGATCGAACCTTCATTAAAAGCGCCATTAAAGGTGCCTTGGTATACGCCAAGCAAGACGGAACCCTGGGGCACACCTGTCATGGTGGCACAGCCGAACGTCAGGCCGGCGGCGCACAACACCAGCATCAACAGCCAACGGTTTTTTTTCATGTGAGGGTATCTCATCGGCAAATTTTTCCCATTATGCCACTATATCACGCTGCATGCAATCCCGTTCTCGCCCCCATCGCTCTCAGATCGTCTCACGGTTTCTCCTTACGTTCCGGGTCGCAACAAGGCGGTCGGCAACGTCTGGAAAACTCCCGGCTTTGTTCATGAGACGCACGCCGGCTAAACGCAGGGCCGGCGTACATTCTAGCGCTGCTGTTCGCTCACCCTGTTGTTGCGCTGGGCTGCCATCAGCTGCTTCTCGTCCTCCGGTGTGAGCTTCTTTACCAATCGAATCGAATTGGTTGTTCGCGCACCTCGACCGTGCTACTGCGGCCCGCTCTGGAGGTGATGAATCGGCTGGCCGTCCACTGCGATGGCTTCCGTATTCTCGAGCTTCTTGATTTCCTCCTCGCTAAGCTGCGGCCGGTTCACCTTGATGGTCAGCTTGTTGAGCTTGGCGGTCAGCGGGAACGGCGGCTTGTAGTCGGCGTCGTTGACGCCGGTCAGCGTGTCGGAGCCGATGTCGAAGCTCTCGTCCCACTGCAGGATCATCGGCAGCGTACGCTTCATCTCGATGGTCTGCACTGCCTTGCCGTCCACCTTGAGTGTGCCGGTGCCGGAACGGCCGAGGCCGCTCATGTTGTTAAAGGCAAGCGTGCCAAGACCGAGGCCGTCATACGTGAAGTCAAACTCCAGCGTGTGCTTGCCGGGCGTGAGGACCTCCGGGCCCTCCCACTTGATGCGCTTGATATCGACCAGGTTCCACAGGAACACCGGCTTGCCCTTGAGCAGGTAGAAGCCATAGCCGGCGAAGCGGCCGCCCGAGGTCAGGATCATGCCCTCGGCGCCGCCTTCGGGGACCGTAATGTCCGCCGTAATGGTGTACGAGGCATCCAGCAGGAAGGGCGAATCGCCCTGCGGCAGGCCCACCATCGGCCGGGTGTAGACGAACTCGGTGCGGCCGGCGGTGATGTTCGGGCGCGGGGCGACGATCCGCGCCGCCACCGAGGCATCCAGCGGGAAGACCTGGTACTTCTTGGCTTCCTCGACGAACTTCTTGCGGAGCTCCGCCACCTTCTCCGGATGCTGTGCTGCGATGTCGTCGGCCTGGCTGAAGTCCTTGGTCAGGTCGTAAAGCTGGAACACCTGGTTGTTCAGAGGATCCGGGTTCGCCGTTCCGAAAGCCTGCCAGGGTGCGCGGTTGACCTTGGTGCTGAGCAGCCAGCCGTCGTCATACAGCGCCCACTGGCCCATCATCTCGAAGTACTGGGTCTTGTGGCGCGACGGAACCTTGGCATTGGCGGCGTCGAAAGTGTAGAGGAAGCTGGTGCCCTCGATGGGCGCCTGTTTGATGCCGTCGACCTCCTCGGGCGCAGCGATGCCGGTGGCCTCGAGGATGGTCGGCACGACGTCGATCACGTGGATGAACTGCTCGCGCAAAGCTCCCTTGTCCTTGATGAGCGCCGGCCAGGACACCACCATGTTCTGGTTGATGCCGCCGAGTCTGGAAGCGTTCTGCTTGAACCAGTCGAACGGCGTGTCGAAGGCCCACGACCATCCCGCCGACATGTGGTTGTAAGTCTGCTCGGTGCCCCAGACATCGTACCACTTCATTTGCACATCGATGGGCAGTTCGTTGAGGCCATTGAAGAAGGCGACCTCGTTGGGCGTACCGAGCGGCCCGCCCTCGGCGCTGGTGCCGTTGTCGCCGTTGATGTAGATGATCAGCGTGTTGTCGAGCCTGCCCAGGTCCTCGAAGGCCTGGATCACGCGGCCGATCTCGTGGTCGTTGTAGGCGGCATAGGCGGCGAAGACTTCAACCTGGCGGATAAAGAGCTTCTTCGCCTCCGGGCTGAGCTGGTCCCACGGCTTCAGGAGCTCATCGGGCCAGGGCGTCAGCTTCGAATCCCTGGCGATCACGCCGAGGCGCTTCTGGTTCTCGAAGATGCGCTCGCGCAGCTTGTTGTAGCCGTCGTCGAACAGGCGCATCGCGTGGATCTTGTCCACCCATTCCTTGGTCGGGTGATGCGGCGCGTGCGTGGCGCCGGGCGCGTACTTGATGAAAATCGGCTTGCTGGGGTCGGTCTGGTGGATGCGCGTGATGTAGTCGATCGCGTCGTCCGCCATGCCGGTGATCAGGTTCCAGCCGGGCTTGCCTTCGAAGGGATAGATCTGGGTGGTGTTGCGGTACAGGTTCGGCTGCCACTGGTTGGCGTCACCGCCCACAAAGCCGTAAAAATACTCGAAGCCCAGACCGGTGGGCCACTGGTCGAAGGGCCCGACCTGGCTGGCGGCGAAAGCCGGGGTGTTGTGGTCCTTACCGAACCACGCCGTGGAATAGCCGTTGTCGAGCAGGATGCGCCCGATGGTGGCCTTGTCCTCGGCGATGATGCTGTTGTAGCCCGGGAAACCCGTGGACTGCTCGGAGATTACGCCGAATCCCGCCGAGTGATGGTTGCGCCCGGTGATGAGCCCGGCCCGCGTCGGCGAGCACAGCGCGGTGGAGAACACGCGGTTGTAGCGCAGACCCTCGTTCGCGATGCGGTCCATGGTCGGCGTCGGGATGACGCCGCCGAAGGTGCTCGGCACGGCGAATCCGGCGTCATCCGTGATGATGAGCAGGATGTTGGGCGCCTGTTTGGGCGGCACGATGCGCGGTGCCCACCACGGTTTCGATTGCAGGGCATCATTTTTGATCACGCCGCCGAATTTCGGCTGCGGTGCCGGGAGTTGCTCCCCGCTGATGGTCGTGGTTGCACTCGGCGAGCCCGGTGTCCCGGAGATCTGGGCCGGCGTCCCCATCCGTGGCGACGTGCAGGCCGCCATCATGGAGGCAAATACAATCGTGATCAGAATGGCACCGATTGCCACTGCTGTTGATCGGTTTTGCTTTTTCATGTCATGCTCCTTTCGTTATGTTTCGGTTGCTATGGGCTGTTACAACCCAGATAACGCCCTGTCAATCACTTTGTGCTTTCGTTGACTTAACTTGCCTGTCTTTGATCCATGCGCCGGCAAGAGGCAACGCCAAAACGGTGTGGACTGCGACCGCTGGCCACAAAAGACTCCCGACCCACTCTCGGCGAATACCCAGATATGCCAGGTAAAACGTGACGAACAGGCTATAACAAAGCATTGCCCGCAGCGCTCGGGAAAAACTACCGCCTGCATCGCTGCCCGGCCAGCAGGCGACCCCCAATGCGATCAGAGCGATGCCGAGCACGCGCGCTACCGGTATGCCGACGCCGGCAAGCTGCTCGCCAAGCAACAACCACCCAACGAGCGACGGCACAATCAGCAAGGCCAACCCGGTCGCAGCTTCACTGACAGCAGCGAGAACAAGCACTTTTTTCATAACGGTTCCTCCTTGCCTTCACCTATCGTAGCGCAAGAGCGCCGACGTCGAGCAAGAAAATCCCCTCGCCTTTCGCGCACACGCGACTCGGTTCGCGCCCCTGAAAGTCGCCAGCGGTTCTCCACATGTTTGGCCTGTCCTACTGCCGATGGGGCGACCCCGGCCCTGGGCGTTCAGCCGCCCCCGCTTCCGCGCTCTCCTCCGGCTTGAATGGTTCGAGCTTGAAGGTCAGTTTGTCGATCTTGCCGGTGAACTTGAACGGAACATCGTAGCGATACTCGATGAGCGCCAGCGGGGTGCGGGTGTCCTGGCCGATGTCGAAGGTTTCGTCCTCCGGGAACGTGATCGGGGTGGTGTGTTCCATGGAATTCCTCGCCACTTCCTGGCCGTCCACGGAGAGCACGCCCGTCCCTCCCTTGCCTAAGCCCGGACCATCGGACTTGAATTCGAAGACGATGGTGTGCTTGCCGGCGCCCAACTCAGGCCCTTCCCACGTCGTGCGCTTGAGGTCGAGCAGGTTGTAGAGGAACACCACCCTGCCCCGGCCGACTCCCAGCTCGCCTTTGCTCAGGAACAGGCCGTAGCCGCCGAAGCGCCCACCCTCGGTGACGATCATGCCTTCCGCGCCGCCTGCGGGAATCGTCACCTCGGCGGTGATGGTGTAAGACTTGTCCAGGATGTTCGGGGCACCGCTTTGCGGTACGCCGGTCAGTCCTCCCGTATAGGTGAAGACCGTTCGCCCCGCCGTCAGGCTCGGACGCGGCGTATTCCAGCGCGCCAGCGACGAGTTGTCGAGCGGCAGTACGTCATACTTCGCCGCCTCCTGATAGAAGATGTCCTGCATCTGCTTAAGCTTGTCCGGCATTTTGGCAGCCAGGTCGTTGGACTCGGTGGGATCTTCCATGACGTTGTAAAGCTCCCAGTTGTACCCGGTGATCACGTCGGGCGGCGTGGCCGTGCTCGGCTCCCACGGCAGGTTTGCCGGGGTCGTGCACGCCACCCAGCCGTCTTGGTAGATGGCGCGGTTGCCGAGCATCTCGAAGTACTGCGTGGTATGCCGGGTGGGCGCGTCGGCGTTCGCCTTGTCCCAGGTGTACACCAAGCTCACACCTTCGATGGGGCGCTGCTTGATGCCGTTGATCGTATCCGGCGCCGGGATGCCGGTCGCTTCGAGGATGGTCGGCACGATGTCGATGACGTGATGGAACTGGCGGCGGATGCCGCCCGCGTCGTTGATGTGGCCGGGCCACGACATGGCCACGCCCTGGGCGGTCCCGCCGTAATGCGATGCCACTTGCTTCATCCACTTGAACGGCGTGTCGAACGCCCACGTCCAGGGTGCCGCAAAGTGCGGGAAGGTCCGGTCTGATCCCCAGAACTCGTACCACAGGAACTGATCCTTGACCGGCACGGGAATGCCATTGAAGTAGGTAAACTCGTTCGGTGTGCCGTTGAGCATGCCTTCCGCGCTCGCGCCGTTGTCGCCGCTAATGTAGATGATCAGGGTGTTGTCGAGTTGGCCGAGGTCTTCAACGCCCTGGATCACCCGGCCAATTTCGTAGTCGGTGTAAGCGAGGTACGCCCCGTAGACATCGGCTTGCTTAATGAAGAGCTTTTTCTCATCCCAGCTGAGCGAATCCCACTCCGGAAAATCCTTCGACCAAGGGGTCAGTTGGGCGTTCGCAGGCATGACGCCCAGCCGCTTCTGATTGGCGAAGATGGTCTCGCGCAGTTTGTTCCAGCCCTCGTCGAAGAGGTGCATGTCGCTGATCCTCTTGATCCATTCCGGCGTCGGTTGATGCGGCGCGTGCGTGCCGCCTGGTACGTAATAGACGAAGAACGGCTTGTCGGGCGCGATCTCTTTGAGCTCCTTCATGTATTGGATTGCTTCGTCGGCCATGGCCGTGGTCAGGTTCCAGCCCGGTGCGCCCTCGAAGGGGTAGATGGCCGTCGTATTGCGGTACAGGTTCGGCGCCCACTGGTTGGTGTCGCCGCCGACGAAGCCATAGAAGTACTCGAAGCCCATGCTGTTCGGCCACTGGTCGAAGGGCCCGGCCTGCGTCGCCTGATAGAAGGGCGTGTTGTGGTCCTTGCCGAACCACGAGGTCGAGTACCCGTTCTCCTTCAGAATGGTGCCGATGGTGCCGTTGGCTCTCAAAATGATCGAGTCGTAGCCCGGGAATCCCGTCGCGATTTCGCCCACAACCCCGAAGCCGTTCGAGTGATGGTTGCGGCCGGTGATGATCGCCGCACGCGTCGGCGAGCAGAGCGACGTGGAGTGGAAATTCGTGTAGCGCAGCCCGGTTTCCGCGATGCGATCCATCGCCGGTGTCGGAACGACGCCGCCGAACGTGCCCGGCGCGCCGAAGCCGACGTCATCCGTCATGATGAGCAGCACGTTGGGCGCGCCCTTCGGCGGCACGACGCGTGGCGCCCACCAGGCTTTCGACTCCGAGGCCTTTTCCTTGATCACCCCGCCGAACTTCGGATCGGGCGGCGGAAGCTGTTTTCCACTGATAGTGGTGGTGGCGCTGGGCGAGCCCGGCAGGCCGGTAATATCCTGGGCCATGGCCGGCAGGGTCGCAAATGCAATCGTGAGCAGAAAGGCAGCAATCGCCACTGCTGTTGATCGGTTTTGCTTTTTCACGTCATGCTCCTTTCGTTATGTTTTCCCGGTTGCCTGGGTTTCAGGCTATTTGGTAATGGCACTTGAACTTGCCGTATGCCGATCAAATCAACTTTCGCTGCCACCGTCGTCGCGCTGGTTAGTCAGACGCTTCTTACTCCAGACCCTCCAGGCTTTTCTGGACGATCTGGATGTACTGCTGTTGCTGCTGCGGGGTGAGCACATGGTAAATCTGGTTGCGCAGCTGGAGCCGGTTCACCATGCGCTCGGCCGCGGTTGCAGCGATCTTCTTGGACAACTGCTGCGCTTTGGACGGGTTGAAAGAAGCGCTGGTGATCACCTCGCGCATCTCCGACCGGTGGTCCAGGGCAACGTCCACGGCCGTCGGCAGGTTGCTCTGCCTTTGAACGAACTGCTTGAAGAACCAGCGGACCTGTTCGATCTGGTCCTGGCTGAGGTTCAGTTCAAAGATCAGGTCGCCAATCGTGTCCTGGGCCATCGCGCCCACCGGGGCGAGGATCAGAAGGCCGATTAATACCAATCTAAGGTAACGAGTGTAACGGGTCATGTTGACACCTCCTGTTCAGATTTTGGACTTAATATCTATACGAGACCTGGTTCTAAAAAATCGAGTGTTTCACCGCATCCGGCGGGATCCAGCCCTGGTCGACGAAGAACTTC
>Ga0210099_1000273_pt1 | contig 17987 bp, 12 predicted proteins | sample Joice_ThreeSqA_D_4_FD_184872 | JGI IMG/M metagenome (GOLD analysis project Ga0210099, IMG submission 184872) | Wetland microbial communities from San Francisco Bay, California, USA, that impact long-term carbon sequestration - Joice_ThreeSqA_D2... | ecosystem: Environmental > Aquatic > Marine >...
GAGAACGATTATAACCAATGCAACAAAGAGAATGTTTACGCCTGCTCTCTGGAATTTCGGTTCGTGACCTGAGATTGCCGGAGCGATGTAAAGTCCTGTTGCCAGCCACGAAGTTGCAATCCAGAACAAAGCCAACTGGATGTGCCACGTTCTCGTAATTGAGTAAGGAAGATATTCCGCTAAAGGAAAACCGTACAAAGCATTTCCTTCAACTCCGTAATGAGCGGTTATAATTCCCATAACGATTTGTAAAATTATCAAACCCATTACAACCCAGAAATATTTTAAAGTTGCTTTCATCGAAGCAGTCGGTGTTAAACCGAGCAGAGGATCTTTATCCGGATAGATTTCGGGCTCGAGTTCATCTTTTCTGTTTTTTGCATAATAAGATGCTAACAATCCAATTCCGGCAATTAATAAAATCACACTGAAACCTGTCCATAAAATAAGAGAAGAAGTTGGTTCATTACCGACAAGCTCTTCGTGCGGCCAGTTGTTTGTGTATGTAATACCTTCACCGGGACGGTTTGTTACAGCAGCCCACGACGTCCAGAAGAAAAATGCATTTAACAGTTTCAATCTTTCCGGATCTTTAATTGCATTTTCAGGGATTGCATAAGACTCTCTCAACTTTGCAAGATCAGGATCGTTAGTAAACAAGCCATCATAATGTTTACTTATTTCTTTGAACGCTTCGAATCTTACCGGGGAAATGACAAGCTCGCCGGTTTCTTTGTTGTAAGTATTCTTCCTTAATTCTTTTTGAAGAAGAGCTTTCAACATTGCCTGGTCTTCAACCGGAAGATTTTCATAATCTTTACCGAATCTTTCTTGTGCATATGAATTCAATATGAACATTGCTTCGCGGTGCAGCCAGTCTGCGGACCAATCGGGTGCAACGTAAGAACCGTGTCCCCAAACTGTACCAAGTTCCTGTCCACCAATTGATTGCCAGACATTCATTCCGTCTTTTATTTCTGCACCGGTAAAGACCACTTCCCCATCTGTTGTTATCACACTTTCAGGAATAGGAGGTGCAACCTGGTAAATTTCACTGCCGAGATAAATCAGTCCGGCAAAAGAAATAACAAGTACGGCAATAAGACTGAACCATAATTTTTTGTAATTCATTTTTCTATCCTCTTTAATAGATTAATTTTTTATTTGTTCATGGAATAAAGATTCTTCAAGTTTTATTGCCTTAGGAAAAAGAATATTATTTTCAAGATGAACATGTTTATGAAGATCTTCTTCAAATTCTTTTAACTCTTTGAAAGAAATCTTATAAGTCTCGCAAGCGTCAGCAGGAGGACTGTAATTTTTTGTAACATTTCTAATCTCAGACATTCCGTCTCCCGCCGATTGATGCTCTGCTTCCATCATTGCTATAGGATTTTTTATTGTTCCAAAATATGGTGTACTCTCCCCTATCCCATTATTCGATAAACCGACAAGTTTATTAATATGTGGAAAAAGAATTTTTTCTTCTTTCATCATATGATGTTTCATTTCAATGTTTATTGAAGCGAAAATCTCTGCGATCTTTTTTGTTTCAGAATGATTTTCGCCGTGCTTTGATGCAACCTTTTGTGTGTGAGCAGATATAACCGGAAGCATCCTGTTTACATAACTATGGTGATTGTTTATAATATAAGAAACCAGGAAATCGAGTTCCCAATCATTGGGTCTTATTTCTTTTTTTGCTTCAGAACCACCAAGGTTTTTAATTTGATTAATAATATTTTCAGAATCAATTCCTTTCTCAATGCAAGCATCTGCAAGGGTTCTTTTTCCATTGCAGCAAAAATCCAGATTATATTTTTCGAAAATTTCTACAGTGTGAAAATCATTTTTTACTATTTCAGATAATGTAAGACTTGTTAGTTCGTAATTTTCAGTTAACATTTTTATCACTCCTTATTCTAAATGATTTGTTTGATTTAATTTTTCTTTCTTATTTGATTTCATCTGTACATTCGCCTTTTCATTAAACTTCTTTACTGCTTTAGTTCCCGTCGGATGTCCGTAGCTGTTTATATTCTGATAAAGTATCAAGTAATCTTTTTTTGAAATTTTATTGTTCCAGTTCCCTGTGAACATTCCTATTCCTGTTGTAATCAGAAAGATTGAAACTATTGCAATTGCTGCATATCTCTTATTGATTTTCTTTTTAACGGGAAGGATTGTTTTCAGATCAAGCGTACCAGCAACAGGACAAGCATCAATACAATTGAAGCAGGATGTACATTCATCAGATAAAACAGTTTTTACTTTATCCACTTTTATAAATGAAGGGCAGGCTTTATTGCAAAGACCACAATCAATACAACTTACGGGATTTCTCTTGATCTTTGTTGGACTAAGGAAATTAAGCAAACCGAGTAAAGCGCCATATGGACATAAATATCTGCACCAGAAATTTCTTATAACAATTGAAAGAAGGAGTAGAACAGATATTATTATTAATGCCAGTCTTGAAATGTCCGCAAAGAAAAAGTACATCTTAATATCGGAAACAATGTTGTAAGGGCTATCGAGAAATGATTTTACAGCAATCGTATTCATCATAAAAAAGACTGCGTAGAAGAGAAACCCAAGTAACAAATATTTAATGCTTCTTAATGGATAATCAAGAAATTTAGGAAGCTTAATTTTTTTCTTAAAAATTTTCTGTCCGAAATCTCCAATAAGTTCGGAGATATAACCTATCGGGCAAAGCCAGCTGCAAAATGATTTTCCAACAACAAGAGACATAAGAACAATTGCCAGGAAAATGAACATTCCAGCCGGGTGTGCCGGATGAATTTGTCCTGTTGTTACAAACAAATAAAAACTCATCATAGAACTAATCGGAAGGAATCCTTCAACACCGGGAGGCCTCTGATAAAAATTTGCTATTCCACCAGACTGGAGATAGTGAACAAATAAATACATCTCAACACCGATCCATATACAGAGTAACAAAAAAAGTGTTTGAACAATAAATCTGTATTTCTGAATCGGCTTTTCCCTGTTTCTTATGATTTTCTTTTTCGTTTTCATATTCGGATAATTTTATCTGATTTATAATTAAAAAAATATTTAAATAGCTGATACCTTCTTTAAGGTCCTTTCTCTGAAAGTATCCATCGTATCCACACTAAGCATATTGTAAGCCTGAGTACGAAGTGTTCCCCATTTTTCATGTAATGGACATGGGTTCTCAGGGTTGCAGCTTGGAAACCCCAGCACACAATTATTAAAAACATCTAATCCATCAATTGAAGCCACTATATCGATCAGTTTTATTTTTTTAGGATCGCGGGCAAGAGAAAATCCTCCTGCCTTCCCTTTCTTGGAAGAAACAATTCCATTCGCTGTTAAGCTTTGCAAAATTTTAGAAACAAATTCTTTTGGAATGGAAAGCTTCTTGGCGATATCATCTGCTGAAACAACCGCTCCTCTATCATAGGTCGATAAGCAAAGAACCGCCTGCAATCCGTATTCACATTTTTTTGAAAAAATAACTGTCATTTTATAATTTATTCATAATCAGATTTATTTATCTGATTAAAGATAATAACTTGATATTTTTTTGTCAAGTGATTTTAGTGGAGAAGGAAAAATTAAATAGTCAGGTAGTTAATAAGCGGCTAAGAAATTCTGTAAGAATCAACTCAAAAATCAACAATTAACAATCGTTAATATTGAACACCCATTTCTCAATAGTTAAAATCACTTCTTTCAATAATTAGAATTAGTTAATAATAAGCAAATTAATTTCATTTCATATAATGAATAAAATGCTTGTCGCAAGCAATTATTTTGGGCATACATGTTGCCCAAAGAAATAAATTATAAACATCAGGGGAAAAGATGAAAAAAACTCTATCGGTTTTCACAGTACTATTGTTATTTATAATTAATGGATGTACCAAGGAGGAGAAGAGCGATCCCGTCTCTCCTTCGGTGGAAAAAAAAGTTGCTTCCTGCACCGGATGCCACACAGATTATGAACATTTAAAAGAAGTATATACACCTGATCCGCCGGATCCTGGGGGTGGAGGATGCGGTGGCGAAACTCCTCACATTGAACCATATGACCGCGTTTATTTAGGCGGGGAAGGCTATAATCAGTTTTTAAAGACTGCACATGGAAGAATGCCTTGTACTTCCTGTCATAATGGAAATGATAATACAGCAGACAAAGACTCGGCACATTCAAATAACTTTCTTAAGAAACCATCTTATGCTGCAGAAGAAAAATGTGGGGGATGTCATAATGCAATTGTACACAGAATGCAGAATAGTCTCCATACAATGGGATGGGGACAGAAGAATATGCTTACACTTCGATCCGGTTTAGGTTATGCTCAAGAAGGGTTTGAAAGGCTTACTGCTTTAATGAAGGAAGGTTACGATGTTAATTGTGCAAAATGCCATGCTGCTTGCGGAGATTGTCACGTTAATCGTCCCAAAGCCGGAGGAGGTGGCCTATACAATGGGCATTACTTTGGTATGCCGGATATGAGAAACCATTGCACCACGTGTCATACAAGCAGGGGTGGTCATGCATTCTTTGGTGTAGCTTCCGGAACTGATCCTGACGTACATTTGACGAAAGCATCTTTTACATGTGTAAGTTGTCATAAGGAAGAAGAAATTCATTCCAATGGAGTTACCTATAATCAAAGGTACGATATGCCTTTGTTACCAAAGTGTGAAGATTGCCATTCCGGTGTAAGTAATTCTAATAAATATCACAAAGCCCATATCAATTCGTTCAGCTGTTACACATGCCATTCTCAGGATTATAATAATTGTGGAAGTTGTCATATTGGTGGTGTAGGAGCCAGAATTCCTTCGCATTTGAAATTTAAAATAGCTATTAACCCTATACCAGCTACACGACCATATAAATACGCTTTAGTGAGACAGTCGCTTTCTGCTCCCGACAGCTGGTCGAATTATGGAACTTCAACTCTAGCAGATTTTGAAGCAGCGCCAACATATAAATATACGACCCCACATAATATTAGCAAGATAACTACACGAACAGGTTATGAAAATACGGATGGTAATTGGGTAGTATATAATAACTGTACCGAAGGATGTCATATTTCAAAAAACTCAGATGGGATTTATAAAAATAAAGAATTATTCCTGTTCAACTCTGATTTAGAAGAATGGGAAAAAGCCTCAGACCAGAATATAACTGTTGACGGAAAACTTCCCTCAAGCTGGGGAGTTCAATGAAATGAAAGCTAATAATACAATCAACTAACAGAGGAGCACTTATGAAACGTTATAAAATAATTAATCTACTATTCATTTTTACAATAGCATCTCTCATTCTATTTAATCCGGGGTGCAGCAAAGATAATGAAACCACCACCGCCCCAGAATCAGTTAATGAAGCCGCGGTTCTCGCTAAATATCTTGAAGATAATGGTGATTTCATTAACACAGCCGCGCCTAAAACTATAACCGCACAAACCGTTTATGAAAATTCACTTGTGTCCGGTTCTAGTCAGTATATTATTGATTTAAGAAGCCAGACAGACTTTGAAACTAAGGGCCATATTGAAGGAGCAGAAAGAGTTGATCTCAAAGATATTGTTACCCATTATAATAATAATAATTTGGGATCGTATACTACTGTTGTAATCACATGTTATTCCGGACAAACAGCAAGCTATGCAACTGCTTTATTACAATTACTTGGTCATAGTAATGTTTCGGTAATGCTCTTTGGAATGTCGGCCTGGAATCAGGAAGCTTGTAATTCATGGCAAAATGGTTATGGAAATCAGTATGCTACCCAGTTTACTACTGAAGCAACTGCAAAAAATCAGGCTGGAGAACTTCCAACTCTTTCGACAGGTAAAACCACCGGGGCTGAAATACTTGAAGCAAGGGTAACCGAACTATTGAGTTCTGCAGATCCTTTCGGAGATGTAAAATTATCCAGTAGTTCATTATTTTCGAATTTAGGTAATTACTATATAGTTAACTATTGGAGCTTGGACCACTATAATACTGGACATATACCCGGAGCGGTTCAATATACTCCCAAAACTGATTTTAAATTAGATGCTAGCTTAAAAACTTTGCCGACAGATAAAACGGTAGTTGTATACTGCTATACCGGAACAACCTCTGCTCATATAGCTGCATTCTTAAAAGTCTTAGGTTATGATGCAAAGACCTTATTGTTTGGTACTAATGGGATAAATTATGATTCAATGCCTGGTAAAAAATTCGATCCTGCTGTTGATGCACATGACTATCCAGTTATTACCGGTCCGTAGAGTTGATGATAGATGTAGTGTCCTAAAAAAAGTAGACACTTTTAGTTAATTAAAATTAAAGAATTAAATGATATAAAGTCCTGGAGGGTGTAGCCCGAAAGGACTTTATAGTTGTGAATAAATCTCATCAGGTCCTACTTCTCTTAGAGCTACTTTATATGTCTTTTCCCCCTTTTCGACTTCTTCTACTACTTTCTGTCAACCTATTTCAGGACAATACATATTTTTAAAACAAAAAAGCCTTTCAACAATTGAAAGGCTTTTTCCACAAAAATTCTGTTTTTCTTAGTTACCCCTAACGTTCTTCTTGCCGTTAATATGTTTTTCCTGATCTATTATATTACCGTCCGAATCTACAATTCCAATGTGACATCCGACATTACCACAATTGCTAATATCAGATTCAATATGACCTTTAGGTGGAAGATCATGGCAACTCCCGCATACAGCTTGCGTACCATCAACTTTATTAAATTGTACCGGCTTATTATTATTACCGACCATTTTATCGGCAGTATATATAAACTTATAATCAGAAGAATCTTTTAAGAATTCAAAATTACCGTGGCAATAAGTATTTATACAGGAACCCGAAACATGATCATAACTTGCATTCAAGCCCAAATTAACAATAGCATTGTTGCTAAAAACAACTTCCGCAGGCAGACCTGTATCGATATGACCTGGATCTAAATAATCCTTTGGTACAATATGACAGGTTGAACATTCTATATCGCTGCCCAAATCATTTCCATATAAATGCTGATAATGAGCCCCTACACCCAAAGAATCAGTACTGGTATTTCCGTTCACATCTCTTGGGGGTGCAATCATACTTGGATCATTAAAGTTGCCGTGACAGGTATTGCAAGCTTCCGGTCCATTATCCTGAGTATGGCATTTAAGGCAGCTTTCACCGGCAGTTCCTCCACTATAATCTGCACTATGACATCTTATACAAGCACTAAAACTCCAACCATCACTACGTACTAAATTACCATGAAAGTCAGGTGAATTCTTGTCAAGTATTCCTGTTTTATGAATTGTTGGCTCGGTTGCTTTAGTAGGAGGCGGCTCAACAAGATCGCTGCAGCTAACTAATAATACTGCTAATGAAATCAGCATTAATATTGGGTAGATTAATTTCATTTTAGTCCAATGATAATCTTAATTTATTAATGAGTATGACAATAATTGCAAAATCCATCTGTCTTTTGAGACATAGGTGATGCACTTGTATGACAATTATAACAAATTGATCCGGCGTTCTCATGCCAATCGCCATGATCGTCTCTCATAAATCTTACTGTATGAGTTTTGGGATCAGTATTTCTAATTCCATCACTATCTAAATGACATTTTATACAGGTAGGGTCTCCACCTTGTACATCATGGCACGCCGCACAACTTTCAATATCTCTCCTGGCTAATATTGAGTGCTCTCCACCGCCGCTTCCAACTCCCATAGTTGTAAAGTCAGCTTTTAGATGAGACATAGGCGCCACACCGCTTAATGAAAAATCAGCAGCATCCGACTGGTGGCAATTTGCACAGAAAGTTTCTACCTGGTGACATGACTGGCATTCAGTCATTTTTAGATTTGCATCTATTCCATGATTAAATCTGTAATCGAGTTCATGAACTCTGCTTATTATTTGCTGTTTATGGCCGTCTATAGATTGGCTCGGCATGTAAGGTTGATAAAAATTATCTGCTTTATTTGCTTCTGTAATTGTGCTGGTTGAAACGTGACATTCTTCGCAGGTAGAATTACTATGGCACATTGTACAATTTGCATTGGCTGATTGAGCAAGAAATTTATGCTCGCGCATGAAATTCACACTGGTATGATTTTCAGGAATCAATTCGGCTGTTGAAATATGACAACTCTCGCAAAAACTAGGACCAGCATTTTCAGGACTATGGCAACTTGCACACGTTTCCATAGGTGGAATTTTTTGTGCAGCTTCATCACTATAGCCAACTGTCTTAAAATCTTTATGACAGCTTTCGCATTCAAGCCCTTTTGCCAGGTGATCTTTATGATTAAAAATTAATTTCGATTTTGTCTGAATTAAAGGTTCATACACTTCATTCTTATGACAGGTGCTGCACTGATCTTCATTATCAACTTCATGACAATTCCCGCAATTACTATGATCAGGAAGTAATCGATCATTTAAAGAAGTACTTTCAGGTACCCTGGAATGGCAATCGGCGCATTCTGCTAAATCAGCATGGAAAGAATGCGAAAAATTAATAAGGTCGCGGTTGCTTTTAACTTTCCCGTCAGGGCTTTCAGCCTGACTATCAAACGCGGTAAGCGTTAGAAATAAAACTGCGCCAAATGAAACAATTAAATGAATATACTTTTCTTTCATAGCTTAAATTTTCTGAAAGTTTACGTTGAACCAGAAATTTAATTTTAGTAACAAACGGAAATCATTTTTATATATTTTATTATTCAGAAACTGTCCCTGGGCATCGAATGACAATGTTCTCCATGGACGGTAATTCAATCCTAATAATGCAGTTATCATATCATTTGAATCATCATCGGAAGAGAGCTTATAATTTGTATAAGCAAGGCTCAGGCTCGGGGTTAAAAGGCCTTCACAAAATGAGCGGGCAGTATAAGCCGAAACTGAATTCAGCTCACCGGCATATCCAAAAGTTTTTCTTCCCATTAAAGTTCCCCATGGAGTAGAAACTCCTAATGATACTCTCTGCGAACTTTCATCTGAATAAATAACATTACCAAACTTACCAATTACTTTATATGTTTTATCAATCAAGTAATCGGCGCCAATTTCAATTTCCTGGGAGTTTTGAAAATCAAAAACGGAAAAGATAGAATTGTATCTTATCTTCGGTTGACGAAAATTGTAATAAGCATCGATTCCTAAATTTTCAATTTCCTGGTAACGTCCAAGCACTTCATACTTTGAAATCATACCAAAGTTTAAATCGTAATCAAGTTTTGTATCTACCCTGAATGTCTTAGCCTCATCATAAGAAGCTTCAGCAGTTAAGTATTGGTATTGTTCCGAATTGTTATCTATTATATAGTTAGGATTTGTTTCTAAATCGGGGCTTAATCTTGTTGTTGTATAGGATGTGGTTTTAAAACTTTGATTAAAATACTTTAAAGCCAGTCTGGTATTTTTATCAGGATAGTAATTAACCTTACCTCCGGCAACAAAATCATTACTTAAATCATCTGTAAAATTTAATTTTTGATATGCAGGAACATTACCGCCGTAATAGCCGTTCACATCAAATCCTGCATATTTAAAACCAAGCGTCATACCATCGAAAACACCTCCTCCGATTCCGCTGAAAAGAGGCTGCCTGCCAAGTTTAACGTACATAACATCAAACAGGTTTTTTACATCAACATATAGGTTATAGAATCTTAATCTCGGATCGTATGTCTGGCTTTGACTAACGTCTCCCTCCAGGTTTAAATAACTTTTTAATGATACGTTGTCTTTTCCAAATGTAAGATATAACATTTGGTAGGTCCGCGCATATGTATTTGAATTGTTTACCGTATCGAAACGTTCAAAAGAATAAACGGCACTTGTGAAACGACCATTAAGATTCTGAGGGAACAGATATGTTGTGAGTCCAATAAAAAGGCTTACAATAAATAGTAATTTTTTCATCCCATATACTTCAGAATAATGAATTAATTATTGGGTTTTATTTCCTTAATCTTTTTTGAATTGCAAAATAAACAAAGTTTGATAGTAAAATTTTTATCAAGTTATAAATATGTTTTTTTTAAAAAAAAGAGAGCTCCTCAGTAATTATTTCAACTGCCGGGGAGCTCTCCTCTGAAAATTCTTTCAGTTATTTTTGTTTGGCCAGAAAGTCTATTTATATCTTCCTGTTTCCCTTTTTTCAGTGATTCCCAATTCGTTCTCCGCACAAAAAACAAACCAGCCAAATACCTATATTTTCTAACCAAATCTTAACTTTCGTAATCTCAAGTTTAAGAAAACGAGAAACCGGGTTCTTAATTACAAGAATTTCACACCTTGTAAAGACTTTTCCCTCTAGCTCCCGAACAATTATCATCAAAGAACAAATTTATATGAAAAAGACTGCCAATTACAGCAGCCTTTTTCTTTAACTAAGAACTTATTTGAGTAATAACATTTTCTTTACCTGAACAAATTTCTCTGTACTTAGTCTGTAGAAATAAATTCCAGATGAATAGCTCGAGGCATTCCATTGTAACGAATACGTACCCGCTGCTTTTTCACCGCTGTATAATTGTTCTATCTGTTTTCCTAGTGCATCGTAAATCGTAATCGTTACGTTTGAATATTCAGGTACGGTATATTCAATTGTAGTTGATGGGTTGAATGGATTTGGATAATTCTGCGATAGTTTATATTCCTCAGGCATATTATCCTTAGGATAATCTACAGCAACAACACCACCAAGCTGTTCAATAGAAACTTTCAATAAAGAAACAGCGAAAGCCGGGTTATGAAGACCCCAGCTTCTGTCTTCTTCAATCCAGAAATATACATAAGCACCTCTTGTAATAGCTGGTGTTAATGTACTATCTCCAGGTGTTAATTCAACATCACCATCATCATTGTGCGGTAATAACTCAGCGAGTTTTTCCCATAGACCTTTAACTTCTACCTGAAGACCTTCTTCTATACCATTTCCGTCAAGGTCTGCATTACCGTTTATGTAATACAATTTATCTTTGAATGATGGTCCAAAATCACCATGACATGGGGCACATGCAGCAACATTATCATGTCCTTCTGCATCATTCATATTCCATGAGTGTCCGCCAACAACTTTAATACTTGCTTCATCAGCCGGTGTTTCATCATTACCAGCCATATGACAATTAACACAAGCATTAGTATGATCTTCACCTGGAAGTACAGCTACAGCATGGGGTGAACTTGGAAGGTTAATACCGAAATTGGGAGCGTTCACACCTAATAGCAAATCAGCTTCAGGACCATGATGAGCTCCGTAGTGAGAACTGGCATTATCAGGATCATCTGCATACGTTGCAGCATTACGACGGCTTCTATGACATTGCATACAGAGTGAGCCACTACCATATTTTTCAAAAGTTACTGGAGTACCATCTCCAAGAGTAGTAGTAGAAGCATATCTTAATTGATGTTCGGTTGTACCATTATGCGGGTCGTGGCAAACTGCACAAGAAATGTTAGTTGCTTCCGGAAGAATTGAAGTTGCTGTAGGTGATCCAAATTGATCAGTTGGTCTTCCTTCTTTAACCCACTCGATGAATCCTTCACCACTATGGCATGGCGAACAACCACTTCTTGTTCCTGCAGAAATCACATAAGCACCTTTAGCATGTCCTCCTTCAAAACCGCGTCCGTCAAAGTCCGAGGCATCCTCACCAGAATGTTTCCATTGATATCCGAATATCTCATGTACCCCGGAATCATGACACCACATACAATTATCTGCTGATACTGTTTTTGCTATACCTTCAATTAATCCATTATGTCCGCTTCCAGGCCCATGGCAGCTTTCGCACTGAACGTTTGCTCTTGCCATTGCATCCGGATAAAGAGTAGTTAAGGAGTCATAAACACCATCATATAAGGAACCCGGAAATACAAATGGAAAATCATCAAACCCGTTATTATCTGCACCTGCATAGTAACCTGTGGAATGACATTCTAAACAACTATTTCCAAAATGGCTGCTCAATTTTCCATCCAAACCATCTTTATCTGTATGAGAATGATTTGTCGTTTTCCATTGGTCACCAATGTTTCCCCACTGGGGAATGTTATGGCAAGTCATACAATTTGGTGCCGTACTGTTAACCCCCAGGTACAAGGCTGAATTAAATTCTAAAGTATCACTCATTGTACCGCTTGTAACTGAAATTTTGAAGATACCAACTACATCAGGAATGAAAGAAATAAGTTGTGTAGAAGCATCGACATTTTTTGTTGCTCCAAAAGCAGCAACCGATCCAGATGGCTTTTCAATTATGTTCCATACCGGACTGGTTAAGTCTCCTTCATCGACTGATGCTTTGAAATACATTTTTGTTTCTTTTCCAACATTCAATAATCCATTGTATGACTTATCGAAATAATGATCCACTGTATCTCTATCAACATCGCGATGAGTAACCCCAAAAGTATTTAATGTAAGCGTTTGAGCAAATGCCCCCGTAAACGAAAATATCGTCAATAAAATGAGTAAATGAAAAAGTCTTTTCATACCGTTTTACTCCTTAGTTCTTAGGTTTTGATTCGAAATTAAACTTTTGCGTATTAACAATTGTCTCATAGAAATCATTAACTAATATAAAATAATAATGATTTAATATTATACAGTGACAACTAAAATGCCAAAAAATAAATAAAAGCAATTATTGTTTGTTACACAATTTATTTTGTTTTTTTATAATTTTTGAAGAATTTCTGATTGAACTCTCCGGTTTATTTATGAGTGATTTCTCATTTTCAGGAATAGGGTAAAATTCATTCCCTAAGTAGAGAGTTGACAAATAAGAAGATTTGTTATTTTAAGAAAAGCACTACTTACTGGTGTGATTACAAATACAAAACTTTAAGCCGCTCAATGAGCCGCTTATTTTATTTCTTAAATACGAAACAAGAAAAATCAGTTCCTGGGACGAGCTTCGCTAACAAGAATACTTTTACCTTTAACATCAACAGCTTTCAGTTTCTGTATAGCTTCCTGGGCTTCAACTGATGCAGGCATATCGATAAAACCATAACCCTTTGAGAGGTTGTTGGGATATTTAATGATATTAACACTTTTAACTTTCCCGAATTGCGAGAAGAGATTCCTAAGATCATCTTCTGTTGTATCAGGTGAGAGATTACCAACATGTATATTCATCATACAGCTCTTTTCTTTAATTTATACTTTAACTAACCTGTTAAATAAATCTTACACATTATGAGAGAACTAAAATCAAGTTAAGGTATATAATGGTGAGTTACTAATGAAAAAGAGATGTGAAATTCAAGATGATTTTCAATAGTTTCACGAAAGGTTAACACTTTAAATCCACACCCGGTTTATTATCCCATTTAAAATCGTAGCACAGAATAGTAATCTGTGCTACGGAATTTTACTTATACAACTTCTTTAATCTCAACCTGTCTTTTGTTTGCTTCAACAACAGCAATTGCAGCCATATTAACTATATCATCAACCGTGGCTCCGCGCTGCAGAACGTGAATCGGTTTTGCCATTCCCATTAAAACTGGACCGATAACTGTTGCCTGTCCAATTCTTGCCATTAGCTTGTAAGCTATATTGCCGGAATTTAGATCAGGGAAAATCAAAGTGTTTGCGCCGCCTTTAAGATTGCTGAATGGAAAATCTTGTTCAAGAATATCAGGCATAACCGCTGTATCTGCCTGCATTTCACCATCAACAATTAAATCCGGCTGCAGATTTTTAATTATATCGACAGCTTGTTTGACTTTTTGAGATTCGGGATATTTTGAACTTCCAAAATTGCTGAATGAAAGCATTGCAACTTTTGGAACAATATCAAATTCTCTGACTTTTTCAGCAGCAGAAATTGTAATCTGGGCAAGCTCCTCCGGACCAGGATTAACATTAACAGTAGTATCCGCAAAGAAATAAACTTCTTTCTTTGTTACAACTAAATAAAGTCCTGAAACAATTTTTAATCCTTGTCTTACACCAACACATTCAAGCGCCGGTCTTATTGTCTCGGGATAATGAGTTGTTAATCCGCTGATGAGAGCATCGGCGTTACCTTGTTTAACCATCATCGAACCAAAATAAATTCTTTTCTTCATCAGGTTTTTTGCCAAAGAAAGTGTTACTCCTTTTCTTCGCCTTCTTTCGTAAAACTCAATTGCATAATGAACGGCTTCTTCACTTTTATATGGATCTTTTATTTCAAATTCTGCCTGGTCGTATCCAAGGCTCTTTATCATTTTTTTGATATTTACTTCATTACCAAGCAAAACTGGGTAAGCTATATTTTCTTTCCTTGCTACATGAGCCGCTCTTATTATTTTTTCTTCTTCCCCTTCCGGGAATACAACTTTTTTAGGGTTCTTCTGTGCTTTATGAATCATTACTCTGACAACTTCTTTTGAAAGACCCAGACGTTCTTTCAATTCTTCTATATATCTGTTCCAATCAGTTATCTTCAATTTCGCAACACCTGTTTCAATTGCAGCTTTAGCAACTGCCGGTGCCACATACCAGAGAACTCTCGGGTCAAAAGGTTTAGGAATTATATACTCTCTTCCAAATGAAAAATCTTTTCCGCCATAAGCATTAATAACTATTTCAGGAATTTTTTCTTTAGCAAGAGTAGCTAAAGCTTTAACAGCGGCCATTTTCATTTCTTCATTAATTGCAGTTGCCCGCACATCCAGGGCGCCACGAAAAATAAATGGAAAGCCCAGTACATTGTTTACCTGGTTAGGATAATCGCTTCTTCCGGTTGCCATAATCAAATCTGTCCTTACGGACATTGCATCTTCATAAGTAATTTCAGGATCCGGATTAGCCATCGCAAAAACTATAGGATTATCAGCCATTACTTTAATCATTTCTTTTGATACTACTCCGCCTTTGGAAAGACCAATAAAAACATCTGCACCGGCTATACCTTCAACAAGAGATTTTATTTTTTTATCAGTGGCAAATTCCATCTTATACTTGTTAAGATCCGTCCTATCTTTTGTAAGGCATCCTTTTGAATCGAACATTAATATATTTTCTCTTTTTGCTCCTGCAGCCACGTACATTTTGCTGCAAGATATTGCTGAAGCTCCAGCTCCGTTAACAACAATTATTACCTCGGAAAGTTTTTTGCCTGCAATTTCAACAGCATTTATTAAAGCTGCACAAGAAATAATTGCTGTTCCATGCTGGTCGTCATGAAAAACCGGAATATTCATTGTCTCCTTAAGCTTTTCTTCAATCTCAAAGCATTCCGGTGCTTTTATATCTTCAAGATTGATTCCGCCAAAAGTTGGCTCTAAAAGCTGAACAACCTTAATGATTTCCTTAGGATCTTTGCTTTTAAGTTCGATATCAAAAACATCTATATCGGCAAATCTTTTAAATAGGATTCCTTTTCCTTCCATAACAGGTTTACCTGCTAAAGGACCAATATCACCGAGCCCTAATACCGCAGTTCCATTTGAAACTACTGCAACCAGATTTCCTTTTGCCGTGTATTTATAAACATCCTCTTCATTTTTTTCAATCATCCTGCAGGGTTCCGCAACTCCTGGTGTATATGCCAGTGATAAATCGCGTGAGGTTAAACATGGTTTTGTAGCAACTACTTCAATCTTTCCCTTTCTTCCCATGCTGTGATATTCAAGTGCTTCTTCTAAATATTTTTTCATTTTTATTTTTATTCTCCAACTTTCATTTTAATACTAAACTAAATTTACTCTGTTATCCAGAGTTGAACAAATTATTTATATATTTTTCTATCTATTCAAATAGCCAGCATCGTTTTAAAGCAAGTTATTTATTATCTAATCTTTTTTCCGTCTTTAGTTTATTTCTTGAATAAATAAGTGAAATTAAAATTAGTACAGCACCCAAAATCAGGAAAGAAACTATTTTATAAGTTGAACTTGAGCTGCTTATACCTATAATAAAAACATATACTACGGTTAATCCTAATGTTAATAGTGCCATCCAGCGATACTTTTTGTTGTGTAAAAGTAAGCTTAAAACATAATAAATTATTGCGACACCAATCCAGGAAACACTTGCCCAGCCTTCTGGCATTGAGTGGTATAATGCATATGGAATTATTACAAGTGCCGTAAGCAGGTATGCGTTTCGCATTTGTTCCGTTTTTAATTCCAGCCTGTCTTTTTTCCAGTTCAAAATTCTGGCGCTTAATAAAGCAACTATTCCAAAGCTTAAACTAATACTGCTGATTCTTCCTTCCATAACAAGGTAGGTAATAAAAATAATAATATAAATAAGAAAGTTTGCCAGAATAATAAATTTGGATCTGAACCAAATTGCAGTTGAAATTACAATTATGCTTTGCCAGCATAACAAAGCATAATAACCTGGTTCTCTGATCTGGAAAATAATTGCCATAGTCAAAGCAAAATATCCCAGCATAGCATAAATAAAAGTTGAGTATTTGCTTTTTTCTTTTATCCAGAAAATTGCTGCATAAGCCAGGAAAGTTATTGATGCGAGCATATGGTAAATCGCAACCGATTCATATTTTGATAATATTGAAATGAGCAAAAATAACCCGTAGCATCCTGCAGCATTCATAAATGTACTATAAATCACTGCAGTATCTTCGTTTACAGATTCTTTCCTGAGACGTATTCCTGTTGTAAAAACAACAGAGTAAAGCAACAAAAACAATAAATTTATTGCTGGTTCTGAATTTATTTTAAGTTCGTTACCTAAAACAGGATTATTTATGAACCAAACCAAATGGGTGAAGTAAGTAAAGAAAATTCCGAAGAATAGGAAAGCATACCAGTTGTTTTTTTGAAAGAAATAAACCGAAAAAACGGATATTAAAATTAATAGACAAAAAATTGTATATGGATTTTCGCTAACGATAGCAGTCACGTAACCAAGAAATATGCTTAAAAGAATTAAATAATTAGATCCTCTCTTAACTGCTATTACAAGAGCTAATACAAAGGCAATTATTAATAAAATTGATGCAACTGCTGTTTCATTAATAATTGATTCTGTTCCAAAGAATTTTAATCTGAGCGTAGTAAAATACAACAGGAACAAACCTCCACCCAGCAGGTAACCTGATAGATGTACAATTGTTTCTCTCCAGTATCTTGCAAGAAAAAGTGCAGCCGCAGAAAGTAAATACCCTAAGATAATGTCAGCAGCCACGGGAATGTTTGCAAATGGGAAGGAAACCAAAAAAGCAATTCCAATAAAAAATATGATGATCCCGGCTTTGGCAAACCAAAATTGACCGATCTGTAATTCAAGGCGGTCCTCCTTTTCCTCGCTGGTTAATTCTTCAACGGAAGTTTGTGGAATTTCCTGAGAGTCTTTTGGTTCTTCGACACATTCCCCCTGGTTTGCTATGTCAAGATGTTTCTCGATTTTGCTGATCCTGAAATCAAGATTTTTTAGAAAATCGAGTACTTCATCATTTCCCGGATTATCTGATATTGATCTCATATCGACCCCTGCTTTTTGTGAATAATATCAATTTATTTTGCGATATTACATTGCAACAGGCATTAAAGTATAAGCATATATTAAATAAATTTTATTCTTTGTTCTGTTTTTTCTCTAATCTTTTAATGAACATATATAAACCGAGGGCTAAAAGAATTGTAATTGTTAGCGCAACTGCAAGTCCTTTTCTTCTGAAATAATAATCATCAATTGATGCCTGCGCTTCTTTAGCTACTTTAGATGTAACTGCTAAACCTTTGCCGACAACAATATCATCAAATTTTTTCTCGTTAAATGAGTGTACCGCTGTCTTTGCTTCCAATAATGCCTGGTGCGCATCTCTTAATTCAAATTTCTCATCTTCAACTTCCATCCCTTTTTGTTCAGCATTATCGATAAGAGAGTTAGCATATTTCTGCGCATTTTCAAGACTGTCAATCAGGCTTTTCATTTTTTTTGCAACTTTATATCCTTCAGGATTTTTTTCAG
>Ga0210099_1000274_pt1 | contig 17907 bp, 16 predicted proteins | sample Joice_ThreeSqA_D_4_FD_184872 | JGI IMG/M metagenome (GOLD analysis project Ga0210099, IMG submission 184872) | Wetland microbial communities from San Francisco Bay, California, USA, that impact long-term carbon sequestration - Joice_ThreeSqA_D2... | ecosystem: Environmental > Aquatic > Marine >...
AGATTGTGATATCAATCCTAATTTATTGAGATTTATGTGCTTCCATATCAATTTCAATCATCTGCTTCGGCAGAGCCAGCCCTTTAACTTCAAGCCAGGTACCAGTAGGGAATTGCTTCTTATAAATTGTGTTTCGGTAGCCTGAAACCCTTATAAATTCTGCCATGTTTGTTGTGTAAACATTTTCAGCTACTACATCATCGAAAGTATAACCGTAGTGCTTTAAGATTTTTTCCAGATCTTTATAGCAGTTTTTCATCTGCAGATCCATATCACCTGCACCAATTAAATTACCCTTATCGTCCATACTTACTGCACCTGAAATTTTAAGATCGTCACCAATTTTTACTGCGTGCGAGTAACCGTACATTTTTTCAACCTCCGGTCGCAGGAGGAAATACTCGGGTGTTTCATCGTGAACGGTTGTTTCATTAGATTCCTTAGTTGCATTCTTGCAACTTTGTACTGAAAAAGCTAAAAGACCAACAGCGATCATTAGAATAAACCGCCTTAAAAGATTAATTACTTTTTTCATTTTTCATTCTTCCTTAATTAATTTTTAGAGTTTTTCGGGAGTCTTATAATGAACTCCGTAAATTTTCCCGCTTCCGTTTCAAAAAGAAGTTCGCCGCTATGCCCTATTACTACAATATCATAACTGATAGATAAACCTAAACCTGTTCCCTTTCCCGTTGGTTTAGTAGTAAAAAACGGGGTGAAAAGCTTATCTTTTGCTTTTTCAGGAATTCCATTTCCATTGTCTCTTATCCTGATTTCAACATTATTATTAGTTTCTGTTGTTTTAATTTTTATAATCGGAGCTTCTCCCGTTTTTAGTTCAACCTTTTTTCGGTTTGCCTCATAGCATCCATTGGATATTATATTAAGAAACACACGGCTTATGTCCTGCGGAATTACATTTATTTTCTCTAGCTTAGAATCCAGTTCTTTTTCAATTGTAATATTGAAGGAACTATCCTGTGCACGCATACCGTGATAAACGAGGTTTATATCTTCTTCGAGCATAGCATTAATGTCAACCAATTGTTTTTCACCAGCTTTACCCCTTGAGTGCTGAAGCATACTGTGTACAATTCCATCTGCCCTTTTGCCATGTTCTTTTATTTTTTCTGAGTTTTGTTTAAGCGTGTCTAAGATTTCATTTAGCTCTTCAAGCGATTCATTATTTATTTTATCTTTTATTTTATCCAGTTCCTCTTTGAGCTCATCTACAAGTTGACCGGATAGTTCTGAAAAATTATTAACAAAGTTCAATGGATTTTTAATTTCGTGTGCGATGCCTGCGGTTAATTGTCCTAAGGATGCCAGTTTCTCCTGAGCGACAAGCTGGTTTTGTGTTACTTTAAGATCTTCAAGTGTCTTATTTAATTCTTCATATGCATTTGCATTATTAATAGCAATTCCGACATGGGCAGCTACTGTACCCAGAAGTCTCATATCGTCTTCACTGAAAACATTTTCCTTTTCTGAGCTTTGGACACTTATCACGCCAATTATTTCATCACCAACAGGAATAGGAACACCAAGATAAGAAGTAGCCAGTATCCCGATACGTTTTACACCAAGTTCTTCTGTCCTTTTTTCTGCTTCTTTATTAATTAAAAGAGGTTCTTTTTTCTGGATTATCTTGGAAACTAATCCCTCACCTAATTTAACAGGTGAATACTCATCTCCGTAACCATATGGAAAATTTATAATTTCTTTTTCTTTGTCCAGCAGAGCTACATAAACCATATTAGCCTTAAAAAGATCACGGGCCTTTTCTCCAACTAAATTAATCAGCTTATTTATTTCAAGATGACCAACTATAGCACGACTGATGCTGTTGACAGTACTTAACTCGGCAGCACGCTTTTTACTTTCGTCGAGAAGTCGTAAAGTTTCATTAAATAGTCGTGCATTTTCAAGTGCAACACTCATACTGTTTGAAACTGTTGTTAAAAGACGGATGTCAGAGTCGCTAAAAGCATCTTCCTTTTCATAATTTTCAATTACAATTAAGCCCTTAGCTTCACTTCCAAGTATGATAGGAACCATAATAAGAGATTTACTTCTATCTGTTCCCTCTATCGTAAAATGTCCCTCTATTCCAAGTTTTGCTGCTTCTTCGTCGGTATTTTTTCTCTGCAGCAACATCTTTCCGGATTTAAGAACATAGGCCGAGAATGGAGTTGGTTCCATTGATTCTATCTTTAATCTCTCACCATGTTCATATTCATAAGGGAAATGCAGTATATTTTTTTCTTTATCATATATTCTTATTCCAAGATCCTGGAATCCGAGTGCCTCTCTAAATTTATCGCCAACAAGATTTATTATTGCCTCAAAATCCATCTCCATCACCAAACCTTCCTGGATGGTATTAAGTATGGAGAGTTCTACATTGCGCTGCTGCGTTTCATTCAACAATCTTTTTGTTTCTTCAAACAATCTGGCATTCTCAAGAGCCACACCCATGTTTGAAGCGAGAGTCAACAGCAATCGTACATCATTATCTGAGTAAAGATTCTGTCTATCTAAATCCTGGACTGTAATTACACCTGTGACCTTTTGGTTATGGACTATCGGAACGCCCATAAAGGATTCGGGCATATCGCCGGCTACAACCTGTTCGCCGCTATGTTCTATAATCTCCTGGCTGGTTCCAAAAATTAAAGGACGCTTGGTTTCAACTATTTCTTTTCTATCAGGATCAATTTCCTGTGGATTTTCAAAAAAGAATCTCTCACTTTTTTCTACAACATACCGGTGATGAATAGTATCATTTTCAGAATTATACGTTGAGATAGAAACTACCTGCGCATTAAAAACATCCCTGACTTTTTCACCTACTAAATCGACTATTGACTGAAAATCCATCTGCTTGGCAAGACCTTCACCAACACTATTGATAATTCCTAATTCAATAGCCTGTTGTTTTGTTTCTTCAAAAAGTTTAGTCGTTTCATCAAACAGCCGGGCATTTTCAAGTGCAACACTCATACTGTTTGTTAAAGTCGTGAGAAGGCGAACATCGGATTCATTAAAAGCATTTTCCTGGTCCACGTTTTGGAGGCTTACGTGTCCTTTAACTTCATTTCCAACTATCATTGGTACCCACACGGCAGATTTGGGCATTGCGGTACCCTCGACTGCCTTTGGTTTTTCTACACCTATCTTTACCAGTTTCTCGACTAAATTTTCATTGATCAGTAACAGCGTTTTATTGTTTATTAAATATTTATCGATAGCGGTGAACTTTCTTGGCTTTTCCCTAAATCTCTCCCCTTTTTCAATATCATAATTAAAATGACATAATTCACCTTCGTAATCATAATTCCCTATTGAAACAACCTGTGCATTAAAAATTTCTCTTATTTTTTCACCTACAAGATCGTAGATAGCCTGGATATCCATCTTTTCAACAAGACCTTCCTGTACACCGTTAATAACTGCAAGTTCTGAATTACGCTGTTCGGTTTCTCTCAATAATTTTTTTGTATCTTCAAAGAGTTTAGCATTTTGTAAAGCTACTCCCATATTTGTAGAAAGAGTAGATAAGAACCTGACATTACTTTTGTTAAAGGCGAACTTTTTATAACTCTGTACGCTCACTACCCCCAGTACTTTATCATTAAATATGATTGGAACTCCCATATAACTCTCGGAATCATCTGCCTCCCCTACATTCTCATCAACCAGGGCACCATGTCTTTTCTGTTCTGCATCGGTGTTAAATAAGAGAGCTTTTCTTGATTGTATAACCTTTGAGGTTAATCCCTCACCTAAATGAAAAGGTGTAATTGTCTGGTACTCATGAATAAATGAGTATGGAACAGTTATCATCCCCGTTTCAGAATCAAGTAAAAGTATTTCTACAAATTCAGATTGGAAAATGTCCTTAATTTTATCTCCCACAATTTTTGTAACCGTACGGATATCAAGCTGTTTGGACATTGCGTCGCCGACGCTATTAATTATTGTCAGCTCCGCTTCCATTTGTTCCAGTTTACTTTTTAATTCTTCGTTTTGGTTTTTCAGTTGAGCGGCTTCAGAAATTGTTTCTTTCATTTTACTCTTTCAATAATAAGTGAGGAAGAGATTATTAAAATTGTAATAACATAACAGTGCTCCGTTATGTTAAGCTAATTTTATGAAATAAATTATTTTACCTTGGACAGGCACTAATCTATTCATTCAAATAATAAATTCATACTGCTTGCTAAAAAAGTTATATTTTTTTTAATTCAAATTTGATAAAACTGAAGAAAAACTTATTGAACCAGTTATAGTTATAATACAAAAGAAATTATTTGTAATAGCAATGTTATTATAAGATGTCATCTCTTTTTTCAAAGATGACATCTTTAAAGTTTTTACTGTTATCTATTCTGAAGGTGGTGCTGGATACTCGTTCTGAATAGAATAAATGTTATCTTTGTGCTCCATGATCATTGCTGTCAGCTCTTTCCAGGCATCCGGCTGTTTTTCCATCATCCTTTTTCTAAACTCACCCCAGAACTTGCTGAAAGCGTCCATATCTTTCATTGTGTACCACACATTTACATTCCACTCATCACCCCAGGCGTGATTGAACAAACCCCAGTTGTAGATCAAGCCATCATCAACAAGGCCCTTTAATACTGGTGCCATTTTTTCATTAATTATTTTATTAGCCTCTTCTATATCACTCATTTTGACTTTCTGGAAGCTAACAACCAGTAATGGATGTTCTTCACTTTGTGCGGAAAGGTTTCCTGATGCAAAAATAAAGATTATTAAAACTACAAAGATTTTTGTTAGATGTTTCATTGCATCTCCTTTTAGAAATTGAAAATATGATTATTATATGTTGAAATTATATCAACAATAGCCTTATTCCATAATATTATTTTTATCACTTGATGTTCTGCCACCGTGGTCACCAATCAAGACCCACTTACCGTCTTTCTTCATCAGGATATCTGTCCAGATTCCACTGCTTGTTACATCCTTTCCGGTTTCTTTATTTTTTTGAATTTGTGAGTAATAATAATGAACGTAAGCAAAATCACCTTTAACCCAAATCGTTAATGGCGTAAGCGTATGAAGTACAGGCGTATTATTTTTCATATCGTTTTCAATCCATTTAGCTGTATTTGCTTTACTTTGAGGAACCATGGATTGATTGGACCATCCCATATAGCTGTCATCAAAATATGTTAGAAATGTCTGTGCATTATCTACATCCCAATATTGTTCTACTCCCGCCCAAACATCTTTTTGTTCGCTTGTCCATTGCTGGGCAAAGCTGTTAGCAGATAAAATTACCACTACAAATAAAATAGTGATAAAAGAAAATAGGTTTTTCATAGAACTCTCCTAAAGTTTGTTAAAGAAATAAGTTGTTTAATATTAACATTTAGTTTTTATTGTAGTCACCTCTTAGTTCCAGTATAGAGCATTTGTGATTTAGTGACATATTAACGCTGTTATCAATCACATCTTTTATCTGGGGCATTGCAAAATAAGTAACAGCATCTTCCATCGAGTCAAACTCAAACTCGATAACACGGTTTGGTGATGAATTAAAGTAATTATCATAAGAGGTAATTCTTTTAACTTCTTTGGGTATTTGTAGAGTCTTGACTATGGTCTTTACCATTTCAATGTAAGCTGTTTTGTTTCCGACACCGTAATCAAGAGAGTAAGCATATTTAATTTTATGTCTTCCCTTTTCACCCGGATTGTAATCGCCCCTTTTTTTTAAGACAAGGATATCGTGGGTAATACCATGTTCGATGGTTTGATCAATAACATTTCGTACCTCCGGATCATCAAAATACTTTGCCGCATCAATATTGTCTGCAAATTCGAACTCAACAATACGGCGTGGTGATTCATTCAAGTAATTATCATACGATGCGATAGAAACTAATTCACTTGGTTTTTGTAAAGTGCTTACAATAGATTTAACCCAATCTATATACGCAGCTTTTCCGTTCATCGGGTAATCAATTGTATAAACGTATTTGATTGACCCGCTTTGTGCCTGCGATACATTTTCACTTAAAAATAGTGAGAGAATGAAAAGAACAATTATTAAAGGAAAGTTTTTTCCTTTTGACATAATGCCTCCAATAAATTATTTGATTAATTATTTAGAACTCTTAGGCGGCGTCATCGTAAAGCCAAGCTGCTCCATTAAGGATTGGTTATCATATGCAACTATTTCTCTTGTCATTTTCCCATTAGAAATGTGAAAAATACTTTCTCCCCAAAAGCTGACAGGCTTACCGGTAGGAGGCATTTCACCGGGACCAGTATTTGTTCCGGTTAAAATCCAACGACCTGCCATACCATTTTCTGAGTATAATACATTATCAACAGTTATCTTGACATCAGGATATGTTGTTCTTAATGCAGATATAACTTTTTTAATACCTTCCAAACCTTTAACATCAGGTTGTGTATTTACAGTGCGCAAAAAGGTTGAATCAACAATTGCGTCTAGTTCATCATAGTTCCCGGTATTCCAAACTTCTACATATTTATCAATGATTGGTTTCAGTTCTACCGAAGAATCTGGTTTTGGCTGCTGGCATCCCGTTGTAAAAATTAGAGCAATTAGAAAAAACAAAGAGCTTGTTTTTAGAATTTTGTTAATTAATAGTTTCATAGTACTAACTCCTTTTAAATTATTAAAAAAAACATTTTTGAAAAATGCATGTGCGTAATAAGCCTTTTACCAACACAAATACTATTCTGACGGAACAGGATCTGAATTCCATATACCATAAATAGATATCCATTTACCATCAGCTGTACGTTTTAATATTTCAGTGTATTTCCCTTTTTCCACTATCATTTTTTTATCTGCTCCGGGATAACTCAATTGAAACCGTCCAATTTCATAGCCTAAATTACCATTACTTCCGGTAGAAATAGTTGAAACAGAAACGTTAATAGTACCTGCGTCAAGAGCAGCTTTCCAATATTTTTGAATATTCTCTCTTCCAGTAACTATTGGTTCATTTGGAGGCAGCAAAGATGCATTTTCTGAATAAAGCAATGAAGCAGCCACAGCATCTTTGTTATTTATGGCTTTGGCAAAATCTTTATTCATTTGTGAAAGCTCTTCAGTGGTTGCTTGTTCAGGTGATTCGGTCTTTTCGGTGCAACCAATCATTACTGCAAATAGTAGTAAAATGATGACCCTAAGTCGTACAAAATTGGTTTTTGTTTTCATGGTATTTTCATTAAAAATTTAAAACATTTTTGAGAAGTGCATATGAGCTGTCAACCATCTCCCATCCTGCTTGACCAAAAACATACTGGCTCTGCCGCTTTGATAATTCATCTGTCCGCCCTTCTCCATCCAACTAAATGTATAGTAACTTGTCACTACAGCTGAGTTACCATTGTAGATCTGAACCTCCGTATCCTGTTGATGATAATTAACATATGCAAGCGATGTAGTTCCTTCAATAAAATTCTTCCACATTGCTGCATCATGCCTCAGCGGCGATACTACATATGGAAATTCAGTATTGTCTGTAACGAAATTTGCAAAGTATGCTTTTACATCATGTTTATTGAACGATTCTATTGTACTGTTAAGCGTTGCCACGACATCTTCTTTATCTCCTGCAAAGGTACTGCCTGCTAAAACTGCAAACAGAAAAACGATTAGAAATAACTTAAAGTGTTTCATTGTACTTCCTTTCATTTAGTATTTATATTATTCTGCTTATTGTCAAATTTTAATAACTAAAGGAGACAACTTTGAATTATCTCCTTTATATTAATTCGATCTTGAAGTCTATGGTCTATTTACTAAAAACAACTTCCCTGTAAATCTCATCTGAATGTTTACCTGTGAAGTATTTATTGTATGCTTCATTAAAAGCATCCTGTGCTTCTTTGGTCGACCAGGTTTTCTCAAATAGCTCATTGCCTCTTTCATAAGCTTTTGTAATGTCATCCCACGATTTTACTTCAATCATTACAATAAAATCCCTGTTATTATGTCCCCACCAGTGGCGAACAGCCTTACAACTGACAGTATATTCATTATCCACACCATAAACTTTATCCATATAAAGTGTAGCAAGTGAATCTAGTTCCCTCGCAGAACCTTCGTCTGGGAAAGCTCTTTCGAAATTTGTCATTACAAAAACGTTTCCTCCCGCCTCCTGTGCAAGGACTGTATTGTTCATCGATATAAATACAATGAACAGAAAAAGAATTGATAATAAAGTTTTCATCTTCTCTCCTATATTATTTAATTGATAGTTAGTTAGTTAACCTTTTGGCGGAGTTATTGTTAAACCCTGTGCCTTCTTCATTGCTTCCATAGCTTCCTGCACTGTAATTATAACTGTAGTTTTTATTTTTGAAAGCGTTGCAGGATTAGCGGCTATAAGACTTGCTGCCGCAGTAGAAACACTATCCGGAAGTTCAATGATGGCAAAACCGTCATAATCACCGTATGTGTAATAGAATGCGTGAAGTTTTCCACCAAGCTTTTCAATTAAAGCTTTAAGTACTTTTGAACGGTCCTCCGGATTTTTTACAAGATTTTGAAGCGCTTCCGCCTTATACGAAAACTGAACCATTGCCATAAACATTTGGATTTTCCTTTTTTTATTAATGTGTTTGACTAATTATTTTATTGCCTTAATAAAGCGAACAATTTATTTAGTTGTTGTAGCAGCTTCCTCTAAAAAGTAAGCTTCAGGTATACCAATAATCCCGGCTTTTTTTCATCACTTAAACCTTTCCATTCTATTATTTTTCTGGTTTCAAGATCAATCTTCCAGCTGTAAAAATTCCTTTTTTTTATCATCTTAATTATTTTGTCAATCAGGATTTATAAATAATCGTTTTGAATAATTCTAAAAATGTTATTTTACACCTAATTGAGTTAGTAATGCAGGAATTTCAAAATAAATACGGGCACCGTTTATTTTGTCGCCTTCTATATCATATACAACACAAAGTGGTACTCTGACTGTTTTATTTGTTGGTGGAATGTTAGCAAACTCTCCAATGTGTTTCCCAACAAATTCTGCTTCAAAAACAGCTTTAGTCTCTGTAATTATAAGGTTTTTGGTTTCTGCGTGTGCATCAAAAGCGGTATGGTAAATGAAATGCAGCATCTGCTTCACCTCTTCGGGTCCTTTGTTTTTATCCCCTGTAGCCATATTAATAAATACAACATTGCTTGCCATCATACTCAGATCTGTATGATTAGAATCTATATACTTACTCATAATTTTTTTTGTGGTTTCGACAGACATTTGATCCTCCGGTATTAATTATTGTCTGAATAAATTATTTAACCCTTTGGGGGTGTAATTGTAAAACCCTGTGCTTTCTTCATTGCTTCCACAGCTTCCTCAACTGTAATTATAACTGTAGTTTTTATTTTTGAAAGCGTTGCAGGATTAGCCGTTGCAAGAGTTGCCGCCACAGTAGAAGTGCTATCCGGAAGTTCAAAAATGGCAAAACCATCATACTCACCATACGTGTAATAGAATCCATGAAGTTTTCCACCAAGTTTTTCAATTAGAGCTTTAAAGATTTTTGAACGATCTTCCGGATTTTTTATAAGATTTTGAAGTGCCTCTGCCTTATATGAAAACTGAGCCATTACCATAAACATTTTGATTTTCCTTTCTAATGAAGTTTCTCAGTGCTGAATTTATTTAAGAACTGTAGCCTGGGAAAAATATATTATTTATTTATCAAGCTTCTTCTAAAAAGTGAGCTTCAGGCATACCCACAACGCCGGCTTCCTTCATTGCTTCTTTAAGACTATCCGACTGAGCAAATTTTTGAGCGTTTGCTACATTATCCCACTCGAATAGAATAAAAATCTCGTTAGGATTATTTGTGCTGCGAAACACTTTACCATCTTTACAACCGTTTTGAGAACGAAAAGATGCATGTTCGTCGAAGACAGGTCTCCACTTGTTGTAGTCTTCCACTTTATGATGAACTAACAGATGTACCATTTTGTAACTCCTTTTTATTTTAATATTTTTTACAGATAATATTTCAATGTCCGCTTAACCATTGTTCAAAGCTTTTATTTTTTTCTCCATTCGGATAACTCCAATCAGGCTTTAACCTCAGACCATTTTGGGTTTTCCATATAAAATCAATTGCATCGTTAATATCGGATTGATTTGTAATCTTTATAAGAATTAACTGTCGCCCGACAAAATTTATGAAAGCAGTTTCAGAATTAATATTTTGTGCAAGCAGAGTATTTTGAATAATCTCGCCCTGTCTTAAATCGTATGTTGCCCACACTATATTATCTTTTCCGGAAAGGAAATTATTCTCATCGTATTCAATGGAAAGCTCTACCGAACTACCAAATGGAATCTCCAGGTGTTGTTCGTCTGTAAATTCATTAAGGTTAATTGATTTCATGTTTTCAAACTCAATTTTTCCTATATCAGAGTAGAATCCTTTAACTTTTATCAATTTCACCAAAGACCCAGTATTATTTGAATTATTTGTTCAGGAACTGCTGAGCAAACGTAGAAGAATAATCAGTGGTTATCTTGTACTATTCACGCAAATGCTTGGATTTTTCAGTCTTATTGTTACCCCAAAGTATTAGTACCCTGAATAATTCATTTATAATTGCAATCTTGCAAAATTGATTTATCTGTCAAACTTCGCTAATTTTTTTACAGAGTGATTTTTTTACTATTGTATTTTACATGAGCAGCAAAACTATAGATGTCGTAGCAATACTAACCGCAATATTGCTACTGATTTTCTCGGCTTTTGCCTTTTCACATAAAAAGGGAAAAGTAGTCAGTCACAAAATTCTTGCGGCTTTCCTTTTTGCTAATGCATTATATATTATTGATTTTGTTCTTATCCCTATTGAAAAAATAACAGGGTTGAACCTGAGATGGTTTAGTGGTATAGGCTGGTCGTTTGGATATTTATTTGGCCCCCTCCTCTATCTTTACTCAAGATCAATAACTCAAAAAGATTTTTCTTTAAAGCCTGTTCAGTTAATTCATCTTATCGTATTCGCATTAGCATTTTTCAGAGCCCTATTCAGGATAAAAATACTTTTTATTTATTTGTACACTGTTTTCCATCTTCAGACTGTGCTTTATATGATAGCCTGTTTTCTAGTTATTATTTACTACAGGAAAGAAATAAAAAATTATTACTCATCAATCGAAAAATTAAATCTTACCTGGATGCTTTATGTTGTAGGAGCTTTTTTTATAATGTGGATGGTTGATCTCTTCAGTTTTGTTTTTGCCGACTTAAATTTACTGACCCCAGCTGGTGAAAGCTATTTAACTTTCCTTTCCTTAATGATAAATTTTGTCTTTGCTATTCTTATATTTTTTAAAGCACTTCAGCACCCTGAGATTTTTACCGGTATTGCTGAAGCAGAAAAACCGCTAAAGTATGAACAATCCCGTTTGACCGAAGCCGAGAAAAGAGAGTATCTGCAAAAACTTGAGGATTATTTTAGTTCCGATAAACCATATCTTAACCCGGAATTAACTATATCGGAAGTTGCACAAAATCTGAATGTTTCCACTAAATATCTCTCACAGGTTATTAATGAATCGTTGGGTAAGAATTTCTATGATTTTATTAATTCATACAGAATTGAAGAAGCAAAAAAACAATTGAATGAAACTATTGATTCAAAAAAAACTGTACTTGAGGTTCTCTACGAATCGGGGTTCAATTCAAAATCAGCATTTAATAATGCTTTTAAAAGGCAAACCGGCTACACTCCTACTCAGTACAGGAAACAAGCTACCATAAACTAAACTGACTGAAAGAATTGTTCTTATACCTGAATAAGGACGCAATGACATTATAATAAAAATCATCAACTAAATTGGGTAAAGCTACTCAAAATATTCATTTTAACATAAATCTATAAAAAGTTCTGTAAAAGAGTTCTGTTTCAGGAAAAAGGACGAATTCGCAATTTCTTCGCTTTACATTTGCGAATAAAAACGGAGTAATTATGCGAACTTTTCAATATTCAACTTTTTTTCTGATCCTTTTTGTTTTCTCAATATCAAATGCAAATACTATCAAAGTCCCCCAGGATTTTGCTACAATTCAGGCAGCAATAAATGCTTCTACGAACGGTGATACTGTTCTCGTTGCTTCGGGAACTTATTATGAGAATATAAACTTTAACGGGAAAAATATTGTATTAACAAGCAATTACGGAGTTACCGGTGATGCTTCATATATAAAAAATACGATAATAAACGGTTCAACCCCTGTGCATCCTGATACCGCAAGTTGTGTACGCATTATATCAGGTGAAGATTCAACTGCCGTTTTGCAGGGGTTTACTTTAACAAACGGAAAAGGAACAAAATGGACTGATGAACATGGAGCAGGAACTTTCGTAGAAGGAGGAGGAATTTTTGTAACACAATCTTCTCCGACAATAAGATATAATTTGATTGTTAATAATGAAGCGATAAACTCCCCTACAGGCACAGTAAGTGCAGGCGGCGGAGCTATCAGATGTGGCGACGGATCTCCTCATATAATAAATAACGTAATTCTTAATAACAAAGGAATGTACGGCGCCGGAATAGTTCTTAATTATTGTGCAGAGGCTTTGATCGCAAATAATATCATTAATGGGAACCAGGTTTTCGAGGCTGTTAGCGGTAGGCAAACGTTTGGGGGCGGCGGTCTTTGGGTTTTTGAAACTTTACCAGGAAATGATTTACCAAATGTAATTGTGAACAATACTATTACGGGCAATTCATCAAATACTAATGGTTGCGGTATAAGAGTATGGGCCGCAAATGCAACAATAAAAAATAATATTGTATGGAATAATTTCCAAAGCGATAAGGAACAGATAAACTTAACTACTGCAAACGTTATAGCAGAATATAATAATGTCGAAAATGATATTGAAGGGACAGGAAATATTAAAGTAGATCCTTCATTTGCTGACAGCAGTTTTTATTTAAGGGATAATTCCCCCTGTATCGATGCGGGCGATCCTGATACCGGGTATAATGATAATGAAGATTCAAACTCACCGGGTAATGCACTCTTTCCCTCAAAAGGAATAATTAATAATGATATGGGTGCCTACGGCGGACCAATGAGTTTGCTGTTTCCTGAGTTTTCCTCTTCACATTTATATTCACCAAATGATGAAAATGATTTTGGATTAACTCTGCCGAATGAACCTATAACTTTATCAGTTTCTATTATCAACAGCGGAGCAAGTGTACTTAAAATCGATAGCGCGTCGGTTGTTCAAAATAGTTCTACTATACAGATTCAAAACAATTTTCCTTTAATGATTACTCCTCTGGAAAGTGGAGAGTTAACTTTAACCTGGACTCCACTTGTAAATGAAGATTTGACAGACACACTTTTAATTTATAATAATGATAATTACTCTGTTAATCCTGCAAGATTGATTTTAACAGGAAGTTCATATCCAAATGCTCTTATTTCGTTTGATGCGGGTATATCGGATTTAGGAGAGATTGATGCTTCAACACCCAGAGTAGATACAGTTATATACGTACATAACCTGGGAACTATAGCAGATTCCGTTTATACTTCCGTAATATATGAAAGAGTAAAACCTGATACCGCTCTCGAAATTTCACCGGTTGCATTTGAGGTTGCTCCGAAAGATTCAGTCGGTATTACATTTACCTTTTATCCACCTCTTATCACAAAAACAATTCTGAGTCAATATCAACCAAAATTGGTTGTGGATTCAAAGTTTAGCATTGGAACAACACATTTTATAAAAATTATCAAATTTAAATTAACAAATGTTACAGGCGTAGATGAAATAACAAATTTGCCTTATGAATTCAGTCTCAAGCAAAACTATCCCAATCCTTTCAATCCATCTACTGTTATCAAATATTCAATCGCAAAGACTTCTTTCGTAAATCTAACTGTATTTAATGTTCTTGGAGAAGAAGTAAAAAAGTTAATTGATATGGAAGAGAGCGCAGGAACATATCAAATTAATTTTAATGCTTCTTCTCTACCAAGCGGAATTTATTTTTACAGGATAATGGCAGGTAATTTTGTTGAAACAAAGAAGATGATTCTTTTGAAATAATATCAATCAATTATTACTGAACTCATCTTTTTTATATTCTGAAGGACTGCATCCGAATTGTTTCTTAAAAGCGCGGGAAAAATAAGCCTGATCATTAAAGCCGACTTTATAACAGATTTCGGCTACACTTCCTGCGTTTTGTTTTAAGAGATCCGCACCGCGTTGAAGCCTCATTGATCGTATTAATTGTCCCGCAGGTTGATCGACAAGAGCATTGAGTTTCCTGTTAAGTTGTGAAATACTCATATTAACTTCATATGCAAGTTTTTCAACTCCGAATTTTTCATCTTCAAAGTTTTCTTCAATTATTTTGATTGTCTTTGCCAAGAATTGCTGATCGATTGAAACAGTAGAAACTTCCGAAGGTTTAATAGTTGTTGATTTGCTGAATCGTTTTCGAAGCTCTTCTCTCCGATATATTAGATTCTTAAGTCTTACTTGTAATTCTTTAGCGCTGAAAGGTTTTGTAATGTATGCGTCTATTCCTGTTTCAAGCCCTTCAATTTTGTCATCGAGTCCTGCTTTTGCTGTTAACATTATGATCGGTATATGACTCGTCTTTTCATCATTCCTGATTTTCTTGCTGAATTGATAACCATCCATTTTAGGCATCATTACATCTGTAATAATAAGATCAGGAATTTTCTCCTCTGCTTTTTTTATTCCTTCTTCACCGTTTGAAGCTTCAACTACAATATAGTCTGATTCAATCTGTTCACGAATATAATTCCGGACATCAAAGTTGTCCTCGACGATCAGGATTATCTCTCTTTCTCCGGATTCAGGATTCCGGTTCCCGGATTCCGGGTAAATATCCAGGATTTCGGTCTCTTTATAAAAATTCTCTTTTAAAGTTTTATCAGAAGTAAATTCCTTGGAAGTTCTTAATTCTCCAAGAGGAAGTAAGATTATAAACTCACTTCCTTCACCCTTTTTGCTGATTACTTCTATTTTTCCTTTATGTAATTCAACTAATTCCTTTGTTAATGCCAAACCGATACCGGTTCCTTCGTGTTGCCTTGTTGTCGAACCATCTACCTGGTAGAATCGGTCAAAGATATGTGGCAGTTCTTTCTCATCGATACCTTCGCCTCTATCTTTTACTCTTATTTCTACTTCTGACAAATTCACAATTTTTAATTCTACTTTTATCTCTCCGCCAGCAGCCGTAAACTTGAATGCATTTGAAATAAGATTATAAAAGACCTTTTCTAATTTATCCGATTCAAAAACGACAGGAATATTTTCATATTCAGATTCAAATTTCATCGTAATTTTTTGGGTTTCTGCAAGTGACTCGAATGAGTAAAAAAGACTTTTAAGAAAAGAAACTATATTGTGCTGTTCAGCCTTTAATTCCATACTTCCGGCTTCAAGCTTTGATAAATCCAGTAACTGATTAATTAATGATAATAATCTTCTTGCATTTCTGTTTGCAACCTGAAGTTTACCTTTCTCTTTTGTTTCAATATTTGACGACATAACATTTTCAATCTGTCCCAGAATTAATGTAAGTGGGGTACGGAATTCGTGAGAAATATTTGCAAAGAATTGAGATTTCAATTGGTCCAGTTCTTTAAGCTTTCCATACTCAACAAGTTCCAGCTCAAGTTTATGTTTTTTATTTAATCGTTTCAATTCCAGCCGTCTTATCATATACAACAATCCAAGAAAAATTAAAGCATACACTACATATGACCACCATGATAAATACCACGGCGATAAAATTGTAAAAGAAAAGCTATCTTCATTTCCCAATATTCCATAAATGTTTTTTGAGCGGACATGAAAAACATAATCTCCGCTCGAAAGATTAGTATATTCTTTTAAAGGTTCAGAAACCCAAGGCGACCATTCATCGTCGTAGTTTTCCAGGTAATATTGAAAGAGATTTAACCCGGGTCTATCATAACTTACTGTTGTGAAATGAAATATTACGTTGTTATTCTCAAACGATAAAATATTTTTATTAAATAATGAAGAATTCGCTGCCCCCTTATAAATAAAAGAATCCTGGTCAACCACTACACTTCGAATAATAGTTGAAAAATCTTTTTTATAAATTTGTTTGATTGCAGGATCGTAACGGATTAAACCCTGGTCCGTACTTATCCATAAATAATCTTTACCATCCTGCGGATCATAATCGGCATAAAGTGCAAAAACACTACTTAAGTCAAGCCTTCCAAATACCCGGTCGGGATACCAAGTATATTTACCATTTCTTTGCTTTACAGCTTTACCAAGTTCTTTCCCTTTATCAATTTCTACTAAAATCCATAAATCGCCGTTATGATCTTTATTAGTTGAAATTATATGATGAGAAGAATTAGTAAATTCTTTTCCGAGTATTGAATCTGGTACAAAGCTTTTTGTTAAAGAATCAAATTTGTACAAGCCCGCATCAGTATTAAAAAATACTTTATTATCTATAGAAATAATGCTGTGTCGATTTCCGGGAAAACCATTCCGGCTGTTATAGCGTTCTATATCAAACTTTGTATTGTTATTAATAGAGAGTAAATCTTTAGCGTTACTTTTTACATGAACAACTCCATCATAATAAGTATTGATCCACAAACTTCCATCACTGTCTTCAGTAAGTGATTCCATCTCATCGCTGATAATTGAAGTATCCTTTAACACTCTAAAAGTACCGTTATTATATTTTAAGATAGCCAGCCCGATTCTGTAAATAACATAGATGATATTTGAATCTATTGTGGATGAGAATAATATTGGAGTCTCAAAATTATGGATCTGTTTAGTCACATTATTTTTATCAATTTTACAGATCATACTGTTTGTAGCAGCAAGCAAATTATTATTGACTGAAATAAAATTATTCCCACCTGAATTAATATCTCCTACAGGACTAAATACAGAAGTTGACTCATTAAGACAAAACAGACCGAATGAATTGGTCGCATAAAGTTTTTTCTTAAATCTGTAGACTGACGATAGGTAAGCATTACCTGTATTATTTTTTTTAATGAGAGTAAAAGGCGACAAAATTTCAATTCTTGATATTCCCTCATTCATTGCAAGCCATAGTCCTCCCTGCTTGTCGGAAATTAAATCATAAATTACATCAGAAGAGAGCCCGTTATTCGTATTTACTATTCTTAAGAGGCGGCCATTTTGATCAATTATAGCAACACCTCCACGCATAGTTGCAAAAGCAAAATTTCCATCGTATAGTTCACACGCATTATAGATCAGATTTTTAGTTAGGAATGAATCTACTTCTGTTATAAACGGTGAAAATCTATAACCATCATAAATAAACAAACCTTTATTGCTTGTAGTCACAAGAATTTTGTTCCCGAACGATAGCATATCGTAAACTCCTACTTTTGCAAATTCTTCTCCATCCGGAACAAGTTTTAAAGAACTCCCTTCTATTTTCAACAACCCTCTTCCGTAATCCCTGGTATAAACCTCATCGTTTATTTTATATAATCTGAAAGCGTAAGCAGAATCAATTACATCTATTTTGTTTCCACCATTCCACCTAAAAATTTTATCCCGTGTTTTATAATAAACTCCGCGAGATGAAACAACTACATCCCACACGTCACCAAATTCCCGGTATTGCTTATCAAGGGATTTTAAAAGAGAAGCAAACTGTAATTGCCCGGTTGAGTCCGAAGCGAGATAACCAAAATCGGAAGATGCCGCAACATATATCTTTCCGTTTTTATCGGCAGCCATCGATCTTACAATTGAGTTGTTTAGTGTTCTGATCAATCGCCAGGAAGAGCCGTCGTATTCTAAAATCCCATCGTTGT
>Ga0210099_1000275_pt1 | contig 17818 bp, 15 predicted proteins | sample Joice_ThreeSqA_D_4_FD_184872 | JGI IMG/M metagenome (GOLD analysis project Ga0210099, IMG submission 184872) | Wetland microbial communities from San Francisco Bay, California, USA, that impact long-term carbon sequestration - Joice_ThreeSqA_D2... | ecosystem: Environmental > Aquatic > Marine >...
CTTAAAATTATATTAAATTATTAATGACCTCACCCAACAGCTCAAACCAGCGCCAAAATTAATATTGTAGAGTCTTCAGAAACTTTTCATTCGCCATTTTCAATATAATTACTTAAAATTGTTTTAGTTATAATACATCTCAAGAAAAGGAGAAACTATGATAACAAAATTAATTAATTTTTTGATGCTGAGTTCTATACCATATCTTGTTTTAGCCCAGGAAACGAAAGTACCCGATTGGGCACAACCTGGCTCAGAAACACATACACAAATATCGCCTCCATCAGATTTTCACAGACCTGCCAGAACTTTAAATGTACCGATTGGGATATTTGAAGGTCAGTCAGATGTTGGAGCAGCAGTAGTGCCGGGTAGCTCCAGTTACAACCCTGATACAGAACAGTATACTATCACCTCAGCTGGATATAATATATGGTATGTTCGGGATGAATTCCGTTATCTCTGGAAAAAAATATCAGGAGATATTTCACTCGCTGCAGACATAAACTATCCTGATTCATCAGGTTATTTTGATCGCAAGGCTGTTCTTGTTATTCGGGAAAGTCTAGATGATGATTCAAAAGAAGCTATTGTTGCTCTACATGGTGATGGTATGATCCACCTTGCATGGCGGCCTGAAAAAGGTCTTCGTATTAAGGATATGGAGTACCGTATAGGCAGCAGGGGTGGTCTTCCCGGTGGTAAGTCGCCAGACGATCTTGTAACTGCACATGCTAAACGTATTGGAATTGAAAAGCGAGGTGATTCATTCTCGCTTTTCGTCAGCATGAATGGCGAACCAATGAACCAATTCGGCGCTCCGATACAGTTGCACTTTAATGAACCGTTCTACGTCGGCATTGGTTTGTGTTCACATTTGCCTGACAAGGCCGACACAGCAATATTGTCTAATGTCCTTCTTAAGAATAGAGCCGGTGAGGTCAGATAAAAATAAAAAAGGACCTGAGGTTTCAAGTCCTTTAACTTAAGGTTATAATATTATTTTTTAATAGCTTTTGTTATAGATATGCCAGGTTTTTAAAATCTAGCATATCTAAGTTATTTAATACCTGTAATAATCGGGTTTAAAAGGTCCCTCTAGAGGAACATTAATATATTCAGCCTGTTCCGGAGTTAAAGTTTCCAGTTCCACACCAAGTTTACCAAGGTGAAGCATTGCAACTTTTTCATCGAGGTTTTTCGGCAGGACATAAACTTTGTTTTCATAATTTTCGTGGTTTGTCCAGAGTTCTATTTGTGCAAGGACCTGGTTTGAAAAAGAGTTAGACATAACAAAAGAAGGATGCCCCATTGCACAACCAAGGTTAACCAAACGACCTTCAGCAAGAACAATAATATCATTGCCTTCTATATTATATCTGTCAACCTGCGGCTTTATCGTATCTTTTGTTTGTCCGTAATTTTTATTCAACCATGCCATATCTATTTCATTATCGAAATGTCCGATGTTGCAGACAATTGTTTTATCTTTCATTTTTCTAAAATGTTTTTCATTTACGACATTGCAATTACCTGTTGCAGTAACAACTATATCTGCTTCCTTAACAGCGTTCTCAAGTTTCTTAACCTGGAACCCACTCATCGAAGCTTGTAAAGCACAAATCGGATCTATTTCTGTTACAATAACTCTGACACCTGTACTCGCAAGCGATTCGGCTGAACCTTTGCCTACATCTCCATAGCCGCAAACAACAGCGACTTTACCAGCAAGCATAAGATCTGTTGCTCTTCTTATTGCATCAACTAAAGATTCGCGGCATCCATATTTATTATCAAATTTAGATTTGGTTACCGAATCATTAACATTAAATGCTGGAATTGCCAATGTACCTTTGTTCATTCTGTCATAAAGACGGTGGACACCGGTTGTTGTTTCTTCACTTATTCCTTTAACATGCTGAACCAATTCCGGATATTTATCCAAAACAATATTTGTAAGATCACCTCCGTCATCAAGAATCATAGTAAGAGGTTTTTTATCTTTACCGAAAAACAATGTCTGGTCAATACACCAATCATATTCTTCAAGAGTTTCGCCCTTCCATGCATAAACAGGAATTCCTGCAGCGGCAATTGCAGCGGCAGCATGATCCTGTGTAGAAAAGATATTGCAGGAAGACCATTGAACTTCAGCACCCAATTCTTTAAGAGTTTCTATGAGAACCGCAGTTTGAATAGTCATGTGTAAACATCCCGCAATCCTGGCACCTTTTAATGGTTTTGATTTACTATACTCTTCACGGATCGCCATTAAACCCGGCATTTCAGCCTCAGCAAGTTTAATTTCTTTTCTTCCCCATTCCGCTAACGATATGTCTTTCACCTTATACGGTAACTTTTCTACATCACTTTTTATTTCAACCTGACTCATTTATACTTCCTTTTTTTCTTTATAAAAAATCTTTATGCATATTTCTTAAACACTGGAACGAGATCGAGATGTTCCCATGTAAATTCTTTTTCATTTCGTCCAAAGTGACCATAAGCTGCAGTCTTTTTATAAATTGGCCGTCTTAGTTTTAATCTGCTAATTATTCCTTTTGGGGTTAAATCAACTTCCTTCATAATCATTTTAGAAATTTCCTTATCAGGAATAATACCGGTTCCATTTGTGTGAATATAAACAGATACAGGCTTTGCCACACCGATTGCATAAGCCACCTGAACAAGACATTCCGTTGCGAGTTTTGCTGCAACAACATTCTTTGCAATGTGTCTCGCCGCATAAGCTGCGCTTCTATCAACTTTAGAGGGATCTTTGCCGGAAAAAGCGCCACCTCCGTGAGGAGCCCAACCACCATAAGTATCAACAATAATCTTTCTTCCCGTTAATCCGCTATCTCCGTTAGGACCACCAATTTCGAATCTGCCCGTAGGATTTACAAAATATTTTGTTTTCTTGTCGATATATTTTTCGGGAATTATCTTCTTTATAACGTATCTAATAACATCTTCTTTGATTTTCTTCTGACTTACATCCGGATCGTGTTGTGTGGAAATAACAACTGCATCAACTCTGATCGGTTTATTATTGTTATCATACTCAATCGTTACCTGTGATTTTGAATCTGGACGGAGATAAGGCATTAATTTATTTTGTTTTTTCCTTATATCAGCAAGTTTTTTAACAAGCTTGTGCGCATACATTATTGGCATTGGCATTAATTCAGGCGTCTGGTTGCAGGCATAACCGAACATTAATCCCTGGTCGCCTGCGCCTCCTTTATCAACTCCCATTGCAATATCCGGCGACTGCGAGTGAATTGCATTAAGTACAGAACAAGATTCCGAATCAAATTTATAGTCTGCACTTGTATATCCAATTTCTTTTACTGTCTCCCTAACTATATCAGGAACCTCAATATATGCTTTGGTAGTAACTTCTCCTCCAACAAGAACTAACCCTGTAGTAACAAAAGTTTCGCATGCAACTCTTGCGTTTGGATCTTGTTTATAAATTGCATCTAGCACGCTATCGGAAATTGCGTCACTTACTTTATCCGGATGTCCTTCGGAAACTGATTCCGATGTAAAAAGATACGACATTGTTTTATTCAGCCTTTGATATTAAAAGATAAAATTTTTGTTAAAGTTTTTTATAATCAGAGTGTAAAGATACTAATTCTTTTTAAGAATTAAATGCTTTTTTTATCGCTGTTAATAACAAATAATTAATAAAAGTCTACTTCTGAAGAATCCCCTGAGTTAAGTCTTTTATAAGCGCCCCTGACAAAAGAGTTACTGCCAATTATAGAATTATCCAGCAATGCTTTTTCAACACGAGCGTTTGAATCTATGATAGAGTTTTTAACAATACATTCTTTTATTACACAACCACTTGAAATAGTTGCGTAAGGACCAATAATTGAATTTGATACATCTGCATCTTCCGCAATAAATACAGGCTGGTTAATAACTACATTTTCTCTCGGTTTAAAGCTGCCTTTCTTATCTAACAAATACCGATTTGTTGATAAAAGTGTTTCTGGTTTACCACAGTCGTACCAGCCATCGACAGGAAATGTTGTGACTTTTTCACCTTTATCAATCATTATCTGTAATGCATCGGTTAATTGCAATTCTCCTTTTGTACGGATATCCTTTTCAACTAATTCATTCAGGCAATTAATCAAAGCTTGTTTGTGGGAAACATAGTAAAGCCCAACCAAAGCAAGATTTGATACAGGAGTTTGAGGTTTTTCAACAAGCTTTTCTATAATACCATTTTTTACAACTGCTACTCCAAATCTTTGATAATCCTCAACTTCCTTAACACCAAGTGAAGAAACTTTATTTTTAAAAACTCCTTTTAGGTTTACATCAAATATTGTGTCACCTAGAATTATAAATATCTCATCATCATCGAATGTTGGAATGGCAGTGTAAATTGCATGCCCCAATCCTTCCATTTTTTCCTGTTCTATGAATGAAGATTCTACAGAAGGATATTTTTTTTCAATATAATCTTTTATCATATCGCCTAAGTAACCGATGACAAACGTAGCTTTATTGATTCCTTCTTCTAAAAGCTTATCGAGAATGTGCGCAATAATCGGTTTACCGCCAACATTCAAAAGCGCTTTGGGTGTGGAGTGTGTATGTGGTTTTAATCTTGTGCCGATTCCGGCGACAGGTATTATTGCTCTCATTTTTTTACTTTTTTGTTAAAAACTTATCAATGCCTCAATTTAATAACAAATAAAAAGCCAACTAAGAACCTTATAAATATTAAGTCTCAGCCATAAATTTCGATAAAACAGTTTCTATACCGGCAGTATTTTCAAAGCAGGCAAGAAGTTTTTGCAGTACTCTGTCCAGAACAGCATCAGGACAGGAAGCCCCGCTTGTAAGAATAATATTAACAGTTTCCTTTTTAGGGAGAAAATTTTCAGTCGCCACTTCCTTTTTTAGATCAGTATCGTAATGCTTTATTTGTGATGGCGAAATAATCTTTTCATCGTCCGATATAAAATATGTAGTAAGTTTTTCTTCGCACAATTCAACAAGATGCCCGGTGTTTGAACTATTGTAACCGCCGACTACAACAGCAAAATCTGCTTTTTGATTTAACAATTCTATTGTTGCCTGTTGATTATCATAAGTTGCATAACATAAGGTGTCTCTTGTATCTGCAAAATGTTGATTGATATTTTCTTTCCCATATTTTTTAATCATCGTCTGTTTTAAGTAATCTGCAATAGCCTGGGTTTCAGTTGCAAGCATGGTTGTTTGATTAACAACGCCAATTTTATCTAAATCCTTTACTGGATCAAATCCCGGAGAATATTTCTCATTAAAAAAATTGTAAAATTCTGTTTTGTCTCTTTTTCCTGAAATTATTTCAGAGAGAATTTTGGTTTCACTAATATCTTTTACAATTACTGCCGGAGATGATTTAATACTGTGTGAAAATGTCGCTCTTGTTTCTTCGTGATAATGTTTTCCATGAATAATAACTGTATAATCCTGCTTACCAATTTGTGCCGATCTGTTCCAAACTTTTTCAACAAAGGGACATGTTGTATTATGGAGATAAGGATTAATCCCAATCTCATTTAGTCTTTTTTCTATTTCAAGTGTGGTTCCAAACGCAGGAATAATTACAATATCTTCGGCAGTTAATTCATCCCAGTCTGCCAGATAATTTCCAGAAGTATCCATAAGAAATTTTACACCTTTACTTAGAAGGTCATCGTTTACCTCGGGATTATGAATCATTTCACTTAAAAGAAAAATTCTTTTACCAGCATTTTCATCCACTGTTTTGTAGGCAATTTCTATTGCATTTTCAACACCATAGCAAAACCCAAAATGCCTGGCAATAAAAAATCTTACGGGACCAAAGTCGAGCATCGTGGGCACAAAATTCCTTTTTCGCGGATCATCATTCTTTCTGTAATCTTTAATCCGCGAAATAACAGAACTCTTATAGAAATCGGGGATATCAAATTTTTTCATAGGCAGTATAAAATTAACAAATATTAAGCCCAATTAAATGGGCAATTAACATAACCACTTTAAGCTTTAGGAGGTGCCGCAACTTAGTATTTACAAGTCATCTTTGCTATATTTCAAACCCTAAAAATTGGATTTTGATGGAACTATTAGAAAGATTAAATAAGATAAAGAACCGGTTCGAACAGGTTAATGAACTACTTTCGGATTCAAGCATTATGAACGATAGGGAAAAAATGATTAACCTGAGCAGGGAAAGAAGTGAACTTATAGAAATAATTAATGCTCACAGAAATTATGAAAAAATAATAAATGATATTGTAGGGAATAAAGAAATAATTGAATCGAAAACAGATAAAGAATTAATTGAGCTTGCCGAAACTGAACTTGTAGAACTCGAAGAAAAAAAAGAAAAAATGGAAGAAGAAATAAAATTGCTTCTTCTTCCAAAAGATCCTAATGATACAAAAAGTGTAATTATGGAAATAAGAGCAGGGACAGGGGGAGATGAAGCTGCATTGTTTGCATCTGATCTTTTCAGAATGTACTCCCGTTATGCAGAAATTAAAAATTGGAAAATAGAACTTATCGACATAAATGATACCGGACTGGGCGGAATTAAAGAAGTTGTCTTTTCTATTAATGGAGAAGGAATATATGGTGAACTAAAATTTGAAAGCGGTGTTCATCGAGTTCAGAGAGTTCCGGCTACGGAGGGAAGCGGAAGAGTACATACATCTGCCGCATCTGTAGTTGTTCTTCCAGAAGTGGAAGATGTACAGGTCGATATAAATCCTAATGATTTAAAAATCGATATCTATCGCTCCGGCGGTGCCGGCGGACAAAATGTTAATAAGGTTGAAACTGCTGTAAGGATTACACATTTGCCATCCGGAATTGTTGTACAATGCCAGGATGAAAGATCGCAGTTAAAAAACAGGCAGAAAGCAATGAAAGTTTTACGGGCAAGAATTTACGATTTAAAAATGAAAGAAAAAGAAAGTGAGGTTTCGGCGCAAAGGAAAAATATGGTAAAAAGTGGGGACAGAAGTGATAAAATCAGAACTTATAATTTCCCTCAAAACAGGGTTACCGATCACAGGATTGGTCTTACATTATACAATTTGTCTGAGATAATTAACGGGGATCTTTCTGAACTTATTGAACAAATAAAGCTTGCCGACAGGACAGAAAAACTGGAAGCAAGCAACTAAAATTATACTATTCCACCTTTTGTTGTTTCTCTAAGTTTAACTACAAAAATAAATACAAATCCTAAAAGAGAAAGAAGAAAATCTGTAACGTCTATTTGAAATGTAGGTCTGTTACCAATTAAAAAGCCAAGGTATTTTGAAATTATGAGTAATGTGAAAAAACCGAGATAACCTATAACTCCACGAGTTATAGGAACTAAAAAATATTTTTGAAACAGGATTCCAATATTATCTTTACTTTCTACTCTTACTTTTGTGAGGACAACACCGCGCATTTAATAGACTCCTTTGTTTTTGTTTCTCAACTAAGTCTAATACTATGCCAGCTACTCTAATAGTTACACTTTGTTTATTTTTGGAGAAAAATCGAAACAAATTTAGAACAAACGGGAAATCAAAAATTAATGAGTATGATTAATTATGATACACCTGCTAAAAATTTGCATCAGAATAGTTAGCCCCCATTCTCCTTCTTTTCCAATCTCTTAAACAAGTAAACAAGGACAAAACCTATAATTGCAAGGAAAACATCAAGGGTATCGATAGAAATAGTTTTGTCGGTTCCTGCAATGTAATTGAAATACTTGGCTACTATTATAATTGTAAGAAAAGAGAAAAAGCCTATCAAGCCATATAAAAACGAATACCAGTTTATTGAAAATGTATTAGGATGACTTTTGCTTTTTAGAAAGATATAATAGATTGAAGTTAATAATTTCACAGCCCACTCATTTTAAGTCGTATGTGAATTTATAATATTAATTTATTACAAGCAATCTATTTTTGCGAGGAGTTAATTCTTCACACTGCTTTTATTATAATTGCACTTACATCATCCTCAAATTTGCCCAAAGTATATGAATTTAACTCGTTTTGAAGTGATTCTAGTAGAGTCTGATGGCCATTTAAATTTTTTATTAATTCTTTAAGTTTTTCAGAACCAAACTGATTTCCTGATGCAGAACGAGCTTCAATAATTCCATCAGTTGCCAGCAAAATTAAATCATTTGGTTCCAGTTTAATAGATTCTTCCTTAAAATTTCCGTCTTGTGCAAAACCTAAAAGGAGTCCATTCGATTTTACAGTTTGAACTTCATTTTTTGAATATTGCTTAAAAAGAATTGGAAGATCTCCTGCCCCGGCATATCTTACTTTCTTATCTATATTATTTATTACCAAAATAGAAAGTGTAGCGAAAACTTCCGAAACTTTAGCATCCTGGTAAACATATTTGTTAACCTCTTGCAAAATTTCACCGGGAGAGTATTCTTTTGAATTTTGTAAAACACCACGTATAGCACTTCTTACGTAACCAGCATAAGCAAATGCAAAATACCAGGCACTCCATTTTTTACCCATAACATCGCCAAGTATAACTGCAAGATTATTTTCATCAAGTTGAAAATAGTCGATAAAATCCCCGCCAGGAATTCCCTGGAAAGGTTTATGCCATTGACTGATTTCAAAACTTTCAAACTTGGGAGAGGAGTCGGGAACTACTTTTGCACGCAAGGATTCTGCGGCATTATTTAATTCGTTTACAATCTTTATTTTTTCCTTATCTATATTTTTTATTATTGCGCTTATTTTAGCAGCAACAACTTTAGGGCCCGATTCTTTCGTTACATAATCTGTTATTCCTAAATCGTATCCCTTAAGTATAGCATCTTCTTCATTCTTCGAAGTAAGAAAGACGAACGGAATAGATTGTAAACCATCATCTTCCAGAAGTATTTTCCTGAATTCAAAACCATCTTTATCCGGCATTATAACATCCGAAATAACTAAATCTGGTTTAAACGATTTTAATAATTCCATCGCTTCATCTACACTTGTAACGGCTTTGCAATCAAATCCTGCATTATTAAGATTAAACTGAAAAAGTTTTAATATAGTAGAATCATCATCGAGCAGCAAAATTTTGTGTAAATCGTTGCCGAATGAGTTTTCTATATTTTTCTTTACTCCATAACTTTTATAAATATCTGTCCGTTTTAATAAAGCTCTAACTTTTATGAGCAGTTCATCAACATCAAAAGGTTTGGTTATAAAATCATCGCCGCCTGCATCTAATGCAGTTGATTTGTCTTCAAGGCTTGCTTTAGCTGTAACAAAAACGAAGGGCAATGTTCTGTAATTTTGGTTTTCTCTTACCTTGCGACAAAAAGTAAATCCATCCATTTCGTCCATTGTCACGTCACAAAGAACAAGATCGATATTTTTTCCTTTTAAGATTTCAAATCCTTCATCGGCGCCTTTAGCTTCAAATGTTTGATAATCATTACACTTCAGATGATGAGCAAGCAGCTTCCTTATTGTCAAATCGTCATCAATTACCAAAATAGATTTTTTGTTATTATTAACCATAGTACATTTTACCAGATAAGAAGATTGGATATACTGTTTAAATTATTATTAAAAAGGAATAAGGCTTGTGATACAGAAGTCTTATTTAGATAGGATAAGTTCAAACGAGTGAGAGAAAAACTGAACACAACTAAGTTTCCAATATTTTATTATCAATGTCAAAAAAGTCATAACTAAAGTATTTTTATCAGCCAAAACTTGCGACGGCCTCTTCTCTTGTTTCAAATGCTTCAAACACCCTGTACATTCTTGTGAGTTCGAACATTGAACGAACATTAGGTTGAAATCCAACTAATTTGAGGTCTCCCCCAAGTGCAGTAATTTTTTTTAATGAGACAACAAGAGCGCCAAGAAAAGTCGAATCAATAAACTCGCAATCTACAAGATCCACAACTATCCTCTTCTTCCCTGATTCAATATCATTTATTAAAGTTTTCTTAAAATCCTCTGCTTCTTTTAAAGTAGCGCGAGTCAAGTTTACTTTCTCAACAATTATTTCCCCTACTTCTTCCTTAACGTATTCTTGAAACATATTAACCCGCCTTTTCGAATGGTCTGTTTTGAATATGATATTTTTCCATAAGCCTGTAAATAGTCGCTCTGCCAAGTTGTAGTTTCTTTGCAGCTTCGACTATATTACCATTAGTTACTTTTAGTGCATGTCTTATAGATTCTTCTTTAAGCTTTTCAAAAGGGACTATAGAATCATCCGCAAATAAGCTACCATTTAAGTCAATACTTCCATTTGTCTGAGAAGCTTTAATATGTGGGGGTAAATCTTCAATATCTATTATGTCGCGTTCAGCTATAATTAAACAACGTTCAATTGTATTTTCCATTTCTCTGATATTACCTGGCCAAGCATATTCATAAATTAATTTAAGAGCTTTTTTACTAAATCCTTTAACATTTTTGTCTAACTTTTTATTAAACAAATCCAAAAAGTGATGAACAATAACTAAAATGTCTCCCCTTCTTTGCCTTAAAGGAGGAACATATATAGGAAAAGAATTTAATCTGTAAAACAGGTCCTCTCTAAATTCTTTATCGTCAACTGCTTTTTTCAAATCCCGGTTTGTAGCCGAAATAATTCTTACATCCGTTTTAATCGTATCTGTTCCACCGACTCTTTCAAATTCTCTCTGCTGAATTACTCGCAGCAACTTAGCCTGGAGAAGCATTTCGAGTTCGCCAACTTCATCAAGAAATATTGTACCTTCATTTGCAACTTCAAACTTTCCAAGCTTCTTTTGGTAAGCCCCTGTAAAGGAACCTTTTTCATGACCGAACAATTCACTTTCTAATAATTCTCTTGGAATAGAAGCACAATTAACTACGACAAAAGGTTTGTCTTTTCTTTTTCCATTATAATGAATTGCTCTTGCAATTAATTCTTTACCAGTTCCGCTTTCGCCATGAATTAAAACAGTTATGTCATTATCAAGAACCTTGGTAACTAGCTTAAAAACATCCTGCATTTTTCCATCAGCAGAAATAATATTATCAAAGCTGTATTCTTTCTTAACATTTTCTTTAAGATTATGAAGCTCGCGTAAAAGATCATAATTTTTAATTGCATTTTTAATTGATGGTTCCAGCCTTTGCTGGTCAATTGGTTTGGGAAAATAATCAAATGCGCCGTGTCTAAGCGCTTCAACTGCAACTTCAATACTCCCCTGAGCAGAAAGGATAATCACCGGCAGATTTTCATCAAGTTGTTTTATTCTTTTTAAAGTTTCCAAGCCATCGAGGCCTGGCAACATAATATCAAGAAGAATAAGATCGGGTCTTTGTGTTAAATTTCTTAAAACATCTTCGCCGTTCGTAAAAATCTGAGCCTGATATTTCCATTTGTCTTTCACCCAATAAGATAAGAGTTTTGAAATCGCTGGTTCATCATCAACGATAAAAACTAATTTGCTCACAATGCCTTCCTTTTTATTCGTTTTTAGTCAGTCTAACTATAACCGTGGTTCCTTCATTTAGCTCGCTTTGAATTGAAATGGAACCCTTATGTAAATCCACTATCTGCTTAACAAAAACCAAGCCTAAGCCCGTTCCAGCACTTTGTTCAGCGGATTTATTATCACTAAAGTATTTTTGAAAGATATAAGGAAGGTCTTTTTTAGCAATACCGATGCCAGTGTCGGTAATTATTACTTCAAATTCTTTAAATAAACTATGGCCAAAAACTAATATCCTGCCCCCTTTTCCAGTATACTTAATCGCATTGTTCAGTAAACTGTTAAACATTTGTTCGAGTCTTTCTCTATCCCCATCTACATAAATTTCTTGGTCAGGTAGTTCAACAGTTAAACGTTGATTTTTATTATTAATACTTTCCTGATTCTTTTCAATAACCTTATGAAGCAGAGATATACAATTTAACCTGGTCCTATTTAAACTTATTTCTCCCTTTTCAAGCCTCGTTAAATCTAGAACTCCATTGATTAGCTTGGCAAGTCTTTTCCCTTCCGCAAGGATAACATCGTTGAATTCTTTTTTGTGTTCTTCTGTCATAGAAGGATCTGAGGCAATCGATTCTGAAAAGCCAACTATAGATGCTAAAGGAGTCCTGAATTCGTGAGAAATGTTCGAGATAAATTCCGATTTCATTTTATTAAGCTCTTCGAGTAAAGAAACCTTTTGCAATCCTCTCGATTTTTCAATATTTATGATTCGCCTGGCTTCTTTATATTTTTCGCTCAACTCAGTTATTATATCTTCAAGTTTTTTTATGAAGGATAGACTTCGTCCCATTCCGATTAAACCTTTAACATTTTCTTCATCAATAAGAGCTTTAACCCTGAATTTAAATGGGAATTCGTTGCCGAGTTTATCAAGCAAAATAGCTTCGAAAGTTGTTATTTTGTCATTTGGAGAAAGAGCTTTTTGAAAAGCGCTCAACACAAGAGATTTAGAGGAAGTTTTAACTACTTCTGTAAAATATTTTCCGGTTAATTCTTCCGGTTGATAACTAAGAAGCAGTGCACCACTCTTATTTATGCTTTTTATGTAACCGGAATAATCAAGAGAAAAGATAAGATCGTCGGAAACTTCAATAAGAGATCTTAGTTCATCCGAATAAAAGGAAAGAATTGTATCAGAAGATTTTTGATCCGGCAAAGTTATTTAATGTTTTTATGAATATTTAATTAGAAATATATTCAATAAAAAAATAAATAAAAAAATTTTATAAGAAAGAATTGATAAAGACTAATTGACAATTTCTTCTTTTTGAAGCGCTTCATAATATTTTCGAATAAGATTTTCATAATCTCTCGAAAAACCTTCGCGGACAGCTTTGTTCAATTCATCTTTTATCTTTTCAATATTTTTATCATTACTTAGATTTAAATCCTGGGGTGATTCTCTTACTATATTCTGACCTGTATTAGATTCCCTGTTCTTTTCAAAATCTCTTTCATTAATTGATCTTTGAGCATCGAGCAGCTTTGAAAGAATTCTTTCCTGCTTTTGAACTAAATTATCATCAAGTTTTTCAGTATTCATATCTTTTACAACTTCCTGCATTTGCTTAAGCACATTGTCAAGGTTTGATGAAAGACTTTTTGATTTTCCCTGTTCTTTGGCTTCTTTATTTAATTGATCCAGAGATTTTCGGATAAGGTCCTGCTGTTGAGCAAGTCTTTGCATTTCTGCCTGCTGCTGCTGGGAAAGAGAACCTTGCTGCATCTGTTTAAGCATTTGCGTAAGATTATTAAGCCCCATCTGCTGGCCTGATAATTTCTGAAGCAGCTGCATCAATGACATCATTCCACCTTGTCCTCCGCCCTGCATCATCGCTTCCATAGAACCTTTAAGCAAAGTGGATGCTTCATTCAACGATTCCATAGCATTTCCCTGGCTGATTGAAGCCATGCTGCCATCCCTGTTCTGCAACGACTGGATTGATTTTAACATTTCCCTTTGAGCATCACCAACACTTTTTCCTATCTCGGGCGTAATTGCAAAAGTTTTTTGTGAAAGTTCGCTCATCTGTTTTAGAATCTTTCCAAGATCATTTTGAATATTATTTTGCTTTTGTGCATTCTCATCAAAAGCTGATGAATTCTGATCAAGCTGTTGGGCCTGGTTCTTAAGTTTTTCTTGCTGTTTTGATAAATCAATTAGATTATCAAGAATCTTCATCATGTCTGTAAAATTCTGTATCTCGTTCATTTGTGACATAGAAGATTGAAGATCCTTCAACTGCTGGTTCATCTGCGACATATTTTTCTGTACCTGCTGCTGATTCTGCATGGCCATTTGTTTATTGTTCTGTTTCATATTTTGTTCAACCTGCTGCGACTTTTGTTGATTCTCCTGCTTCTGAAATTCTTCTTTCAGCTTTTGCATTTTCTCCTGAGGCATATCTTTCAGCTCGTCCATCTTTTCAGAAAGCTTATCAAGTTCATCAGAAAACTTCTTAAGATCTTTTGTCATTTGTTCTTGCTGTTCACCCAGCTTGTCACTTTGAGATTTATCCGATAAATCGCTTTCATCTGTCTGGTTTTGTAAATCCTTTTGTTTTTCGGTCATCATTTCAGATCGTTTGAGTAGTTCGTCTACTTTTTGTTCTACTTGAATTCTTTTCAAAAGATTCAAGGTTCTTTCAATACTTTTTTTGAATTGGTCCTCATCCATTTTAAAATTCTGAAGAGCGTCCTGCGTTTGCTGGCGGTTAAGACTTTGCATAGCCTCCTGTAGCTTTTTAAAAGCTTCCTTAAATTCATCGCTTGTTAATTCATCCATCATTTTCTGCAATTCCATATACTTTTCCAAAGTCTCTTTCGACAGCAAATTATTTTCCTGCATATCCTGCTTCATCTTACTAAATTCATCGCCGGTTTTCTGAATTTTATCCTGAAGCTTTTCATACTTGTCTAGAGTATTTTCAATCTTCTGCTTCTCTTCCCAGGTAATTTCTTTCTTATCCTGTTTTAGCTCATCATTTATTTTATCAAGTTCTTTTCTCAACTCTTCGGATTCATTCATCGTCTCTTTTAATTGCTGCTCAATATCCTCGTGGTTCTTATCAACTCCCGAAAGAATTTCATCCAAAGAAGGAACCCTCACCATAAAGATTTGTGTCTTTGCGGACTTTGGACCACTTACATTATCGTTATCAAAAATTTCCAGGTAATAACTAACAACATCATCGGTTCCGAGATTAAGATTTGTAAGATTCCACACATAATCTACATTTAATTCCTTTTCATTCTTTGTTAAAGGAATTTCAAAAGAAGAAAACTGGGTTTGGGGAGTTTCATACCTCGAGGCTGATAACCTGTAATGCAAAAGTAGTTTTGTAAATCCATAATCATCAGACACTTTTAATAAAAGTGGAAGTCTATTATCATTTTCCAGGGAAACATCTTTGTTCGGGACAATCATTTCAATTGAAGGATAATCATCATTAAGGGATTTTATATTATATGTAATCGGAGAAAGATTTTCGTTTCCAGCAAAATCCTCAATATGAATTGTATAAGTATTATCTTTCAATATTCTAAAATTACCAGAAGCCAATGTTGATTTTTTATTTAATTGAATTTCCGTTGAATCATTAAACAAAAGTTTTGCATTTTTTAATTTTTTAGTTGAATTAAATTTTATTTCAACCTTACTTCCCTTTAAAGAAGAAATATTGCCGTTATCTTTTTGTTGAAAGGATGGGATTCCGGAATATGAGGGCGGGGTTACTGTGATATCCAAATTTTTGACAATTGGTCTATCGATAACTTCGATTGAATATTCTTCACTTTTACTCTCTTCAGCAAAAGCATAATATTTCAAAGAACTCCTCGCAGATTTGTAATCAAAATTGTAAACACCGTTGGAATCAGGAATTAATTTTTGATTCTGAAAATTTGTTTCTTCTTTATCTTTTAATGCAAGGAAAACTGATGAAGGAATTCCCCCGCTTACTTTTATAGAAATATTAACATTGTCTCCTTTAGTAACCTGTGCATTTCCCGGAATAACTTCAAAAGAGTATTTCTGCGGCGGAATAAATTCACGGTTAAAGTTTACTATTCTATAAGATGCGGCTTGCATTCCGGGAGCAAAGATAAATATCAAAGATACAATTGCTGAGATGCTTAAAAAGCAAATGAGAAGTTGCTTTACTTTATTAAAATCAACTACAGACTCGAATTGTATATTCTTTGTTTTTTCATAAACCTTCTTAAATGATGCATCAACCAATCCGGAAGAATACATTTTATTATCGATCCCGGGGCTAACTAACTGGATTGCATTAAGAAGATCATCTTTTATTTGCGGGAAGTAGACCGCAACTTTACCCGCCGTTTTGAAATGATCTCTTTTTCCGAGCAGGTCAAAATATCTCATTAAAGGTTTTATAAAGAGAAATCCAAATGAAGCAACAGCAACAAGAACAATTATAGAAGAAATAATCGTCCTTAGAAGAGATGAATGATGCAGAAGCATTTCGAGAAAGGAGAAAGAAGTAAAAACAAGAATGACAAGAATAAGAGAAAGCAGCAAACCTATTAAAGTAACAAAGGCTTGTTCTTTCTTATCGAGTTTATCGAGTTTATTTAATATGTCTTTATAAAAATTTGATTCAATCATTTCAAAGTCAAAATTGTGTCCAATTTACGTCTGCCTCTTGCCATCTGCCATTTCCCGTCCTCCTAATTACTCAAAGTATACAAAACAAGATTGGCTCCAAACCTCAAAGCTTCCTGCCTTTTACTTTCAGGATCATTATGAACTTCAGGATCTGCCCAACCGTCGCTCGGATTCGATTCATAAGTATAATAAACTGCTAACCTTTTATCTATAAAAATTCCAAAACCTTGTGGCGGTTTTCCATTATGCTCGTGAGTTTTTGGCGGTCCGGACGGAAAACTGTAAAGTATATTGTATAGTTCATCTGAAAAAGGAAGCTCTACAAAATTTTTATCAGGAAAAACTTTTTTCATTTCTCTTCTAATAGCTTTATCCAAGCCATAATCATCATCGATATAAAGGAAACCTCCACTCTCTAAATATTTTCTTAATCTCACGGCCTGAACGTCTGAAAAAACTACATTACCGTGACCTGTCATAAAGAGAAAAGGATGAGAAAAAATTTCATCGGTTGAAATATCAACAAAAGTATATTCTGCTTTTACTTTCAAATTAGTGTTGGCTTTTAAAAAGTTCAAAAGATTCACTTCAGCAGAAGGATCATTATACCAATCACCGCCGCCGTTATATTTTAAGCGTGCAATCTGAAATCTTCCATCAGTTTGAGGCAGCATTTCAATTGAAAAAATTATCAAAATAATTAACGTCGTTTTTATCATTTTTATCGCAAAAGAATTGTGAGCAATATATCCCGATTGTTATTGAATATCAATTAAGAAAGAAGGCAGGAATTGATTTTGCCACACTGTAAGTTTATCCAAATCTTTATATTTTTACTCAAGAAAAACCGTTGGGAGATTAGCAATTAAAAGCGGTTTGATTAACACAGGGATTTATTCCGGTGTAAGCTGGAGAAAAAAAACATTATAACAACCGTTTCAACGGTTTATAATAATTAACTTAAAATTGACAAATGAAATGAAGATCAATAAAGAATGGCATTTGAAAAACAAAATGCCAAAAAATCCAACACTCAATGAAAGAATTAACTGGCATATTGAACATGGAAAACATTGTTCCTGCAGAGAAATGCCCGACAGCATTAAGAAAGAAATTGCGAAAAGAAAAAAGGAGTCTGTAAAATGAAATACTGGCTTATGAAATCTGAACCGGATGTTTTCTCTATTGAAGATCTGAAGAAAAATAAAAAAACGTATTGGGACGGTGTAAGAAATTATCAGGCAAGAAATTTTATGAGAGACGAAATGAAGAAAGGCGACAAAGTTTTATTTTACCACAGCAATACAGAACCATCCGGTGTTGCAGGAATTGCAGAAATAGTAAAAGAAGGTTATCCTGATTATACACAATTTGATCCGGACAATAAACATTATTTCTCCTCAGCCGATCCTGCAAAACCAGTCTGGTATATGGTTGATATTAAATTCGTTAAGAAATTAAAAACATTTGTTCCTCTGAGCGATATAAAAAATAATCCTAAGCTAAAAAAGATGAGGCTCGTTCAAAGAGGAAACCGATTATCTGTTATGCCTGTTGAAAAGAAAGAGTTTGATGAAATCGTAAAGATGGGAAGCAAATAAATTTTTGATTTTTGAAAACGATTTATGATTTCTACTTATCGATTAATTCCTACTAGAAGT
>Ga0210099_1000278_pt1 | contig 17794 bp, 13 predicted proteins | sample Joice_ThreeSqA_D_4_FD_184872 | JGI IMG/M metagenome (GOLD analysis project Ga0210099, IMG submission 184872) | Wetland microbial communities from San Francisco Bay, California, USA, that impact long-term carbon sequestration - Joice_ThreeSqA_D2... | ecosystem: Environmental > Aquatic > Marine >...
GAATAGCAGCATTGATCTGGCACCCTACCTGAATAAGAATGCCAAGGCGGGCAAAAGCATTGCGAGCAAGCGCTCCCCCGATGCACGCATCGTTCCGGATGTGTCATTCGACTTTGGCAAACAACGTTCGCTGGATGCCGTTGTAACGATCAAGGACCTGAGTATTAAAAGCAAGGATAAGCCCATCACGCTGATCAATGCCAATTTTACCGCCAGCAATGGCATCTTCCGGCTGGATCCGCTGGAAACGCAATCCTCGATCAACAGTTCAACCATGCAGAGCAAAATTGAAATTGACGGATCGAAAGATCCGGCCACGGGCAAGTTCGAACTTCAGGCGCAAAATTTTAATTTCGGTGAAACCTTCAAGCGGCTTGGCATCACCGATGAAATCACCGGCACCATGGCTATGCAATTGAACGTGAGTGGCCGGGGCAAAAATTTGCGTGAAATGATGGGGACTGCCAAGGGCCAGTTCCAGGTCGTTGCCGACAAGGGGTCGATACCGAAATGGGTATTGGAGATCTGGGGCGGAGGACTTTTGAGACTGATCGTTCCAACTACCTGGGAAGATCCAAAGACCGATCTGAATTGTGCGGTAGCCCGCTTTGATCTGGCGGAAGGTGTCATGCGCAGCCAGACACTGTTGGCGGACACCACGCGCGTAACGGTTGCGGGGGAGGCCGTTGTCAATTGGCAAAACGAGCAGATCAGCGGCCTGTTCAAACCGCAGCCTAAGGATCCAACCCTGTTTCATCTGGGCACACCGATACAGCTCAGCGGAACATTGGCCTATCCCAAGATCGGGTCGGGACAATCGGGAATCGTATCATTGGGGAAATGGGCGATCGGACTGACCAGCCCGGCAGCGTTGATCGTGGTATTTGGCGATGTGGGAGCGAGTGAGAAGAATCCCTGCGCGGCATTACTCAAAAATCCTGCCCCGGCACATTAGACACAACTGACCTTGTTGATCCACCAGAAAACAAAGAACCGGTAAAGCGTCACGGTTACATCGCTGCCAACAAGGAAGCCACGACGAATATATGAGAAAGTGCCAAGCGGGATCCGACCTTCACCGGCGCGACTGAGGAGTGGTGCTACAGTCGCTTCCAATTTTATCAAGCCATCGGTGTAGACTAGTCGAAGGCGTCGGAGCGTTGCGAACTTATTCCTTTTTCACCTTCGTCCCCCATCTTGGTCAAGCCTTTCTGAGGAACCTGGGCGGAATCTGAACAGATCGCAATGGGAAATCGTTGCAATTTTTATTATAAACTCCACGATTGTGCTTTCAATCAAGTGCATCAAACTCCCGAACCACGATGGCTGATATGCCGGATAATGTTCAAGTTAAATCTCAGTCACATGACCCCTACAGGCCGGCCATAGTTTACCCAATATTCAAAGTATGTTTTTTTGTAAAGGAACTTCTTGTATGAATTTATCGATTGAGCGTCTGGTCAAGACAGTCATATCTTCGCTATTGTCAGTTCTTGCTGTGTATGCAGCTACAGCCCAAGCAGATAGCGATGAAGAGCTGGCAAAAAAATTGGCTAATCCGATCGCAGCATTGATCAGCGTACCGTTTCAGTACAATACCGATAGTGATATCGGCAGTGCAAAAGGGAACAAGACCGTCTTGAACATTCAACCTGTCTATCCATTCGAGATGAACAAGGACTGGAATATCATCTCGCGCACAATAGTCCCATTGGTGAGCCAGCAAGATGTTTCAGGAAATTCGGGTGATCAGTCGGGTATTGGTGATGTGACACAAAGTCTGTTCTTTTCTCCCAAGCTGCCGACTTCCGGGGGAATGACTTGGGGTATTGGTCCGGTGTTCCTGATTCCAACTGCAACTGAAACCGAGCTTGGAAATAATAAGTGGGGCCTTGGCCCGACGGGTGTTGCACTGATCCAAACGGGACAGATCACATATGGTGTTCTGGCCAACCAAATCTGGTCGGTGGGTGGCGACAGCAACAGTGCAGACATCAGTTCAACTTTTTTGCAGCCATTCTTCAGCTATATCACGCCAGCCAAAACCACTTATTTGATCAATACCGAATCGACCTATAACTGGAAAACCAAACAGTGGTCTATTCCGGTGAATGCTGGCATTAACCAATTGTTCAAGGTAGGTAGCACTCCGATGCAAGTGGGCGCACAATTGCGTTATTGGCTGCAGAGCCCTGATAGTGGTCCGCATGGCTGGGGTTTGCGTTTCGTTTATACCCTGTTGTTTCCGAAGTAGGCTGATTGCTGCGGCAAGGTAGTTGGACTAACTGAATCACTTTACCTTCGGCGCGTCTCGTAACGCACCGAACTGACGCGCGAGCAACGCTGCGTTTGGATCATCAGGGTAACGCTTGAACAAGCGCATACCATAGCGTCGGGCACCCTCAGCATCACCCTTTTCCTGCCTGAAGGTCGCTGCAGCGACCAGAAGATCGCGGTCATCGGGATGCAAGACCAGCGCGCGGTCGATCTCGGCGATCGCCGCTTGTATCTTCCCGGTGGAGTGCAAGCCAACCGCATAAACATAGGCAAAGCGCGCATCGGAGGGAGCAAGTTTGGCAGCGCGCTTCAGCTCTGAGAGCGCATCGGCATTGTGTTTCTGCCTGATCAACGCAAGGCCCAGCGTGTGATGCAACACTGCGGAGTCGGGCACCTTCTTCAGACCGTCACGCAGCACCCGCTCACTGTCCGCATCGAGCGTCTCAGCGCGCAAAACATCGGCCAGATTGACATACCCCGGTACGAATTCCGGATCGAGTTCTATTGAAGATTCCAGTTGCACCTTTGCATCATCGAAACGCCCCTGACGCGCGTAAAAGTTACCCAGCGATGCACGCGCTTCCGGCCGGTCGAAATTGTATCGTTGTGTAGATTCGTAATCTGCTGCCGCACGATCGAACGAAGCGTGCTGCGCCGGAGTCGCATCGTGCATCGCATCAGCTAGCGTATAGGCCGCCTCCATGCGCACAGTGCGCACAGGGTCATCCAGTAGCGGCGCGACAAATTGCAGCCGTTGTGACGGCGGCAACATGACCAGTGTGCCGGCGCTGGCGCGACGCACGATGGCATCTTTGTCTGTCAGTCCTTGGCGCGCTGCTTCGACGCTGGGACGTGCCGGATAATTCGCCAGATCTTCAAGCGCAGTCGCACGTGCAATTGCCGGTAGCGAAGTATCACCTGCCAGCCGGGCAAGACTTGGTCCTGCTTCGGCTGCGCCATGTTCATCATATGCAAACGCTCCCGCGTAATTCTGGAAGCCCTGTGACGGATGGACATACCACCGCCTTATCGTCTCGACCGCCCACTTGGCGTTCTTTTTGGCATGGCAGCCATTGCACGCATTCGGTGTACCCAGAGTAACGGTCAAGTCCGGTCGCGGTACGCGCATACTGTGATCATGGCGTGGATCGACGACCATATAGTTGGTTGCAGGCATATGGCAATCCACGCATTGAGTTCCCGCGCCTTTATCCGCGTGATGATGATGTGCAGTCGAATCATATTTCACTGCCTGATGGCAGTTGGTACAGACCGCGTTGCCTTGTGCACGCAACTTTTGCCCATGCGGCTCGTGGCAGTCGCTGCAGGTGACTCCATCGTGATACATCCTGCTTTGCAGGAACGATCCCCATTTGTACACCTCGTCGCGCTGCTGGCCATCGGGGTAGTAAAGCCCCGCCGACAACAACACCGGACGATAGAAATCCTGGAACGGCAATCCCGCGTGATAGCCTTCGGCGACCTGGCTGCGCCGGGTATGACATTGCGCGCAGACATCGATCTCGGTGTCCTTTTCGCGGGGCTGGCTGCGCTTGACTTCGCCGGTCTTGGCATCTTGCTTCCAAAGCACACCGCCACGCTCGGAAAGTTCAACGGTGAGCCCTTTCGTCGCATCCGCCGCTTTTGTCCGGGCCCAACCGATATGTTTTGATCCCGGTCCGTGGCAAGCTTCGCAACCCACCGAGATCTCGTTCCAGGTTGTGTTGTAAGTGCCAGCATTCGCATCGTAGTTCTTCCTCACTTTTGTCGAGTGGCAGTCGGCACACATGAAGTTCCAGTTCTGCAACCGCCTTGTCCAGTGCAATTCGTCGCGGTGATCTACCTTCTCGTTCGGATACAGATGGAACCAGCGCTGGCCACCGTGTTCCTTCGGCCGGCTGTCCCATGCGACAGACAGCGCCTGCATACGGCCATCGGGGAACGGGATCAGATACTGTTGTAGCGGTGCGATACCGAACGTGTACTTGATCTCGAACTCTGCGAGCTTTCCATCGGTACCATCGGTATGCACGAAAAATTTCCCATCGCGCCGGAAAAATGTCGATTCGACTCCGTTATAGCGAAACTTCGCATGATTGAAATCTCCAAGCACGGTGTCTGCACTCGCGTGCTGCATCGCGCGGGAATGCTGGGAAGTCTTCCAAGCTGTGTAGGCAGCGTCATGACAGCCTGCACATGCCTGACTGCCAGCATAGTCGGCAATGACAGATTCGGAAGGTGACACCTCGTCAGCCTGCACCGGCGGGGTGAGCCGTATCAGCCGCCATCCTCCCACGCCTATCGCAATCAAGACCGCTATCGCGAACAGCGCAACTATTGCTCTCCGCGAACGTGCCGGATTGTCAGACGAGTCTTGGGACTTTGCGGGTGTTGGATCGGATGGTTGACGGCGTTTGCGGCGAGACATGAGCGATGGATTGACAGAAGAAGTGACAAGGATTGTTTTCTGGGAGCACGACTGGTGTTATCGCCCCATCACGCCGGATGTTACTTCTTCCCGGATTGGTAGACAACTTCCCGTCGCTCTTCATATCCAGGGAACCGTTCGATCGATGCCAGCCGGACATGCTATTTGCCAGTTCGATAGTTATCCGAAAGATGAAGTCCATGTCAAAATTTATATGGTCATGGCGGAAGGCTGATAAACTAGGCATGCGCGGCGTTCATGCCAGTGTCGGCATGGCGATCGGCGACTGGTTCCGGCATCTGGCCGGCAGGATTAACAAGGACAACAACATGAAAGATAAATCTCACGACCCGGGTGTTATACATGCACTGGTCGAACGTCTCAATACACAGCGGCTGCCGCGCGCGCTGGATCTGAAAAAAAGGGTCGATGCGGGTGAAGCGCTCGGAGATCACGATCTGCACTTTCTTGAAGGTGTATTTCGAGATGCCGAAACGATCAAGCCGCTTGCAGACCGTAATCCGGAATATCAGGAGCTATTGTCACGTGTGATTCACCTTTACAAGGAAATCATGGACAAGGCAGCCGAAAACGAGAAGAAAACCTGATCTGGTCCAATCTCATATCAGGTAACGCCGGGCGGCAGAAACAGCACTTTCACGCCGGGGCAACTCACCGGGATTCAGCGAGACCAGCAGCATCGCAAGGCGGGCACCTCGCGCGTTGTGTAGTTCCTGAAGTGCGATCCGATGCGCCGTTGTGTCTTTTTCATCGCGCTGGATGTTCATATTGTCCAGATAGAAGACGAATTCCTCCGACCACAGTTGCTGCCCGGCATGTTCCAGCGTATCTGCAATCATGTCCAGCCGTCCTTGCAGCGCGCCCGCATCTGTACCCAGTTTCGATAATTCGGTCTCGATCTCCTGCAGTTCGGCTACCAACGTATCGGGTTCGGGCTGATTACCCTCAACCGCATCGAAACTCCACCCGCCTTGTTTCAGTGCATTCAATTTGCGCCCCAGCAGATCGCGCTGACGGATGAGGTCAGTCCGCGTGGTTTTGAATTCTGCGATGCGCGTCAATGCCAGCGTAAGCAGGTGATCGAAGGCGCGTTTCTTGAGCAGGCGGCGGACATCCGCTTCGCTGACCGTGGGTTCGACGAGACGCAGATTGCGAAAACTGACCGTGACCTGCGGCACATCGCGACGCAGCATGTCACCGGCCAGTTCCAAACCCAGGACATTCTTCTCGACGCGCTCCGCCAGCAGTAGTGCGAAAACACGTTCCGCGCCTTTGCCCGGACCATCGAGAAAGTCCCTTAACGTCGCGTCATTACCGTAGACTTCCTGCATTCGATCGGCGGAAGCGAATAGCGCTTTGAGGAGCAGGTCGGTGTTGTAGTTGCTTCTTTCTGCCAAGGTTGGCGCGGGTATGCCGTCAACCAGCGCGACCACATGATCGATCGCGTGCATGACAGACTGGTGCAATTGCTTTTTATATCCGGGCAGTGCGCGAAGACGAGAGTCGGTACCATCCACGGCGCGCTCGATCGCGGCACTGACCAGCGATTCAGGATGCCGGCCCTGCTGCACTCCGGTGCCAAAGATGGATTGAAATAGTTTTAGCATATTTGCCGCCGCTCCGGGTATACAACCGCCAGTTCAATGCAGCTTCCCGAATTTAGCTGTACATTCACACGCCGAGCCGCGTCGCGCTTCAATCTTCAGCGCCAGTCTGCGGCGACTCATCGCGCAACGGCGTATGCTCGGAACGGGATTGTTGATATTTCCTGACCGCCATTTCCACGTTGAAAAACATGCGCTGCCGATCCATGAGGTCACCCAGCGAGGAATGCTTCACCATTTCCAGCACTGCCGGATTGAGCGCCGCCATCCACAACGTGATGCCGTCGGCACGCAACTTCTCCTCAGCTTCGGTGAGCATCTTGAGCGCCGTGTACTCGACATCGATCAGGGCGCTGCAGTCGATCAACAACACCGAAGGTTTGGCCTGGTCGATCAGTAGCCATATTTTGTCGCCGATATGCTGGGCGTTGGCAAAGAAGGCTCGCCCTTCGATGCGCAGAATCAGCAAACCGGGCCAGATCTCGTCGTCCGGGTGCTCATCCGACATCGCCCGAAAGACATCCGTGCCGCGCTTGCGGCCCAATACATACACCGGCGGACTGTATGCCTGCTGCGCCAGCGCCAACAATGAAACGATCACGGCGACCAGGATACCTTTCAGCGTGCCCAAGAACATGACGCCGGCCAGCGCGATCACCGCCCAGCCAAATTCCGTCCAGCGCACGCGCCGGATCGCAAGGAACTCCGCGGGTTTGATCAAACTCACGGAATAGGCCACGACTACCGCTCCCAGTGCCGCCTGTGGCATCATCGCGATGAGCGGCGCAAGCAGCATGAGCGTCGCTACCGCCATGGCGGCGGTCACAAGCTCCGCCAGTTGAGTACGCGCGCCCGCTGCCCGATTGACCGCTGTCTGGGTGGTGCCGCCTCCTGCGGGCATGGCGCCAAAAAACCCGCCTGCGATGTTGGCCGCGCCCAACGCGAGCAGTTCCTGATTCGGCACCGGACGCGGTTCGCCGGGTGCGCTGAACGCGCGCGCCGCGGCGATGGTCTCGGTGAAACTCATCAGCGCAATACCGGCTGCGGCCGGCCACATCTCGGCCGCGAGGTCGAGTTGCGGCAGTACGAATGCTGGCAGGCCGCGCGGGACGATTCCTATCGTTGCGACGCCTGCTTCGTGCAGGCCCAGCAGGGCGGAAGCGGCGATTGCGATGGCAACCGCGATCAGCGGGACCGGAGCGCGCGGCGTGTAGTGTTCCATAACGAACATCAAAACCAGCAGCGCCAGCGCCAGCACCAGCGTGGCGACCGATGTCTGCGGCAAGTGCTGGACGATGGACAGAATATCCCTGAAGAACCCGGACTTGTCGATATGCACGCCCAGCAGCTTGGGGATCTGATCCACGATGATGACGAGGCCGATGCCCGATTTGAAACCGGTCAGCACGGACTCGGAGATGAAGTTGGCGACAAAGCCGAAGCGCAACACACATGCCAGCACCAGCATCGCGCCGACCAGCATGGCCAATGTCGCGCCTGCCGCCAGCAATGCTGCCGTATCGCCGCCGGGTACTGCCTGGCCCAATTCGGCTGCCGCCAGAATCGCGATGGTGGTGGTCGTGCTGACGCTGAGCGGGCGCGAGGTACCCAGCAGCGCGTAGATAACCATCGGCACGAACACCGTGTACAGGCCGACCTGAACCGGCAGACCGGCGATCGTGGCGTATGCCATCGCCTTGGGTATGACGACCGCTGCCGCCGTCAAACCGGCGAAGATGTCGGGACGCAACCACTCTCCGGGATAGCTGCGCAGCCACTGGATGCTGGGAATCAATCCCGGTTTATCGCGCTGGTTCATCGTGAAGTAGTATTGTCCGACTGATATGTGTCATCCGGGAATACTTTGCTACTGTTCAGAATCGTTCCGGTATCCAGCGGCGCTTGGCCATGGGCTTCTCATCATCATAGGCATGTTTCATCGACCGCTTGGGAAGACGGACCTTCTTCTGCGGAATTTTTTTGTAGGGGATCTGTTTCAGCAGATGCGTGATCAGGTTCAGGCGCGCGCGCTTCTTGTCGTCCGAGTGCACGATATGCCATGGTGCGAAATCTTTGTCTGTTGCATCCAGCATCATGTCGCGCGCCCGGGAATATTCATACCAGCGTTCGCGTGATGGCAGATCCATGGGCGAGAGTTTCCATTGCCGCACCGGATCGTCGATGCGCGCGCGGAACCGCCGCTCCTGCTCTTTATCGCCCACCTCGAGCCAGTATTTGAGCAGGATGATGCCGTTGTCGACAATCATGTTTTTTTCAAAGGCCGAGCAGAACTTCAGGAAACGGTCATGCTGTGCCTTGGTGCAGAATCCCATCACGTACTCGACGCCGGCGCGGTTGTACCAGCTGCGGTCGAAGATCACCACTTCGCCAGCCGCGGGAAAATGGGTCAGGTAGCGCTGGGCGTAGATCTGTGACTTCTCCCGGTCCGAAGGGGCAGGCAAAGCAATCAGCCTGAAAATGCGCGGGCTGACCCGCTCGGTGATGGCCTTGATGGTGCCGCCCTTGCCGGCCGCGTCGCGGCCTTCGAACACGATGATGATGCGTTGCCCTGTGCTTTTGACCCATTCCTGTACGGCACACAATTCCGCCTGCAGATCGCGCAGTTTCTTTTCATATTCCTTGCTGCCGAGCTTTGCTTTGCCTGAGTCTGGAGCATCAGCGGATCTGGCGACGGCATCCTTGGCGGAAGATTTTTTGTCCTTGTTCTTTTTCATGATCTATAGTCTCCATGGTTACGCATTACAATGATTCACTTCACTGAGCTGCATAAACGATCCCGCTTTCCTTCGACGATATGGTTGTGCCCGCTTCGCCGGCGATGATCTTGCCAAGGTCCGCCAGCGCGCCGATCGCGGCTTTTTTTCCGGTTGCCGATGCGAACCGGCACGCCGCATCCACTTTTGGTCCCATCGAGCCCGCTGCGAATTGCATCGCGGCTAGGGCAGCCGGTGAGCCGCGCCGGATCTGCTTTTGCGTTGGCTTACCCCAGTCGACGCAGACCGCATCGGCATCGGTCAGCATCACAAAAAGGTCGGCGTCCAACTCGCGCGCGAGCAGTTCCGATGCGAGGTCTTTGTCGATCACGCATTCGATGCCGGCCAGTTTTCGTTTCTTACCCGGCTCGTACATCGTCGGTATGCCGCCGCCGCCCGCGGCGATCACGATGGTATTGCGCTCGAGCAGCCACTTGATCGGGCGCAGCTCGAAAATGCGCTTGGGTTCCGGTGAGGGTACGACGCGGCGCCACTTGTCGCCGTCCTGTTTGAACACCCAACCCTTTTCTTTCGCGAGGCGATCGGCATCTGCCTTGGTGTAGACAGGCCTGATGATCGAGGTCGATGCCGGCGATCCCGCGTTCAAGAATCCGACCAAGTTCGATCGGCATCTGCCTTGGTGTAGACAGGCCCGATGAACTTGGTCGGATTCTTGAACGCGGGATCGCCGGCATCGACCTCGATCATCGTCAGCAGCGTCGCGAAAGGCCGCTCGAACGGCAGCAGGTTGCCGAGCTCCTGCTCGATGATGTAACCGATCATACCTTCGGTCTGCGCGCCCAGCACATCGAGTGGATAGGTTTCCACCTTGTCGTAGGCCGCTCCCTGCAAAGCGAGCAGGCCGACCTGGGGACCGTTGCCATGTCCGATGACCAACTGATGCTGCATGGCGACGGGAGCAAGCGCTTCGGCGGCGATGCGAACATTGTTGCGCTGGTTCTCGGCGGTCATCGGTTCGCCCCGCCGCAGCAGTGCATTTCCGCCCAGTGCGGTGACGACGAGCATCGCTAGTCTCCCAGTGTGGCGACAAGAATCGCCTTGATGGTATGCAGGCGGTTCTCTGCCTGTTCGAAGGCGACGTTGTATTCCGACTCGAAAACATCGTTGTGCACCTCGAGTCCGTCTGATATGCCGTACGTTTCGGCGATCTGTTTACCCAGTGCCGTCTCGGTATCGTGGAAAGCGGGCAGGCAATGCATGAATTTGACCTGCGGGTTGCCGCTGGCCTTCATCAAGGCGGTGTTGACCTGGTACTTCATCAGCAGCCCGATCCGTTCCTTCCAGACTTCCTTCGGCTCGCCCATCGAGACCCAGACGTCGGTGTGGATGAAGTCGACGTTCTTTACCGCCGCTACAGGATCGTCGGTGATCGTGAGCTTGGCGCCATGGCGCTTCTCCAGTTCGCGGGCGATGGTCACGAACTCCTCGGCGGGCCACAGCGCTTTCGGGCCGCAGATACGCACGTCCATGCCCATCAGGCAGCCCACGATCATCAATGAGTGCCCCATATTGTTGCGCGTGTCGCCAAGGAAAGCGTACTTGATATCGTGGACCGGCTTGTCGCTGTACTCGCGCATCGTCATCACGTCTGCGATCATCTGCGTCGGGTGATACTCGTCGGTGAGGCCGTTGTAAACCGGCACGCCGGCATACTTCGCCAGCGTTTCGACACCGGTCTGGCTCGCGCCGCGATATTCGATCGCGTCGAACATCCGGCCGAGCACACGCGCGGTATCCTTGAATGATTCCTTGTGGCCGATCTGAGAGCCGGACGGATCCAGATACGTCACATTCGCGCCCTGATCGTGGCAGGCGACCTCGAACGCACAGCGGGTGCGGGTGGATGTCTTCTCGAAGATCAGGCATATCTCCTTGTCGGCGAGATGCTTTTGCTCCGTTCTGGCGTATTTGGCGCGTTTGAGGTCACGCGAGAGATCAAGCAGGTATTGGAACTCACGCTGGGTACAATCCTGTACTGTCAGCAGCGAGCGGTTGCGCATATTAAAGCTCATGTTAGTCTCCTGATTATCAATAGGCCGGATCGCGCGCGATCGGGCAGGTCATGCAATGCCCGCCTCCGCGGCCGCGGCCAAGTTCCGAACCGCGCACCGTGATCACCTCGATCCCGGCCTTGCGCAGCAATGTATTGGTGTGTGTGTTGCGATCATAGGCGACGACCACGCCGGGCTCGAGTGCGACCACGTTGTTGCCGTCATCCCACTGTTCCCGCTGCGCCTGCCAGTCATTGCCCCCGGTCTGCACTGCACGCAGTTTTTTTATTCCCAGCGCTTCCTTGACCACGTCGAAAAGGTGTCCCTTGTCGGGACGGACGTCGATCCCGCCATCATCGGCTGGTCGCGCGCTGTAGCACTGGATCTGATCGACGACTTCTGTGAATACCGTACACACGTCACGGTCGCAAAATGTAAACACGGTATCGAGGTGCATCGCTGCGCGGCTTTTCGGCATCAGGCAGCCGATCACACGCGTGGCGGCTTTTTGTTTGAACAGTTGATCCGCAAGCTGGAATACCGCCTGGCGCGTGCTGCGTTCGCCCATACCGACCAGCACCACACCCTTGCCGATGGGCATCACGTCTCCACCCTCGAGGCTGGACGCGCCGTAGGATACGTCGGAGTCTCCCCACCAGATCTTGAAGTCGGCACCCTTGAAGCGCGGATGGAATTTATAGACGGCACGCTGCAGCAGCGTCTCGGGTTTGCGCGCGGGCCAGTACATCGGATTGCAGGTCACGCCGTTGTAGATCCAGCATGAAGGATCGCGCTGGAACAATGTGTTCGGCACCGGCGGGACGAGGAAGTCGGTGCCGCTATACGCATCGGCAAGCATCGTAGACCATTCGCTCTTCGGCACATCCAGGATCGCGATACCGCCGATCAGGTGCTCGGCCAGTTTATCCGCCGGCATCTCGTCGAGCCACGGACGCATGAAACTTGCAGCACCCAGTCCGACATCGTTGACAGTGATGCGGCGGTCGAGTACCCAGTCACGTGCAGCTTTGTCCTTCATCGTCTCAGCGAGCAGCTCGTGCAGCTCGAGCACCTCGGTGCCGCGCTCACGCATCTTGAGTACGAAATCGTGATGGTCCTTCTGCGCCTCCTGCACCCAGAGTACGTCGTCGAACAACAGTTCGGCGGCGTTGCCGGGTGTCAGTCGCTGGTGGGCCAGCCCGGGCCGGCAGACCATCACCGTCCTGAGCTTGCCGACTTCACTGTGAACTCCCAGGGTTTGCATTTTTTTACTCCTTTATTCCAGTATGAATAGTATGTCGAATCTGTAATCAGTTCATTTCATCATTCAGCCAATGCGCTCAGCTCGAAGAAGTTGAGCGCGCTCTGGCCCGGTGTGCCGAAGTATGTTGTGTAAAGCGGACCGATATCGTTGGAACGGAACAGACGGCTCAACGTTTTATCCACCAGCAACCGGAAATCAGCATCGTTGCGCTGCATGGCGAGCGCGACCTGCTCGCGCCTGAAGATGCGATCGATCACGACAAAATCCTCACTCGATGGACTGCTCTTGACTGCGGCGAGCAGCATCGCACGGTCTCCAAAGAAGGCGGCGGCACGGCGGTCCTGCACTAGCTGCAAACCTTCCTGCACACTTTTCGCCGGAACGACATCGACCGATATATGCAACAGTTTCAAACGATCGATCAGCGCTCGCTCGACCGTCGTGCCACCGAGCGCGGCGAATGCTTTACGTTCAGGAGCCTGGTCCAGCTTTCCGCGCCAGTTAGGCTGATCGGGAGGCTCGGCACCCGACAGGACCTGTACCAGTCGCGCAGGCGCATCGGCACGAACGACTACACCTGTGCCGCTCGCAATGATGGGTATAGAGAAATCGAGTGTGGCCCTCCGGGCCAGTGTCGGTGCAGCGCCGCACAGCAAATCGATCTTGCCTTGTTCAACTGCGCGGAAACGATCGTCGCCGGACAACGGGACGAAATCGACTGCGAGCGAGGCAATTCCCAGATCGGCTTTGACGGTTTCGGCGACCTTGTTGCATAACGTTATCGCGTAACCAGAGACCTTGCCAGACCCGTCGCTGTATGAAAAGGGATGTGCATCCGGCATATATCCGATCGTCAGTTTGCCCGTCTGTTTGATCCGTTCCAGCGTCCCGGCAGGTTTGACGGCAGCAGTTTGGGTAGTGGCGGCCTGGGCGATGCTTGCCGCTGCATACATCAATGACACAACAAGCAGCGCAATTGCACGCGGTATGATCGCGGAAACGCGACTGTTCGCATTCAACGATGATGAGTAGTACATGGTCACTCCTTTATTCAATGAATTGGCGATAGCGCGATTAACCCTTGGCTGGTGCAGTAGCTAATGAAAAACGCGGCGCTATGAAAGTCCAGATCAACCAGCCGACGCCCATCACCAGCATGCCGCCCATTACTGCATCCTTGCCGGAGGAGTACAAGGCAAAGACGCTGTATGCGATCGCGACCACCGCCACGACCAGGTTGCGCGTATAGATCTTCCCGGTGACATTGGCGTTCCGCATGATCACGGTCAGCGCCGAGAGTGCGATGATGTAAGGAACGACGTTGGTGACCACCGAAAGATTGACCAGCGCTTCGAATTGCTTGTTGAGGTCCGGCGACATTGTCGAAAGCGCCATCAGCGACTGCACGACACCCATGATCACCATGCCGGTGATCGGCGCACCCATACTGTTCGACTTGCTAAAGATACCCGGGAACATTTGACTGTCTGCCGCGTCCTTCGCGGTCGAGGCCAGCGTGAACTGCCAGCCGAGCAAAGATCCGACGCATGCCATCGCTGCCAGCGCCATCACGATCGTGCCGACGGTGGGGCCGAACATCTTTGCGTAGGCGAGGCCGAAAGGGCCTGTTGAAGTAGCGAGTTCGGCGTTCGGCACGATACCCTGGATCACAGCCGTTGACAGAATGTAGACCGCCGCCGCACCCAGTGTGCCGAACAGGCATGCAAGCGGTACATCGCGCTTGGGGTTCTCTACAGCGGAGGAGTTCTGCGAGGCCGACTCCATGCCAAGGAACGCCCACAGCGTCAGGGAGATGCTCGATCCCATGCCTTGAAACAGTGTCAGTCCGTTCGGATTCCAGGCCGCGGCGAAGGTGTCGCTACTGAACCAGATCCACCCGCCGGTCGCGATGAACCCGACCGGCAGTATCACACCCCAGACGGTTACCGAGCCGATGCGTCCTGTCAGCTTCGGGCCGCCGAAATTTGCAACCGTGGTGAGCCACAGCAGGCCGATCACGCCGATGCAACTGGTAACAGGGGACTTGGTGAGCCAGGGAAAGAAACCCGCAAGGTAGCCGAGGGCGGAACTCGCGACCGCGACATTCGCGATCGCGAGCGACAGGAAATACAAAAAGAATACCTGGAAGTATCCCGCTTTGCCGTAGGCATCCTCCGCGTACGCCGCCATCCCGCCCGGGCGTTGATTGAATATCCCGGCCTGCGCGAAGCCATAAGCGATAGCCATCGAACCCACTGCCGTCACCAGCCACGACAGCAGCGAGATCGCGCCGACCTGAGCCATGTTGGACGGCAGCATGATGATGCCGGAACCCATCATGTTCACGGTGACGATGAACGTCAGCTGAACTACGTTCATCTTTTTTTCTTGCTGTGCCATGGCAATTCCTTTCTGGGTAGCTTGATTTAGAGGTCACTCACGGACTACATACGTGTGGAACTTGATGCGGCCGTCCACATGCTCCTGGTATACCCCCTGCACCTCGTAGTTGAAGCCGGGGAACTTGTTGAATGATTCCTGAAATGCCAGGAAATAGTCGAGCATCGGCTGTGCCTTCTCGTCCCAGCGCTCTCCGGGAACCACGACGCCGATCCCGGGTGGGTAGATCAACGCCAGCGTAGCCGAAATGCGTCCCCTGATTTTTTCCAGCGAAACATAGTCGACCTCGTTCGCGACCAGCGCCTCATAGGCATCCTTGGGCAACATTGCCATCTCCGGAAAGCTTGCGGCGCGGAAGCAGCGCTTTTGCAGCTCCTTGATGTTGGCCTTGCGGTAAAAATCGTGCATCTCGTTGCAGACCTGCCGCAGTGTGTAGCCGGCGTAACGCTCGCTGTGTGCAACGTACAGCGTCGGCAGCACCTCCTGCAGCGGCGCATCGCGGTCCCACAGATTCTTGAACTTGACGAGCTTGGCGATCAGCGTATTCATCTTGCTCTCGTCTTCCGCCGGCGTCATCAGGAACAGGATGCTGTTGAGATCGCACTTCTCAGGCACGACGCGCTGCTCGCGCAGATAGTTCGCCACCACCGTCGCGGGCACGCCGTAGTCGAGATACTCGCCTGTCTTGCGATCGATGCCGGGCGTCACCAGCATCAGCTTGTTCGGATCGACCATCGCGTAACCGTCGGTGTATCCCGAATATCCGTGCCACTTGCTGTCCGGATGAAAGTTCCAGCACTGCTGTTCGTGCTTGATCACATCGGTGGGTAATTCTTCCCAGGGCACGCCGGTTGCGTCCTTGGTGAATTTTGAGTTCCGTATCGTCACCACGTCGGGCACGAACGGATCGAAGAACCACTTCTCCTCGGTGCTTCGACCGGTGCGATCGTAGTAGCGACCGAATTCGCGCAGCTTCTTGCGCGTCTCGATGCCGAGCGCGATGCAACCGTCCCACAGCATCTCGCCGGCCTTGCCCTCATGGATCTTGGCGTTGACGTCCAGCGACGCGAACAGAGGGTAGAACGGCGAGGTCGACGCTTGCTGCATGAACGACTCGTTGAAGCGCTTGTGCTCGACGTAACGCTTCTGGCCGCGGACGTGCGCGTCGCGCTTGTGGATCTGGCTGGCCTGCGAAAAGCCGGCGCCCTGCTTGTGCACCGACTGGGTCGAGAACAGCCCGCACATCTCGGGCTTCAGGTCCTGCAGCCGCATCGGGCTGTGGCCTTCGAACAGCGGGTGGAACGCGTTGTAGCCTATCCATGCCTCGTCCCACAGCACGTAGTCGCACAGGTGGCCGATGCGCTCGAGCACCTTGCGCACGTTGTAGACGGTGCCGTCGTAGGTGCACAACTGGATGCACGCCATGCGGAACGGCCGCGGCGCGTCGGCCAGCTTCTTGTCGGTGACCAGCGGGTTGCGGCGGATCTGTTCGCGCAGGTATTTCTCGTCCCAGGCGTCCCAGTCGACCGCGCCTATCATGCCGAACGGGTTGCGCGCGGTCGGCAAAAAGACCGGGATCGCGCCGGCCTGCACCAGCGCGCCCTGATGCAGCGACTTGTGGTTATTGCGGTCGAACAGCACCAGATCGCCGCGCCGCAGCATCGCGTTGGTCACCACTTTGTTGGATGTGCTCGTACCGTTCAGAACGAAATAGGTCTTGTCCGCGCCGAACACCTTGGCGGCGTGCTGTTGCGCTTCCACGGCGGGGCCTTCGTGGATCAGCAGATCGCCAAGGTCCACGTCGGCGTTGCACAGGTCGTTGCGAAAGATGCTTTCACCGAAGTGCTTGAAGAACAGTTGGCCGGCGGGAGACTTGCGGTAGAACTGGCCGCCCTGATGGCCGGGACAATCGAATGCGACATTGGCCTCGCCGTCGTAGGCCATCAGCCCGCCAAAGAACGGCGGCAACAGATCGCGCCCGTATTTGACGAGGCTGGCGATGACCTGCTTGGCGTAAAATGCCGGGGTCTGCTGGCCAAGATAAATGAAGCCGTCCACTTCGCCGAAGCCCTCGACGACGGCGATGTCGGCGATGCGATGCGAATCGGCCAGCGCCCAGAGCGGCGTGTTGAATCCCAGCGCCCGTACCGCCGCTGCCAGCTTGCGTGCGGGCTCACGGCGTTCGCCGTCGACCAGCGCGATGTACGCCCCCACTTCCGTATCTTCGGATACATCGCGGTCGAAGCTATCGGTCACCTCGATCTGGAAATTCTCGGCGGCGATGTGCTCAAGCAGTTGCTGCGTCTGGGGATTCTCGCGGTCCACGATCGCGACCACCTTCAGAAGTTTGTGGAAAGGGATCGGTATCGTCGGAGATTTGACCGAGCGTGGAATCATCGTTGTTTTCCTATTTAACGTTAACGCAGTCCACCAGATAGCGCCGGCCTTTGCTGCCGGATTCGAAGCGCAGTCCGTGTATGTCGGTTTCAAAGCCGGGGAACATTTTGTCGAATTCGCGTGCGTAGAGCAGGTAATCCTGGATCGATTTGGTGGTCTTCGTCAGCCGTTCGCCCGGCATGATCACCGGGATGCCGGGCGGGTAGGGCACCACCATCACGGCGAGGATGCGGCCCATCAGGTCGTCGATCTCCACGCTCTCGGTGCGGCCGCGTACCAGGTGGTCGTAGGCATCGGCCGGTCGCAGCGCCATTTCGGGCAGCGCGGTGTACATGTCTTTCTGCGCCTTCGCGACGTTGTCATCGCGATAGACCGTGTGGATGCCGTCGCAAAGGTCCTTGAGGCCCATCGTGCCGTAGACTTCGGGGTGTGCATCGTAGAGCAGCGGCATGGCCCGCTTGAGCGGCGCGTTCGCGTCGTAGAGGTCCTTGAAATTGATCAGCTCCGTGATCAGCGTGCTCCACTTGCCCTTGGTGGTACCCATCGAGAACAGCACGAGGAACGAGTAGAGCCCGGTCTTCTCGATCTCGATGCGCCGGCCGGAGAGGAACTTGACC
>Ga0210099_1000279_pt1 | contig 17775 bp, 15 predicted proteins | sample Joice_ThreeSqA_D_4_FD_184872 | JGI IMG/M metagenome (GOLD analysis project Ga0210099, IMG submission 184872) | Wetland microbial communities from San Francisco Bay, California, USA, that impact long-term carbon sequestration - Joice_ThreeSqA_D2... | ecosystem: Environmental > Aquatic > Marine >...
GCAAAGGATCATTGAGGCAGCAGCGTTCGAATGTCATTTCAAGTATCTGTTGCTGCAGCTCCTGCTGGGTTCCGAAAGGTATGTACAGCATACCCAGCCGCTGGGCATCGGGCAGATTCTTCTCCAGATACTTCACCTGTTCCTTCATCAACAGCATGAACAATCGACGCAATCCGCCACGATGTGCAGCTTTAGCCGTCTCGCGAGTTTCGAAAGCGCGCAGCACGGTTGCGTTGCCTTCGTCCACCAACGCATTGAACATGGTGACGCTCTGCCCGGCACGCTGCACTGTGCTTGTTTCGGCAAATTCGCCGAAACTCCAGGATGTATATCGTTGTTCTGAAACCGCTTCATATTTTTCTCCATCCGCGACGCCGGAGATCGTGACGGGCGCGCTGCGCGGGGCAAGTTCACTATGAAGCTTGGCAAAGTTGCGCGACATTCCGAGCTGACGGCCATGTTCATCGACCACGCGGAAATTCATCAGCAGGTGCGGCGGCATCTGCTCCATGCGAAACGCATCCAGCGGCACGTCGACCTGTTTCTGTTCGCGGATGAAGCGAGCCAGCGCCTGCAGCAACGGCGTGCTGTAGGACGGCGCTTCACGGCAGAATGCTGCGGCGAATTCCGGCACCGGCACCAGGTGGCGGCGCAGTTTCTGCGGAAGGGTCTTGATAAGCTGAGTCACCTTTTCCTCCAGGATGCCCGGGATCAGCCACTCACAGCGCGCGGCAGAAACCTGGTTGATCAGCCCCAGCGGTACGGTGAGCGTGATGCCGTCGTCGTTCCTGCCCGGCGAGAAGTTGTAACCCAGTGCGAAGCTGACATTGTCGATCTTCAGTTGCGGCGGGAACTGGTCGGTGGTGATGCCCGCGGCCTCGTGGCGCATCAGGTCGTCTTTTTTCAGGTAGAGCATTTTCGTATCGGCGCGCTCGGCCTCCTTGCGCCAGTGCTCGAACGTCGCGCCGTTGTTGATGGCATGCCCGGAATGACTCTGGGGGATGCGGGCGTCGTAGAAAGCGTAGATCAATTCGTCGTCCACCAGCACATCGGGGCGGCGTGCCTTGTGTTCCAGCGCTTCGATATCGGCAATCAGTTTCCGGTTGTGCATGAAGAACGGCGCGCGCGTCTCGAACTCGCCGCCCACCAGTGCCTGGAGGATGAATACCTCGCGAGACTCTGCCGGATTCATCGGTCCGTAATGCACGCGTTTTTTCGGGTTGAGGATCAGCCCGTACAGTGTGCTCCGCTCGTATGCCACGACCTGCGCTGCTTTCTTCTCCCAGTGAGGATCGTAATAATGCCGTTTGATCAAGTGCGCGCCAGTCTCCTCCAGCCACTCCGGCTCGATGCGTGCAACAGTCCGCGCGTACAGGCGGTGCGTCTCGATCAGCTCGCCCGCCATCACCCACTTCGCACCCTTTTTCGCCAGCACCGAATTCGACGCAATGATGAATTTGATGCTGCGGGCCCCCAGGTATTCGTTGCCTTCCACGCTCTTCATGCCGATGTTACCAAGCAGCCCGCACAGCAGCGCTTTGTGGATCTGCTCATAAGTTGCGGGTTGTTCGTTCGGGTGCCCGGGTAAAAGCTTTCCGCCGCCGCGCATCCCCATCTCTGCGGTTTGCGCGTACAACTGCTGGTACAGCTCGCGCCACTCGCGCAGGCGCGGCGGCGACAGGAAATTCCTGCGGCATTCTTCGGCTAGCAGGCGGTTGGATTTTTTGTGCGCCAGAGCCTGTTCGAACCACGCCCAAATCTTCAGCCATGCAAGGAAATCGGATCGTTCGTCGGCAAAACGCTTGTGCGCGGCATCGGCAGCCTCCTGCCTGTCCAGCGGGCGTTCACGCGGATCCTGCACCGACAGTGCGCTGGCGATGATCAATATTTCAGTCAGGCAATGATATTGTCTTCCGGCAAGCAACAGGCGCGCGATCTTCGGGTCCAGCGGCAGTTTGGCAAGCTCGCGGCCAAGCTCTGTGAGTTGTCGCGTCACACCCCTTCCAACTTCCCCACTGGAAGGAGGTAGGGCAATCGTCTCCTCCCCCTTCGCGGGAGGAGGATTACTTTCACTTATGGCGCCCAGTTCATTGAGAAGCTGATAGCCATCGGCGACCATTCGCGGTGCAGGCGGTTCGATGAACGGGAACTCCGCGATATCGCCGAGATCGAGCGCGCTCATGCGCAGGATCACGGTGGCCAGCGAGACGCGGAATATCTCCGGGTCTGTAAACTCGGTTCGCTGCAGAAAATCCACCTCTTCATACAGGCGGATGCACACGCCGCTCATCACCCGGCCGCAGCGGCCGGCGCGCTGGTTGGCTGCGGCGCGCGATATCTTTTCAATGTGCAGTTGCTCGACCTTCTGGCGGATACTGTAGCGGTTCACCCGCGCCAGGCCGCAGTCGATCACATAGCCGATGTTGGGCACGGTCAACGAAGTTTCCGCAACGTTGGTCGCCAGCACCACACGCCGCTGTCCTCCGGTCTTGAACACCCTGTCCTGCTCTGCAGCCGACAACCGCGCGAAAAGCGGCAATACTTCGATGCCTTTTGGATGATGTTTGCGCAGCGTTTCCGCGGTGTCGCGTATCTCGCGCTCGCCCGGCAGGAACACCAGCACGTCCCCCTTCAATCCTCCGGCGGCCAACTCATCCAGTGCGGAACTGACCGCCTGCGGTACATCCTGGGTTTCGCCCTCTTCGCCCACTTCCAGTGGCCGATAGCGCATCTCCACCGGATAACTGCGCCCCGACACCTCGACTACCAGCGCGCCGAAGTGTTTGGCGAAACGGTCGGCATCCAGCGTGGCGGAAGTGATTATGAGCTTGAGATCGGGGCGGCGCGGCAGCAGTTGCTTGAGGTAGCCGAGCAGGAAGTCGATATTCAGCGAGCGCTCGTGCGCCTCGTCGATGATCAGTGTGTCGTAGTTTTTCAGCAGCGGGTCGCTGTGTATCTCCGCAAGCAGGATGCCGTCGGTCATCAATTTGACACTGGTGTCCGGAGACACCTTGTCGTGGAAGCGCACCTTGTAGCCGACCACGGCGCCGAGCTCGGTTTTCAATTCGAATGCGATGCGTGATGCGACAGTGCGCGCCGCCACACGGCGCGGCTGGGTATGGCCCATGACGCCAAGCACGCCCCGGCCCATCGTCAAACAGATCTTCGGCAACTGCGTGGTCTTTCCGGATCCGGTCTCGCCGCACACGATCACTACCTGATTCTCGCCGATCGCCCGCTCCAATTCCGCGCGCTTGCCCACCACCGGCAGATCGACAGGAAACTCGATCGCTGAAAGTGCGTCAAGACGCGCTTTGCGTTTCATCGCATTAGCTGTTAATACTTCAGTCACGATCTTGGAACCATAAAACAAAAGGGATTAGCACTCGGCTAATCCCTCAATGTTGGTGGGTCTGGAAGGACTTGAACCTTCGACCAAAGGATTATGAGTCCTCTGCTCTAACCAACTGAGCTACAGACCCGAAAATCAACCTTCGCCAACCTAGTCTTCGCTATCGAGGAAACTCTTGAGTTTCTCCGAACGAGAAGGATGACGCAGCTTGCGCAGTGCCTTGGCTTCTATCTGACGGATACGTTCACGCGTGACATCGAATTGCTTGCCGACTTCCTCCAGGGTGTGGTCGGTGTTCATTTCGATGCCAAAACGCATCCGCAGCACCTTGGCCTCGCGTTGTGTCAGACTATCCAGAATGTCGGAAGTGGCGCCACGCAGGCTTTCGTATATCGCCGCATCGATCGGTACGGTGGTATGCGCGTCTTCGATGAAATCACCCAAATGGGAATCATCGTCGTCGCCCACGGGTGTTTCCATCGAGATCGGTTCTTTGGCGATCTTGAATATCTTGCGGATCTTGTCTTCAGGCATTTCCATCTTGGCCACCAGCGTTGCGACGTCGGGCTCCAATCCGGTCTCCTGCATGATCTGCCGCGAGATGCGATTCATCTTGTTGATGGTCTCGATCATGTGAACAGGGATACGGATGGTGCGTGCCTGATCGGCAATTGAACGGGTGATCGCCTGTCGTATCCACCATGTCGCATAAGTTGAAAATTTGTAGCCGCGGCGGTATTCGAACTTGTCCACTGCTTTCATCAGGCCGATATTGCCCTCCTGGATCAGATCAAGGAATTGCAAACCGCGGTTGGTATATTTTTTGGCGATAGATATCACCAGGCGCAAGTTGGCCTCGATCATGTCGCGCTTGGCACGGCGTGCCTTGGCTTCGCCGTTGGTCATCTGACGGTTGATTTCCTTCAGGTCGCGGATCGGGATACCAACGCGTTGCTGCAGGTCCAGCAGACACTGTTGCTGCTCCACGATGGCGTGCTGGTAACGGCTCAACGTCTCTGAATAGGGTTTTTTTGACTTCAGCTCATTTACTACCCATTGCAGGTTTCCTTCATTGTCCGGGAAAGACTTTATGAAGTACTGGCGTGGCATCTTGCCCTTTGTGACGCACATATCCTGAATACTGCGTTCACTGCGGCGGACTTCCTCGACCAGGCTGCGCATCGTATCGCACAACGCGTCCACCTGCTTTGCGGAGAAACGGAATTTCATCAACTCGTCAGAGATTCCAGCCTGGAGCCTGTCGTATTGCTTGCTGCGGTAGCCAAATTTCTCGTAAGCCTTGCCGATCTTGCCAAACAAGCCGGCTATTGCATCAAAACGCTCCAGCGCATTGGCCTTCAGCAGTGCAAGATTCGCAGCGGCGACTGCAGCGGCCGCAGCCGCAGCCGCTTCCTCATCCTCTTCATCGTCGGATTCTTCTTCGTCAACCTGCTCCTCCGCTTCCTCGCTGCCCGGACCCATTTCGGCTTCATCTTCAACATCCACAAAGCCGTCGATCAACTCGTCGATGCGCATCTGATCGATTCTGATCTTTTCAACCAGCGCAAGGATTTCGGCTATCGTCGCCGGGCACATGGAAATCGCCTGGATCATGTGCTTAAGGCCTTCTTCGATACGCTTGGCGATCTCGATTTCTTTTTCGCGGGTTAACAGCTCGACTGTTCCCATTTCGCGCATGTACATGCGCACCGGGTCGGTGGTTCGGCCGAATTCTGAATCCACCGTCGAAAGTGCAGCTTCCGCTTCTTCAACCGCATCTTCATCGGCTGCCGCCGGGGTTGCATCCGTCATGATCAGCGTTTCGGCATCAGGCGCAACATCGCATACAGAAACGCCCATCTCGTTGATCATGCTGACGACGCCTTCGATCTGCTCGACTTCAAGCATATCCGGCAAATGGTCATTGATTTCCGCATAAGTCAGATAGCCGCGCTCCTTGCCAAGCACGATCAGGGCCTTCAGGCGCGTGCGCCGGGCCTCGATATCCTGCTGCTGATCAACGACCGGCTGCACGACTTCTACAGCTTGCTTCTTGCTTGATTTTTTATTGACTCTGGGCTTTGCCATGTTAAATTCCTGATTGCATAAGGTGCCAAATGCTAATGGCCGCCGAAAAGCGGCGGATTATACCCGATTCCGCGTGAATTTTCCTCATCTCGATATCAGCTTGGCTTTTCATAACCGATCGGCTGATAAATCTACCAGCCATCTCGCCATGCAAGCAAAAGACGGTTAGGTCCACCTGCTAGGGTAGGCAAATCCGTTACCAGTCAAAGATTGGACAGAGTTTCCACCGCCATGGTTGTGAGTGGACAAATCCCCAACAACACGCAGGCGGGTTAGCTGCGTTGCAGTAATAGCAGGTACTGTTCACGCTCCGAATCTGTCATGTTGGACAAACCGACCCGAGCCAATTTAACCTGTAAATCTTGAAATTGCCTGCGGCGTCGGCTTTCGTCGAGTTTGCTCATCAGTCCGGCAAATTCGGCTGCCACATCAAAGTTTTCGCCCCAGCTCAACATATCTGCTTCTGCCGATGCCAGAATCTTCTCATGTGTCGTGCCCTGGAACATCTGCATCAGTACCGGGCTGTTCAATGCGAAATCAGATTCGCGCAATACCAGCAACACAGCCGCAACAGCCTCGCCTTCCGAGCCTTCACCCTGCCATTCCGCGGAAACATGCGCCCCCAATTCCGGTTGGGCGAGCAGGCACTGCAGCATTAATCGATGCGATGAGGGAGTCGAACGACCGGCTTTCTGGAAGCTCTGGCGTGTAACACGCGTGACGGGTTTGATTTCATACAGCGCTTCTAGTTCCGCCTGGCTGATTCCGGAAACTGCGGCGATTTCCTTGCGCAGCAGCAAAGCTGTAGTTGGAGCGGTGATTGCAGTCACCAGCGGTTTGGCCCGCTGCAGCAGTTGAGTGCGCCCCTCCTGGCTGCGCAAGTCCAGACCACCGCTGATTTCACGCAACAGATACGCGGACAGCGGTACGGCTTCTTTCACTAGTTTCTCAAAAGCGTCCTTGCCGAATTCGCGAATGTAACTGTCAGGATCGTGTTCGACCGGCAGGAACATGAAGTTGATTTGCTTGCCGTCCTGCAGATAGGACAAGGCGTTTTCCAGCGCCCTCCAGGCTGCGCGCTGTCCGGCCTTGTCTCCGTCAAAACAGAAAACGAGATGATCTGCAAGCCGCAGGAGTTTCTGCAGGTGGAAAGGTGTGGTCGCCGTACCCAGTGTCGCCACCGCATATTCAACTCCGTGTTGCGCCAGCGCCACCACGTCCATGTATCCTTCAACCACCAGTACATGGTTAACTTCCCGGATGGATTTTTGCGCCTGAAACAGACCATAGAGTTCGCGGCCTTTTTCAAACAGCGGCGTTTCAGGCGAGTTCAGGTATTTGGGTTCTCCCTTGTCCAGCACGCGCCCGCCGAAACCGACCACCTGGCCGCGCACGTTGATGATCGGAAACATGATGCGATCCCGGAATCTGTCGTAGCGCTTTTCCTCATCACCGCTGATCACCAATCCGGTTTCATTCAGGGCAGAATCCTGGTAGTTCTGAAACACCGAAGCAAGGTTCTGCCATCCTTCCGGCGCGTAACCGATGCCGAATCTTGCGGCGATTTCGCCGCTCAGTCCGCGTTTCTTGAGATATTCGATCGCGCGTTGGGATAATTTGAGTTGATCGCGGTAATAACGCGTGGCAGTCTGCATCGCTTCATAGAGATCCGGCGCAATTTTATGATGGGCATCGCTGGGGCTCGATCTCTCACGCGGAACTTCCAATCCTGCACCACGCGCCAATTCCTCGATTGCATCGACAAAGCCGAGTCCGGCATGCTCCATGACAAAACCGATAGCCGTACCGTGCGCACCACAACCAAAACAATGATAGAACTGCTTGGATTGACTCACAGTGAACGAAGGTGATTTTTCACTGTGGAACGGACAACAGGCGACGAAATTCGCGCCTGCCTTTTTGAGCGGCACATAACGCTCGACCACGTCCACGATATCGAGACGATTGAGCAGGTCCTGAATGAAACTTTTTGGAATCAAGCCAGCACCGCCTTTTCATTGCGCCCGCCAAAGGCAGGCGAATGGTTAACGGGGGTATTACCCGAATATGGTTGCGTTCAGGTTACTTCGAGAGTTGCGCCTTGATCAGTGCCGATACTTTACCCATATCGGCACGGCCGGCCAGCCTGGGTTTCAGCGTCCCCATCACCTTGCCCATGTCTTGCGGGCCGGCAGCACCGGTCGCAGCAATAGTTTCGGCAACAACTTTTGAAATTTCGTTTTCGCTGAGTTGTTGCGGCATGTAACCGGCAAGCACGCTCATTTCAAATTTCTCGATATCAGCCAGATCCTGCCTGCCTGCCGCCTCAAATTGGCTGATTGAATCGCGTCGCTGCTTGTTCATCTTCTCGATGATGGAGATGATGTCCGCATCAGACAGTTCGATGCGCTCGTCCACCTCTCGCTGCTTCATAGCCGCAAGCAATAGTCGGATTGCCCCGAGGCGCGCCGTTTCCCTGGCGCGCATCGCGACTTTCATGTCTTCAGTGATTTGTAGCTTGAGGCTCACGTTGAAACCAACCGATGCGCCCGGAACGGGCGTGGCAAGTCGATCAATAGAGCTTGGGAGGGAGAACCTGGCTCATCAGGCGCTTGTAGTGGCGTTTCACAGCGGCAGCCATCTTGCGCTTGCGCTCTGCGGTGGGCTTTTCGTAGAACTCGCGCGCGCGCAGATCGGTCAACAGACCGGTTTTTTCCACGGAACGCTTGAAACGACGCATCGCCACTTCGAACGGCTCATTCTCTTTTACACGTACTGTTGTCATGAACAAACTACCTTGCAAAAATTTCGAGGGCAGGATTCTAACAAATCGCCCCATCTCCCACAACCGGAATTTAACTTATTGTAATACGCGAATATTTGCGTTTTCCGACCTGTGCAACAACAACCGCGCCGGGCTTGAGTTGCAGGGCTTTGTCGCTGACTTTTTCACCGTCGAGCTTGACACCGCTCTGGGCTATCATGCGCAAGGCTTCGGACGTGCTGGATACCAGACCGGCCTGTTTAAGCACCTGGGAAATACCGATGTGCCCATTGGAGCTTGCTACAGTGACTTCCGGCATATCATCCGGCAGAACTCCCTGCTTGAAACGCGCCTCGAATTCCGCCAGCGCATCCATGGCGGATTGCCTGGAGTGGAATCGCTCAACGATCTCTAGCGCCAATTGCACCTTGATATCGCGCGGGTTGCGCCCCTGTGTCACTTCTTCTCGCCACTTGGAGATCGCGGCCAGGGTTTCAAACGAGAGCAATTCAAGATAGCGCCACATCAGGTCGTCCGAGATCGACATCAATTTGCCGAAAATCTGCTGCGGTTCCTCATTGATGCCGATGTAATTACCCAAAGACTTTGACATCTTGTTGACACCGTCGGTGCCCTCCAACAAAGGCATCGTTATAACGCATTGTGGCGGTTGCCCGGTATGTTTCTGCAGTTCTCGCCCCATCAACAGGTTGAATTTCTGATCCGTGCCGCCAAGCTCGATATCTGCCTTTAGGGCGACCGAGTCATAACCCTGCACCAGAGGATAAATGAATTCGTGGATGGCGATAGGCTGGTTGCCCTTGTAACGCTTGGAAAAGTCATCGCGCTCCAGCATCTGTGCAACGGTGTGTGTTGCGGCAAGGCGTATCAGATCGACAGCGCTGAATTCGTCCATCCAGGTAGAGTTAAAAACGATCTCGGTCCTTTCCGAATCCAGCACCTTGAAAACCTGGTCACGGTAAGACTGGGCGTTTTCCAGCACTTGTTCACGCGACAACGGCGGGCGGGTTGTATTTTTTCCACTCGGGTCTCCTATCATTCCGGTGAAGTCACCGATCAGAAACAACGCGTGGTGACCCAGGTCCTGCAACTGGCGCATTTTGTTGAGCAGCACGGTATGGCCTAGATGCAGATCCGGTGCGGTCGGATCGAAACCCGCTTTGACACGCAGCGGCCGGCCAAGCAACAGTTTCTGTTTCAGGTCGTCTTCCAGCAGCAATTCATGCGTCCCGCGCTTGATCTGCGCCAACGTATCGAGTTGCGTCATTTTCGGTCTTTTCAATCCGTTCATAAAAATGTTCACTTCAAGTGCGGAAATTGCACCATATTTTTGGTATTACTGCTGGTTCATTCATTCCGACCATTCATCAGCACGATTTAGCCATATATCAGTTAGGCATTGGGGGTAGCCCGTTTCTGTTAAAATGCGCATCAATTGTAAAAACAACACGTTGCCGGATCATAAGCGATCCCAAGGAGAAACGAATGTTAACCCAAAACCCGATCAGCCAAGAACGGAAAAACAAGTTGCGCTGGTTCGTCACCTTGTCCACCTTGCCGTTGCTGGGAGTGCTGACCGCTTTCGGTCTGGTGCCGCAAAGTGATCTCGGTTTGCCGTCTGCCAGGGTTGAGATCGAGGATATCGTCTTGCCCAGCACCAATGATGCGATCGCCGTTTCCAGCTTCTGGCACAGCGAGCGTGTTCAGCGCGGAGACACGGTAGCCGAACTGTTGAGCCGCTTGAACATTGAAGATGCAGCGGCAAGCAGTTTTCTGCGCAGCGATCCTTCAACCGAGTCGTTTCGGAAATTGGCCGTTGGCAAGGAAATCCAGGCGGAAACCTCTTCAACCGGAGCTTTGATCTCATTGCGTTATCTCAGCAACAACGACGAGCAAATTCTGATCGACAGGCAAGACGATACATTCAAGATCATTACTCTGCCTGCACAATTTGAAAAACGGCTGTTCGTGCGCACCGGTGAGATCAAAACCAACCTGTATGCGGCCGCTGACGCTGCCGGGATGCCTGAGGCCGCCGCAAACCAACTATATGAACTTTTCAGCGGCGACATCGACTTTCACCATGATCTCAGGGTTGGGGATAAATTCACGGCTGTATATGAAATGAATTACCACAACGGGGCGCTGATGAATACCGGCCGCATCCTGTCTGCCGAATTTATCAATCAAGGCCGTGTTTATCGCGCCATCTATTTCCAGGAGGATGCTCAACACGGTGATTACTACACACCTGAAGGCAAAAGTGTACGCAAGGCATTCTTACGCTCTCCCATCGAATATTCGCGCGTAAGTTCCGGCTTCACCAACTCGCGTTTTCATCCGATATTGAACAAATGGCGATCACATAAAGGGGTTGATTTTGCCGCACCTTTCGGCACCAAGGTGAGATCTACTGCCGATGGGGTGATCACGTATGTCGGAAAGGAAGGCGGTTATGGCAACGTGATTAAAATAAATCACCAAGGCCGTTATACTACCGTGTACGGACACTTGTCGCGTTTTGCACTGGATTTGCGCAAAGGTCAACGCGTCGTTCAAGGAGAGGTGATCGGCTATGTTGGAATGACCGGTCTGGCTACCGGACCGCATCTTCATTACGAATTCCAGATCAACGGCAGACAGCATAACCCGATGCGGGTCGAGTTGCCCGATGCAAAACCCATCAGCAGTGTTTACCAGGCGGCCTTTCAATCCGTGTCGGAAGACTTTGTCGGTCGCCTGAACCTGTTGCGCAACACCAACCTCGCCAAACTCGACTAATCGGCCAGTGCAACGCCCGCCGGAACTTTATGTGGGTCTGATGTCCGGCACCAGCCTGGACGGCATTGACGCCGTCCTTGTTGATTTGGGCCAAACCGATCCGGTACTTCTCGCAAAATATTACCTGCCCTTTGATGATACGCTGAAAAGCGATTTGCTTGCATTGCAACAGCCCGCTTCCAATGAACTGCATCAAACTCAAATCGTCGGCATTCGGCTGGCAGAACTGTATGCGTCAGCGGTCGCGACACTGCTCGGTCAGGCAAAAACCTCGAATAATGACATCAAGGCCATAGCCTGCCACGGACAAACCATCCGTCATTGTCCCGAACTCGGTTACACATTACAGATCGGCAACGCCGCATTGTTGGCTGAATCGACCGGCATTACCGTAGTCAGCGACTTCCGCAGCCGCGACATTGCAGCCGGTGGACAAGGCGCACCACTGGTTCCCGCGTTTCACGACAAAATGCTGCGCCATCCAGACAAGCACCGCGTGATCGTCAACATCGGTGGCATAAGCAATCTGACCGATCTTCCCCGGCAAAGGGCTACCACCGGGTTCGACTGCGGTCCGGGCAACCTGCTTATGGATGCATGGTGCGCGCGACATACCGGCAAGCCCTACGATGAAAATGGCGCTTGGGCGGCATCCGGCTTGGTGCTCCCCACTCTGTTGCAGCAACTGCTCGATGAGCCGTTCTTCAAACTTGCCCCACCAAAAAGCACGGGGCGTGACCTTTTCAATACAGCGTGGCTGCTAGCAAAACTGGCGGGCGGTGAAAAACCTGAAGACGTACAGGCCACACTGCTTGAACTCACCTGCCAAACCGTTGCCAGATCGATTCAAAAATACTGTGTCGGTGCTGAGGAAATCTATCTTTGCGGAGGAGGCTCAAACAATGCCACGTTGCGCGACCGCCTCAAAGCGCTGCTGAATCCTTGTAGCGTAGAAACTACCGGCACGCTTGGCATCGACAGCGACTACATGGAAGCCATCGCCTTCGCCTGGATAGCGCAGCAAACCCTGCATGGAAAACCTGCAAATTTGCCGCTGGTCACCGGCGCCAGGCATCCCTGTGTCCTGGGAGCGATTCATCACGCATAAATAAAAACGGGGCGCATAGCGCCCCGTAGCTTTCCGAACAAAACATCTATGCTGAAAACGAAGAACCGCACCCGCAGGTTGTCGTTGCATTCGGATTCTTGATGACGAACTGTGCGCCTTCCAGGCCTTCCTGGTAGTCGATCTCCGCACCAACCAGATACTGGAAGCTCATCGGATCGATCAATAATTGCACGCCGTTCTTGTTCAGAACCGTATCGTCTTCATTGGTCACTTCATCGAAAGTAAAGCCATACTGAAAACCCGAACATCCGCCTCCGCTGACGAATACACGCAGCTTGAGCTCTGCATTGCCTTCCTCATTGATCAGTTCCTTTACCTTGTTTGCCGCACTGTCCGTGAACAACAGCGGATCTTGAACTTCGGTAATTGCATTCATTCTGTTCTCCTTAACGTTTTATTCGCCATTACCAGCGTTCGATTTGAACGCAAGCACTTTTTCCACAGCTTCCGGACTGTCATGGAACAGTCGTCCATCGACGATCGCACCCAGTTGAATTTCCATGGTCTTGTAATGTACGTCTCCTGTGACCTTGGCTTTGCTTTGTAGTTCCAGATAATCACTGGCGGACACCGATCCGGTGATCGAACCATTGATCACCAGATGGGTGACACTGACTTCGCCGTTCACCCGTGCATGCTCGCTCAGGACAAGGGTGCTTGGTTTGTCAGGTGTGGCGATGACATTGCCGTTCACCTGCCCGTCTATGCGCAGCCCGCCGCTGAAATTCAGGTCGCCACCGATGATCGTATTGGCGCCAATCAGCGAATCGATCTGGGTTTGCGGTTTGTTGGGTTTCTTGTCGAACATCGTTTTCTCCTTGCTTATGATGGGCTCACGTTTTCCCGCACTTTTGGCTCATTCGCGCCTTTTTCGAATATGCGCACCTGCACGTTTTCCAATTCCGCATCGGGTGGCAACTGGATACTCTGCTCAACACGCTGATAATACTTGAAACCGAGCTGAAATTGGGCAATCCCTGAATTTTCCTGTGGGAATACATGTGTAGTGACCACCCCGTTCTCCCTTACTGTTGCCACCAGTTGAAAATTGCCGTCGAATTTTTTGGCACGCTGTCCGCTCTGTACCAACAACATGCGAAGATGGTATTCGCCGGGCATTTTATCCCGTTCGAGTTTTAAACGATGCACCGCCAACTCGCCTTCCTTGCCGCGCATAGCGGTCAGGTTCTGAAAAAAATCCAGATCTTCCTGAAGGTGCACATTTTCATCAGACAGATTTTTTAGCTGGTTCAATGTTTCGCCGTTGCTGGCCTGTTCGATCTGGATTTGCCGCTCACTTTTCGCGACTTGATCTCGCAGTTGCACATTCTCTGCCTGCAGTTTTGCCACCTGTTCGCGCAATTTGGCTATTTCGTCCTCGGTTTGACCGCGGTGGAAACCGGCGAACTCAAGCCCGCTATCATATGCCCACCATGCCAGGACGATAGCGGCCAGCACGAACGGCAACACCATCCCCCAGCGCAGATACCAGGCGAAATGGGGACGCACGGTCATCTGCGGTGCCGAAATGCTGAACCTGCGTTCTACTCCTCGCCACATATCGTGATATATTCCTCGCCAGGTCTTAAGGAAGCATTGCTGCGTTGTTCAATGCGGCAGACTCGTCCAGCCCGAACATGATGTTCATATTCTGTACTGCCTGTCCCGCCGCACCCTTAACCAGATTATCGATCACCGACAACACCACCACGGTATCGCCATCTTGAGGACGATGAACAGCCATACGGCAATAATTCGCCCCGCGCACACTGCGCGTGTCGGGTTGACTGCCGGCAGGCAAGACGTCAACGAATTTTTCGTTTGCATAACGCTGTTCGAACAAATCCTGCAAATCAACCTCCTTTGTCAGTCTGCCATAAAGGGTTGCATGGATGCCGCGGATCATCGGGGTAAGGTGCGGCACGAACGTCAGTCCGATCGGTTTGTCGCCTGCAACGAGCTGCAAACCCTGCTTGATTTCGGGCAAGTGGCGGTGTCCGGCTACCCCGTAAGCCTTGAAATTGTCTGCCGCCTCGGCGAACAGATTACCGATCTCTCCCTTGCGGCCGGCACCGGAAACCCCTGACTTGGCATCGGCGATCAAATTGTCTGTATCGATCACTCCCGCCTCCAGCAACGGGATGAAACCCAATTGCACCGCGGTGGGGTAACAGCCCGGATTAGCCACCAGCCGTGCCGACTTGATCTGCCCACGGTTCACTTCAGGCAAACCATAAACTGCTTCTGCTACCAGATCGGGGCAGGCATGATTCATTCCATACCATTTTTCCCATGTTGCGATATCCTGCAAACGGAAATCTGCGGCGAGATCGATCACTTTGACACCCGCGTCCAGCAATGCACGCACTTGCTGCATCGCGATCCCGTTCGGGGTGGCAAAGAACACCATATCGCACTGATCCAGCCGCGCCTGGTCCGGATGGGTGAAAAGCATATCCACAAAACCGCGCAGGCTAGGGTATATATGGCTGACAGGCGTACCTGCGTCGGCACGCGATGTTACAACCTGCAATGCAACCTGAGGATGTACGGCGAGCAGGCGCAACAACTCGACGCCGGTGTAACCGGTTCCGCCCGCTATGCCGACTTTGATCATCTTGACATCCATTAAAATTCAATAGTCATTCTACAACAAAACCAATGTCTTTCTGAACCCTTGACCGGCAGAAGCGACCAGTTCAGGGGTTATTGCGACACATAGATGTGATTACAAAAAACGAAAAGCCGCCAGCAGGCGGCTTTTTCGATTTGGCGTCCAACTTGGCCAAGGGGCCAAGAAAACAATTAACGCTTGGAGAACTGCTTGCGACGGCGCGCCTTGCGAAGACCGACTTTTTTGCGCTCAACTTCACGTGCATCACGAGTCACCAGGCCGGCTTGCTTTAACACGGCCTTGAACGTGGCATCATAATCTATCAACGCACGGGTGATACCGTGACGCACTGCACCGGCTTGCCCGGATTCACCGCCACCAGTCACGTTCACCATGATATCGAACTTGTCCAGGGTTTCGGTCAGCGTCAACGGCTGACGAACTACCATGCGGCCGGTTTCACGGGAAAAGAACACGTCCACCGGTTTGTCGTTCACGACGATGTTGCCCTTGCCTGCCTTCATAAACACACGTGCCACCGCACTCTTGCGACGACCGGTTCCATAATTGTAAGTTACGCTCATGTTTGCACTTTCAAAAATTATTGGGCCTTCAACAGATTGACTGGTTTCGGTTGCTGCGCCTCGTGCGGGTGCGAAGCCCCTGCATAGACCTTCATCTTGCGCAACATCGCATAGCCCAGCGGGCCCTTCGGCAACATGCCTTTGACTGCCTTTTCCAAAGCACGTCCGGGGTGACGCGATTGCATCTTTGCAAAATTGGTGGTGTACAGACCGCCCGGATAGGTCGTGTGGCGGTGATACAGCTTGGCTTCCGCCTTGTTGCCGGTTACACGCAGCTTGTCGGCATTGACCACAACGACGAAATCGCCGGTATCGACGTGCGGGGTATAAATGGCTTTGTGCTTGCCACGCAGACGTGATGCGATCTGCGCTGCCAGGCGTCCCAGCACCTGATCTGCTGCGTCTACCAGAAGCCAGTCATGCTGGACTTCATGGGATTTGGCGGAAAATGTTTTCATGACCACTATTCCTGATAATTCAAAAGTAATACTTAAAAGGGCGCGCATTCTATTGCAGCCCGCCCAACCCTGTCAAACCCTATTTGAGCGCCATTTGTCAAACAAACCCCTTGTTGTTCGCAGACTTGACACGCATATCAACCGGTCGGATCAAAGTACCTGCTCACATTCCCGAGCGGTCATGCAAAACCCAAAATTGTTGGATCGATTCAATGCTGATGTTAAGCTTCAATGCGTTTCAAACGTCATCTCAAGACCGATCATTCTGAATCAAGTGAACGATACCTACAGCCAGTGCCCCAAATGCGGACTTAAGTTTGATCCAGCCCTACCCGCCAGCGCTGCCTGCCCTGCCTGCGGAATCTATGTCTTAAAATGGAATCAGGCAATTTCTTCGCCCGAATTGTCCGAACTCGACGACGAGTCCGGCTACCGTGAGAACGACAGCTTTGTAGCGGCACTCTTCAAACCCATGGACAAGCTATCTGCAATGGCCTTTTACGGAAGAAGTGTCACACTGATATTGCTGGCCATCTGGAGCTGGTTCCTGTTTGGATACGATTACCGCTATGGAGAGATCAATATGTCATTCATGCACGACATTCTGCTCCCGATACACGAGGCTGGTCATGTGCTGTTCAGACCGTTCGGTGAATTCATGATGATCCTCGGCGGCAGTTTGTTCCAGGTAGCACTGCCGTTCGGCATCAGTGTCGCATTCATATTGAAGAATCGTGACAATTTCGGTGCGGCAATCGGATTGTGGTTAACCAGCGTCAGTCTGGTCGATGTGTCGCCCTACATTTATGACTCACTGCATCCGATGCTGACCTTATTGGGAGGGAAAACAGGCGCCGATGGACCCCATGACTGGATATATTTGCTAACCACTCTCGGTCAATTGAGCAATGCCCAGCGCTGGGGAGCGTTCTTCCATGCCGTCGGAGGACTATTGATGCTGCTTGCGCTGATCTGGGCGGGTATTATGCTTTGGCGTCAGCGCATGCAACTGGATGATCGATTGTAGTTTGCAAAACTAATTTTGAATCATGTTATTCGAGAAACACGTTACGATGCGCACTATACCAAGTATCCTAATTTGTCATGTCCTGGTTCATCACTAATTGCCTGGCCGCCATGTTGCTGCCGCCGTTCAGCTTGTTGCTGTTGCTTGCATTGGGCTTCTTCCTGCTGTATCGCAGCCACAAATATGCCAAACCCGTGATATTCACCTCATTCGGTTTGCTCTGGATCGCCTCCACTCCTTTCTTTGCGGAAGGCTCTTTGCATCTGCTGGAAACAGGTGCAACCGTATTGGATACCGGGCATGACAGCGCTGATGCGATCGTGATACTCGGCGGAGGGACATATTTCCGCGCACCGGAATATGCAGGCCTGGACACCGTCAACGACCAAACGTTGCCGCGCTTGCGATATGGCGCAAAACTTCATCGTGCAGACGGAACGCCGATCATCGTTACCGGCGGCAAGCCACTGGGAAACGATCTTTCCGAAGCACAGCAGATGCGCACTTCGCTATTGCAGGACTTCCATGTTCCGGTGCGCTGGACCGAGGATGAATCCGGCAATACGCTGGAAAATGCCCGCAATACATATCAGGTATTACAAAAGGAAGGTGTCCGGAAAATTTACCTCGTCACACATGGGTGGCATATGCCACGTGCCGCAATGACCTTTCGCCATGTCGGTTTCGATGTCGTCGAAGCGCCTGTCGAGTTCACCACACGATATCAGATCGACTTGCTGGCGTTCCTGCCGCGCGCCGAATCCCTGCGCGACAGCAAAATATTCATTCACGAAATTATCGGACTGCTCTTGTATCGGGTAAAGTTCATTTTCACTGACGATTAGATGATGAAAGGAATGTCATGAAAGCGCGCGTCAAATGGGTGGAACAGGCCTCGTTTCTAGGAGAGACCGAAAGCAATCACGCAGTGTTGATGGATGGATCGCCGGCCGCAGG
>Ga0210099_1000284_pt1 | contig 17705 bp, 11 predicted proteins | sample Joice_ThreeSqA_D_4_FD_184872 | JGI IMG/M metagenome (GOLD analysis project Ga0210099, IMG submission 184872) | Wetland microbial communities from San Francisco Bay, California, USA, that impact long-term carbon sequestration - Joice_ThreeSqA_D2... | ecosystem: Environmental > Aquatic > Marine >...
TTTATTAGTAATTGTTGGGCTATTAGTAGGGCTTTTGTCTGGAATTTATCCCGCGTTTTTTCTTTCGGCATCAGAACCTATAAGAGCAGTAAAGGGTGAAAAAGCAAATCAGTCAAAAGGGGGATTGCTCAGAAAAGGACTTGTTGTTCTACAGTTTACAATTTCCCTTGCTTTAATAATCGGAACTCTTGTGATTTATCAACAGCTTGGGTTTATGCAAAATGCCAACCTCGGTTTTAATAAAGAAAATGTTGTGCTTGTTTCCTTCCGCCCGCCGGCGGTAAACCGTTACCAGGCATTTAAAGATGATTTACTGATGAATAAAGATATTTCTTCAGTAACAATGATGAACGAAATTATCGGTGAGCACCATAATACTCACGAGATTAATTACGAGAGAATGGAAGAAGGAAAGTGGGTTTACTTCCCGGGTTTGTTAGTTGATGAGGATTTTGTTAAGACTTTTGACCTTAAGATAATTGCGGGAAGAGATTTCTCTAAGGAATATCCTCGCGAAGATTCACTTTCAATTATAGTTAATGAAGCTATGCTTAAGGAACTGCATTGGGGAGATCCTCAAAGTGTAATTAATAGAAGATTTAAAACTATTTTTGGCGGCGAAAGAATAGTCGGTGTAGTAAAAGATTTTAATTTTGTCTCCTTAAAGGAATCAATTGGTCCTTTCTTCCTCGATATTTCTCCGGCATTTGTGCGTCCTTTCTTTTTAAAATATGCTGCGGTAAGGATTAAAAAGGGAAATATTAGGAACACAATTTCATATATCGAAAATAAATGGAATGAATTAATTCCTCAATATCCTTTTGAGTTTTCTTTCCTTGATAAAAATTTAGATGGAATGTATAAAGAACAGGATAATCTCGGAAGCCTTGTAGGATATTTTTCAGTACTTGCAATATTTATTGCTTGTCTTGGAATGTTTGCTCTCGCTTCATTTAATGCTGAACAAAGGACAAAAGAAATTGGTGTTAGAAAAGTTCTTGGCGCTTCTGTTTCCGGAATAGTTTTCCTTTTTATAAAAGATTTTTTGAAATTGGTTTTGATAGCTGTAGTTATAGCTTCTCCACTCGCTTATTTCGTTCTTAACAAATGGCTTGAGGATTTTGCTTATAGAGTAAATATAAATCCTTTGATTTTTATTACAGCGGCTGCAGCCACTTTCCTTATTGCTTTGATTACCGTTGCTTATCAGGCTATAAAAGCAGCGAATGCTAATCCTGTTAAATCTTTGAGATATGAATAGAGGAATGATTTAGCTTTTCAATGCTTTTGAAATGGTTTTTATAAGCTCTTCTTTTTTGAAAGGTTTAGCTAAGTAATGTGTACAGCCGCCTGCTAGAAATCTTTCTTTGTCCCCTCGCAGTGCAAGTGCTGTTACCGCAATGATGGGCTGGTTTTCATAATTTGGTAAAGTTTTTATATTTCTTGCAGTTTCCAATCCACTAATTCCAAGACCTAGATCAATATCCATCAATATTGCATTATATTTTTTCTCTTTAACTCTTTCAATGCCTTGTTCACCAGAAGGAGCGATATCGACATCATATAAACCATCAAGGAAGAATTTTATTACTCCTGCATTAGATTGGTCATCTTCTATAAGAAGTATTTGTGGTAATTTACTTTTAGCACCATACTGTGGAAGTTCAGTCGGAATTTGAGATGGCTCAGGGGTCTTTTCTGATATATTAACATTTTCTTTATGCATAATCGGGAATCTTACTGTAAATATTGATCCTCTTCCGGGCTCACTTTCAATTTCGATCTCGCCATTCATTAATTCAATATACTTTTTGGTGACAGTCAGACCTAACCCCGTTCCTTCAAATTTTCTGGCAAGCCCTTCGCTAATTTGTCTGAAAGCCTCGAATATAATCTTTTGGCTTTTTGGGTGGATACCAATTCCAGTATCGCTCACTTTAATGAGAACATTTTCCTTTTCGTCTTTTAATTCTTTTTTAACGGTCAATACTACTCTACCGGTATCAGTGAATTTAACTGCATTACTCGCAAGATTATTTATAATCTGTCTAAGCATTCTCTCGTCTAAGAGGGTAATTATAGGTTCAGCAGGTTTATTTACTATATAAAAAAGATTTTTCTTCTTAGCTAAGCCTTCGTAGATAGCAAATTCTTCTTCAACTACGGCACCCACGTCTATTTCGAGATAATTAATTGTTTCTTTATTAGCTTCAATTTTAGATAAATCTAAAAGCAGGTTTAATGTATTCATTAATCTTCTGCTGCTATCATAAATTTCATTTGACATTTCCTGGAGATTCGGATTATCCGATTCTTTTCTCAAAATATCAGAGTAACCGAGTATTGCAACCATTGGTGTTCTTAACTCGTGGCTCATATTAGCAAGAAAAGCAGATTTTAGTCTATTCATTTCCTCCGCTTTCTCTTTGGCTAATTTTAATTCTTCTTCAGCTTTCTTTCTTTGTGTAATATCTTCTTTTATTATCAGATAATGAGTTGTTTCGCCATCATGATTTTTTATTGAAGAGATTGAGGCGAGTTCCCAAAATTCCTCACCATTCTTTTTCTTGTTTAAAAATTCTCCTCGCCACTCACCGCCCCGTTGAACAAATCCAATAAAATTTTTATAGCCATCAGAGGATGCTTGTATATATTCCAAACATCTTGGTTTTTTGCCGGCGACTTCTTCGGCAGTATATCCGGTAAGTTCGCTATATTTTGGGTTTACATATTCTATTTGCCAATTAGTATTCGTTATAATAATTGTGGCCGAGTTTTGCTCAACTGCGCGCGAAAGTTTTCTTAACTCGCCATCCGTCTTTTTTCTTTCAGTTATGTTTTCCTTTACAGCAAGGAAATTAGTAATATTTCCATTGGCATCTTTAATGGGAGAGATAGAGGCAGATTCCCAGAAAGATTCCCCATTCTTCTTTTTATTATGAAATTCACCACGCCATTCCTGTCCAGATTTTATTGTATCCCAGAGATTTTTATAGAAACTTTCCGGGTAGTTACCATATTTGAGAAGCTGCGGATTCCTTCTTAAAACTTCATCCTGGGAGTATCCTGTTATTTCACAGAATTTTGGATTAACATATTCAATATTTCCATCAGTATCAGTAATAATAATTGAAGCTGGACTTTGTTCAACAGCTCGTGAAAGTTTAGTTAATTCCTTTTCAGTTTTTTTCCTTTTAGTAATATCAAGTATAGTCCCTATAACTGCAGGTTTTCCATCATAAATTGTAAATGAACCCATAACTTCTACGTCAATTATAGTATTGTCTTTTTTCTTTCCCCTGAAAGAATAGTGTAAAGTTTTAACTTCTCCTGAAATTCTTTTTTCAATATTTTTCTGCACTAAATTTAGATCTTCCTCGTAAATAATATCAGCCACGCTTACAGAAGATAAAATTTCGTCAACAGTGTATCCAAAAATTTCTGCGGTTCTCGGATTTATATAAGGAAATTTACCGTCCTGAATTATGTATACGCCCATAAGTGATTCTTCAACAAGAGAACGAAATTTTGCTTCACTTACCTGGAGAGCTTCTTCAATTAATTTTTGTTCCGTTATATCATTTATTAAGCCCTCTACGTATAACAATTCATTGTCCGGAGAAAAAATTCCGTTTCCCTGTTCCCATACCCACTTAATTTTATTGTTTGATGTGATTAACCTGTAAATTATTTTGAAAGATTTTTTCTCATTAATTGCCTCCTGCACCTTTTCCCAAACCATATCTTTATCTTCGGGATGTATTAAGTCCGCATAAGAGATATTATTATTGTTTACGAGTTGCTCCGATGTATAACCGGTAAGACTTAAACACCCTTCACTAATAAATTCCATTGTCCAGTTTTTATCATTTCTGCATCTGTAAGCAATTCCGGGAAGATTTCTTAAGAGGGAAGAGAGTGATATTTTACTTTCTTTTAATGTAAGTTCAGCCTGCTTCTTTTTTGTAATATCTCTTACTATTGATTGAATATAAGTTTCCCCGTTTATTACAACAGTATTTATGCTTACTTCAGCATCAAAAAGTGAATTATCCGGTCTTTTATGTTTCCATTCAAAAAATTGTGATCCCTCATTTAAGGCTATTTCTATTTTCTTCTTAGTTTCTTCGACTGACTTAATACCGTCTGGTTGAAATTCCGGTGAAAGATCGTAAGGTGTTTTATTTAAAATTTCCTCCTTAGTACAATGGAACATTTCCAATGTTTTTGCATTAAAGTCAACTATTGATTCATCTTTTATTAAGAAGATTGCATCATTTGCATTATCAAATAAAATCTTGTACTTGTCTTCTTTTTCATATACTCCGTTTGAATTTTCCTTTTTAGAAATTACTTCTAAAAGCAATTCCGAACCATTTTCATTTATTAAATCTGTTTCAATATTTATAGAAATTTTATTTCCCTTGCTGGGAATAATAAATGATTCTGTTGAAACAACATCTGAATTGACTTTTTTTCTTAACTGGAGATTTAAATCCTGGATAGTTTTAAGAGGGAATATATCCGTTCGTTTTAGATGTGCGAAATCATCTTCTGTTTTACAAAAGAGACCTAAGGCTTTTTCATTTATATCTATAATTCTTCCGCTCTCCTTTTCGGATAGAATTACAGCCTTATCAAAATTATTAAAAAAGTATTTATAGTTTATCACATCATTTTTCCCCCACTCTGTTAATAAATGATATGAAAATATCAAGAATTGAGCCAATGGAAAGATATCAAACGGTTAAGTTACGTTTTAATTTTTAATCTAAATCCTACGTAAATAAGCAATTAGCAGGTGAATCGAGCTAAAAACTACTTGTCAAATAGAATTTATCGGTAAAAAGCAATCCCTGAATTATTTGGTGCCCCCGTTACATAAAATGAATAATTTTGCATGAATAATGTGATAATTTAACTTATTACTTTACTTAATTTATATATTATTATGATTATTATGATTTCCCACAAATATTTAATCTTAGAAGTAGTAGATAAATGTCACGATGAATAATTACAGGTTAACTATCCAATATGATGGAACTAACTATGCCGGCTGGCAAATTCAGACGGACTGTGAAACTATACAACAAACTTTAAGTGAGGGAATAAAAGTTATAACTGGAAAAAATGTAAACTTGGCTGCGTCTGGGAGAACTGATAGTGGAGTTCATGCACTTGGGCAAGTCGCCAATTTCAAAACAGATTCAGAGCTCGATATTTATAAGTTTAAATATTCACTTAATTCAGTTCTTCCAAAAGATATTTCGATTATTAATGTTGAAAAGGTTGCGGAAGGATTTCACGCAAGATATGATGCAAAGAGCAGAAAGTATATTTATCTTTTTATAAAATACAAATCTCCTTTTTACGAACCTTATGCTTATCGATATTTCTATAATTTAGATTCTGAATACCTGAACAGGTTAAGTAAATGTTTAATTGGTGAAAAAGATTTTACTTCCTTCGCAAGAAAATCATTAGAACCGGAAGACAAAAACTGTATTATTTATGATGTACACTGGAGTGAAAGAAAAGATTTTATGGTTTTTTTTATCGAGGCAAACAGGTTTCTTCATGGAATGGTTAGAACTATTGTCGGTACACTTTTAAATGCACAAAAAAATAATTTTGATGAAGAATATCTTAAAGAAGTTATATCGGCTAAGAATAGAGAAGCCGCCGCGGAAGCAGTCCCTGCAAAAGGTCTCTTCCTGTTTAAGGTAAAATATTGAAATGTAAATAACTTACTTCCAAAAATATTTAAAGGAATATATCATGGAATTCCTGGCCCAGTTTCATCCAAAGGTTGTTCACTTTCCGATAGCGTTATTAAGCTGTTATGTTTTTCTTGAAGTACTCACAGCAATTTTTAAGAAGGATTTCCTGGTCAAATCTGCGCTTTTGTTTTTATTATTCGGAGTGCTCGGGGCCTTAGCGGCTATTTTAACCGGGCAGCAGGCAGAAGCAGCTTTTGATTACTGGAATAAACATGCAAGTGCTCTTTTTGATCAGCATGAAATGTATGCTAATATCACAATCTGGTATTTTTCAGTTTTACTTGTTGTAAGAACCTTCCTTGTATTTAAGAAAAAGTTTACTAATGTTTTCAAATATATTTTTGCTGTACTTGCTATTGTAGGCTTTTATTTTGTTTTCCAGACCGGCGATCATGGTGGTAAAATGGTTTATGAAGAAGGAATTGGAACACAGTATAAAGAAAAAGTAATGGAAGACTATTAAATCCCCGTGTCAAGAAATATTAAGTTTTATCATTTATTTGCCGGCATATTAATTACTAATATAGCTGGCTTTTTTTTACGCTTTTATAATCTCGATACCTATTTTATCTTAATCGGGTTCCGTTTTCATATCAGCTTATTTCTACCTTTTTTACTATTTCTTTACAAAGCCGATCTACAATTAATAAAGAGTTTTTTCATTTCCCCTTTTTATAAAAGATATTCGGTTCTTTTTGTTATTGTAATTGTTCCGTTAGTAATTATTTATTTGTCTTTATATATCCCGGGCAATCTAAGCATTGGTGATCCCGATTATTTTTATGAATTTGGCCTTTCATCTATACTTGATTATCCGGTTTATCTTTTATGGAATATTCCCCAATTATTTATGTTTTTCCTTTTCCTAAATACGGTGAAACGAAAATATCAATTTGTGAAAATATTATTGTTGGTTATTTCAGTTTTTGCATTTGAATTTATACCGGTACAGGAAAGAGTTAATTACATAGCTTTGGCAGGTTTGTTACTTTCATCGTTAATAGTTGCTTTGCTAATAACTAATTTCAGGAATATTTATTTATTTGCGTTATCTGTTTTTTCAATTTTCTGGTTTAGTATTCTTTCTTTTGGAAGCTCATCCGGAGAATTAATAAATATATTATTTGCCTCAAGGTATGATGCCTGGGAAGGCTTCTTTGAAGTTAATAAAGGATTTACTGATTATGTTATCCCGGCATATTTAGGAATCGTCTTTCTAACTCTATTTTTGTTGCATTTTTTTGGATTAAAAGATAAAGCAGTTCCCGCTAAAAATTAATTTTATCTTTTTAACAAAAAACTAATTTTGTATTTTGACAGTAGATGAAAAGAATTTGTATTGTTTTAATATTATTCTGTTCTGTAATTGGTTATTCCGGTAACTTGCCGGCTGAAAGGGCGAGAGGAATTTTTCTTGCAGTCGGAGTTGGTCCCCGCTTACCCGTTAGTACATTCTCAAATCAAAGTGATCTTGGTTACGGATTTAATCTAGAAGTATCATATACTGATAACGAATACCTCCCGGTTTTTATTTATGCCAAAGCCGGGTTTGAGCAGTACCCTGGGTCTCCCGAATTTTATCAAACTTCAGATCACAATAATCTTTCGACAACAATTTTTCCTGTAGTTATGGGTGCAAGATATTATTTCCCGCCTATTATGGAAAATGTCGTACTCTTTATTCCGATTGTTGAAGCATCATTTGCATATTCTTTCCTAAGCAGAGTTCACCAGTTTAAACCTTCTTTGCAAAAAGATAATTATACTGAAAAACTTTCGGAACTTGGATTTAATGTCGGTGTTGGAATCTCGATGTTTTTAGTTGAACTTGTTTTAAATTACAATTATTTCCAAACAGTTCAGTTTGTAGGATTTGATGTTAAAGTACGTTTACCTTTATTTGTAAGCTATTGAGGCAAAATATGAATTATGAAAATCTTTTAGTCGAAATAAAGGAGAAGATCGCAGTCGTAAAAATCAACCGTCCGGATAAGTTAAATGCACTTAATGCTGCGACTATGGATGAACTGAAGAATGTTTTTACAGAATTGAATGCAGATGAAAGTGTTTATGTAATTATTCTTACCGGCGGCGGCGAAAAAGCTTTTGTTGCAGGAGCCGATATTTCAGAGCTAAATAAATTAGATATGATATCCGGTAAAGAATTTTCTGAAAAAGGACAGGAAGTATTTAATATAATTGAGAATTCGGTGAAGCCTGTAATAGCTGCGGTTAATGGATTTGCTCTCGGTGGTGGTTGTGAAATTGCTCTTGCTTGTCATATAAGACTCGCATCAGAAAATGCAAAGTTTGGGCAGCCGGAAGTTAATCTTGGAATTATTCCGGGCTATGGTGGTACACAAAGATTATCACGCTTAATAAATTCCGGTAGAGCAATTGAATATATTTTGACCGGAGATATGATTGATGCGAGCGAAGCTTTCAGAATTGGTTTGGTGAATCACGTTTATAAGCAAAGTGAATTAATTGATAAAGCTTTAGAAATGGCGCAGAAGATTATTTCGAAAGGGCAAAATGCAGTGAGAGCTGCAATAAAAGCTGTAAACATCGTTGATGAAGTCCCAGGTAAAGAGGGACAGAATTTTGAAGCCAGTCTTTTTGCAATATGCTGTGGAACTGAAGATTTTAAAGAAGGAACTAAGGCATTTCTTGAAAAACGAAAACCAAAATTTACAAACACTTGATTATTCTTAGATGAATAAAAGTTTTGATAAAAAGAAGTTTGTAAATATTCTTTTCGGTGTTGCCATTTTTATTTTAGCAGCAAACCTGGTGATCGGGAAGCTTTCAAAAAAGGTTAACCAAAATAATAGCGAAGAAAAATCCGAGTTAATAGAATCACAATTTAAAAATGCTCTTTTCAATCTTGGGATTAAAGAAGATTGGGTAACAAAACAAAAGGGAACTGATGAGCCGCTCAAATTTTCTGTTAAGGTTCCTAAGGACCTGCCTATCGTTTTAATTTTACAGGAAATGAATTATGTTTTTAACGAAACAAATGTTCAAGTCAGATCTTCGGAAAATAAAATCGGCGGAAAAACTTCTCTTGATTTTATTTCCGGTGATGAGATAAAACTTGAATCCGTATTTAATTATGATGGAAATGTTGCCAGGAAAAGTGTACGCGTCGGTTTTCTTGTAACGAGGTTTAGTGAAGAAACTGAAACTGATTCACTTCTTCTCGATTTTCCGGAAAATTTTGCAATAGTATTAACTCCCTCAAAATCTTCCTCTGGATTTGTAAAGAAAGTAATCGAGAACAGGAAAGAATACGTGATTTATCTCGATGACAATATTGACGAGCTTGAGTATAAATTAAGAAGTAATTATTCGGTTCCGAGGTTAAAGAGTGCAATCCGAACGATTGTCGGGGCTTTCCATCAAGCTGTTTTTTTTCTTATCGATGATAAATCTGACCTGTATAATTCGCCTGCTTATACTGTTATAAAACAAGAAATGGAAAAAAGGAAGATCAATTTTATAAATAAAAATAGCTTTAATGAATTAGCCGAAACAGATAACAAAAATATTAATAATGTTTTTGATAATTCATTGAACGAGCTGGGAGGCGGCGAAGATAAGCTATTTATAGTTTCTGCCGAAGATTTTTTATCACTTAAACCGGAAATTGTAAAATACAGAAAGCTTGGTTACAGGTTTTCAAATCCTTCGGCACTTTTTCATTAGATTTTATTCCCTTCACTGTCGACTTCTATAAAAACCGAATTCGTAAATTCTTTCAACTGTTCCCTGATTTTGCTTTTATCACCGACAACCGCAATGAGAGTTTCTTCTGCTAAAATTTCTTTGGCTGCAGCTTCGTCAACATCATTTTTAGAAACATTTCTTACATTATCTATATAAGTGTTAAAATAATCATCGGGCAAAGAGAAAATTACTTTGCCTGTTAAATTTCCCGCAACTTGCGAATAGGTTTCAAAATTCGATGGAAATTTTCTTATCAAAGATGATCTTGCAAATTCGAGTTCTTCGTCTGTTACACCATTGCGTATCCTTTTTAACTCGGAAAGAATTTCTCTTATTGCATTGCCGGTATTTTCTGTCGATACAGAAGTTGAAACATAAAAGTATGCCTGGTCTTTATAGTAATTAAATCTTGAAAAGGCACCATAGGTGTAACCTTTATTTTCCCGGAGGCTCAGATTTATCCTGCTGGAAAATTGTCCGCCTAAAATCATATTTAGAATAAGCTTCGCAAAATAATTTTCTTCAGTTCTTTTGGATGCCAGATGACCAACTCTTATTTCACTCTGCATTGCATTTTCTTTATTGCAGAATACAATAGTGCTTTCTTTTCTAATTGAACCAGGTATCTCGTTGATCTCGGGAATTTGTTTTCCCCACGTACTAAGATGTTTATCAATAAGCCCGTTTATTTCTTGTTCCGAAGTATTCCCAACTACAATCAGTACCGAATTGCCGGCGGTCAAAAATTTATTGTAGAAATTCCTTACATCTTTTGTCGTAATAGAATTAATATCTTTTTCATTGCCGAGATTAAGATTTGAATACGGATTCTCTTTGCCAAAAAGATTGTTTTCAAAAATGTATTCCGCAACATCGTCCGGATTATCTTTTCGTTGAATAAGAGCAGTTAAAACTTTTCTCTTTTGTCTCTGGAAATCTTCATCATCAAAATGAGGTTCCAAAATTATCTTACTCAAAAGTTCAAATGACCTGCCGGCGTTTTCTTCTAATGTTTGCAGCGAAATAATAAAATTATCTTCACTACTTCTCACATTTAACTGTGAACCCAGCATATTAATTTCTTCACTTAATTGAAGTGCGTCATATTCCCCGGCTCCTTCATCTAGCATCATTGCGGTAAGATTTGATAGCCCCTTCTTTCCCTCCGGATCGAAGATAGAGCCTGCATTACACAATAGTAGAAACTGAACGAGAGGAAGGCTGTCCTTTTTTACAAAAAGAATTTTCAATCCGTTCTTATGAGTAAACTCTTTAATCTCAGGAAGAGAAAATTTTATTTTGCCAAAAGGCTCAGGTTTTATTTTTCTGTTTAGCATTTAACAAATTTTGATTGTAAAAATTCGCATTTCAATTTTTTATTATAAAATATTTTTCTGACCTCTCCCTCTCCTTAGTAAGGAGAGGGAAGTGGTGAGTTATTTTATATACTTTCCCAAACTCTTTCGGGTAGAATCCTTAATTCTACAAATGGTTTTGTAAGATAGAGTTGAATAGTTTCCTTAATAAGCGAAGAATCGGTTTCTTCATATCTTTTTAAATCATAGTTAAAAGAATTTGGTTCGTTCAAATAAAAGGAATAATAATTAAGCTGGTTTGCAAGCGAATCAATATTCTGAAGAGAATGAATAAATCCGGATTTAATTCCATTTTTTGATCTTATAAGTTCTTTATCCATAACACCATTTACTTCAATATTTTCAAACTCTTTGAATACTTCATCTTTAATTTTATCTAACCCAACTCCGGGTTTTGCCGTAGCTATAATCAAGAAAATTCCTCCATATTTTCCCGAATGCTGATAAGCTGTAACATCTTGAGCATATTCTTTTTCGAACACAAGAGTTTTGTACAACCTTGAATTTTTTGAACCTGAAAGAATATCAGTCAGCACTTCGAGTGGAGCATCGTATTTACCAAAAATCTTTTCAGAATGCCATGCAAAATAAATTCTTTCTAATTGTACATTTTCTTTTCTTTCAATCAGAATTTCTTTCTTCAAACCTGGTTTTTCAGGATTCGGATTTTTATGATTCCCATTCGAATTTATTTCACTAAAATATTTTTCGATTAATTCTTTTGTCCTGGTCCTTTCAAAATCACCTGCAACAACAAGCGTTGCGTTTGATGGCGAATAATAAGTTTTAAAAAAACTTTTGACTTCTTCGAGTGTGTAAGAAATATCAGGCATAAAACCTATAGTCGGCCAGCTATAAGGATGATCTTTCGGGTATAAATTTGAAATTAAAATTTCCCAAGCTAATCCATAAGGCTGATTCTCGTAACGCTCAAGTCTTTCATTTTTAACAACATCAAGCTGGTTATTTAGTTTTTCCTCTGTAAGAGCCGGCAATAGCAGCCCCATTCTGTCGGATTCCAGCCAAAGAGCTAATTCCAGGTAGTTTGATGGAATTTTCTCATAGTAATTTGTTCTATCAAAATTTGTCGAGCCGTTTAATGTTCCCCCTGCTTCCTGTATATATTTGAAGTGCTTTTCTTTAGGGACATTTTCTGAGCCCTGGAACATCATATGTTCAAATAGATGGGCAAGCCCTGTTTTACCTACTCTTTCATTTGCCGAACCCACCTTATACCATAGGTTTACAGCAACTATAGGAAGAGAATTATTGTAGTGAAAAATGATATTGAGACCATTAGATAAAGTATATTTTTCGTAGGGAATATTTAAAAGTTCCATTAAGTTAAAAAAACTAATTTAATGAGTGTTTAAGATCACAATTTTTAATACCTGAACTTAAAATATATATATTTTACAGCACAATATAATTTTATTTAATTCGGTAAAAAATTTCTTGTTCAATTAAAAAAATGATTATTTTTGACAAGTAATATGTTAGCTGAATGTTAAATTTTATTTTTTTATTGATAAAAACTTGCAATCATTCTGAATAAAATAAATATTTAACCTGCTAAAATTATTGGATATTTGAGAGGGCATTTTGCAAACTTTTTTGCATTCCCAAATAACTTACACTAAACAACAAACTAAAGGAGAGTCACATGCATAAAATGTACAAGTACATTTTAGTTTTTGTCGCTCTGTTTGCGTTTACAACTTTTGCACAGACATATAAAATTTCTGGAAAAGTTACAGCCGCAAGCACAGGCGAAGCACTTATTGGAGCGAACGTTTTTGTAGAGGGGACAACGTGGGGGGCTGCTTCTGATGAAAATGGTAATTACTCAATTGTAGTTGAGGAAGGAACATATACCGTAAAATGCAGCTATATAGGATATACAACAATTGAAAAGGAAGTTAATGCTACTACCGATGTAACAGAAAACTTCAGTTTGGTAGAATATCAATATTCTCTATCGGTTACTGTGTTATCAGATAGAGCAAAGGATAGAGAAACACCTGTTGCTTTTACAAACGTTGAGAAAAAAGATATTGAGTTTAATCTAGGTTCTCAAGACATTCCTCTTGTTTTAAACTCAACACCTTCCGTTTTTTCAACAGTTCAAGGTGGTGGTGCTGGCGACTCACGTATAAACCTTCGTGGATTTGATCAGCGTAACATAGCTATAATGATAAATGGTGTTCCTATTAACGATATGGAAAATGCTTGGGTTTATTGGTCGAACTGGGATGGATTAGGAGACGCAACATCTTCTATTCAGATTCAGAGAGGTCTCAGTGCAACTAGTTTAGCTACGCCGTCAGTAGGAGGTGTTATTAATGTAATTACCGATCCCACAAAACAAAAAGCAGGTGTGACTTATAAATCGGAAATAGGTTCTGGCAATTTTTCTAAGCAAACTTTATATGCAAATACCGGACTTATTGATAACAAATTTGCTTTAAGTTTTGGCGGTGTCCATAAAGTAGGTGATGGTGTGGTTGATAAAACTTATACTGATGCGTGGGCATATTATCTTGGAGCCGCTTATCAGATTAATGATAATAATAGATTAGAATTATATGGGTTAGGTGCCCCACAGGAACACGGTCAGAATTTATATAAATTAAATGCAGCGACATACAGCCATGAATTAGCCAGGGAATTAGGTTATCCTGAATCGGCTCTTAATAGTAAAGCATTAAGAGAGCAGGGAAGATTATATAATTCAAACTGGAATGCTGTAAGTACTTCTTACCAGGGTTTACAATGGCAGAGATCATATTGGAACAATGATGTTAATCAACGCTATGATGCCACATTTTTACATGAAAGAGAAAACTACTACCACAAACCTATTGTCAATTTAAACTGGTATTCTCAATTCTCCCCAAAAACCAGCTTATATTCTACAGTATATTATTCCGGTGGACTTGGCGGCGGAAGCGGAACTTTTGGTAGTATGAAGTATAACAGGGATTTATTACAGCAGGTAGTAGATTGGGATGCAACTATAGCAAGTAACAGGACACACATTGATACTGTTGATTTTGGAAATGGCCCCACACAATATGTCGTATCAAATAATATTAGTGGTAATCCTAACCGTGGCGGTATATTAAGGAACAGTGTTAATAAACAATGGACATACGGTTTAATCTCTAAATTATTCTGGAAAGCTACCGAAAATCTAAATTTACAATTCGGAATAGATGGTAGGATTGCATCAATTGATCACTACAGAGAAGTTAGGGATTTATTAGGCAATGATTACTTTTACTTTGATGGTAATGAATTCGAAAGTGGTACACAGTATTATAAAAAATTAGGTGATCATATCGATTATGATAATACTAATACTGTTAACTGGTTAGGTGGTTATGTACAGGGTGAATATACTATGAACAGATGGTCAGTTTATGCAACCGGTGGCTATTCAATGGTTAAATATGATTACACGGACCATTTCAAGAAAGCTGCTGGTGGTGAAAGGGAAACAAAAACCGATTGGATAAGCGGTTATCAATTCAAAGGTGGAGCCAGCTTCAGAGTTAATGAACAGGTTGATGTATATGCAAATGCTGGCTATGTGGCAAAAGTTCCTATTTTTGACCAGGTAATTGATGATGTTACCGGTGTTAAAGTTCCTGATCCTAATAGTGAAAAATTTCTGTCTTTTGAGCTGGGTATAAATTCAAAATTATTACAAAACAAATTAAGCATAAAGCTTAACGGTTATTGGACAAACTGGACGGATAGATATCAGTCTATTAATGTAACTAATGCAGATGGTAGTGATGGGTTTGTAAGATTGGATGGTATCGACCAGCAAAATGCAGGAATTGAACTTGACGCTATGTATCAACCTGTAAGATTTATCAGATTTGATGTAGCTGCAAGCCAGGGATTTTGGAAATATACCAACGATGTTAGCGGAAGGTATATTCTTGATCAATCGGATCCAAACTCTGTAGTAAACTACACCTATGCTCTTAAGGACCTTAAAGTTGGTGATGCACCACAGACTCAGGTTGCGGCTTCATTAACCTGCTTCTGGCCGCTGGGGCTTCAGACAGAAGTTGCCTGGAGATTCTACGGTGATTACTATTCTCTGTTTGATCCATTCACAAGAACCGATCCGGCTGATCGTTCACAGGTTTGGAAAATACCTTCATATAATCTGATTGATTTACATCTAGCTTATAAGATACCAGGACAAGTTGCTGGTTTGGACGTTACTGTTTTCGGACATGTATTCAACTTGCTTAATGAGTTGTATGTTCAGGAAGCAACTGATAACAGTCAGTATAACGGATACAAAGTCAACGGACAATATTATGAATCACACTCAGCAAGTTCTGCAGAAGTCTATGTTGGTTTACCAACAACATTTAATGCAGGCTTCAGAGTAGATTTATAGTAACTTTAGGTAGATAATTATTTAAAGGCTGCCTCAAAAGGTCAGCCTTTTTTATTTAGTGAAGCAATAGAAGAACTCTGTCTAATCTAATAGAACCGAGCAATCTGAATAAATCTGAAAAGGGAATTTCTCTATCCCATGAGAACAAGGTTATAAAAGCTTGCCCGACAACCATATCTCTTGCAACAAAACCCCAAAACCTGCTGTCAAGGCTATCGTCCCTGTTATCTCCCATCATAAAATAATAATCTTTTTTGAATGTATAAGATAAAACCGGTATTCCTTCAATTGTAACAACATTATTCTGCACACCAACAACTCTTTTTCCATATTCACGGTCTATTATTGTACCCCATTGTTCAATATTATCTGGATTCAGGTTTATTTTATATCCCTTGTAAGGAACTACTAAAGGTCCGTAGTTATCTTCATTCCAGGGCATCCCTTTGGGAAATATCCGGGGCTCTACTACTCCTTTCGGTTTGGCATAAGGACTTAAATATTTGATATGCGTCGGTATATGGGCCTCTTTTCCATTTACATAAACCACTTTGTTTACTATTAAAATTGTATCACCCGGTGTTCCAATACATCTCTTTACATAATTGACCCCCCTTTCCCGGGCAAACAATAGATCCTTGTCCCCTGGATATTCAAAAACGACAATATCTCCGCGCTTGGGGTCTTTTAATGCAGGAAGCCTGAAGTGAGGAATTTCAACTTCTGTAAATGGTAAATATTTAGGCGAAGAGGAACCGTATATAAATTTATTTACCAGGACAAAATCTCCAACCAATATAGTGTCTTCCATAGAACCTGTAGGAATCCTGGTGTTTTGTATAACAAATGTTATTATTAAAAAAGCAGCTATAACTGCAAAAAAAAGCTGCTCGAAAAATTCTTTGGTTTTCTCTTTAGGTGTTTTGGGTTTATTAATTTCTTCTTTTGATTTAATTCCAAGAAACCTTTTTAATCCGCTTTTAAAAGACAAAATTTATCTCCGTATTTATTTTTTTCTCTAATTGATATTAAACTGTTTTTAATTCATTAAATTTTTTATTTAACAGCTCATTTACAAGTTTTGGGTTTGCTTTTCCCTTTGTTTCTTTCATTATCTGTCCTACAAAAAATCCTAATACTTTTTCTTTCCCGTCCAGGAATTGTTTTACTTCATCCTGATGAGACTCTATTATCTTTTCAACAATGTTTTCAATTGAAGAAACATCCGTTATTTGTACAAGATCTTTTTCTTTAATAATTGATTCTGCGTCTTTGCCCTCCGAAATCATTTCCGGGAAAATATCTTTTGCAATTTTACCGCTAATGGTTCCCTTATTAATAAGGTTTATAAGTTTTGCCAGCTTATCAGGTGAAACAGGAAAGTTCCTTATATCGAGCTTTTGTTCATTGATGACTTTTAGAACATCTCCCATAATCCAGTTGCTTGCAGATTTATTATCATCTGTGAATGAAGTTACATTTTCAAAATAATCAGCTATAGATTTTGTTTGAGTCAATATCTCGGCATCGTATTCGGGTAGTTTATATTTGCTTATAAATTTTTCTCTTCTTTCATCAGGCAGTTCAGGGAGTTGTTCTGCAATTTCATTTTTCCATTCTTCTGAAATTACAACAGGAAGAAGATCCGGTTCCGGGAAATAACGGTAATCATGAGCTTCTTCTTTTGAGCGCATAGAAAAAGCTTCGTTTAAATCGGCATTCCATAATAAAGTTTCCTGAACTATTTCTCCTCCATCTTCAAGAATCTCAATTTGTCTTTCTATTTCATGGTTGATAGCTCTTTCAACACTTTTGAAAGAGTTCATGTTTTTTACTTCGGTTTTGGTTCCGAGTTTATCGGTTCCTTTTAATCTTACAGAAATATTCGCATCACATCTCAATGAACCTTCTTCCATATTGCCATCGCAAATTCCAAGGTACTGAACAATCTGTCTCATCTTATAAAGATATGAATAAGCTTCTTTTGCAGTTCTTAAATCAGGTTCACTTACAATTTCCATCAAGGGAGTTCCGCACCTGTTCAAATCAACGAGAGTTTCATAGCCTTGGTCGTGAATTGATTTACCTGCATCTTCTTCAAGATGTATTCTCTTTATCCGTATTTTTTTAAGCGAATCATCCGAATCAACATTGATAAGACCATCTTCGCAAATTGGTAGTTCATATTGGGATATTTGGTATCCCTTGGGGAGATCAGGATAGAAATAATTCTTGCGGGCGAAGACTGAATTTTCCGCAACGGTTCCCCCCACTGCGGAGATAAGTTTGATAGCCATATTCACAGCTTCTCGGTTCAAGACCGGAAGCGCTCCCGGCATTCCCAGACAAACAGGGCATGTTGCGCTATTAGGGGAATTCCCAAAACTCGCGGAG
>Ga0210099_1000286_pt1 | contig 17669 bp, 13 predicted proteins | sample Joice_ThreeSqA_D_4_FD_184872 | JGI IMG/M metagenome (GOLD analysis project Ga0210099, IMG submission 184872) | Wetland microbial communities from San Francisco Bay, California, USA, that impact long-term carbon sequestration - Joice_ThreeSqA_D2... | ecosystem: Environmental > Aquatic > Marine >...
GAATATTTTCTGCTTTAAATTCTATATTGATTGTATTTTGTCCTGTTACATCATTTGTGAATTTTTCATCATAAATTAGTTTGAAACTGGTAACAGTATCCTGAGAATTGTTTAGTGTAACAGTTACTTCTCCGGTTTCAGTATGATTACCTACTTCTGCTGATCCAGACCCTATAAAAGTATTGCCTGTAAAACTTCCTGTATACCAATATAAATTCAGAGTACTATTCAGATAAGCCGGACTCTCACCACCTGCTACAGTCTCACCTGTTTCTAAATTTTTACTTGTCCCACTAATATTATCGAGATCGATATTAAGATGACAATATTTGTAATTCAATTCATTACTACTTGGAGCTTCAACCTTTAGTGTCAAATAAACATTTGATTTATTTTCATAAGGGGGTAATCCAGTGCTATTAACTGCTACAATAAGAAATTGTTTTATTCCATTGTTATAATAATTTCTTATGCCCTGAATTTCAATTCTACCGCTGCTACTTTTTCCTTCCAATTTCAGATCACCATCTTTATAACTGAAGACTAAGGCACATAACCCCTCACTTCCAGCTTCTCCTTCTATAGAGATATTTAGGTTTTTTGTCTCATCAATATTTTGATGATTAAGGTTTACCAAAAATCTTTTTGCCGAAAGATCAGGGTAAGTTCCAACTTCAGGGTCCTCAGGACCTAAAACCTTCAGGACATCATTATCATCTCCAATATTCCATTCTCCATCAGGATTTTCGATAAAAACATCACTGCTCACATTATAAATCTCGCCACTAACAAAGTGTATAAAAAAATCAGGCCACCAATCAGCTTTTAATCCGTTAATTGTTTCTATCAATGCAGTGGCTGGATCTTTACCTTGGTTTATTAACTCGTAAATTTCCCCAACTTGGTTCATTTGCAGTTTATTGTTATTAAAAAGAAATTTGAGCAATGCTGACATACCAATCCCATGTAGAGTATCTTCAATTGTGGTAATGTCTTTATCGGTAAATCTAATTCCATTAAAAGGTGCCCAAGGGTTTTTGTCAAAATCAATGGGATAAGTAAAACTTCCAGGAGTAGAAAATAATTCCTCAGCCCAAGCATTAATTGCGAGAGCTAACCACAAATGCTCTTGAGGGATTGTGAAAGAAGAATACCGATATTCTATGGCTATCTGAAGAAGATGTTTCCCCGATTGTAATTTTATTTCAGGCTTATGATCTGTAAAACCAGCAATATTGTTTCTATCAATAATTAATTTATCGTTTTGATTAAATGTTATCGCATAATCTTTGTCAGTGGAAGTTATTTCAACAGTTATTTTCCTTCCCAATACTTCGACAGGAATTTTAAGCGAATTAGTAATTATATCATAATTCTCTTCTAGAATATCTGATAAAGGCTTGATTGCGCTTTCTAATGACTTAGGACATTTATAAAAAAAGTGACCTAGTTCTCCCATTTTATTACCTTCAATTGCTTGAATTCTTTTATCAATTTCACTATCGGTTTTCTTATGTAAATTAAGTGGATAATTCCCAGGAGCAGTTGAAGCTTCTAGATATCCCACCAAGAATCCCGAAGAGTCAATTGCATCTTTTAAGTCATATATTGTTACAGTTTCTCCTGTAAATTCATCTATAGTTTCTTCACTTGCGGCAATGTATGATACATTTTCAAGTGTCCCATCATATTTGACTGCTATTCTTAATGGTGTAGTGAAATCAGAAGGTAATCCTTCTAACTTAAAAAGTTTGGAAGCCGCATCCTCACCAAACAATGAATTATCCTCTTTGGAGGATAATTTTATTTCTGTTTGTTGATTAAATGAGCCGGCGGGAACTATTAAGGAAAATTCATCGGAAGAAACAGTCCCACCACCTGTACCGATCGTTGTTGTATTTTCAAGTGTGAAACCTTCACTGTCAGGACCCGATTCTTCCTCAGATGGGGAAGTAGGCTCTTCGGCACAGCTTAAATGAATTAAAATGTTAAGAAAGAAAATAAGAGTCCCCTGGAAAAGCTTAGACTTTCTCATAACTTCCTCGTTTTTTTGTAGTTGATGACCTTGTATCCAAGCTAAATAAAAAGAATATATTATCCAAGCTTTTAGTATTACAGCATTAAAAATATTAATACCACGTCGAAAGTATTTTTATTATAAAAAATTATCTCTGTTAACTTTGTTTTTGGTCTCTGCTTATTCTATATTTCGATGCAAAAACAAACAGAATGGCGCATCGGAAAAAAGTAAAATTCATATTCGTAACAGGTGGGGTAGTGTCTTCACTTGGAAAAGGCATTACAGCCTCTTCTCTTGGTCTCCTCTTAAAGCAGCGTGGTTTTAAAGTAACAATTCAGAAATTCGATCCTTATATAAATGTTGACCCGGGAACAATGAATCCATTTCAACATGGTGAGGTTTATGTTACCGATGACGGCGCAGAAACCGATCTGGATCTTGGTCATTATGAGCGGTTTCTGGATGTTAATATGACCAGTAACAACAATACAACCACAGGTCAGGTTTATAATGAAGTTATTACAAAAGAAAGAAGAGGAGATTATCTCGGAGCTACTGTCCAGGTTATTCCCCATATAACTGATGAAATAAAATCCAGGATGACTGCTCTTGCTGAACTCGGTGAGTATGATATTATTATCACAGAAATTGGTGGAACAGTAGGTGATATCGAATCACTTCCTTTTATTGAAGCGATGCGTCAACTTATGCTTGAGTTTGGAAGGAAAAATGCAATAAGTATTCATGTTACTCTGGTTCCATTTATTCCGGCAGCAGGAGAAGTAAAAACAAAACCAACTCAACACAGTGTAAAAAACCTTCTTGCACTTGGCATACAACCGGATTTACTTATCTGCCGTTCTGAGAAAAAACTTACTAAAGATTTAAGAGATAAGATTGCACTCTTTTGTAATGTCGAATCCAAATCTGTGATATCTGCTTATGATTGTTCTTCAATTTATGAAGTACCATTGGTTCTCTTTAAAGAAAAATTTGACCAGATAGTTGTTAAGAAATTAAATCTTCCGGACAGGAAGATTAAACTTGAGGAATGGGAGAATTTAGTCGATAACATTAAAAATCCTACCGATACTGTAGAGATAGCTTTATGCGGAAAGTATACGGACCATCTTGATGCTTATAAGAGTATAATGGAATCTTTTATTCATGCAGGAGCCGAGAATAATGCCAAAGTAATTGTAAGACAGGTTAAAGCAGAAGAATTGGATGATGTTGCACCAGATAAACTTCTTGAGGGTGTTCACGGTATTTTAATTCCCGGTGGTTTTGGTGAAAGAGGAATTGAAGGAAAAATAAAAGCTATTCGTTATGCAAGAGAAAATAAAATTCCTTTTCTGGGAATATGTCTTGGGTTGCAATGTGCCGTAATTGAATTTGCAAGAAATGTATGCGGTATTTCGAAAGCAAATAGTTCTGAATTCAAGGAAAATCATTTTAGTGTAATTGATCTTATGCCGGAGCAAAAAAATATTAAGAATATGGGTGCAACCATGAGATTAGGTGCTTATCCGTGTAACCTTGAAGAAGATACTCTTGCATATAAAGCTTATAAAAGTAATTTCATTTCAGAAAGACATAGACACCGTTTTGAAGTGAACAATAAATTCAGGAAGAATTTATCTGAACATGGAATGATATTCAGCGGGCTTTCTCCTGACCGGCAACTTGTGGAGATAATTGAAGTTCCCGACCATCCCTGGTTTTTAGGATGCCAGTTCCATCCGGAATTAAAATCAAGAGCAACTAAAGCTCATCCTTTATTCAGAGAGTTTGTAAAAGCCTCTCTTATCCATTCTAAAGAAAAGGAAATAAAACTCGTAGAAGTATAAACTTAGAGTTTACTACCATTTTTTTTGATAACGTTATGATATTCAGAATTACAAAACATTTCTGCTTGATATTCTTTTTACTAATTTTTTCTTGCAATGCTATTGCCCAGGTAAAAGGGATCACTGAAAAAAATATTATGCAGGGATTGGAACAGAGTTATCATTTCAAATGGGAAAAGGCAGAAGAAACTTTCAAGGATATCATAAAAAAATATCCGGAAAGGCCCGAAGGTTACCACTATCTTTCAGGAATTTATGTGTGGTACTATCTAAGTAGTAAAGATAAAAACGAGTTGAATATTTTTACGGCTTATTCAGATACTGCGATTGAAAAAGGACTTGAGTTACTCGACCAGGATTCTAATAGTGATACTTTACTATATCTTCTCGGTTCAAATTATTCATATAGGGCAATTGCTTTTGCTGCCGCAGAAAATTATCTCGATGCTGTTTGGGCAGGTAAAAAATCAAATTCATACCTGGAGGAAGCTATTGAAATTAACCCTGAAAAATATGATGCATATCTTGGCTTAGGACTTTATAATTTCGCTGCGGGGCAAACTCCCGGTGCTTTCAGGTGGGTACTTAAACTTGCTGGAATAGGTGGAGATAAAGAGCTTGGTATTAAATACTTAAAGTTAGCTGCCGATGAAGGAACTTATTGTAAAACTGAGGCTCAGTATTATTACTCACAGGTTATACCTGATTCTGTAGAAGGAATGAAATACCTCACAAAATTAGTAAATAAATATCCTGAAAATCTTTTGTTTAAATACTCGCTCGCATCGTTAAATATAAAAGAGAGAAAACTTAATGCTGCCGAGAAAATTTTAAGAAAAATTGTGGACTATGACAATGAAAAATTTCTCCAGGTAGTTGCCTTTTCCAACTTTTTAATTGGAGATGTCTTTTATAAAAAGAATCAATTTGATTCTGCAATAGTTCATTACAAAAAATTTCTTGAAACAACTCCGGATAATGATTATACGGGAATTGCATCATTCCGATTAGGAGTGAGCTATGAAATTTCGGGATTAAGAGATAGTGCTGTAGTTTATTTTAGTTCCTGTGAAAACGGAAATATGGATCTTGACGATGATATTTATGCCAAACGTAAAGGAGGTATTTATCTTAAAAGGACTTTATCTGAAAATGAAATTGCAGTTATTAAAGCCGATAACATGATTGAAGCGGGAAATTACCGGGCTGCTTATGATTCGTTAGGTTCTCTTCTTAAAAAAATTACGAGTAGTAAATTAAAAGCAGAAGCTTATCTTTATTTAAATGAAGCTGCATTTAACCTTGGTAAATACGGCGAGTCGCTCAGTCTTGCTTCCGCTGCAATAAAAACAGAAGTTAAAGATGAAAAATGGATTCTGCCTTATGCTTGTTATTATGCAGCCAGGGCTAATTATTATTTGGGTGATGAAGTTGCGACAAATTATTTCATTGAGCAGGCAGAAGATTACAATGACTATGATTACCAAAATAAGTTGAAGACTTTGATTAATTCGTTGGAGCGGAAGGAATAGCAGTAAAAATTAATTGTGCCAACATTTTATGTTATAATTGACAATATTTCACTATTTAACTAATTTTTCAGCGACCTTAGTATAAAAAATTGAATATCATTGTATTTGTTTCCGGGCGCGGTTCTAACCTTGAGGCAATTTTAAATTCGGAATTACTTAAAGGTAAAATAAACGTTACGGCTGTTGTCAGCGATAAATTACAGTGCGGCGCCTTTGAGATTGCAAAAAGAAATTCGATATCGACTTATACAGTAGGAAATAAAGAAGGCTGTATTAGTTACACAAATCTTGCTGATATTCTTATTTCGCTTAATATAGATGTTATTGTTCTTGCTGGATTTTTAAAATTAATTCCGGGTTTCATAGTATCAGATTACAAAAACAAGATTATTAATATTCATCCTGCACTTTTGCCTTCGTTCGGTGGAAAAGGTTTATATGGAATGAATGTTCATAAAGCAGTCTTTGAATCATCGGCTAAAGTCTCAGGTCCAACAGTTCATTTTGTTGACGAGACTTATGATACGGGAAGGATAATTGCTCAAAAATGTGTCGATATATCTGATGTTACTAAACCGGAAGAAATTGCTGCAAGAGTTCTTGAAGCTGAACATAAATTACTTCCATTCGTTTTAAGTAAATTTGCAGAAGGCAAAATTAAAATTGTGAATAACCGGGTTATGATAAACTAAAAATATTGTGAAAGCTCTTAGTGGAAAAATCAGCCTTAATTAGTGTATCGGACAAAACAAATGTTGTTGAGTTAGCAAAATCTTTAACAGGATCAGGTTATAAAATAATTGCAACTGGAAACACGGCTAAACTTCTAAAATCTTCAGACGTTGAAGTTACCGAGATAAGTAATGTTACAGGCTTTCCCGAAATTTTCAGCGGAAGAGTAAAAACACTTCATCCAAAAATTTTCGGCGGCATTTTGATGAGAAGAGAAAATGTAAACGATCAGAAAGAAGCAGAAGAAAATAAAATTTTTCCAATCGATGTTGTGTGTGTTAATCTTTATCCGTTTGTAAAGACTGCAGAAAATCCTCAATCAAGTTTAGATGAAATAGTTGAACAAATTGATATTGGTGGACCGAGTCTCATTAGAGCTTCTGCAAAAAATTATAAACATGTTTCCGTTCTTACAGATCCTTTACAGTATCATACTTTTATTTCCGAACTTAAAGCTGGAGAAGTTTCGGAAGATACACGGAAGAAACTTGCAGTCGAAGCTTTTTCCCTCACTGCAAATTATGATACTTATATTAGCAATTATCTCGAGAATAAATTTTCTCTGCCATCATCTTATATCAGGGTAAATTATAGATTAGAAAAGAGTCTGAGGTATGGAGAAAATCCACATCAGAAGGCAGAAATCTATGGGAATTTTGATGAATACTTCGAAACGTTTCATGGAAAAGAATTATCTTATAATAATATTCTTGATCTAGTCGCGGCTGTTGAATTGGCTGAAGATATCGGAGAAACTTCCTGTACTATAATTAAACATCAAAATCCTGCCGGTGTTGCAAGAGGCTCTACATCTTTGGAAGCGTATGAAAAAGCATTGAAATGTGACCCGGTTTCCTCTTTTGGAGGAATAGTTGTTTTAACGACTGTTGTTGATGAACAACTGGCTCAGAAGTTGAACGAAATATTCTTAGAAATCGTATGTGCAAAGGAGTTCACAGAAGAAGCTGTTAATATCCTTAAAAAGAAAAAGGATAGAAGACTTTTGAGACAGCTTAAGTCGGTAAGATCTACAAGAAAGAATTTCAAAAATATCCCTGGCGGCGTAATAGCTCAGGACCCCGACCTCATTTCCTTATCTGAGAATTCCTTAAAGTTTGTTACAAATAAGAAACCTTCTGAAGAGGAGCTTAAGGATTTAATGTTTGCCTGGATAGTTTCAAAACATACAAAATCAAATGCAATAGTTTTTGCAAAGGATGAAGCGGCACTCGGAGTAGGTGCTGGTCAAATGTCCAGGGTCGATTCATCGAAAATTGCACATATGAAAGCTCAGGAACATGGACTCGATCTTAAAGGATCAGTTGCTGCTTCCGATGCTTTTTTCCCTTTTGCTGATGGACTTATGGAAATTATTAAATGCGGAGCTACTTCAGTTATTCAACCAGGTGGTTCTGTAAGAGATCAGGAAGTTATTGATGCCGCAAATCAAAATAATATTTCGATGGTCTTTACCGGTATAAGACACTTTAAACACTAAGAGGATTTATGGGATTATTCGATTTCATCTCAGCCGACATTGCAATTGACCTCGGGACGGCTAACACTTTAATTTGGGTCAAGGGAAAGGGAATTGTCCTTAATGAACCCTCGATAGTTGCCTTCGATAAAAACACAAAAAGAATTATTGCGCTTGGTAACAAAGCAAAAGAGATGCAAGGGAGAGAACATAAAGAAATAAGAGTTACGCGCCCGATGCGTGACGGAGTTATTGCTGATTTTGAAATTGCAGAAGGAATGATAAGAGCTTTTATAAAAAAAGTTCGCGGTGGAATAATTTCAAGTCGTCGTGTTGTTGTTGCGGTGCCAAGCGGTGTTACGGAAGTTGAGAAAAGGGCAGTGAGAGATAGTGCAGAACATGCTGGTGCAAAAGAAGTTCATTTAATTGCTGAACCCATGGCAGCTGCAATAGGAATCGGGATTGATGTTGAAGCACCTGTTGGAAATATGATAATTGATATCGGCGGTGGAACAACTGAAATTGCTGTTATTGCTTTATCCGGAATAGTTAATGAAGAATCAATTCGTATTGCCGGCGACGAAATGAATTATGCTATAATGCAGTTCTTTAAAAAGAATCATAACATTCTTATTGGTGAAAGAACAAGTGAAGCGATTAAATGTGAGGTTGGCTCAGCTGTTCCTTTAAAAGAAGAAATAACTATACAGGTTAAAGGAAGAGATCTGGTCGGAGGAGTTCCCAAGACAACAGAAGTCAGTTCCGTAGAAATAAGAGAAGCTTTAAATGAAGCAATTGTTCAAATTGTAGATGCTGTAAGACAATCGCTCGAAAGAACTCCACCTGAATTATCTGCAGATATTCTTGACCGTGGCGTAATGTTAACGGGTGGCGGTGCGCTGTTAAAAGGATTGGACGAAAGAATAAGGATGGAAACGAATCTTCCTGTACATGTGGCAGAAGACCCATTAACTGCAGTTGTCAGGGGAACTGGAAAAGTAATAGAAAATCTTAATCATTTTAGTAAAGTATTGATACGTAACAGAAGATATTAATGTTTAGGTTCTTTTCTAAAATCTGGAACGAATTTAAAGAATACATAATCTTAGTTCTTCTCTTAATACTTAGCCTCGTAACTCTTTCCTTGAATGAAAAACCCGGAATAAAAAAAGTTCACTCGTTAGCCTTCGGTGCTTTTGCTTCTGTCACATCTGTAATTTCAAATGTTATTAATACTGCTAAGGTTGAAAGTGAGAATGAAAGACTGAGAAGAGTTAATGCCGAATTAATGCTTCAGGTTAATAAGCTAAGAGAGTATGCAGTTGTAAATCAACAACTGAAAAAACTTCTTGAGATAAAAGATTCTTTAAGTTACCCGCTTATACCTGCAAAGGTTGTATCTAAATCATTAACGAAATCTCAAAGCACAATAACAATAAATATTGGTTCGAAAAACGGTGTAAAACCGGGGATGCCTGTAATCAATGATCTAGGACTTGTTGGTATTATTAATTCCACTTCGGATGATTATTCTATTGCAAGAACATTAAAGAATATTGATTTGAAGATTACAGTAAAAGATGAAAGAAGCAGAGTCGATGGTATAATGAAATGGAATGGTGAGGACCTTGTGATTATCAATGTGCCGAAAACTTATGACATTGAACCGGGAGACAGAATAATATCATCCGAGTTGAGTTCAATAGTACCAGTGCCAATTCAAGTTGGAGTTGTGCTTGGGTTAACTAAAGTTGGAGAAGGAATCTTTAACGAAGTAAAAATAAAATCCTATGTCGATTTTGTTTCTGTCGAAAATATTTTTGTTATTGGAATAGTGGAAAGTAAGGAAAAGAAAAACCTGGAATTGAATTTTTACAAAAGGGAGGAAAAGTGAATAATAGATACATCCTCCCGGTAATTATATTTATTCCATTGCTGCTCTTGCAGATAACAGTAATTCCTCTTTTTGCTTTTTATAATGCAACTCCCGATTTAATTTTAATTCTTCTTGTTTATTATTCAATTAATTATGGTCAGACGTACGGAACGGTTTTGGGATTCGTTTTTGGTTTTCTTTTTGATTTGATTACCGGTAGTTTATTAGGAAGCGCAATGCTCTCAAAAACCATAGCAGGCTTCATAGCCGGGTATTTTTCAAATGAGAATAAAAGAGATATTTATGCTGCATCTTACGTTTTCTCTTTTATAGTTTTACTGTGTGCCGTTGTTGATTCAATTGTATATTCATTTTTTTCGGCAACCGAATTACAAAGAAATTTTCTACTTCTTTTCTTTGAACAAGGATTTTTACCCGGATTATATACTGCGATTGTCAGTATAATGGTGGTCGTGTTTATCCCCGGGAGGAGGCTCTATTGACAAGTAATAATTTTGCATCGTCAAAAAGAAAAACAATTTTATATTTTATTCTAACTGCTACTTTTGCCATACTTTTTTTCCGTCTTTTCCAGATGCAGATTATCCAGCAAAAATCCTATGATGAAAAATCTGCCGACAACAGTATCAAAGCGATCGAACAAATACCTTTGAGAGGAGCCTTTCTTGCCAGGAATAAGGAAATTTTAGTGAGTAACATTCCTGCTTATACTTTGAGGATAACTCCCGCTAATTATGATAGATCACTGAATAAAATATTGGAAACTGTTCTTGATGTTGATTCGTGTTATATTGATAAAATTCTTAATAATAACAAGATTTATTCCAGGTATATTCCGATCCGCATTAAAAGAGGAATAGACTTTAAGGTAGTTTCCTGGTTGGAGGAAAATTCTTTGCATCTGCCTGGCGTTGATTATATTGTCGAAATGCAGAGGGGGTATACTGCCGGGATAATGATGTCTCATACTTTTGGATATAATAAAGAGATTTCTCCCGGGCAGCTAGAAGAAGATGATTATTATAAACCCGGAGACTACGTTGGTAATAATGGTCTCGAAAGAACGTATGAAAAATATCTCCGAGGTACGAAAGGTCATGATTATGTACTTGTCGATTCTAAGAGAAGAGAAATAGGAAAATTCAAAGATGGAACTAAAGACATACCTTCAAAAAAAGGACATGATTTGCTTCTTACAATTGATGCCGATGTACAGAGAGTTGCGGAAGAAGAATTTGCAGGGAAAAAGGGTGCTGCAGTTGCAATTGAACCTACCACGGGAGAGGTACTCGCTATAGTTAGTGCACCGGAATATGATCTTAATAAATTTTCTTATGTAACTTCAAGGGAATTTTTAAACAAACTTTACAAGGATCCTGACAAGCCATTATTTAACAGGGCAACAATGTCCGTTAAGCCTCCAGGTTCAGCTTTTAAATTGCTTGCTGCTTTGGCCGCACTCGATATGGGTGTTATCACAGATAAAACAACAATTTATTGTAACGGTGGATTTACATACGGGAGGTTTTTTAGATGTCACGGCGGTCCACATGGTTCCTTAAATGTTACGCATGCAATAGAAAAATCATGTAATACTTTTTTCTATAATTTGATTTATAGAATAGGAATTGATAACTGGGCAGCTTATGCAAGAAGATTTGGTTTTAGTAAAAAAACTGGAATCGATATTGGAGAAGAAGTTGCCGGATTAATACCTGATTCTAAATATTATGAAAAAATATATGGACCAAATTGGCCGAAAAGCATTATGGCCAGTCTGGGTATCGGACAAGGGGAGGTAAGTGTAACTCCTGTTCAGTTGGCGCAATATGTTGCACTCATAGCAAACAACGGAAAATCTTATGTGCCACATTTAGTAAAAGGATACATTGATGATAATACAAAACAGCTTGTCCCTTTTAAAGCTAAAGAAATTTCCACAGGTGTAAAAAAGGAAGCTTTTGATATTGTTAAGCAGGGTATGTTCCTTGTCGTTAATGGTGCTGGTACCGCAACAAGCATCAGGATGAATGACCTTAAAATTGCCGGCAAAACGGGTACGGCCCAAAATCCACATGGTAAAGATCATGCTTTTTTTGTTTGTTTTGCCCCATTTGAGAATCCTAAAATTGCAATAGCTGTTGTTGTAGAAAATGCAGGATTTGGTGCTACATATGCGGCTCCAATTGCAAAAAAAATGATAGAAGCATATCTTCAAAAAGATAAATTAAAAAAAGAGATAAAGACAGTTCCAGAAATCAGTAATCAATTGATTGGTGCATTGAATGCAAATTGATTATAAACTTAAGGACAAATTTGATTTCGGATTATTTATCCCATGCTTTTTACTGATCGGGATTGGACTTCTTGCGATTTACAGTTCGACATTAAATAATCCATCTGCTGGAAGTAATTTTGAAAAGCAGCTAATCTGGGCCGCAGCCGGAATAGTAATCTTTTTTATTATATATTCTTTACCTACAAACACATTCCGCTATGCTGCTATACCTATGTATATTTTTTCATTGCTATTGCTGATAGCTGTAATTGTCATAGGTAGACAAGTGTCCGGAGCTAAAAGCTGGTTTGATATAGGTCCCTTTGGTTTTCAGCCTTCTGAAACTGCAAAGATAGGAACTATACTCGGACTCTCGGCTTTCCTCAGCAGAAGAAACGCTAACATTGATTCTTTCTTAGATATTTTTCTTGCTATTTTTATTGGATTCATTCCTATTGCGCTTATATTGCTTGAACCAGACATGGGTACTGCTATTGTTTTTGGCGGGATGATATTAGCGTTAATTTTCTGGAAGGGGATAAGTCTTTTTAGTTTGTTCGTTGTTTTATCTCCTGTTTTTGTTGCTGTCTCTGCTTTATTTGGAGTTTATTATTTTATAGGGGCTTTAGTATTAATTGCTATAACGCTTTTTATCTTCAAGAAAAACGTTTTTTTCAGCGGATCTATATTTGCTTTGAATCTTGGAGCTGGCTTTTTAGTAGATTATGCATATTCAATTCTAAGTCCACATCAACAAAGAAGAATACAATCTTTTCTTGATCCAATGGCAGACCCTCTTGGAGCAGGTTATAATGCTATACAGGCAAAAGTAGCAATAGGTTCCGGAGGATTTTTAGGCAAAGGATTTCTTGCCGGCAACCAAACCCAGCTTCAATATATTCCGGAACAATGGACTGATTTTATTTATTGCGTGGTAGGGGAGGAATTTGGTTTTATCGGAAGTGTTATAGTTATTGGTTTATTCCTATTTCTTTTTTTAAGATTATTGAAAATTGCATCTGCAGCAAAAGATGAATTCTTAAGTTTAGTTTTAGTCGGAATCCTTTCGGTTTACTTTATTCACTTTGTTGTAAACATCGGGATGACGATAGGAATTTTACCTGTTATTGGAATTCCCCTTCCATTTGTAAGTTATGGTGGGAGTTCCCTTCTTGTAAATCTTTTTATGCTTGGAATAGCAGCAAATATTTACCGTACTAGAAAGAGCTATGCTTAGATAATTTAACGAAGTTTTATTATATTTATTACTCAGATGATGAACGCTTTCCTCAAACTTCAAAACAAAAATAAAGATGATAAATTTATTTGTATTGGATTAGATACTGATCCTCAAAAATTTCCTGTACATTTCAAAAAAGATAAAGATTCAATTCTCAGCTTTAACAAAAGTATCATTGAAGCAACGTCAGAATTTGCAGCAGCCTATAAAATCAACTTTGCTTTTTATGAAAAATTTGGTTCCGAAGGTTTGAACATTCTGAAGCAAACGGTTCAAATTATTCCTGATGATATATTAAAAATAGGAGATGCAAAAAGGGGAGACATTGGCAACACTTCAAAATATTATGCTGAATCTCTATTTGATCATTTCGGATTTGATTCCATAACTATAAATCCTTATATGGGAGAAGATTCTGTAAAACCTTTCCTTGAATATTCTGATAAAATGATTTTTATTCTTGCATTAACATCTAATCCGGGTGCAAATGATTTTGAGAAGCTTCAATTAAAAGATGGAAAATATATATTCCAAAAGGTGATTGAGAAAGTTAAAATGTGGAACCAAAATAATAATTGTGGAATTGTGTTTGGAGCAACTAATTTAAAAGAACTTGAGGAAAACATTGCAGACTTTAATAACCTAGCGGTTTTACTACCTGGTGTCGGAGCCCAGGGGGGTAACCTTGAGGAGGTTATGAATCTTTTTATTCAACAGAAAAAGTCGAATTTTCTTGTTAACGTAAGCCGGGGAATAATTTATAAGGACAATACCACCCGTTTTGCAGAAGCCGCTTCTGAGGAAATTATTCAATTAAATAAGACTGTAAAGCGACTTCTTTCAAAATAGTTTCACTTCTTTTTGATATATTCTTTATTTTAATATATGGAAGTTATAATTGCTTTAATTGAGAGGAATTTCTGCAAGATGGGTAAAAAAGCAATCATTTTTCAATTTTGTTTATCTGCTCGGCAAAGGGTGATGCCAAATCTTCTGTTTTTCTAAGCGAGGTTTAGATGGAAAAGAATATTAAAATCTATGAAAAATTTCTTTATGAAATCTGGAAGGATCAGCGCTTTGAAAATGAGCTTGTTACCAGGGATGGGGATAGAATAAATGTTCTGGATACAGGTCAACAGAATACTGAGCTTGGCGGTCCCGATTTTAGAAACGTAAGAATTAAAATTGGCAACATAACTTACAACGGTGATGTCGAAATAGACAGCAACTATTCGGACTGGAAAAACCATGGACACAATTTAAATAAAAGATACAACAGCGTTATTCTGCACGCCGCCTTAAATAGTGATTCAAAACATTCTTTTGTTTATACACAGGAAGGAAGAAAAGTTCTTTCAGTACCACTTGGTGACTTTTTAGAAAAAGATATCAGGATAAAAATTCAGGATGCAATTAAATCTGAAAGAAAAGACAGAATTAATAAAATGCCCTGTATCGAAATAAACGATAAACTGGATAAGAAGAAAAAACTTGATTTTATATTTGAACTTGGAATACAAAGATTCAAAAGAAAGAGGGCAAAAATCATTGAAAGATTAAAAGAGTTGAAATACCTGCGAGAATTAAATCTAAAAGAGCCTGTAATTAAATATGAACTTGCTGAGGACTTTTACAAAAGAAGTTTTACATTCGAGGATTTTAAAGAGGCTGATATATGGAGGCAACTCTTTTACGAACAGGTTTTTGAAGCGCTTGGATATTCAAATAATAAAAAGGAATTTTTAAGACTCGCAACTTATGTAGAATTATCATTTATAAAGAGATTTTCTGAACTGGATGATTTCCCGGTATTTATCGATTCCATTCTTTTTCACGTTGCAGGTATAGTCCCGGATTCCAATTCATTTGAAGATGAAGAAACACTAGAGTATATAAAGAAATTAAAAGAATGCTGGACTATCATTAAACCTCATTATGATGGAGAAGCTTTAACTACAGAAGATTGGCACTTTTATAAACACAGACCTTCTAATTTTCCGACAATAAGAATTGCTGGTGGAGCTGAATTGATTTATAGAATGATAAAGGAAGATCTTGTGGCTAAGATAATTAATGAATTTAAGAAACCAGGTATTAGAGTAACGAAAGATCTAAGAACAAATATCATTGTAAAAGGTAAAGGTTATTGGAAAAGTTATTACAATTTCGGACAACAAATCAGAACAGAGACGAAATATTTTATTGGATTATCGAGAGCAGACGAGATTATTGTAAACGTTATACTTCCCTTCGCATCTGTTTATTTTGAAATGTTCGATAAAAAAGAATTATCCAAGAAAGTCCTGAATCTTTATATAAACTATTATCAGAACTGTGAAAATAACTTAGTGCAGGAGGTATCTTCTACTTTGCTTCTAAATAATGCTCACAAACGAAGTATTTTATACCAGGGAATGATTGAACTTTTCAGGACATATTGTTCCAAGACAAAATGTATGGAATGTGAAATAGGGAAGAGTGTCTTTAATTAATTCTAATTATTGCTGGTCAATCTTTGTATATCGTCTCTTATTTTTGCAGCTCTTTCGTACTCTTCCGCATCAATAGCTTCTCTTAATTTGTTTTGAAGAACAGCAAGCTTAGCTTCTTTAGTATGAGGAATCTTTTCATCTTTTTCTTCCTTCTCATCATCTTCAGTTTCTCCTTCTTCAGAAGGAACAAAAGCTGCAACTTCCATAACTGATTCTGCAACATAAATAGGTGCCTGCGCCCTTACTGCAAGAGCTATGGCATCACTTGGTCTTGCATCTATTTCATTTGTAAGAGCTGAAACTTCAAATATAATTTTAGCATAAAAAGTATTTTCCCTTAAATCGTCTATTACTACCTCAATTATATTTGCTCCCAGATTGTCCGTAATTTGCTTTAGGAGATCATGGGTCAGTGGTCTAGGAGGTTTTATTCCTTCAATTTCCAATGCGATAGCCTGAGCTTCAAAAGCACCTATAATAATTGGAAGTCTCCTGTTTCCATTTACTTCTTTGAGTAAAATTGCATACGCTCCTCCGGTTGACGGGCTCGATGATAAACCTAAAATTTCACATTGAATTTTTTGCAAAGAAATCTCCTAACTCCTTATTATTTAATCTTTTTTATTCCTTCAGTTAAAACAGGAAGTATCTCGAATACATCTCCGGCAATACCATAATCTGCAACATTAAAAATAGGTGCATCTTTATCTTTATTAATAGCTACAATATACTTTGCAGATGACATTCCTGCAAGATGCTGGATTGCACCTGATATTCCGCATGCGATATATAAACTTGGGGATACTGTCTTGCCTGTTTGCCCAACTTGCTCCCTATGAGGTCTCCAACCGGCATCAACGACTGCTCTTGATGCTCCCACAGCAGCACCCAATACTTCTGCCAAATCCTCGATAAGTTTGAAATTCTCAGGAGATTTTAATCCTCTTCCACCTGATACAATTATATCAGCTTCAGCCACATCGAGTTTGCTTTCGGATTTCTTAAAATCAATTACTTTTGATTTTAAATTTGTAGGCTCGATTTCTTTAACAATTATCTCAGGTTCATTCTTATCTTTAGTTACAGCCTTAAAAACGTTTGGACGAATTGTCAATACTTTTTTATCAGTCATAAACTTTACATCAACTAAAGCTTTACCGGCATAAACCGGGCGAGTTGCAATTATTTCTCCAGATGAACTATCAATATTGATTGCATCCATTATTAATCCTGCATTTAGCCTGGCAGCAATATAGGGTGCAAGATCTTTTCCTAAAGCTGTATTTGCAATAAGAAGGTATTCGGCATCAATTTCTTTAGCAAAGTTTGCTAAAACTTCTGAGTAACCCGAAGAGGAATAATTCCCAAGCTTATCACTTTTTAGATGCGTGATCTTTTTTATACCGTAATCTCCAATTTCGACAAGATTTGTAATTTCATTTCCAACTGCAATAGCTTCAATTTCAAGATTTAGTTCTGAAGCTAATCTAACAGCTGTAGAAGCAGTTTCGAAAGAAGGCTTCTTTAATTTGCCTTCTCTTTGTTCAAGAATTGCCAATATATTTTTTGCCATATCTATATAACCTTTGCTTCTTCTCTTAATAACCTGACAAGCTCAGGTACTGCAGAAGCATCTGTTCCTAAAATTCTTCCGGGCTGTTTTGCCGCCGGTGTTTGCATCTTAATTATTTCAGTAAAGTTATCTGCTTGTGCAGCAGGTTTCTCTTCAATTGTTTTTTTCTTTGCTGACATTATTCCTTTTAATGAAGCATAGCGAGGTTCATTTAGACCTTTCTGAGCACTTATAACTGCCGGAAGTTCTAATTCAACTACTTCTCTTCCGCCTTCTACTTCTCTTTCCGCAATCACTTTGTTTCCATCTAATTTTAAATCAACAACCACAGTAGCACATGAATAACCGATAAGCTCAGCCAGTATTTGAGGAACTGCTCCGGCATCATAATCAACCGATTGTTTCCCACAAAAAACAACATCAAACTTATGAGATTTTATCTCTTCTGAAAGTGCTTTTGCAATGCCCATTGAATCTCTTGGATTATCATCTTTTAAAAGAATACCGTCATCGACTCCCATTGCAAGAGCTTTTCTGATCGTTTCTTTACTATTGTCACTGCCAACACTTATAACAGT